>Ga0209697_10001339_pt1 | contig 38269 bp, 51 predicted proteins | sample AliMusrvi5mmetaG_FD_184115 | JGI IMG/M metagenome (GOLD analysis project Ga0209697, IMG submission 184115) | Freshwater lake bacterial and archeal communities from Alinen Mustajarvi, Finland, to study Microbial Dark Matter (Phase II) - Alinen... | ecosystem: Environmental > Aquatic > Freshwater... | reverse complement strand
TCATTGGATTTCTTGGTCGAAACCCATAATGACTGATTTGAAGACGGGATGCTCTATTTTTCATTAACTGGGTTGCTGTTCAAGCCTTCATATCCTGAAATCTACCCACAAATTCTGCGGATGAACCCACATTACCAATGCTCAACAAATAATAGGATCAAAAACAAGTTTATCCGATGATAAGTCGAAAGAGGAGAACGTGTTTAAATCTGAGGTAAAGGAACTTAAGGAGAATGTTGCAGGCATTCAGTTTGTTAGTATTTCTGGTGGCTGTTTTAAAATGGGAGACACCTTTGGTGATGGTGAAAAAGATGAACTGCCTGTTCACAAAGTATGTGTTTCTGACTTCGCCATCAGCAGGACTGATGTTACAGTTGGTCAGTTTAAGGTTTTTGTAGAAGCGACCAACTACAAAACAGAAGCCGAAAAGGGTGGTGGTTGCTATGTTTTTAACGGTAACGATTGGAACCGACAGCCTGATAATAACTGGAAAAACCCTGGTTTTGTTCAAAATGAACAGCACCCGGTAACATGTGTAGCTTGGAGCGACGCTCAGGAATTTATTAAGTGGCTGAACAAGCCTGGGGCAAGCACGTTCCGTTTGCCTACTGAGGCAGAGTGGGAATACTCGGCTCGTAGTGGTGGAAAGAAGCAACGTTTTGCCGGTTTCAATAACAAAAATTTACTATTTAAGTACGCAAATTTTTGCGATACCAATTGCGATACTAAATGGAAAACCGCTGGGCAAAATGATGGTTACCCTGGTACATCTCCAGTAGGAAGCTATCAACCAAACGGTGTAGGACTATATGATATGACCGGTAATGTTTGGCAATGGTTAAACGATTGGTATGGTGAGAGATACTACAGCAAAAGCCCCAAAGATAATCCACGAGGAGCGGCTTCAGGTATTGACCGTGTTGTTAGGGGTGGTAGCTGGCTTAATGGTCCAAATGATATAAGAACAGCAGATCGCAACAACAGTGCTCCTAACTATCGCTCGTCTGACATTGGTTTTAGGATAGTTTCTCAGTAAATAGGAGTTCACAATAGTTGCAACAGTAATACTTAATTATATTGGAGAAACAGTTCCACTTTATATATTTTAACTTATTGTAAGCAACTACCGTAATTTTAAGTCCTGTGTTGCTATATAACCATGCCTTCCATAATAATGAACGTCATATTATCCATTTTGACAGGACAAAAACTATGAGTATAAAAAATACGATTCTAATCAGTCTCACTCTTATTATTGGAATTACAATTGGTTTTATTGCAAACAATTATTATCATAAAACAGCTGAAACAAAATTAAATAAAATATATGAAGAACGACATGAGGGGATGTCAAAACTTATAAATCCATTACTTGCATGTGATGTAGCAGCAGAAGTTCTTAGCGATCCTGAGTTAGGAATATTCAAGAAGGATGTTGAACAATACTTAAATACCCGTATTAGCAAACATGATGCTCAAAAAGTTAGCGTATATTTTAGAGAATTAAATGATGGATTATGGTTTAGCATAGGAGATACTGAAAAATATGTGCCTGCAAGTTTAAGAAAAATACCGCTTATGATAGCCCTACTAAAACAATCCGAAAATGATAAAATATTGCTCGAACGAGAGGTTAAGTTTGAAGTGCCAACAGATAATAATCTTAAACAGAATATTAAGCCGTCACATTCGTTAGTTGCTGGAAATATGTACACAATTCGAGATTTAATATACAGAATGGTTGTTTATTCTGATAATGATGCTTTTTTTTATCTTACGAAAATTGTTAACCCAGATGAGTTGAAAAAAGTATACTCCAGCTTGAGGATGCTGGATCTTCCCCTAAATAAGAGTGATAGCTTCCTTTCTATTCAAACATATGAGTCATTTTTTAGAATCCTTTACAATGCTTCCTATCTGACACACGATGCATCTAACTGGGCATTAGACTTGATGACGAGTTCTGAATTTAAAGCTGGGTTAATTGCTGGGGTCCCATCGACAGTTAAAGTTGCACATAAATTTGGAGAGCATAGTGAGGAAAGTAATACTCCTGTTCAATTGCATGACTGCGGAATTATTTATTATCCTAAACATCCGTATCTACTCTGTGTAATGACGCAAGGAACTGATATGAACCTCCTGGCCGATGTTATAGCTGGAGTGTCACGAACTGTTTATACAGAAATAAATAACCAAGCAAATGCACAATCAACACATTGATATTTAGCTGGGCCGACAGGCAAAACTCTGAAACTGGTCAAGGTTTTGTCCGACATGTTCATGATTGCAAAAGTTCTTCACAGTTGAGCGGTAGGGTGACTGCCACATGTTTCCCATTCAAGCGCTACTGCGGAATACAAAGCCCAGGATCTGCACGCACTCAAACAGGCCGATGCTCTTTCTCGCGATCACGTGATGCAAGGTCGATTCGGCTCACAACCGCGTGCATATATTAATATATTTTCATCGTACTTGACATAATCTTTATTATGGGCTCAATCAGTAAGGCGATAAAGAAGGCGAGAGCAAGGGAAAACAAGGCAGAGAAAAGGCCAAATTGAGAGAGTTATTCTCTTTTATTGGCCTTTACTTACCTCAGTGATCTTCTGGATCCAGCATACTGGAAAAATGCAATCAAGTGGAACTCGTCTTTGTCATATCCCTTTGGAAATCCCCCCACGCGCCCAATAGCTTTTAGTGTACGCAGCACCTCATCGTCCAGTATCCGGGAGCCGGAACTCTCAAGCCGCTCAACGTTGGTGATCTCGCCCTGTCGGTTGAAGGTAATACGAACCGGCGTGACTCCTTCTATGCCATTCATGGCTGCTTCCTGCGGATAGCGCCAGACACCATAGATTGCCCCTTCAAGGCGGTGCAGGAATGAGCCGAATAAAATGTCATCGCTATTGAGAAAGCGGGTATCACCCTCTTTTATATCTTTTTCATACTTGTGTCGATAGTTCTCCTCCAGTTTTGCTAAGTGACCGGCTCCGGGGAATAACTGCGGGAGTGATGGTCCTTGCCGTACATCCTGTCCTTTTGATTTGAGAAGGCTACCTACTGAAAAGCCGGGAGCGATTTGAGGAACTGCCTGTGGTGAGCTGGTGGATGGCTTGGCTACAGATGAAGGAGACATTTCGGTTGATGGCGCGGCCTGTTTCTTAACGACCTCAGCATCATGTTGTGAACTGCCACGTAGAGTGCATTCTTTGGGAGCTCGGACGCGCTGTTCTGATCTACGCCTTGTCTCTTGCTGATGTTGTACAAGTGGCTGTCTTGGTTTTGGTATCTCTTGCAGATCAATAAATACCGGTTCTTTGGAAGATCCTGGTGGCGGTGACATTGGCAAATAATAGAGCCCTGCAAAAACCATCAGATGCAGTATAAGGGAAACGCATAGTAAATATAAGAATCCTTTTTCAATAAATCGATCAGACACGGAGTGAGGTAGATTGTTGTTTGCCGTTAACATTATGTCCTTTTATGTCCAATCTTACCCTTGCTGCATTAATTGTTTGTTGGTGTTGCATTAAGCTAATATAGTTGAGGCAGTCACTCTATGTCAGTGTTTGAGTTGCCATATAGACCCCACGGTTTTTTCCGCCTGATCCAAGCTGGAATGACAAACAATAAAACCACCAGCACAATCCCAAGTGAAATCTGCAATAAGATGCCGCCACTGAAGAAACTTTTTCCGTAGTAGTTGAGGATAGCAGTACCAGGTATCATACCTATCAGTGTATAGATGGCAAAGGAACGTAAGGGCATACCTGTCAGGCCAATTCCATAACTTACGAGGGCAAACGAAAATACCGGTACAAGACGAGCAAAAAATACTATGTAACCAAGCTGACGCATGCCAGCCTGGTTACGAAAAGTGATATCCCACCTAAACAGCCGGGTAATAGTCCTTTTGCTAAGATAGCGAGCAAGGAGAAAACAGACAATGGCTCCTGCCTCAGAACCCAGCAGAGAGTAAATAGTCCCCAGAAAAGGACCGAAGAGTAGGCCGCCGGCAATATCAAGTGGGGCGTTAGGTATCACGGCAACCACAATAGCAGTGACTCTGAGAAATATATAAATAAAGGGCGCCATCCATCCGGCCATTTTCAAGAAATCTTCGATCCACCCAGGATCAACCAACACAGGTGGCGCTTCATACCAGAAGATAACGCCAACCAGCACCAGAAGTGCGATAACGATCACCGCCTTGACTACATAGATCAAGCTATTTGCGTCGGCTGATCTCACAGTTAACTCACTCTCGATTTTCAGAAGACCTTTTTACAACTCATCAAATTTTCATTGCCATACTATACAACTAATATATTTATATAAATATGGAATCATTATGGATTTTTGGTGTCAGCGGCGCTGTGCCAGATACATATACGTCATGGGGACATTTGATATATCCAGAATGGTGCTCATAGTATTGGTACTCCACTGACTTGATTATGAAATCGTTGGTTGCGGGTCTCCGTCATACAGATGTAAAGGAGAACAAATGCGGTCGAAGCTACTGAAGCGAGGAAGAGAAAACCTGCATTTAAACTAAAGTGATGCACAATGTAACCGGCAATTGTCTGACTGAGCGAAGCACCTATTGATATCGCAGTGCTAACGGCACCGAGTGTAAGATTAAAACGCCCCGTACCGTGCGTGAGATCGGCGACCACAAGTATCGAAACAACGTAGAATATTCCTGATCCAACACCATCTAAAATCTGAATAGATACCAACGCCTCCAAATTGTCAGTAAGCGTGTATAAAACGCCTCGAATGGGGAGTATGCCAAAAGCAATGAGTAGCAACGGTTTCCTACCCCACGATCCAGCTTTACGGCCGACCCAGGAAGCAATAACCGCAACTATTAACTGGGTGGTAACCACGCATGCCGACATAAACATCATCGAACTTCGACCATGACCCTTGGCAAGCATCTCGCCCAAGAGCGGTAGCATCGCGGCATTGGCAAAGTAAAACAATAGCGAACAGACAAGGAAAATAACCAGCGGACGATCCTTTAACAACACACTAATCCCAACCGGTTTGCCGTCATCTTTACATTCTTTAGCGCCCCGCGCCCGCCTGTAATCAATCTCTCCGGGTCGGATGGTGAGCAACACCAGAATGGTCGGAAGGGCACAGAATGCCACGAAGAAAAAAACACTGCGGTTGGATATGAAATATCCCAGCAGACCCATCATTATAGCTTCTACGGCATTGCCGGCTGAGTTAAAGGCCTCATTGCGTCCTTGGCGTAGATCAAACAAATGGCGACCTACGATTCCAAGTGAAATTGCACAGATAGCAGGGTCCAAAACACTCGAAGTGCCACCTACCAAGAATTGCACCGACATAACAATCCAAAAGGTTGGCGAGAAAGCAACCAGTCTTGCCCCTATCGCCAGTACGGCAATTCCAGCGGGGATCAACGCTCGTTTAGATCTGATACGGTCTACCAGTGCGCCTGCGGGGGTTTGGGCCAGTATTCTGGCAACAGTGGAAACACTCAGAGCAATCCCTACACTCTCTTCATTCCAGCCAAACCCGGCAAGATAGATAGCGAAGAATGGCCCGACTCCGGTCTGGACGTCAGAGAGAAAGAAGTTCAACCAGTCCAAGCCTCGTAGCGATCTTTGTGATGGCACTGTGTGAGGCACAACTGAAGCGAAGGAAAATACCTCTGGGCTTAATCCTTCATTCGGCGGCGAACATATCAAGCTGGACGGCTTTGTTGCGACCGCCGTTCTCGGCTTCAGGATGTGACGTTAACACCGAACAGGCTTCGCATCATTACCTATAATATTCACCGTTGCATCGGTGCGGATCGTGAAATATCGCCCGAACGTATTGCCAATGTGATTGCAGTCCACCACCCTGATATCGTAGCGTTGCAGGAGGTGGACTGCGGCCAGATGCGCCCGACACTCTATGATCAGGCTGCCATTATTGCAGAACACCTCAAATTCCCTGACGTATGGATCGAGAGAGAACGTTGCGGTAATGCAATACTGAGCCGTTATCCGATGACAAGGATTAAAGCCGGCGGGCTCCACCGGCTTCGCAGATGGCATCATCTTACGAGACGGGGAGCACTGTGGGTAGAGATAGAGGCATTAGGAACTCGAATTCAGGTAATTAATACTCACCTCGGCCTCACTCCCTCATCACGTTTCAATCAGGCAAAAATTCTTGCCGGGCCGGAATGGCTGAACAGTCCGGCATGCTTACATCCCGTAATTTTATGTGGAGATTTCAATACCCAGTCCGGCTCAACAGTATTTACGTTATTGGAGGAAAAACTCCGTAATGTTGAAAAGCTGAAAGTCAACGGCGAATCAGAAAAGACGTGGCCAAGCTTCCACCCCTTTCTTAACTTCGACCATATGTTCATTTCCGATGATCTTTCCGTTGAAGCGATAAAAGTACCGACTGGCAGCGATACGCGAACGGCATCGGATCATCTGCCGTTTTTTGCTGAATTCAGCCTGCCGCATATCACACCCGCATTAGCACATGTTTCAACTTACAAAACAGCAACATCAGCGTTGCCCGTCATATAGTACAGTTATGTCAAACATGACGGATACCACTGACGGCTTTCCCTCATTCACCTCACGATAGAATCCATTTTCCATTTAATAATCAGCCCATTGCACTCTCAACGCCTTCAGTTTTCTATGGCATGTAAGTTGATAAACTACCAGCACATACAATTATTACAAATAATGATGGCATCTAAAAGGACCATTGCATGATTAACTCAGCTGACATTCTGAAAGCCGGAATCCTGATTGTCGATGATGAGGAACCGAATGTCATTTTACTCGAACGTACCTTGCGTAACGCCGGATATACATCAATTACAGCCACAATGAACCCGCAGAATGTCTGTGATCTGTACCGCGCCAATCGCTACGACCTGATCCTGCTTGATATCAGAATGCCCGGAATGGACGGATTCCAGGTAATGGAGTGCCTGAAAAAGGTTCAAAAGGACGACTATCCCCCGGTGCTTGTCATCACCGCCGAACCTGGGCATAAGGAACGGGCACTGCAAGCCGGTGCGAAAGATTTTATCAGCAAACCGTTTGAGTTGATCGAGGTACTGACCCGAGTCCATAACATGCTGGAGGCGCGGTTGCTGCAAAAGGAAATCGAAGATCACAAAGAAGATAATCCGGCGCTCTCCAACGTCATTCAACGGAATATTCGCAAGATCATCAACGTTCGCCAAAAAGCGACCCGTGAGCAGAGTCTGCAAGATCGCATCGCCAATGCCATGACCGCATATTCGGGAAGCATGAGGTTCTTTTATGTGCATATCGTCTGGTTTTTAGTCTGGATTATTCTCAATACCGGCCATCTCAGCATCGCTCCTTTTGACCCCTACCCATACGGATTTCTGACCATGGTCGTGTCGCTGGAAGCGATTTTCCTGGCAACATTTGTGCTCATCAGCCAGAACCTGTTAGCCAAAGAAGCTGAACGCCTCACCGACCTGGGGTTACAAACCGGTCTGCTTACCGAACATGAACTGACGCGGGTGCTGCAAATGCTCCGTGCAATTCAGCACAAAATCGGCATCTGCAACGATGATGTCAGCAACCTGGCCGACGCTGATCTGGTGATGGAAACCAAACCGGAAGATGTGCTGGCTGAAATCGAGCGTCTCCAGCGGCGTGCTGCTGCGGATCCGCACGACAACCGAAAGTCACGATAGGATAAAGGTTGGAGAATGAGTGATGACGACAAAATCAGATATTCACCGAGGTAAACCATGCACAATAGAGTCCGCACCAGCGCCAGGCTCAAACCCACCACCGGCACGACCGACGATATCGGTGAAGTGAATCGTCAGGATCTCCTGTTTAATACCGGAGCATTGCAAAACGCGATCCTCAACATTGCCAATTTCTTGAATATCGCCACCGATGAAAAAGGGTTGATTCTGCTTTTCAACGTTGGTGCGGAACGGATGCTGGGATATGCGGCAGCAGATGTCACAAACAGGATTTCACTGACCGAGATAACCGATCCGGAAGAACTGCTCACACGAGCCAGGAAAGTTGGTTCCGCCATATTGGACACGCCGGGATTCGCAGCGCTGGTGTTTAATGCTTCACGCGGCATAGAGGACAGCTACGAGATGACTTTCACCTGTAAGGATGGGAGCCGTTTTTTATCGCTGGTGTCTATCACGGCGTTACGCGACTCTCAAAACAGAATCATCGGCTACCTGTTGATCGGCGCAGACAATAGCATCCATGTGCAGGCGGAAGCAGAGCAAAAGCTGCTCAACCAACAGCTGAGTGATCAGCAGTTCTATACGCGCTCTCTCATTGAATCCAGCATTGACGCCCTGATGACCACCGATCCGTCCGGTTTCATTACCGATGTCAACAAGCAGATGGAAGCGCTCACCGGCTGTACTCGCGACGAAATGATCGGCACACCGTTCAAATATTTTTTCACCGACCCGGAGTGGGCTGAAGCCGGAATAAATCAGGTGCTCCGCGAAAATAAAGTTACCAATTACGAACTCACCGCCCGAGCCAAGGACGGCAAGGAAGCTGTGGTCTCATATAATGCCACCACATTTCACAACCGTTACGGGGTACTACAGGGTGTGTTTGCCGCTGCACGCGATATCGCGGGACAGAAAAAACTCGACCAGCAACTGCGCGATCAACAGTTCTATTTACGCTCTCTTATCGAATCCAACATCGACGCGCTGATAACCACCGATCCATCCGGCATAATTACCGACGTCAACAAGCAGATGGAGGCTCTCACCGGCTGCACACGGGACGAGCTGATCGGCGCGCCGTTCAAGAATCACTTTACCGATCCCAAATGGGCGGAAACCGGCATTAGACGAGTTTTAAGTGAAAAGAAGGTTACTGATTTCGAACTCACTGCGCGTACCAGGGATGGTCAGGAAACCGTGGTATCCTACAATGCAACCACTTTCTATGACCGGGACAGGACACTGCGCGGCGTATTCGCTGCAGCACGCGACATTACCGAGCGCAAACGCTTGGACCAGGTACTGCGGGAAAAAAATATCGAACTGGAGAGTGCCTGGTCCATGGCGGAAAAGACTAATCTCGCCAAATCGGAATTTCTGGCAAACATGAGCCACGAACTCCGCACCCCGCTCAACGCGGTGATCGGTTTTTCCGAGGTTCTGCAAGATCAGATATTTGGGGTGCTCAATGAGAAACAGCGGGAATATGTAAACAATGTCCTCACCAGCGGCATGCACCTCCTTTCCCTGATCAACGACATCCTTGATCTCTCCAAAGTAGAGTCGGGAAAGATGGAGCTTGACCTAAGTACTTTTTCTCTGCGGGAATCACTGGACGCCACCGTAACACTGCTCAAGGAGAAAGCTCTGAAAGGGGCAATCAACCTGAGTCTGGACATCAGCCCGGAGGCAGATATAGTCACGGAGGCAGATGAGAGAAAACTAAAACAGATCATGTTCAACCTAATCTCGAATGCGATCAAATTCACCCCGGCGGGTGGCAGAGTGGATGTGAGTGCGGCCAGAGATGAAGATTTCATCGAAATCAGCGTCTCTGATACCGGCATGGGAATCAAAGCGGAAGATATCCCAAAACTATTCCAACCATTCACACAACTGGAATCGGTCTATACCAAGGAGTTTGAAGGAACCGGCCTCGGTCTGGCGCTGACCAGACAGTTAGTGGAACTGCATGGCGGCAGGGTCTGGGTTGAGAGTACCTTCGGCTCCGGGAGCAAATTCTGTTTCACCTTTCCGCTGGCGCAAGCGGCCACAAAAGAACCCACTGCCAACCAGACAGACTCCGTACACGTCAGCGGTGGCAAGATTCTGCTGATTGAGAACGATCCGCATACGCAAACCTCTTTAAAATGCGCTCTGCAGAGCAAAGGGTATCAGGTGTTGAGTGCAAACAACGGGATGAGCGGTATCACTATGGCACGTAATGACCGGCCTGACCTGATCATTCTTGACCTGATGATGCCTGGCGTGAGCGGCTTCGATGTAGCCGACCATCTGCATGACGGCAATGCCGATCCTAATACGCCAATCCTGGTGCTGACCGCCATGGATCTCTCTGCGGCAGACAGGGCGCGACTCTCCGGAAAGGTTTGGCGGATTGCCGAAAAAGGGACTCTGTCAACGCAAAATCTCATCAGCATGATTGAAAGCGCCATAGGTTCAAAAATTTCCGGAGATAACTACCATGTTACAAAAATTTCTGATTGTTGAAGACAACGCCAATAACCGCTGCCGGATTCGATGGCTATCTTTCCAAGCCGATCAACACCGGTGAACTATCCGACAGACAATAACTCATTCGGATACAGGAGATAAACACAATGCCACACAAGATATTGATAATTGAGGACAACGCCAACAATAGCACCCTTCTCTTGGATATTTTGAACTTTCACGGTTATGAGGTATCGGTAGCCGCAGACGGTCTGGAAGGTGTCGCATTGGCCAGGAATTTGATGCCTGATCTGATCCTGATGGATATCCAGATGCCAGGTATGGACGGCATGACCGCCGGCGGCATCCTGAATGGAGATCCGGCGACCAGCGGACTCAAGATCATCGCTCTGACCTCTTTTGCGATGCAGGGAGACCAGGAAAAATTCCTGGCGGCCGGATTCGACGGGTATCTCGCCAAGCCGATCAATACCCGGGAGCTGCCCGACCAGATAAAACAATGGCTGAGCATGGAGCTACCGCCATGAATCAACCGGTTATCAGGGTACTCTGCGTCGATGATGAACCTCTCAATCTCTCCTTACTGGAGGCAATGCTTGTCCCCAGGGGATTTGAAGTGGTAACACCAAAAACGGTTCGGAAGCATTGGAAAAGATCCAGACGGAACAGATCGACATCTGCCTTCTGGATGTAATGTTGCCAGGAATTGACGGGTTTGAGATCTGCCGCCGCATCAAGTCGGAGACTGAACAGGACACCGTTCCGGTTATCATGATCACCGCTTTGGCTTACATGAATAATCGTATCAGGGGGATCGAGGCCGGGGCGGAAGATTTCATTACCAAGCCGTTTAACGTCTCTGAAGTGCTGGCCAGAATAAAGATGCTGCTGCATGTCAAAACGCTGAATGACCGCCTCAATTCGGCTTACCATAACATAGCCAGACTCAGTGCGTTTGGTGAAGAGATCATCCATAATTTTGATCCATTCGATTTCGTTTTTTCGGAAAAGATAGACAGTATTGTGCATCAAATAATCAGGAAAAAATCCGGATTTGCGGATTGTCCGCAGATCGTCGTCATCGGCATGGCCGATCAGGCTGAGTGCCAGTGGCTACGGTATGATTCTGTAGTACGCACCCGGGTCAAGTCACAACTGGCTCTGAAAACGTCTCAAGTTTAAATGGAGCAGTGGAACAATAACCTTAAATAGAAGCTGATACAAAGCATCGCAAACATGCGCCTGAAAACCGAAGCATATAGGTCGGCAGAGGAAAAGTGGGCGGGGCATCGTGGATGCATGCAGAGCGTGGAGTTGTTTTCACGGGTATTTGAACTGATGGAAGAGCAGCTTGGCATCAGCTCATGGGTAGTCAGCGAGTTGGCGGGAGATGCCACTCGCAAGATGAATCTGCCGGCCGAGGAGGTGGCACGGATCCGGTTGGCCGGACTGCTGCACGATATAGGACTGCTCGGAACCGGACGAGACGTAACGGATATGGCGGAAATACAATAACGGCAGTCAAGCAGGGTGATATTTATACCCATCCGGTACGGGGACAGGAGTTGTTTACGTCGCTGGATGAATTGCAGGACGTGGGGCTGATGGTGCGCAGCCATCATGAAGCTTACAACGGAAGCGGTTACCCCGATGGGCTGAAAGGAGAGGATATTCCTCTTGGAGCTCGCCTGATCGCCATTGCTGATGTTATCGAACAGGCAGCAAACTCCGTATCGGTGAAGCGTGACGAATACGCGCTTACTTCTGTCAGCCGCCAGGCCGGAACTCAGCTTGACCCCAAACTGGTTTCATAGTGGATATTTTGTTATGTTTGTTCGTTAAGGCCGGCGTCGCTACCGATGTCGATGTAGACCCGCCCTCGCCTTTTGCTGTTAGTTTTCGATTTGACTAACTTTTCGCCTTTTTCTAACGCTTGCTTCAAGTTTGGGCGCCACCAGTTTTCTTTGACCGGCCGTGTTCCTGATGCTCCGGAAGATTTCTGAATCCGGTACCCTGCTCCAGGCAAATAAAATATCTCGATGCTGTAGTAGGCGACCCGGGGAGAATCCGCGGCGACCAATCGGGCCGCGAAGATCGGCAGCGGATCAGCTTCAATAAGTGTCGGTTGGCGAAGTTTCTTGTCCATGCGTCACCTCTTCAGCATCCATCCGGCAATAATTATAGCTGCTATGACCGGAGGAATGAGCGTTTGCCAGCGGCCATAGACGTAAAGCGACACTCGGTGGGTGAACGTGTGATGCTCCGGACTCCAACGTTCTTTTACCCACGTGTTGTCTTTTTTGTGTAGTGAGTTTCCATCAGAGTAGAATTTAACTTCGCATGGTGAAAGTGTCCGGCAGGAGAAGCAAACTCCAAAGCCTGTGAGGACCGCCACGGAGCCGTTAAGCTTTCCTTCAATTGACCCGTGAATTTGATGAGAACCGAGAGCCTTCCCACAACCGCCACAGCTGATGCCGATATCCCCCAAAGTCCCGCCGTCGGCGAAAGTAAATGGTAGAGATGCCTCAAGCAATGGTAATTTTTGTATTTCGTCAGCCTCATCGCTACTAACTTTCTCAACTCCACTGTGAGTTTTGCTGATCATGGTCCCCTACCCTTCTTCTATTTCTTCGATAGATATTTCGTAGACGCCCATCCTGTGATACATCGTGAAGTTGCTCATCCAGATCATAAACAGTTCACGGCCTTCGCTAATCGGGTACTCACGACAGAAATGCTGAAAAGCTCCACAACTGAAATCAAAGTCGATTTCCTTTACCAGCTCCGAGTGAGGCTCAATACCGACAAATGCAAAATCTGTTATGTACTGAATTTCCCCGCTGCCGCTCACCATGATTTCTACAGGATGGAACCCGCCTCTTTCAGCAGAGTAGTTCGGATCTCTGAATGAGATTATGCACGCCCCCGATTTTTCTCGAATAGCCTCAGCAATAATCTTTCGCAATTCTTCACTGATCGCCCACGCAGCCGGGTTTGCCATTAAGTCTGTCATGAGATTTTCCTTTTCCCCGAAGATCTTTGTCTTGCTACTTGATTGCCCGGTGTACCACGACATGACCCGCCTCTTCTGCGGCGGAATGTGCATGATGTTGAATGTGCCCGTGCACTTGCCCCAATGCTACCATGACTGCCAAAGGGATGTCCCCATGGAGCCAAACGCTTGTGGCAACTGCAACTGATGCCAGCAGTACAATCAGTCCGATCAGTTTTTCTACATTCATTGCTGCAATCGTGTTTATAATTACTGAAGTCATTTCCCACCTCTTTTTTTACTTTTATTTGCGTCACTCATTCAACGCACATACAACTTAACATAGATCCAAGCTAATGTCAAGTAATATTTTACGCCTTTTATATTTCATGGATGCACATTGTTCAGAAGGCACCTACATCAGAATTCAAAGACAAAAAAAGCCAGATCCCGGTTGAAGGAAATCTGGCTCTGCTACTGCTTGAGTTTTTTTAGCTACGTGCTGATGGTGGCGGGTTTAGCGGTTGGTTACTCCGACAGTCATAGTACCAGATGACAGAGACGCTCCTGACATAGTTGACCAGTAAATATTATAGGATGTTGTACCTGGAACGGGCCTGTAAAGCGTTTTGTATAAATGTCATCCATCATCTCGCATCAGATCTTTTACCTGACAATGCCATATTTTCGCATCCGAGCGCGCAGAGTGCTGGGGTTGAGGCCCAGAAGTACCGCGGCTCCGTTTTTACCCTCGATCCTCCACCCGGTATTTTTGAGCACCCGAAGTATATGATCGTGTTCAAGATCGGAAAGGGCTTTGACGCAGTCTCCCGTGACTTCCTCCGGGACCCGGCACGTATCAAACCGGTCCAATACCTGCAACGTGCTCCCCTTACTCATAATTACCGCCCGTTCGATAACACTTTCCAGTTCCCGCACGTTGCCGGGCCATTGGTATTCCTGAAGAGCATTCATGGTCTCTTTTGATATGGTCTCGATCTTTTTGCCGATTTTCTTGTTGAACTTGTGAACGAAATGGGTGGCGAGCAGCGGAATATCGTGTTTGCGCTGCCGAAACGGCGGCATGGTAATCGGAAACACGTTGAGCCGGTAGAACAGGTCTTCCCGGAACGTCCCCTTTTTAACCTCTTCTATCAGATACCGGTTGGTAGCCGCAATAATTCGCACATCTACCTTAATAGTCCGAGGGCTGCCCAGACGCTCAAACTCGCCATCCTGAATAACCCGAAGCAGCTTGCATTGCAGGTCCAGAGGCATCTCGCCGATTTCGTCAAGGAATATGGTCCCGCCGTCAGCCAGTTCGAAACGCCCAATTTGCCGGACATCGGATCCGGTGTACGCCCCCCTTTCCCGCCCAAAAAGTTCGCTTTCCACCAAGGCTGCCGGCAGTGTCGTGCAGTTGACGGTTATGAGCGGTCTCCCTCTGCGATTGCTGGTGCTGTGGATGGCGCGTGCCACCACTCCCTTGCCGGTGCCGGTCTCGCCAAGGAGAAGAACGGTCGCATTCATCGGCGCAACCTGTTTGACCCGCAGGAATACGTGCGAAAGGACATCGCTCTGGCCGATGATTTCGCCAAAGTTGAACTGTTGGTCAACCTCCTGTTGCAGATAAATATTCTCGGCTTGGAGCCGGTCTTTCAACTGCTTAATTTCCGTATATGCACCATGAAGCGACTTTTCCACTTTTTTGCGTTCCTCTATTTCCTGCGTGAGCTGCATATTAGCGTTGAGCAGATCTCCAGTCCGGTCCTGTACCGTTTGCTCCAGCACCTTGTTGTAATTACCGAGCTTTTTGTGCAGCAGCCGCTCCTCCAACATGTTGTGAATACGTGTCTTTACTTCGACCAAGTCAAACGGATAGCTGATGAAATCCTTTGCCCCGGCTTCCAACGCCCGCAGTTTATGTCCCAGCTCGGCGGTTATCACGATAACCGGAACATAGCTGTCGGTTTCGACCACCTTGAGTTCTTCCATCACCTGAAAGCCGTCCATGCTGGGCATCACCAGATCAAGCAGGATCAGGTCGTAACCGTTCTCACGGTACAGTTTGCTAACATCCTCCGGATTCATCGTTGAGGTGACGGAGCTGTAGCCGGTTTCACCCAGCAATTGTTCAAGAAGCCGGATATTGGCCTCCTGATCGTCAACAATTAAGATTGCGGCGTTATGAATATTAGTCTCGGTAACGATCATATTGTTCCGTTGAAAGGAAATCTGGCTTGCTACTGCTTGTGGTTTTCTTGGCTATGTGTTGATGGTGGCGGGTTGGCAGCCGCCCTACCCTACTCTGCCTGGCTTTTCTTTGGCTTCTTAGCTCTGCATCACAGAAGTGTGCCACTTTATCATAACTTGAATCTGCTGTTATTTGCCTTCGTATTTTGACCAGTATTCAGTCCGTTGGTTACTTATCGTACCCATTGGCCACCTGGTGATAATCACAAAGACGACTAATGCAAAACCCCACATTATACCCATTCCGATTACGCTCATGATTTTCTCCTTTATTCTTACCTTGGGCTCTTCGAATTGATAACACCAGATAAAATATGGACTCGGCTCTTTCCAGCTCATATTTCCCAATACCAGCGACAACGCAACTGGCAATGTTATCTCTGTTGCTTGGCGGCGCGGCGGTGGTCTATTCGTAAAACATTGTCATCTACCTTTTTGGGCTGCATCAAGTATTTTTAAAATGTCATTCGTCAGATCTACTTTAGCATCTGTAAATAACAGAGCATCACTTTTCATGAAAATAAATGTATAGCCGTTTTCCTTACCATATTCTTGGACAGTCTTTATCGTTTTTTCAATTATTTTACCGGATATCTCTTTATCATGGGCCTGCATGTCATCCTGCGCGTCTTTAGTGTAGCGCTCGAATTCTTTAAGGCGCATCTGGTAAGCCTTTTCCTTTGAAGTTTTGTCCGATTCTGATAGATGAGAACTCTGCGTTTCAAGATTTTCTTTCAGATTTTGAAGTTCGTTCTGTTTTGCCGCAATTTCCTTTTGATAGTTGCTGTAACGAAGTGATAGTTGTTCCTGTACCCTTTGCCCTTCCACCGATGTACGCATGGCACGTTGTAAATCAAAGTATCCTAATTTTGCATCCGCTGCTAAAGCAGAAGTGACGCTAATACAGCAGGTTAAAAAGCATGCCAGTAAAATAGTTTTCACAGTGTTTTCCCCTTTGTCTTTTGAGTGTCGAGTCATTACCATTCATTATCTGATTGGAAGGCTAACAGTTTACCACTAATTTTCTTGAATAATTATGGAATTAATATGGATTTTTGGGCAGTTATGCGGGAGCCTGTTAGCTCATGGAGCCATCAAACGCATTTACTACGCGCCACAAAAAAAGCCGAAGACCAGTTAAGGGTTCGGCTTCTCTTCGACTCATTTTTCTCTACAACATTACCCGCAGCCGGTAATAATTTTTCTGGCACTTGATTGTGTGACGGCGGCTCCAGGCGAAGGTTCACATTTAAGTCGGTTTCGGCTTGCTCTCCCCTACCCCATCTCACTTTTATCAACTTCGCTCCGGATCGCCCCGGCCGACAGGCCATCAACGCTCTTTGTCTCTCTTATATTTTCCCCGAAGGTTGACGACTATTGATACACTGCCAACGAGAATAAACAAAATCATCAACATGCTTACCGGATCATTTAGCAGCATCGAACTCCTTGAAGTTTTTTAGGTTACAGATTCTTCAAACCGGAGCCAGCTGTAAACTTGCCACTCTTGGAAGCAGCTATTTCAATCGCCGCACCTGTCTGCGGGTTGCGCCCCACCCGTGCTGCCCGCTCAGAAACAGCAAAGGTGCCGAAACCGGGAAAAGATATTTTGTCTCCAGCTTTTACTACTTCGGCGATCAGGTCAATAACCGCGTCGGCATTTTCTGCTGCGAGTTTTTTGGGAATGTCCAATTTTTCGGCCAACTTTGCAATGAACTCTGTTTTTGTCATCGTTTCTCTCTCCTTATGGGTGGTTTATTGGCTAAAATAAGCCTTTTGTGTTGCAACCTGAATTAATTAATGGTACTTCCGGCTCATCGGGCCACCAAAGCGAAAATAAGGCGATTTAAGCCCCCTGCCCTACTCGACCAATACGATGATATGCCTTGCGTCGCGTTAAATCAGTGAGAGCGGTTTTTGGGAGCCTCTTTTTTTTGCTTAAACGGAGAAATTCGGTTTCGAATGCTTCGTCCTGAATTGCCCTTGTGTCAGTCGGGTCGTCGCTGGAAAAGCGGCCCCTTTTTGGCCGTCAGGCTTATCCGGCACAACATAACTTTTAGCGATCCAACATGGGGTTTTGAAGAAGAAAAATCAAAAGGAGGGTAACCCCTTTTATTCCTTTAAACCCTTATATAAAACCTTTAAACCCTTTAAGGCCTCTCCAGCCCTCGAATGGCAAGGCCTCGCAAGCTTTTTTATCCGCGCTATGTCTTGATTCCATCCACGCTATGTCTCGGCCCTATCCGTGCTATGTCTTAATTCCATCCGCGCTATGTCTCAAAACCATCCGCGCTATGTCTTTTGGGGTATCCGCGCTATGTCTCACTCGGATTGCCAGAAATGGCGACCAGACTATCCACGCTATGTCTCATCAAGATAGTTTTCTTTTACAAGCCTGCAGTATCCGCGCTATGTCTTACAGTATCGCCATACTATCCGCGCTAAGTCTGATTGACTATCCGCGCTATGTCTCGGCTGAATCAGTTTATTAATTACAGGTAGTTCAGTCAATGTGTTTAGCTTATTTTCGCTCTTTTCAACCTTGCGTCGGTGATTTGGAAATGTTAGTCAATTACCTAATAAATAACGACTCTTATGATACCAACTATCCGCGATATGTCTCAATTTATGGTGTTTCCATACACATATAGTTGAGGCTATTTCCATGCATAGCAGGTCAAAACTATCCGCGCTATGTCTCACTATCAGTAATTCGTAAATCCACCTACAAAACGTGTAACTAACCAACAATAAATGGTTTTCTGGTAATAACCATCCGCGATATGTCTTAACTGTTGATAAACACTTGCGTTTCTATGGGCTAAACCGCTGAAAAATAGCAGAATGAGCACAAAAAACTATCCGCGCTATGTCTCATTGTTTGCCGATTAGCAGCCTTTTTGCCGGTTTCTTGGGTGTGCGGTAAAGCGAAACATTGTCGCTTACAATCGAACTGTTAAGCTGAAGGACACCAGAGCTTACCAGCTCGGCGATGCCTTTCTTTAGCCTTTCTCGCACTTTTATCTTTTGCAGATCCGGATCCAGGTTCAGCGCCCCGGCCAATAGCATCAGCGGCCCGCTCCAGTGGTCTTTCTGATGGCTGGTGACAAATCGATGGAGGGCTTTCGAAATGGGGCTCTTCAATTTCGTCCGGATCTCAATATCGATCCAGGTGACTTCGCCAGCGCAGTACATCTCATAAAAGTAGGGATTGACTGTCGCGGTGATTAACCCTGCTTTTCTGTCATATTCAAGATTGGAGATTATGTTATTGACGGCGGATTTCCGGCCGCGAGTTGACTTGCCGCTTCGAATTGGGCTTGTGTCTATTTCAAATGTAGACCCGGCCATTCGCTTATATGCCGCATATGCTTCTTCCCGGTGATTCTGGCCGGCGGCGTTAACACCTTTGATTTTCAATAAATGCGACATTGAACCGACGTAGGTATATCCCTCTTCCCCGCGTTTATGGTTGATCTCGTTAATGGCTGCAAGGAGTATCATCAACATTTCTTCGTCGTACACAGATAGCTTCTGTCCGGTGAATTTCACCTGGCCCCAAGAGTGGTCAGCAATTACCAAATCATTCAGAAATGGCCGGTTGGACATTTCTTGTGTAGACAGGGGGAAAAATGGAGAACAGCGTGTGAGTTCAGTTGGAAATGGAGAAAACAGGCGTAGCTGCTCGTTCTCAGAGGCCTTTACAACAAGCTCCAGGTATTCTGAAGCTTGCTTCTTGGCGGCAACCGGCAACTCTGGGCCAGGAATACGGACGCCCAACATGAGTTCGCGAAGTTCGCTATCATTTACGTTTGCGATCTCGGCTTGTTCTACTGCACTCAGCTTGTTAAATACTTCTTGCAAGTGTAGTGGCAGCGCATCATCGATTTTTACGTGTTTAGTTGTCATAGGTCACCGCAGCCTACCAGTTTTGCAGAGCATTTTCAATGCAAACAGTATTTGTTGAGTAATGTGCCTATACATTCAGTATGCATAACCTTATTGCAGATATTGTCATACAGACAATAGATAATACAGGTTTTACAGTATTGCAAGCAAATACTGTCGCTATTACATCACTGCCAGTACTGCATGTACGACAATACAATATGACAGACAGTATTGCACATATTGATAGACAATATAGCCCGTATGTTTGACGTGCAGTATTGGCTTGCAGTATTGTGAGTATGGGAGTATGTTGTTGCACAAATGAAACCGTAACGAGGTGATTTATGAGAGTATACTGCTGCTTAAACCAAAAGGGTGGAGTCGGAAAGAGCACTACAACATACAATCTTGGCGCAGGTTTGGCCCTGGCCGGCAAGAAAGTGCTACTGATCGATCTTGACCCACAGGCAAACATGACAAAATTTCTCGGCGTGTCAGCTGATAATGGGTCTATAACAGATCTATTAACAGGAATGAAAAAGGCCAAAGACATCATAATCAGGCGTTCTGAAAACCTTGCTGTTATTCCGTCATCGATTTCCTTGTCTGGTGCTGAATTCAAATTATTTGCAGAACCGGGCAGGGAGTTGTTGCTGAAAGAGGCGATGGACGGGATTAAGGGATTCGACTATTGCCTGATTGACTGCCCGCCGTCGCTCGGGTTATTGACGGTAAACGCCCTCACGTGGGCCAAAGACATCATCATCATTTTACAGCCAGAGTTTGCCCCTCTGGAAGGGGTAGCGAACCTGGTAGATACAATTCGTGTGGTTAAGCAGCGCCTCAACAAATCCATTGATATATCCGGTGTTATTATCACTATGTATGACTCCCGCATTCGGCTGCACAAAGAGGTGTGCGAAGAGGTTGGAAGGCATTTCAACAATAAAGTCTATGCGACGAAGATATCCAGGCGATCGGTTCTCGCAGAAGCACCGTCGCATGGCAAAACCATCTTCGAATATGCTTCAAAAGACGCAGCAAGCAAGGCATTTACTGAACTTTCTCAAGAATTCATTGATAGGAGTGGCAAAAAATGAGCGAGAAAAAAAGTGTTAGCAGGTTAGGTGGAAGCCCCCTGAACGGTATGGATCTGTTGTCATCTACAGTGGAGCCGGTGGCGAAGAAGGAAAAAGTGGCAAAAGCTGTAGAAGTGGCATCGGAGGCGGTTGCACCAGAGGTCAAGACGGCGGTAGTGAATGTCCCGAAAGCAAAGGTGCCTAAAGCCAAAACCCCACCTCCTGTAGAGCCGGCGGCTGCCACGCCGCCGCAGACCCCAGGCGAACAATATGGATATGATAGTCAAGTCAAGTGGCCGTTGTTGGCGGAGGCTACCCCATATTTAATTGCTGTGCCGTCAGCTGGAGACAAGATTCTTTCTACAGCCTTCACGATGCGATTGCCTGTGGAACTTGATATCACGGTTGATGCTCACTGCAAAAAACTTCGGGTCAATAAGAGTGAGTGGACGAGACAGGCGATGGCGAGGCAGCTTCAAGCAGAGCAAGATCTTCTTGCAAAGCCAATAACTGAGAAGGTTAAAGGGGTTTAGGCCCCTTTTCTTTTGCCATAATATGTTATACATACAAGACAGAAAGACAATATTGCGATACAAGTACAAATGACAATATTAACATTATAGTGATGCGAGTAATATTGTCATACAGACAGTACAACAGACATACAATACTGTCATGTAATAAAGTGAGTTGCTGCAATCGGGTATTTAAAACAGGTCAGGCTGCCGCCGAGTTGTTTTTTGATTTTCAGATGGTTTCTGCCAATGAACTCGCCCGAAAGTACAAGGGAGAAAAAGAATGAAAGCCATCACAACCGCCAGTCGCTCCAGCAACCGGATTCCCGCTTACCTCATTGCCCGCTTTGTAGAAAAAGCCAAAGCGAAGTTAAATGAAGCCAAGCCCGAAGGCCCAGATGAGAGCCCATGTTTTGAAGTTGGCTTTTGTGAAACTCCAGTTGGCTTCTCTGATTCTCCCATGGGTACCAGTGAAGAGTACGTAGCGTTTTCAGATTACCCTATTGGTAATCCGGAAGAATTTGGTTATTAATCCCCGTAGCAACATCGGCGCAAAAAAAAAAAGCTAAATATGAGCCGGCGGTAGGGCGGCTTCGCCACGATTGTTGGCAATACATGTGTCGGCAATATAAGCTGAAAAAAAGCTGGAAAAAGTGTACAACGGGGAATGAAAATAATAGGGCGGAGGAGGGTATGAGGTTTGAGATGAGGAAGAAAGTTTATGCGGAAGTTTTGACCCGGGCTGCGGAAGTTTTCGGAGATGAGAGTGTTGCGCGGTGTTGGCTTAATTTGCCTTGTATGATGTTTGGATTTCAGAAACCGGTGCAAATGCTTAAAACGCCTAAAGGCAGAGCGGCTATTATAAACACGTTGAGTTACATAGAGTGGGAATTTTCCCCTTATATTGCAAGGGCATAACGTATTAAAGGAAGATGATAAAATGTTCGGTAATGATGATCAGAGTAACAAAAAATATGAAGATGCATTCAATAAAGTGGTTGAAATTTTCGGGGATATCGAAAAAGCCATCGACTGGATGAATGCGGAATGTCCGGAACTTGAACAGCAGATACCTATACTCCTACTGCACAGCCCAGATGGATACGAGCAGGTTATGAGTGAACTTGAAAGAATCAAGTCCGGAGCGGCAACTTAACCACCATTTCCGCTGTTTTTGACTAAAACCGCGAAAGGTCAAGTTTGACTGAATTGCTTAATGATGTTGTAGGGTTGTGGAGATGGCGTGCCTGTTGATTAGAAATTCATCCGAAGAGCGGCTTGCAAGTACGACCCATCTGCACTTGCCTTATTAATGCTATTGTTTGAGCTGTCCGTCATTCCAGCGTACCGGTACCCGATATCCGCTGTCATTTTTTGACTTAACTTTATATCCAGGCCGCCACCTACTTGATACGCAACTCCGTTACCGGACGCATCGACAAACCCAGGCGACGCAACATGACCACGAGCCACTCCAATTCCTCCGCCGAAATACGGCGAGATCGGATAGTTGTCACCTGGCATGCTTTGCCAGAGATTAATCATGTAACTCATTAACCATGTATCGTTATTTGTTCCCTTGGCTGAAGCTTGTTTGTAGCTCAGCTCACATTCAAGTCTGGTTCCAGTTCTGAAGCCGATCCCAGCGGCACCGGACAAGCCGAAGCCAGGTGAATAAGAGGTTGCTACCAGCTGCCGACCGTAATCAACTCCGGACGTTGAATGTGGCAACCAGGCACCGGCGCCTAACGAAAAATATGGCTCGGCGGCAGAGGCGGGTAGGGTGGAAAAGGCGATTATAGCAGCGGTGATGAGTAGTTTTTTCACTTATGGTTCGGCTTCATTACTCTTTCCTTCATCTCTTTACCCGTTTTGAAGAAAACTGACCTCTTTGGTTTTACAATAACAATTTCTCCCGATTTCGGATTGCGCCCTTCATGCCCGCAGTAATTCCTGATAGAGAAACTTCCGAAGCCTCTGATCTCAATACCGCCACCTGCAATCAGCTCTTCGGCCATCCCGGCAAAAATATCAATTACAATTCTTTCCGCTGCATGACGGTCGATTTCTTTTGTGTCGGCCAGTTTTTGAATTAATTCAGATCTAATCATATTCTATTTTCCCCGATGATTAATTTACCATTATAAATGGCTTCAAAATGAGCTGGCAAAAAATAACCCCTTGCCTTACTATTCACGATGGCGAAAAAGTCGCTTAAAACGCAAATTTGGAAGCCGGTCTTACGCCTGATAAGTCTAAATTGTAGATTAATCAGTTTTATTAGCTAATTTAAGGACCCTTTCGGTCCATGCAAGACTTTGATAATACCTGGTCATCTCTTCAGATGATATCCTGCTTCCGCTGGTCATTAACTTAGATGACTCGTAAAGCTCTTTTAATGCCGCGAGTAAATCTTCTTCCAAAAGCGTCATCTTTCGTTCCTTTTAGCACAAAGAGATGGCTAACTATACGGTATTACAGTTCAAAAAGATAGGCGCTTTTTATTTCTTCGGCCTGAATTCCGAGGTAATTTAAGGTTTGCCGCTGTGTAGAGTGATTAAACATCGACATAAGGGTGGGGAGGTCCGTCTTGTTGATAGTTCTGTGCATGTATCCAAATGTTTTTCGGAGTGTATGGCTCCCATAATTACCTACCAAGTTAATTTCTCTACACCAGCCCTTTACCAAGCCATGGAGATACGGAACAGTTATGGCTTTACACTCACCTTTTCGGGACCGGAAAAGTGGCGCATCATCTGGAGTATCTGGCGGCAGTGTCGAAAGAAGGTGCTTGATAGCTGCATGCACGGTCTTGTTGACGGTGATGTTTTTTTCTTTTCCTGTCTTTTTCTCTCTAATCGTAAAATACTCTTCTGGTCCCAGATGTCTCACATGTCCAACAGTGACTCTCAGGATATCGGATGCTCTTAAATTGGTATTGAGACCCAGTGTGAAAATCGCCAAGTCTCTCGGCCGATCCGCCAGCAGCTTTTTTATGAGCTTTATATTTTTCAACTCACGAATCGGTTCAACTTTTATCTGATCACCAATTTTAGGATGGTTTCGTCCGGCCATCTGCGCCACTTCCTTTAATACTAAGATATACTATCAATGTGCCAATAACTTATAATTCAGTTTTTACCAATTTCAAAGTAAAATAAAGAAAACGCCTTCAAACCCGCACCAGCTCTGCATTTGCTCATTTTTAGCGAATCATAACTTATGGGCATAAGTTAGCATTCAACTTTTCTTCTCTTTTGTTTTACTAAAAACCATGTTCACTAACAGAAATAAAACACCCTTACTTTGGACTCGTATTGAACCTGCCCGGGTCTCGTATTTTGTTATTGACATATAGCATAGAATAATGTAAATTGTCAATAGTTAATTTTGGCAAGCCGTAAAAAAGTGAGGGTTAAAAGTGGAAAAAAAGCATAATTGTGAAATACTCGCGGTCAGGATTTCTGATATTGCAATTTCATTTTTGGATTCATCGGATTTGACACAAATTGGACTTTGCCAGGAGGCGGCATGATATCGAACGAGCCGGAGAAATCAAACGTTATCGATTTCCTTGACAGCATCGCCGCCGGGCTCAAAAACTTCCGTGGCGATGGCCAGAAGGGTCTCGTACTTTTTGACGGCAGAGACCACGGAAACTATGGAGACAATGGTGCGGCGAGAACGAACGCCATGCTTAGAAAACATGACCCGACGGGATTGGCGGAGGCGCTGTTACTGAACGAAAAGATTGAAGCCACCATTACGCATTCGAAGGTTAAGCTCTCGCGAGTTCTTCGGGAAGATGGTTGCATAAAAAAACTTCAACACATTCTCTCGCTCAAATCTCAACTTCTCTCCAGGTTCGCCGAGCCAATGGAGGCATTAACCAGCTATCTCGACTCCTGCCTGAAAGCGATTTCGTGCGAATTCAGATCGCCTTCGTCCAGAGAAATTGCCTTGTGCCTGCGGGACGCTATCTATTGTATGAACCAGGGGTTCACTCTCCGTTGGCTCGCTTGCGATGGAAATACGATGCCGGCTCATCTCCCGCTGTGCTCGGCCATTGGACACTTTCCCAACATTCCAACTTTTACCGATCTTCTTCGCACTGAACTGCCATTCGGCGCCCATCTCGCCAGAATAGGCGAATCAACTACGGTCATCGGCCTGAAGCATCCCGGCAAGATTGCCTTTCTTTCGTCTTTGTCCATCGATATCCATACCGGATATATGAAAGAACAGGCCGTTGAACAGAGCAATATTGCTGATCAGCTGGACATTGACCATGCGACTGCGCGTTATCCGAAATGGGTAGAAGCTCAATATACCGGTGAGGGATATAGAAGCAACAAACCTCAGGTAATCACTGCCGGTCGCGATTCTCACTTTCTCGATCACATTTCGAAGCTCCCTATCGACCGCCTGATCTGGTTGGCAATGACCGTCGAAATGGCAGCTCAGAAGATGGCCGCTACAGATCCTTCGTCGGTGAGTCTCGCTGAATCGGTAGCTCGTGCGTTGCCTTGGGGTGGTGCGTCTGTTGATGCTGGCGCTGATTCTGAAAGCCGGATAAAAGAAAACCTCCCGATGGTGATTACACCGAACTGGACGGCAGAAGAGATCACTATAGAAAGCATGTTCGACTCTTTGGGGTTCTCGGAGTGGGAGAGGACTTTTCTTTTTCCGGCTTTTGACGGGCTTGCTGCTGCCGATTTTCTACCGGAAGAGCCGCTACAGCGGATCCACCTCGACACCAGGAGACGCATAGAATCCCCTGCAGAGTCCAAATGGAACTACTCAGAGCGCCTGGAAATTCTGGAAAACAGTGTAGCTATTACGAGTGTTTCTCAGAATTGGGTAGGTAGCCAGGTCGAGGTCAATAATTTTCGCAAGACTATTTTTGGCAAGAATCTGGTGCATTATCTGATAGCTTGGGGCAACCGGCGGTTTCGCCTGGAATGCAAAGAAATCGGACCATGGTTCGAAAAACGGCTGAAAAAGAATATCGAAGCGGCACTGAAGCACCCTTGCGTTGTGCTGAAAGATAAGGATAGCGGCTTTCGAAGAGGCATTTTGCTTTATTCCCAAAAAGCGGGTAAGGTTAATTTCAACCCGATGTGTTACTTTAATCCTAAAGTGGAAATGGTTAAACTGGCACACATATTCCCCCAGTCATCAAGTGACCTGGTTGATGTTCTTGGACTGAAAAGCGAGAAGTATTTACCGGAATTTCTCCAGGGCTGGAAGAGAGATTTCGGCAGTTGGACGACCACCCAGGACCATACCAACGCGCCTTTTGGGACAACCGACCAGTGGTGTTTATCGGTGAAAATCTATCGAGATTTGGGCCGGGACAGCGGACTTGAGGCGGTTGTTTGCGTTGGCTCCGGCCGGATATGATAAGGTATTTGGCCCAAACAACTACTAAAATACAGAGGTTGGCGCCATGATAGAGAACTCGTTATCAGCACATATTATCGAACACGACGGCCGCGCCCAGCGGCAGTATATCGACGCTTGCTCCGTTTTTGCCGGTTATGAAGCCGCCATACAAACCAAAAAGCGAACAGCCGGCCGCATGGTGTGGCGGTGGCACAAGGGCGCCAGTTATCTCTTCCGCATGCTCAATAGCAAGGTTCTGAAAGAGTATGGCGTTCAATCCGAAGAGACAGAAGCAATTTACAAAGAATTCAACAAAGAGAAAAAAGAGATCGTTGACCGCGCCCGCACTCTGAAACATGATCTGAGCATTCAGCGGCAAATGAATAAAATACTTCATGTCGGCCGGGCTCCGGATAGTATCGTTAGTTCTCTCAACCGCGAGGCAAAGACAACTGGAGTGGCGGGCACTATGCCGATATTGGATTTGCGGGCGATGTGGGTATATGAAGCGCAGGTTGGCGCAATTTTTATTCTCGGTGTTTACGACTATGAAGAACTGTTCATTGAAAACTGCCTTGCTGGATATATCAAAGAGGCAAGAATTGACCTGGCGAAAGATAAATTTTCTGCAATGATAGTCAGTAAAAACGGACATATGACAATGGCACATACGATTTCACCACAGGCACTTTCGAAAATTATACGCGTAGTCGCCAGCCATGAAGAATCAAGCCAGAGAAGAGACAAGTACTTATTCTTGGTTGATTTGCTTGAGGAAATTTCTAATGAGTGGTTCCCGCACCTTTGGTATTCGTACGATGAACTGACACCGAAGCCGTAAAAGGAGGTTGCGATGAAAAATTACATGAACCGGTCGGTTGTTTATTTTCTGGCCTTATCTCTTCTTCTTTCCCCGATGATATCCTCTGCTGAGCACTTCAAGTCCGCCGGCACAACGGACGTGTATTTCCCACCCAGCTGACGGAGGCGAAGCCTGAAAATGTGGTGCTGTTAGCCTCACTTATACCGATGCCGGGGTGGTTGCCATGAGGACTCTCTTGATTGAGTTTGTCAGGGTGGCGGCGTATCGGGTTCGTATATTTACTTTTCACGGTTATTGTTTGTTCGAAGGTCGTTTCCGAGCAGGTGGAATTTTTCGGCATGGAAGATATGGTGGTGGTTACGAACATGGAACGATGCAATATTGCAAGGGAAATTATTGATGCATTGCCGGTAAAAGTAACTGATGTTCATCACCGGTATATAAATCCACATTCAGTACATATTTATTGCACTTTCATACGATATATTTGAAGCCATTATATATCGTTAAGGAGGTAAGAAATGTGCGATACGAAGCAATTCGGCGTTTCCGGACGAGCTCACACAGAGTCTGATCTTTTAAGGGTTGTCAGAGCGCTGGAGAGATCAGGTGATATACCGGAAGGATTTTATGACCATTTGGTGATGAATATGTCACAGCGACAAGTATGTAATCTTATCTCAAACGGCCAAAATAAGTGCAATGGTGATTGTGTCAAATAGGTCTTCGAATAGAGAGCTTTTAACTGGATAGACTAAGTCATTCATTCTTGTTTATTAGTCGAATAAGAAGTTGGAAAGATAGCGAAAATGGATACTAAAATAGTTAATAAAGCTTCATATACTACAAAGCCAATTCGTGAAAGCACTTACGAGTGTCTGGTTGATTTCAACCAACACTGCCCTTATGGTATGGGTTATGGGTTTAAAAGAAACTTCTTTTGTTTACATCCAAATCCACGTAGAATTGGAGCTGTAAGCGCCTAAACAGCTAAAACACTTGTGAAAATGGTATAGCTGATTAACAATAAATGCATGCCCTCCCTACAAAACAAAATAGTTCGGATAAAACGTCATGAAAATAGCAATTGAATTCATTGAGAGACTACCTGAGCGTTCAATAGTGTTAGTTTGCTTGCTATTATGTTTTCTGGTGGGGTCTACCGATTACATTACTGGCGATTTTTCCATCTCTTTGTTCTATTTTGTGCCAATTGCAATGTCCTCATGGTTTATCGGAAAAAGAACCTGTTATTATATTGCGATGATATGCGGCATGGAACTCTACATTATCAATTTACTTGTAGCACAGGAAAAGACCTCCTTAATAAGCCTCCGATCCTGGAATGCGCTTATGGAGGTAGGGTATCTTTTGTTGACCGCATTTTTGATATCTAAAGTCAGGGCTGAGATGGAACTGTCGAAGCAGCAAACCTTCGCTCTTGAGGTAGCCAATAACGAACTGGAATCCTTTGGCTATTCTGTATCGCATGACCTGAGGAGCCCCTTGGTATGGATAGGAGGCTATTGTCATTCCGTTTTGAAACATCAAGGGGATAGGCTCGACGAAAAACATCGCACGTATTTGATGGAGTCTTGCAAGGGGTTGCAGAGGATGGAACAGCTCATTGAAGCGCTTCTTGGACTATCTCAGATAGCTCAAGGTGACATGACCCGTGAACCGGTTGATTTAAGTGAAATTGCAAAGGACGTGGCTGAAAAATTGATGCTTGCCGAGCCTGGTCGGCAGGTTACATTTCATATTGCTGAGGGGATTATTTGTAACGGTGATCAGCACTTACTGCGAGTGGTATTAGAGAATCTCCTCAATAATGCCTGGAAATATGCCAGCGAACGAGAACATATAGTTATGGAATTTGGCATGACGGTGAAGAAGGGAATTAATACCTACTTCGTACGAGACAACGGGGCAGGCTTCGACATGACAATAGACAAGAAGCTATTCGTTCCGTTCCAGCGACTTCATGATTCAGATAGATTTAAGGGGCACGGTATTGGATTAACTACGGTCAAACGAGTCATTGACCGACACCAAGGATGTATCTGGGCTGAAAGCAAGGAAGGGCATGGTGCAACGTTTTATTTTACATTGGGGTATTCCAATCCGTCTACGTAGTAACACGCCATATGAGTGTTTTTTTATTTTACCGGTGTAACCAGAATTGAAAATTGTGGTGTTAAGTACTACCACTGCCTCATCACACCCTCCCAAATAAGGATTAAATATGAAGCAAAAAAGGATTTTTCTGGAAACCCCTTTAGAATTATTCTAAACAGCCGAATTTATGAATTAGCGCAGAAAGGCGCAGCCGGTTTTCCCGGTTAAACCCCAGAAAGGAGCACCACCATGGCAATCTCAGACATCTCCCTTACCTCGGGCATGAGGAACAACCTCCTTGCTCTCCAGAAAACATCCTCACAAGTTACTCAAACCCAGGACCGCTTGAGCAGCGGTAAGAAAGTCAACTCGGCACTTGACAATCCTACTAACTTCTTCGCTGCCCAGAATGCAACCAACCGCGCCAGCGACTTGAATGACCGTAAAGACGGCATGAGCGAAGCTGTCCAAATGATCAAAAGCGCAGACAACGGTATTACGGCTATTACTGCTTTGATCCAGTCCGCCAAAGGTCTTGCCAGCGCAGCGGCTTCAACGTCCGACACCCTGTCTCAGCTTACGTATGAAAGCCAGTTCGTTCAGATCCAGAGCCAGATTACTACGCTTGCCAGCGACTCCGGCTACCGAGGCACTAACCTGCTGACCAACGGAACCCTTTCTATCGAGTTCAGTCAGAATACCGGCGACGCCAACCTGACAGTAGCAGGTTTTTCAGCCGATGCGGTGTCTCTTGGTGTTACTTCCACGGCCGGTTGGGATACGGTTGCGAACGCTACCCAGGCAATGTCAAACATGGAGAATGCACTGACAACCTTACGCAGCAAGTCGTCAACCTTGGCCAGCAACCTGTCCGTTATCACCACGCGTCAGGACTTCACCACGCAGATGATAAACACGCTTCAAACTGGTGCCGACAACCTGACACTGGCCGATATGAACCAGGAAGGCGCGAACATGCTGGCTCTGCAAACCCGTCAGTCATTAGGAACCACAGCTTTGAGCCTCTCTTCGCAGGCAGCGCAGTCAGTTCTGAAGCTCTTTTAGCAGTAACGGAAAGCGAAGTTTCAACCGCAGCGTGGTGAGGACAAAATTCCCTGCTTGCGCATTCCGGCTACGGAGTTGCAGTAATGTTATAAAGATCGCGCAGGCCATAAACCGTATTTTTAAAGCAAAAACCCGCTTTCCGATTGGAAGTCGGGTTCTGTTGTATATGGGGTTGAAGTGTAACGGGACGGTAATGCTGAACTTCGTATTATAAACTAAAGCTAATGCAGTGTGTAGCAAAACGGAGCCACTGCATAAACTGGTGTTGAACTAAGCCTACACCACCTCTACTGCAGGTTTGATTGGAAAGCCATTTAACACACATCGATGCTACTGCGTATGCCAGCCGTCAATATATCTTTCCAGTTTTTCGATGACTTTGACATGACATAACGGTGTGGGTCAGGAAGAAATATGATTCTACGAGTCAAACTTATCTCCACGACCTGATGCATGCACGCAGTGTCATGAAAATTTTCCTCTTCGCAAATACGGAGCACTGCCCTATGAATTTTACGATCAAGCAGATATGCGAGACGAGGAGTGTATTGCAGATTATGGGTCGGCGATGTTGATGGCGGCTGAAGGCAAGCATGTCGACGCGCGGACGTTTTACTCGTTTTGTAAGGGTGACGAAAAGGATATGGCCGCAGCAAAAGCCGCCGTCGAGAGGATCTTGCCAAATCCACCGGCTTGTGTCTGGCAGTAGCCCGGCGCACCAGAAGCGGAGTATCGAAGTTTAAAAAGCCACAAAACAACGTTGCAATGGTAATAACCACATACCATTATTCTCTCAGCACAACATACTGAAAACAGGCTGTTCTTAGACAACTACCTCTTTGCTACTTCTTCTTGTCCGCTTTTTTTATGATTTTGTCCGCTTTCTTTTCTTTCGGCGTTTTTGCGGGTGCCTTTTTTTCTGTTTTCTTGCTGTCTTCGCCCTTTGCCATGAATCTCTCCCCTCACTTTGTTATGGATCTCGCTTGAATATACCATCATTCTAACAAAACGCAACTGGCCGAAGAACTTATATTGAAGAGCAATCCTTGACAGATTATAATGCTTATGAGATACCGGTTACACAGCTAAAATACTGCAAAATCAAGATTAGGAGAGCGGAAAAATGGCAAAAGGAAAAGTAAAATGGTTTAACGACAGCAAGGGATTTGGATTTCTGGAGCAGGACGGTGGGGAGGATGTTTTTTGCCATTTTTCCGCTATAACAGGTGAAGGTTTCAAAAGCCTGCAAGAGGGCGATTCTGTTGAGTTTCAAGTAACCAAAGGACCAAAGGGCCTTCAGGCCGCAGACGTTCGCAAGATCTAAGTTTGCCACACTTAACAACTTTCAACTTCTATTCAGCTCAGGCCTCTGGCATTTTCAGAGGCCTGTTTTTCTCTATTGTTCAGCAAGTAATTCACTCAGGGCGTTTAGCGCTTTTGGGTTTAACAAGGCAAACCTTCCACTGACTCATGGAGCACGGCCAGGGGGTTTGCTTTTAAACTTTTCTTCCGCTTTATTTGGCTTCATTTTATCCACGATCTTCGAACATATATCCCTTACCGCGGACAGTATGGATAAGTTTTTTCGAAAACTCGGCATCAACTTTTCTTCGCAAGTAGTTGATATAGACATCTATGATGTTAGTAAATATTTCGAATGGATCCTCCCAACAGCTGTCTGCTATGTCCTGACGCGTAAGAACTTTGCCAACGTTTTTCGCAAAATACGATAGCAAATTGTACTCTTTTGCTGTTAATGTGAGCTCTTTTCCATCCCGCCAAACTTTGTGGTTGACTGGGTCAATCCGTAGGCCAGCATAGTGGATTGTGGCGCCAACATCTTGAGAACGTCGCCGAAGTAGCGATCTGACCCAGGCCTGCAATTCGTCAAGGTTGTCAGACTTTTGTACATAAACATCGGCGCCGGCGTCAAGAGCCGACACAAGGTTTACGGCCTCAGTGGATTCAGCAAACATCAGAGTTAGTACCTGATTACCGGATTGCCGCAGTTCCTTCAATACAGTTATACCGTCTTTTTTCGGCAAATCCGCATCAAGTACGACCAAGTCAAATTCGCCAGATTCGGCTTTTTTCAAGCCGTCTGTACCATCGCAGGATAGCGTTACCTGGCATTCGTTGCCGGCCTCAATCCCTTCTATTATTATTTTGGCTAACTTCTTGTCATTTTCGACTACGAGGACTTTCAATACAATCTCCTATTTTGCGTTTATTGCGACGTTTTAGTGGCAGCGGCATGTGCTCATGAGTTAATTGCTTCACGCAGTAAAGGACTTGGCCTGAATTTTAATATTTTTCTGGCACTAATCTGCACTGCTTCTCCTGTTATCGGATTTCTACCTTTTCTCTCCCTTTTGTGCTGTATCTCAAACACTCCAAAGCGTGCGATCTTGACGACGCCTTCAGAGACAATTGCTTCTCTAACATGGGTCAGGACTGTTTCGACGTAGGATGTTGCTTCTCTTACTGTGCATCCAGTTCGGTCTTTTACTCTTAGTATTATGTCTAATTTTGTCATTATGTGCCTCGAATAAATAAATGTACATTAATTATCTGAAACAGCGCGTAAATGCAAGAGAAATGGGTTTGTTAATGGGTTTGTTGTAGCATTATTGTACATCCACGTTCTTAATTCCGGCGGGCCGCCAGCTCGGTGGAATGACGTGGCTCCCAGCTTTCTCTTTACCTGGCAGCAAGCTTCCATACGTCACGGCCATCTTCCCATATTTTTTATTGACTGCATCTATGGCCCGGGTTGCCTCGATCTTTTTTCTATCTTCGATAAATAGAGACAGCTGTTCATCTTGGTGTTTCAAATTCGACAGGCTTACGCCAAGCAACCTCACCGGCTGCTCCAGATCAACTGTATTCAAGATAGACAACGCCGCCCGGTAGATGTCATCACTCTGGTTGATATAACTCTTAAGCGTCGTTTGCTTACCAAAAGACGAAAAAAAGTCGGCATATCTCACGTACAAATGGACAGTCTTGCCGCTTACATTATACCTCCGCGCCCGGCTGCCGACCATCTCTGATAGCTGTAGCAGAAACCGGCGGATTTCCACGGGATCGGAGATATCTTTGTCCAAGGTGCTTGAGTGGCCGACCGACTTTACTTCGTCTTCTTCCCCAAATGGTACCACAGGCGAGTTGTCAATCCCTGGCCGAACTCTTTAAGCTTCTTTCCGATAATGCCGAACTTCCTCGTAAGCCGCTCTTCTTCGCAGCGCCCGAGTTCCCCGCAGGTGTAAATCGACATCATGTTCAGGGCCTTTTGCATCCTCTTGCCAACGCCGCAGAGCTCTTGAATCGGTGTGTGCTCAAGGACTTTACTCACTGCTTCCGGCTTGATGATAAACAGCCCGTCCGGCTTAATACGATCACTGCCGAGCTTTGCCAACAGCTTATTCGGTGCGATTCCAATAGAGCAGTAAAGTCCAAATGAGTGAAGGATGCGGGCCTTGATGAGGTAGGCTATGCGTTCAGCAGAACCGAATATCGACAGCGAATGAGTGACATCGATCCATGATTCATCGATGCCGAACGACTCAACTTCAGGGGAGTAGTCGCAGAAGATCTCGTTCACTTTTGTTGACGTGTATTGATACTTTTTGTTGTCGCCGACTACGATTATGAGTTCAGGACAAAGACGTTTGCCCTCCCAGACTGCCATTCCCGTCTTTACACCCTTTGCCCTGGCTTCATAGGAGCTGGTGGTTATCACCGTTCTACCGTGGCCGCCGACAACAGCAATCGGTTTGCCACGGAGTTCAGGGTTGGCCTGTTGCTCAACTGCGGCAAAAAAGCAATTTAGGTCGGCGTGGATGACGGTTCTGTATTTGTGTTCGCTCATATATATCTAATTATGCAGGTGTTTCACTGCATTGTCAAAGTCTGATTCAGACAGTTTGTGCTGGACGAAAACCGGGTTTCCGTCGTCAAAAGCCTGATCAATCTCCTGCAGCATCTGAAACATCCTGTCCGGATCAGCAACCACATTCTCATCAACCCGCAACAACACGCCGAACTTTGTGGTCCAGGCTTCCATTGACATCAGGATATGTCTGGTAGCCAGGTCTTCCGCATGGTCGATATACAGAGCAAGGAAGCGGGATAATAGTCTTGATTCAGCTTTCATCAACCAGCTGCCGGCAACCGCAGAATAGAATGCTTTTGTGGCGGCGGAATCGGCGTCATAGTCCATCGCTGTTGCAAAAATATCGGTGATCTTTTGACTTATATTCCGCTTGCTTGCCCGGATTTCCTTAATGTTGGCAGTTAAGGCTTCGAAGCAATCTTGTCCGTACAGTTGTCCGTCTTTAAGTCGCTCTTTGTCCAACACGTAACCTTTGGTAGCAAATGAACTCAAAATGCCGGTAGCCCAACGCCGGAACTGTATGGCACGAGGCGAGCTGAGACGATATGCGACGGCGATAACAGCCAAGAGGTTGTAAGTGATGGTGGGGGACTCGTGGAAGTGCCCGTTGGTTGAGGTGCAGGAGTTTAGGGTGGTAGAGGATTGTTGGCTTAATTCGCCTTCGTCGAAGATCTTTTGGAGATGTTGCGCTATCACGTGTTCACCGCACTGGAAAAGCTCTGCAATCATCGGCAGGGTCAGCCAGACGGTTTCACCATCTACATGTACGCCGGCAACGCTTCCACCAGTCTGTCTGTAATAGATCAGGAAGTCAGCTACCAAATTTCGTATTTGGGGATTCTGCGGAGACGGCATTCTACAATCCTCTGTAATGATCCAGATAACGCGCCACCTTTGCAATACCGATCAGGCCCTGTTCCCGCATGACCTCAAGTGGTGTGTAGTTGTCGAATCGCTTGTTTCTGCAATTAATCCAGCTGTACTTGATTTCGGGGTTTTGCGGGTAGAGAACTCCGAGTGACTCATGAATGGACATGAGCCAGCCGACCCGATCGATAATATCCCTGCTTCCCGGTAGTGCCGCTTTACCATGGCGGTAGCGGGACAGACGGTAGCGACACCTTTCCTGCATGCCAAGAAGGTTAAGTTGATCGGCCGAAGACAGGCCCCAAAGCCGGAAAAGCCTTGTCGTCATGCGAGCAAGTCCGGCTCGGGACACTTTGGAAAATACCCGTTCTTGTAAGTTACTTTGTAACATGACCGCTTCTGTTAAACTTCCTGTTTTGATACTTTGCGTAAAGCGAACTACCGATAACCGTCCAACATACGAGGATAAAAACTGTCAACATGCCAATTGCATAAGGTCTGTCCATGTTCCCTCCAATAAATAGTCTCTACTTTGTCAGGCTACGGAGTTTCGGTCTCGGTAGCGGCGGCGGACTCGACAACGTCGTCAGTCTCTGCAACTACAGAAGGAACGGCAGCAGCCTCGGCTACAGGAGCAACAACGGCAACCGGTTTGGCTTTTTTCGGCTTTTTTTCTTTCTTTTTGCCACCAAGGATACCCCGAACTTCGCCGATAAAAGTAGCGGCGTCGAAGTTGACAAAGTCCTCCAGGTGATACTTCGAGATCAGAGCGGCAAGAGCAGTTTTACTTTTTTCGATGGCGGCTTTTGCTTCAGCAATTGCCTTTTCTTTCTCTGCTTTTGCCAGTTCTTTCTCCTTGTTTTCGATCTCGGAAAGCTTCTTCAGCAGGGCCTCTTTTTGTTTTTGTAACGCGGATGTTTTCATAGGTATTCCTCCTTTTAGTGGATTAAATAATAGATTTATCTTTCCCCGAAAGCCCTTCGGGTTTATGCCATAATTATAACTGATCGGCGGCGATATTTGATCATCAATGCGACCCATAAAACGTTCGCGAGCATTATAGAAATGCCGCCATAAAATGAAAATATTTGCCCCAGATGTGGGTAGTAATAGAGATTCCAACCTCCCCATCCGACAAAGAAAATATTCGAAAGCAACGAGACTCCTGCAACAGCTTTATCTTTCAGTAGCACTCTGCAATGGTTCAAAATCATAACACTTGAAAGCAGCTCGAAACTGCCGTTAATCATGTCTGGTAACTGCATTAAAATCGCTCCAAAATAAATACAAAACTTCGGGGAAAAGAAAATCTTTACTGTCCCAATCCTACCGCATTATTCGAAAAAAACACATAATTTCCCGCGGAAATGGAGTCAAATTACCGATTCCACTCTGGCCGATGAAATTCGCCACGGTACCGTTCGCGTTCATGGTCAAGTCGCCGGAATTCAAGATCCCGATGATGCCGATACTCAGCATAGCTGTGCCGGAGCATGAGCTTTGGTAGGTAAGCAGGAGCCACGTATCTCCATGGCGCACCGTAGGTGGATGCCATATACCAATGTCCGGCAGAGTAGTAATAATATGCCCGGTTTGCGTAGATCATATCGTACGGGACCCCGGTTGCGACATAGTAACCAAGCTCCGGAACATAGACAAACTGAGGCGGTTGTGGAGGCAACACCACTTGCACCGGCGGAGCTACTGCAACGGGTGGGGCAGGGGCTTGATATGCCTGGCCGGGCGGTGGATATGCCTGGCCGGGCGGTGGATATGCTTGCCCGGGAGGTGGATAAGCCGGTGGTTGTGTTGATTGCGGATACACTGGCGCGGGTGGCGCCGGTGCCGTCGGTGGAACGGGAGCAGACGGGGCAGCTATGGCTGGCGCAGGCTCATAAACAGGTGGAGGCGGCGGGACTGGCTGATCAACACTATCAGCAGCGTATGCAGTAGCGGCCATCAACAAAGCCGCTGCTGCGATAACAACAGTAAGCTTGTTTTTTGCTTTTTCAGGCATTGTGAAACTCCTTTTATTCAATGCATTCAGGTGTGAAAAGTTCACAACGCATGCAGTCATTGACATAGTGCGTTGGATTTTTTTGCCATTGTTCGGCAGTGGCTGTCAACCCGCATTTTCTGCCGCTTTGCCCTGAAATGCTACTGATTTGTTCGTCGTCAGTTTCTGCACCGATAATAGTTCTATTTTCCATGGTGTTCCTCCTTTGCTACGCCATACGTCTTCGCGTTCTTTGAGATATTCTTCCTTTTCTTGTACGGGCCAGTCTATCCCGGCTTTCAACAGCGACAAAATCTGGCTTATATGATCTTTGTTGACGTTGATACATTTCGTGGACAATCCATAGTGCTCCTTACCAACTTTTCCGAGGGTAATCCAGATCCTGGCTGCGACCGGGACTTCAGAAACCAATCCGGTACTATAAATCTCTACGCGACGCGAAGATGCAACTTCCTCATGTTGACTTGGCACAGCTCCTTTCAACACAACCTGCCCGGTCTCTGTGTCGAGAATGATGATGAGTTCCGATTCCGTAGCTGATGTAACCCTTTTTGCTGTTGTCATAGTTGTCTCTTTTCCATCTTCCTACTCCACTCCATACCCTATCTCCATCAATATCCGCCTTGCTTCCGCGAATCCCTGCGCCACTCGGCCAACAACCAGATACCCGCAGTCCTTCAATGCTTCAATATGACCGAGAAAATCAAGCTGAGCCGATGAAACCTTTCCGCCTTTTTTTCTCTTCATTTCCAAGAACACGATTGGCAACTGCGGATTTCCGGTGCCAGCTTCCGGAAGGATCACCAGATCAGATACCCCCGGCATGACGCCTTCGGCCGCCAACTGCTTTGCGACTGATAGATGCCTATGCCCGCCATTGGGAATTGCGAAGTGCCGAATCTCCATCAGGCGTAGCCACTGTACTAACTCGACTTGCTCCTGGTGTTCACTTATCGCCGGTTCGGGAATACTCTGCAGCTGATCGGCACGCATGTCATTTTTCAGAACCATTCACCCACCTGAGCCCCTGATTTTTCAGGAGCATTCACCCACCCCATTTTCAAGAGCATTCACCCACCTCGGGTAATCTTTGGCACGGCGCTGACTACAACCTGTACCATGACTCCTTTCACTA
>Ga0209697_10001338_pt1 | contig 38273 bp, 54 predicted proteins | sample AliMusrvi5mmetaG_FD_184115 | JGI IMG/M metagenome (GOLD analysis project Ga0209697, IMG submission 184115) | Freshwater lake bacterial and archeal communities from Alinen Mustajarvi, Finland, to study Microbial Dark Matter (Phase II) - Alinen... | ecosystem: Environmental > Aquatic > Freshwater... | reverse complement strand
ACCCTGCTTGCTCATGGTAAGAAGATTGCCCTTAAGGATGTCCAGCATGGAGACGTTATTGTTTATGGACCAGGCACTGGATGGCACACAGCACTCGTTGTTGACGTATCAGGCGCTAACGCAAAGAACCCTCTAACGGTCTCACACGGCCAGCAGGGCGACCCTAGTTACGTTCACGTCAATCAGGATGGTCGTTTGCCACAGACCTACCTACGCTTCAACACTTCTGCAATAAACGCCCAGGGGATACACACACCACCGGCAGCATAAAATGAACGCCAACACTATTAACTTTTGGATTCAACTAATTGTCGCTGTTGGTTTCCTGCTCGGAATGATTTGGGGAGTCATTCGTTTCGGACACAACATCCTTGCTAGGTCAGTATCAGACCGCCTAGATGAAATTCGCAAAGAAACAAAACCCAACGGAGGATCAAGCCTTCGTGATGCTATTGACCGCATTGAACACAAACTTGACGCAGTCACCTCAGACCTTGACCGACACCTCGGCGCACATGATGGTCTGTAATGAAAAAGCAATCTCACTGGCACTTTCATCCTGCCGTTAGATCCGGTGACGAACGAACATTAGGGGAACGAGCTGCTGACGCTATGCGACACGGCATGGGTTCGTGGCCTTTCGTCTTTACCTTCGTAGTACTTATGTTTGCATGGATGCTTTACAACGGATTATCGAGTCACCCTTTCGACCTCTATCCGTTCATCTTGCTAAACCTCATGCTCTCGACCCTCGCAGGGTTACAGGGAGCCATACTTCTCATCGCCGCTAAACGAGCAGACCGAATCTCTGCCGAACTTGCTGCGTACCATCTTGACGTAAGCGAACACGCCAACGCAGAACTCGCTGACCTCAAAGAAATCATTGCTGACGTGAAACACATGATGGCCGAATTGGACATTATGAACACTCCAGTAATAAAAGCAACAAAAAAAACCAAACAATAACCTGCTAAAATGTTTAGCAACTAACACTTAGGAGACAAAGTGGCTCGCCTTCCAGCAGCACAAGAAAACGCCGGACTGAACGCAATGTTCGTACCGTCAACAACTTACTACCTTGCACTTTACACAACTGACCCATCAACAACTGGTGCGTCTGGTGAAGTAACTGGTGGATCATACGCTCGCCAAGCAATCGCTTTCGGTTCAGCGTCATCAGGTTCACAAGCTTCAACTAACGCACAGAACTTTACTGGTATGCCAGTAGAATCAGGTGGAGTTCCTTATTTCGGATTGTTCACTGCTGCAACAAGTGGAACCTACCTCGGTGGTGGAACTTCTAGTGGACTTTCAGGCGCTATCTCAGCCGGTTCTACGATTTCCTTCGCTATCGGTGCAGTAACTACATCACTGAGCTAATGGGCGGTCAGCAAGAGTTCTCGGCATCAGCTGTTGGAACTGTAACTCCCCCTGCTCCTGTGGATGAGGAAACTCCCACAGAAGCCTAACCCAAAGGCAATCTGATGGATTCATTAAAAAACTTCTCTTATTCACTCGTAGCAACAGCACCGTCTCCTGCCACGTCTGGAACAAGTTTGGTCGTCACGGCTGGTCAGGGTTCATACTTCCCGGCCACGCCGTTTGACGCAACCATCTGGCCTAGCGGAGCCCAGCCAACCAACACCAACGCTGAAATCGTCAGGGTTACAAATGTCTCTACTGACACCTTCACGATTACTAGAGCGCAGTATGGAACCACAGCACAGAGCATTGCTGTCGGCTATCAGATTGCCCAAACGGTTGACGCAAACTTACTTTCACAACTAGCCCCTCTTTCGGGCGCTACGTTTACAGGAGAAGTAGTTGCACCTGACTTTAAGGTTTCTGGTCTTACTGGCGCTACTGCTGCAACAAGATACGTTGGTGGAACAACTAACGGCGCACCGACAAGCGGAACTTTTGCTGTGGGTGACTTTATTGTTGACCAAACAGCGACTATTTGGGTATGCCTCACAGCCGGTACTCCTGGTACTTGGTGGACTCTTATTGAAGCCCACATGGTTAGCCGTTCAGCAACCGCAACCGCAGGGCCAAACGAAGTAACTATCTTTAGTGGCTCTACCGCTTCACAGACAATCAGCGCAATCGGTTCACCTGTTGACGGTGCAACGTGGACAATCATCAACCGTTCATCAGTTCCAGTCACCGCAGGGTTCGGCTCAAACTCAATGCTCCCACTTGGCTCTACGTCAAGCGTGACCTCTATTGTGGTTCCAGTAAACGGTGCATACTCGTTTATTAACTACGCTGCTGGTCAGTGGTACATGACCGCAAGTAACAACCTTGCCAACTCTGTCGGAGTTCTTTCTATTTCTAGTGGTGGTACTGGTTCATCAGACATCGCAACAGACCAAATAATTCTCTCAAATCAAGTGTTCAGTTAGGAAATCATGGCAACATACTCAAAACAATTACTTAGTGGTTCAACACAGGGGCTTCCAATTAAGGTCGTAGCCACAGCTTCTACCGGAACGACTATTCACGCTACAGGTACTTCTTCTACGAACATTGACGAAGTATGGCTCTACGCCACAAACACCTCAACCTCACCTGTCCTTTTGACGGTGCAGTACGGTGGAACAACGGCTCCTGACCAAAACATCATCATTACTATCCCACCACAATCGGGTCTAACTCTTATCACTCCTGGACTTATCCTTACAGGCACAGGTTCAGCTGCAAACACCGTTTATGCTTTCGCAGCAACAGCCAGCGTAATTACAATTTCAGGATACGTCAACAGGGTTGCATAATGAGTAATTCACTTCACAGGGGCGAGTCAAGTGGTCAAGTCTCAGACTGGATGCCTTCGGCTAGTTCAGTAACTCCTCGCCCAAACACATCTCAAATCGTTCCCTACGGACTACAACTTCGCCAGACTATTAACGCTGGTACTACATCAGTAACTATCCCTGCTGGTATTAACTGGGTGTTTGCTATTTGCATTTCTCCGGGTGGTAATGGCTCAATCACTAATGGTGGTGGCGGTGGTGGGAGCATTTCTTGGGGCTGGACACCATCTTCTTCAAGTTGCCTTGTTGGTGCAACCGGCTCCGGGAGTTTTACTCGTTACGGAAATGTTATTGCCACTTCCTATGTCGGCGGTGGTGGCGCTGGTGGAACTGGCGGTAACGGTCAAAGTGGCACAACAAACTTTTATGGACAACCTTTTGGTGCTGGCGGTGCTTCTAGTTCAACTGCTAACGGTACTAACGGAATTCCTGGTGTTGGTGGCGGTGGTGGTGGTGGTACAAGTTCTTTTGCTGGTGGAACTGGCGGTAACGGTGGCACTGGTATTTCTGGTGGCGGTGGGGGATCTGCAACGGGTACTGGTTCTTCTGCACAAACTGGTGGCAACGGTGGAAACGGTTACGTAGGTGGCGGTGGTGGTGGTGTTGCTTCCACAACCGGAACACGCACAGGCGGTAACGGTGGAAACGGTCAATCTTTAATTTCATCAACGACATACACGGGTGGAACTGGTAGCACTGGCACAGGAACAAACGGTGCTGGCGGTGGGGGAGCAGGTGTAGCCGGTAACGGCTCTAACGCTTCGGGTACTACTGGAGGTGCTGGTGGTCTTGGTGGTGGTGCTGGCGGTGCTGCTGGCGGTGGCGGACTTGCCGGTTCCGGTGGCGCTGGTATTCTTTACATTTTTTATTAAGGACAAACTATGGCAGTAAACATTTACTCAAACGCACAGTTTTCCGATACACCATTCGGATTAAAACTACAACAGACGTTGACCTCAACTGGGTCAGTCACAATCCCTACTGGCATTAACCGAGTTTATGTAATTACAATCGGTGGTGGTGGCGGTGGTGGTTCAACGGCTGCTGGCGCAGGTGGGGGTGGAGGTGCAGGTGCTTTTTCAGCCGGTTGGTCACAAGCAGCAACATCAGTCATTGTTGGAGCCGGTGGTACAGGTGGTTCAGCCTCATCCGGTTCAGCAGGTGGCTACTCACAATACGGAGCAGTAATAGCCGGTGGTGGGGCTGGTGGGGGTAGCGGTCAAACTTCTGTCGTTGCATCTATTATTAGCGGAGGAGCCGGTGGAGGCGGTTCATTAACTGCCTTTGTTGGTGGTGGTCAAAGTGGTATTTCTTACACAGGAGCGCCAGGAGTAGGTGCAAGTATCACTAGCGTTGGTGCTGGTGGAGGCACAAGTAATTTTTCTGCTTCTAATGCTTCTGCCAACTCGGCTGGCTCAGGGGTTTCTGGTGGCGGTGGCGGTGGTGCATTTACAACTACAACGGCAACAAACAACGCAACAGCCAGCGCCGGTGGCGCTGGTCTAATTGGTGCAGGTGGTGGTTCTGCATACAGTTCTGCAACCTCAGCAACCGGAACAATGACAGGTGGAGCCGGTGGTAACTCAGACACTAAAACTGGTGGCACAGGTTCAATAGGTTCAGGAATTACATTTGGTGGCGGAGGCGGTGGAGGCGGTTATGCCTTCCTCGGAGTCAACGCAACTAACGGCTCTAACGCTTCAGGAATTAACGGCGGTAACGGCGGAACATACGGCGGTGGCGGTGGGGGTGCTTCTAACTCAGGAACAGGCGGTACTGGCGGAGCCGGTGTTGTCTACCTCTTTTACTAAAGGACAATAATGGCAACATTCGCAGTTATGAATGGCAATACAGTTTCTAACGTGGTCAGCGCCGACACAATCGAAAATGCACAAATTGCAACAGGGTCAACTTGCGTGGAATACACCGAGGCTAACCCTGCTGGAATTGGTTGGACATTTGACGGAACTACATTTGCAGCTCCACAATGAACTGTATTCACTGCGCTGAACCAATCGTAGAACTATCTCAGGGCGAGTGGTTTCACGACGTAGAAGGCTACACACGAACCTGCCCTCAGACTTTCGCAACTCCTAACTAAAGGAAAACGCCATGCTCGGTGGAAACTACATTGGACAGGCTTACCTTGCCCAGGGTTACGCTGGAAGCACAGTAACAAATGGCACAGGAAGCGTTAGCGCAAGTTTCTCGGCTAGTGCAACTGGTTCTGCGTATCTTCCTGCAAGCGGATCGCTAACAAGTTCGTTCTCAGCAAGCGCCACTGGTGCTGCTGCGCTCTACGCCACCGGTTCGCTCTCAGCTTCATTCTCTGCTTCTGCTACTGGCACAGCATTTCTTCCATCAACCGGAAGTCTTAGCGGTACATTTAGCGCAAGCGGTACTGGGTCTGCTGCTCTTTATGGCAACGGTTCACTCTCAGGTAGTTTCTCCGCCTCAGGTACAGGGTCGGCTTTTGATCCTGGTACTGGACAACTTGTTGCAACCTTCAATGGTTCGGCAACTGGAACCGCTTTCGAGCCAGCCTTCGGTTTGCTCACATCAAACTTCTCGGCTTCGGGAACTGCAAGAACATTCATTCCTGGCACAGGCTCGGTATCGGGAACCTTCTCAGGTAGTGCAACTGGAAGCGCAGCTCTTTACGCAACCGGAAAACTCAGTGGTTCATTCTCCGCCAGCGCGACTGGCGTAAATATACTTACCGGAAATGGTGCGCAAACCGCTTCATTCTCGGCTTCCGCCACCGGCGCAGTCATCAATGTAGGAACAGGTAGCCTATCTGCCACGTTCACCGCTAGAGCCGTCGGAAACGCCTTCCTGCCGTCTCAGGGAGCATTGTACGCTACCTTCTCGGCAAGCTCTGTGGGTGTCGCTTATCCTAAGACCGCCCCTGGTGAAGTGACTGGTGATTTCCTCACAGCAAGCCTTCGCGGAAAGTGGAAAACTGGAAGTGTTGAAGGTGACTTCACAACAGCCGGTCTTCATGGCAACGTAAAAATACTCGTAGAAAGCCCTTATTAAATGTCATACAACATTATTGAAAACACAACAATTCAGTTCTATACCTCACAACCTTTCACGTCAATCGCTGGAACGGTTGTAAACCCAGACAAGGTTAGATTTAGCTATTCCGTACAGGGGCAGAATGAGGTTTCATACACTTGGACTAACCCGACTGGTGATCCGACTAACACAATCAAGCAGGGCGATAGTGGTACTGGATACTTCTACGCCAACATCTCAACCGTTGGTCAGCCTGGAACCTGGTCTTGGTCTTGGTATGGCTACCCATCTTCGGGCGCTGACACCACCGCTACCCAAGTTGCAGCTCAGGGAACAGTCATTGTATCTGCGTCAGATTTGTAATAAGATTCCTGTTGGTGGAGGATTAACCAACGAGGAGGCTTTTATGGATTTGTCAGAGTTCTACGAAACCAAACGCAGACCATGTTTGTTTTCAAGAGCAACAAAAGATTTAATTAAAGAAGACACCGAGAAACTAGAAGCGGCAATGGCTGAACTAGAAATCTCTGTTACTTCTATTTCTAATTGGTTGCAGAAACGAAACGTAAAAGTTTCATGCCCGACCATTAGACGACACCGAAAGAAGGAGTGCGACTGTGGCAAAGATGCTTGATGAGTTCGAGCGTCGCCACAAGAAGGAGCATCCTACCGGTTGGGAACCATCTCTTCAATGGGATGGCAGCAAGGGAACAATTACCGCACAACTCGACAACGAACCTGATGACGAAGTATGGGCAACGCTTATTGAGGACTGGGGATTAGACCCACGCAGAACTATGGTTGTGGATGGCTCTTTGCAAATCCGCGCATGGGATGTAGGCGACGGTGATGGTGGAACTCGTAGGCATAAATACTACCGAGCCACTATTAAGCCACGCGAATTAACTGTGGATAGAGCAGACATTGACGCTCTATGCAAGTTAGTCGAGAAGCGCAAACCAGTTAAGCCAGTCAAGAATGAAGCCAAGCGAGCGTTCCTCGTATTACTTTCAGACTGGCAACTTGGTAAGGGTGAGAACGGCGGAACCGAAGCGACAACGCAACGGATCATTAGCGCCTGTGACAAAGCTGTGCAAAGGTATAAAGACCTGAGCAAACTTGGTCAAACACCTAGCGTTGTGTACCTTATTGGACTAGGTGACCTGTCAGAAGGTTGCTCTGAGTTCTACGCTATGCAGGAATGGCAGACCGACCTTAACCGTCGAGAGCAAGAACGCTTAGCAAGACGACTCATCCTTAGTTTCATTGACGCTTTTGTTGACCTCGGCGTACCTGTCGTGGCTACTGGAGTGCCTGGAAATCATGGTGAAAACCGCAAGAACGGCAAGGCATACACCGACTTTACAGACAACTCAGACGTATCAGTATTTGAGACGGTAGCCGAAATCATGGCTGCTAACCCTGAACGATACGGCAATGTTTCTGTGCCACTTGAACTATGCGCTGACGATTTAACAATGACCCTTGACCTTATGGGAGTGCCAGTTGCGTTTGCGCATGGACACCAGTTCAGGTCAGGCACTAACTCTCAGGCTAAAGCTGAGGGATGGTGGAAGGGTCAGGCTCTAGGCAGAACAGGTGTTAGTGACGCAGAGATTCTTTGCTTTGGTCACTTTCATCACTTTGTTATGAGTGAAGCCACAGGGCGCACAGTGATCCAATCACCTGCGCTTGACGGTGGAAGCAAATGGTTTACAGGTTCATCAGGCCAGTCGTCACAGGCTGGTATGGTGACATTATGTGTAGGTTCGCAAGTAGGGGTTCGTGGATGGAGTGACCTGCTGATACTATAAGTGTCGCATACATTCTTACTCGAAACTTGCATTGCAAAACCCCGATACTGTCGAGAGATAGGGTCGGGGTTTTCTCTTTGTGATAAACTTTATACCCCTATGGCAACTATCACTTATACCTGCGACGTATGTCATCACCAAGTAACACTGCACCGAGGCGCGTTGCACAAAATCCCTTTTAACAAACTGCCCAAGCTCGTACTTGAGGCAGATACCCATAAATGTAAAGAAACGAGAGCAGCATGAACAACATGGACAGAAACATCCTTCGTACCGCAGTTCCAGCAATAATTGGAGCAGTTGTCGCTTACGTCGTAAAGATGTGGGGCAAGATGCCAGCAGCAGACTTGGCGTACTTAACGCCAATCGCAACAACGGTGTACTACACAGCCGTTCGTTTCCTTGAAGAGAAGTTTCCAAAGGCTTCATGGCTTCTTGGTTGCCTCCCAGTCAAGGCTGCACCAGCACCAGAAGTTACAGTTCAGGCAACGGGAACAGTCACACCTCCTAAGGCGTAATGTCCGCGTTCGTTAAATCGGACACTCGGACACCAGTACCGGGAGACATAGTATTTGCTCACAGCAACGGCATCATGGGTCGTGCTATTCGCTTTGGCGAGTTTCTAAGATGGCGTAAGGGAAGCCATTGGAATCACGCTTGCGTCATCTCACGCGTTACCCAAGACGGTACGGCTTACGTTATTCAGGCTGACCTGCATGGCGTGAATGAAGCTCGGCTGGACTCAGTTGGCGAATACGTCATTATTGAACCACCAGCAAGGGTCAACCGCAACAAAATTCTGGCGTTTACTAAAGCGCAACTTGGATCTAAATACGGCATCCTAAGTATCCTCAGTATCGTTACAGACATAATCACACCTAACTGGTTCCCTGCTATGCGTCGTAAAAACTCATGGATTTGCTCAGCCGTAACCGGCGAGGCACTTCGCTACGGTGGTTGGCTTCACAACTTTCCCGACATCTACACCGTCACTCCGGCGCAGCTCTTCGATGCGTTGGCAACTACGCCTTAAGTACTGTACAATTACAGAACGCTGAACAAGCGATTTGAGCCTCCTCGCTCTTCTAAATCCCCCCACTGGCCTCGACTCCGGTGGGGGGATTTCTCTTTATTGTTGACATTAGTGTCCAGATGGTGTACGCTTACTAAGTCCACCAAAAGGACAAAGCCGAGGAGGGCTTATGTTGCAGACAGTAAATCAGTGTTTTGCTTGCGAGTTAATAGGCGTAGGCAAATGGCAGAACTCGTTTGAGTTTATGTGCTTTGAGTGCATGGATCAGTACGAGCTGACGATAGTAAAAGATGTTTATCCACAACCGGAGGAAATGTGCAGACCACAGTTACAGAATGGAATGGCCTTGCGCCTGGCGATGACCTCAAAGTTAAGGGAGAACGCGGCTACTACAAGTTCCGTTCGGCTGCACTTGATGAGTTCGGAGTAGTCAAATGGATAACCGTTATCGGTGGCCCAATGCACCACTCGTCATTTCGTCACTTTACAGCAGACCGTATAACTCCAAAGAAAGCAGGAAGGAGGAAGAAAAGTGAAACTAATTGACACACTCACCGAACTAGATTTTGTACGCGAATCTGAGGGCGACTTTAGCAATACTTATCGAGCAACTGGCTTTGACTTACGTAGCAATGTATTTGTCAACGAATCTCTTAACGAGAGCCAAGTGCAGGTATGCCTTATGCCTTACGATCCCGACGATGAGCCACTATGGGTTACGTTCAGCAAGTATTGTTCAGCAGTAGATAACCTACTCAAATTATGGACAGGGAAAGATGACTGACCTACAACAGCTACTTCAAGACAGACTAGGTATAGATTTAACCAAGTACCTAAAGAACTGTCTGAAACAAGGACTCTCCTGTCGCAAGATAGCGGAGGCATTAAAAGACGAGACTGGAGTTCACGTCTCGAAGTCGGCGGTCTTTAACTGGGTCGCTGATGTCACACCTAAGAAATAAAGTATTACCAACTAGAGCCGAGGAGGCACAATGGCATTTAACCTTGCAGACTACGAACCAGTAGAAGAACGACTGGCTCGCTTTTGGGAGGAAAACCCAGAGGGTCGAGTGTTCACTGATCTAATCAGTCACACCGAAACTCAATACATAATCAAGGCTTACCTGTTTAAGGTAGCTGCGGATGCAACACCCTGGGCGACTGGGTATGCAGAAGAAACGGTTTCTACTCGCGGAGTCAATCAGACTTCCGCATTAGAGAACTGTGAAACATCAGCTCTTGGTCGTGCGCTTGCTAACGCTGGCTACGCTCCAAAGGGCAAGCGCCCAAGTCGTGAGGAAATGAGCAAGGTTGTACGCAAAGCACCTGAACTCACTCCTGGACAAGAGAAGTTAAAGGCACTACTTGGCAAGAAGTTCAAAGAAGCCAGTGAGCGCAAGACATTCATTGAGTCGGTTATCTTTCACGACATCAAAGGCATTAACGAATTGACAGAAGAAGAAGTAGCACTATGCAGTATCCAACTAGCCTTAGAGGAGGCAAAAGCATGAGCAACAACAACAGCATTACGATTATTGGGAACATTGGACAAGAGCCAGAACTGCGTCACCTATCTTGGGGAGACGCTATTAGTTTCTCCGTAGGTGTCAACAAGCGCGGTTTCAACGACAAGCCAGACACAGTTAGTTTCTTTAACTGCGTGGCAACAGGAGACTTGGCTAGCAACATTGCCAACACCCTGCATCAGGGCAACCGAGTCATTGTGACCGGTGAGTTGATCCAGCGCACTTGGGATGGCGAAGATGGCAAGAAGAACAGCAAACTAGAGATTGTCATTGAAGGCGTTGGCCCAGACCTACGATTCAATACAGCTCGACTAGAGACCCACATCTCCAAGAAGCAGCCACAGCCAGTCATTGTCACTCAAGAGGACTACGCGTTCTAATGCAGGGGCTAGACGCATACGAAGCTGCGTTCATTTCAACCAATGAGGGGATGGAATGCATTATGGAATTAAATACTCTCTACATGAAGGCTTGCAATGACGCAGCCGAGATGTTGGGGGCGGCTCTTGGCATAAGTCAAGGCGCGGCTAAAGTTATGATTCTTGGTGATAGTTTTGAGAGGCTAAAGGAAATAGCAAATAGTCTGACTGCTGTCAGGTCTGTTCTAAATGAAGCCGTTAAGGAGATGAAGTAATGCCACCAGTAAAGTTATCTGTTGCCTGTATGGCTATTGTGGACTCTATTGTTGAGAACTACGGTGACATACTGCTAACCGAAACCAATGCAGAACAGATTTGTGGTGTAAAGAAGGAGATACTGGTTAAGGATCTAACCTCAACTCAGCTCCTTCAGTATGCCCTTATTCACGCTCATTTGACGATTAACGACCTAGCCTCTGCCCTAGAGCAGATAAAGGCGACAAAGCCCAACAGAGAGCAACGTAGGGCAAACAAGAAGTTGATACTCCCTACATAATCGCTTCATTCCCCCGAAGTGACTAGAACCCCTGCCGACCCGACACCGGCAGGGGTTCTTGACTTTAGACTTGATGTTGGTCTAGTGTCGTGGTAAGGGAAAATCCCTGCGCCAGAGGAGGCACAGATGTTTAAGTTAAATTACCGCACCGGAAGAAAGTTAGTTTGGGGAACAGCAGCCATTGTCTTTCTGTATGTAGATGTAACCGCAACGGGAGGAATCTTCTTTTGGGCTACCGTTTACGGACTTGGAACCGCAGTAGTTGTAGCAACCCTTCTAGCTCTTATCAGCAAGTAGTGGAGTGGCGTAAAGACGCTGCCTGTCTAGGCCACCCAGTTGAGCATTGGTTCCCTGAGAGCCGAGAGTTTGATGACCAGGAACTTGCCATGCGTATTTGCAACGGTTGTCCTGTCCAAACAGAGTGCCTTGAGTATTCCCTGCTTCATGAGCAAGACGGTATCTGGGGAGGCATGAATCAGACGGATCGCCAGAAGTTAAGAAAGCAACGTAGGCTTCGTATTCGAGTACCCAATGGGGAGCCACGAGCCAATCATTCCAACTGCGGAACCAACGCTGGGTACGTTGCCCTGCTTAGGTACAACAAATCCAACCCTGACGACCAGAAGAATATGTGTCGTCATTGCCTGTTGGCTCATCAACTTTACAACGAGATAAAGCATCGAGTACCGACAGAGCGACGAAAGAAAAGCAGCTCGAAGCGAGTATTCGTGGCTGACAAATCTGAGTGGACTACTGGAGGAATCTTCTAGTTTGCTTTTGTCACAGTATCTGTGATAGAACCTAACACCAAAAGCCGTAACCGAAAAAGGAGTAAGGACATCACAGTTATTACGCCCGACAAGAGACACGAAACCAAAGACACCAGAAGTCGTGCGTCTCGGCTTAGAAAGAGGACTAGCAGTAAGTTCCAGCATTAGTTAAGATAAAAGCATGAAACTCTTGACCGAGGATAACGGAGACAACACACCGACAGACGACTATCTCGCCTTGTTGGTTTTTCTTTGGAGAACAGGAACTTCTGTAAATCTAAATGTTGGTACGCAAGAGCTGAGGGTGTATCCAGTTCCTGATGAACCTTTAGCGCAGTGGATTCAAAAGTGGTTTAACAAACTGATCCATTGGCTGCCTGGTGAGTGTGATTCCTGTAAGCATTGGGTCTTGGAAAGGACTGAGTGCTTTTGGGGCGCTCATCCTCATTTGTGTCCAACCTGCTCTATTTGGGCGGTAAGTACTTTTGAGGCAAAGGGTAAATGGCCTGAGCCTATTTGGTACGAAAGAGAGTTTGGTGTAGATGACGAGGATTAACCCAGTATCCAAGAAACGACAAGCGCTCAACATTCTTCGACGCTCTTTTGTCAAGAAGATTCTTAATGACCGAATGATGTGCGAAGCTCGTATCCAGGGATGTACCTATATGCCGACTGACGTACATGAGATACTTACTCGTGGTCGAGGAGGGTCAATCATTTCAGAAGATAACGTGCTTGCCCTGTGCAGAACTTGTCATCACTTCATTACTAACGAGCCAGCGTGGGCAAAGGAGAATGGGTTTGTAGTCTCATGGTCAATCAACATGGAAGCCGACCTTGCCGCAGCTGAACGTGCGCGTCACTCTTTTGTCTTTGGAATGGTGGGAGACCTCTACGAGGAGATTGATGACGACTGATCCTTTATTTGGCAAAAGCACTTGGCGCGATACCGAACTTGAGAAGGACTTTCAAGAACGCGTCTGTCACACTGCCAGGCTCTACAACTGGAAAATCTATTCTGTACCAGACTCTCGACGAGTTTCACTAAACGGCTATCCCGATTTAACAATGTGGCACGTTAAACAGAAGCGTCTTATCTTTGCTGAACTCAAACGTGAGAAAGGCAGATTGTCGGAAAGTCAGAAAATCGTACTGGATGAATTAAGCACACTAGGAGTTGCAGAAGTGTACCTTTGGCGACCATCAGATTTTGACAGAATCATTGAACTATTGAAAGGGAAGCCATGAGCAAGAACGCTGAGCGAATGATCCGAGACAAGAACCAAGCCTTGATAACGCTAAACGCATTAAACGAAACGCTTATCAACGACCTAGTCCGTCGAGCTTCTATTAGAGCAACCGTTGACCAGTCTCCTGACGAAGGCGCTAAGTCCAAAGGTGGCATCTCCAATCCAACCCTCAATGCCGTAGTTCGTACAATGTCTGGCAAGAAAGTGGCTGACCCTATCTACGACTCAGTCAAAGAACTAGCAGTCATGCTTTCTAACATTGCTGAACTTGCACAACGCATTGACGAGCGCGTGGCCTTTATTACTGATACGAAATCTCGTATCAAAGAATTGGTTGTTGTTTACTGCGAAGCCTGTCAAAGGGAAGTGGCTGGAACAGTCAGCGACAGGATTAGATCCGGTTATTGCCAGGCTTGCTATCAGGCTTGGCGACGTGAGGGTATGCCATCGAGATACCAGTTTGAGCTGCAACGACGTGAGGAACTAGCCAAAACCCTTGAAAACTAAGGGGTTTAGCCTGTGGATAAGTTTTTATAAATAATCCTCAAATTGGCTTGTGTCCACCATCTGGACACGCTAGTATTTAGTTATTGGGAATTACCCAATGTTCTGAGGAGGACAAGATGGCAACAAAAACACAAACAGTTGAGTTCCTAGAAGTATTTGGAGATGAGATTCTTGATGGTGGCCGTTGGTCATTGGTTTGCACAATTCATGGTGGCATACTTCAAGACACAAACAAGAAGCGTCTTCTTTCTTGGAAGAACGAAAGCACAATGTGGTGCGCTGGTTGTCAGCACGTTGCAGCTGGTGGGGAGTGGATCTAATGCAATCAACTACATTACAGCGCGGAGCCGAAGAGCGTAAGGTAATTCTTTACAAGAACGGTGAGTCATTCTTGATTACCGTAGAAGTTTTGCAATCCTTGTTCCACGAAGTCGGTCACACCGAAACGCTTTACACACCTAAGTCAGAGGCACAAGCTGAGTTCCTTTATGGATCAGCAGTAAGGTTCCTTCAAGGTTTTCAATACATAGTCACAGATGGGGTGCTTTCCTAATGCCAAGAATCATTACTGACCTCGGAACTATGTGCATGAAGTGTAAAGAGCAGATGGTCGAGAACATAGACCGCTGCGGAGAGCCTAATTGTGAGTGCCACCAGTACCATTGGGTACATGAGCGCACCAATCAAGGCGAATGTGACTTGGACACCGAAACCCTGTAAACTGTATTAAGAGCAAATGAGGAGGCTCGAATGACAGAATTAACACTTTGGGATGTACCGCCGTATCAGGCGCACTCGGAAACCAGCCTCGACGCTGCTATTTCTATGAGTGGCAAAACCAAGAACCTGCGTGAACTTGTATTCAACGCAATAAAAGCAATGCCAATGACTGACGAAGAACTGTCTAATTTATTGAATCTTGCACCCAACACTTGCAGACCACGCCGAGTAGAACTTGTTAGAGCTGGTCGCATTGTAGAAATTGGGAAACGACCAACCGCAAGCGGTAGAAGTGCAGCCGTATGGGCGGTAACAACGAACATTGGAAACCTTTGAGAAGATACCTTGTTGTCCTAGCAGTGATGTTTACATTAGTTATTTCAATCCCAGCAAACGCAGACGTACAGGTTCCAGTACCGACAACCGTACAGATTGTTAAAACCAGAGATGTACCACCAGAGCCAGTCATACCGCCAGCCATCATGGCCAAGTGGGCAAAGGTAAACATCTGCGAGACAGGTGGCAACTGGCACACTAGAGGGCCTATCTACTCAGGTGGACTTGGAATCCTTGAAGTGAACTGGATGGCGTATGGTGGTTGGAAGTTCGGTGCGGAGTACGCAGCTACACCAGCCGAGCAAGTATTTATAGCAATGAAGATTCAAGCAGACAACGGATATGCCGGTTATGTACCTGACCAAAATGGTTGTGGTCACGGATGGTAAGGGGAAAAAATGGCCAAGTGGTACAACAGCAGCGCTAGGGAACTTATACCCCCAATGACTCAAAAGGGAATCCTAGACGAGATTGAGATAATCGAAGACCTGGTGGATCAGATGAACGCGGCAGGGGAGCAGTCGGCAATCTGCGAGGCGACCTACAAAGCCCTATACGCCCAGACTCGATTAACAATCCGAGCTTTATCCAAGACCAAGTTGACCGTTGACGAGGTAGAGGCAGATGCTACGGTTCAATGCGAGGAAGCACACTTGGCTTACTTAATTGCACAGAACAGGCTAATAACCACGCGAGAAGCGCTACGAGCTGCACAGTCCAGGCTTGACGCTTGGCGCTCATTATCCGCAGGGTTTAGATCCGCAGGGGGTTGACAATCCCAATGTTACAGGTGTAGTGTTCAATTAGAGCTTGAGGAGGCACTAAATGTTAAAAGCAAAAGTAATAGCCAACACCAATGAAATCACTCGTGACGAATGGTTGGAATTGCGCAAGACAGGTATCGGCGGTTCAGACGCAAGCATCATCCTGGGTAAGAACTCGTATCAGAGTCCGTACTCACTATGGGCTAACAAGCGTGGACTGACCGAGAACGACGAAGCCGGTGACGCAGCTAAGTGGGGCAACCGTTTAGAGCGCACCGTTGCAGAGGCATACGCCGAGGAAACAAACTCAGCCGTTATCTGCTGGCCAGTAATGCTTCAAGGAGACAGACCCTTCTTGCTCGCAAATGTGGATTTCTTTATTTCAGGTTCAGACTTTTACGAAGCAGGCAAAGTTACTGACGTGAGCGAAGAGCCAGCACGTATTGAAGCCATCTTAGAAATCAAGACTACTGGCATCTCAGGAAAGGGCAACGCTAGAGGCTGGGCTAACAATCAAGTTCCCGAGTCTTACCTGTATCAGGGTATGCACTACGCGCTCACCACCAACATCCACAACGTCGTTTTCGCCTGTCTAGTGGGCGGAGAAGGTCTCGTCATTAGGGAAGTGGAATACACCCACGAACAGCTTTCAGACCTACAAGAAGCCGAGGCGTTCTTTTGGCACAAGGTAGTCAACAACATTGAGCCTGACCTGATTGGACACCAAGCTGACTTTGACACTCTGAAGGCGGTTTACCCATCCTCTGAGGGTGGCGTGACCATTGAGGGTGACGACTTCATCAAGGATCTAATCTACGAATACAGAGAGGCTAAGGCTTGCCTAGACGAAGCCCAAGCCGACGTTGACTCCATCCGCGCACAGCTACTCAGAATTGTGGGTGACGCAGAGGCAGTGACGCTTGACGGTGACACGCTCTACACCTACAAGTCCACCAAAGACAGGGAATCATTGGACAGCAAAGCCCTTAAGGAGCAACTACCAGATGTGTACGCTCAGTTTGCTAAACTCAGTCCAGGTCACCGAACACTACGAATAAAGGGAGAATGATGGAAATACCAATGGGATATAGAATGTCTGATCCGTTAACTCAACCAAACAAAAAATCGGCGTTGAAAACCGAGGACAAAAAAGAAGCTATTGGCATAGAGCTAATGTACATAGTCAATCAACTTAATAAAAAACTTAACAAATTGGTTAAAGAACACAACATAACCCTTGATACCAACATGAAATTAGACACCGACGAGGACTGGTTTAACACCGGTTCGTACGACGCTTATTGCGAGATCTCAGATTTTTTACAAGAAAGAATGGATTATTACCTCAGTGATTCTTACGATTTATGGTATGGAACTAATGACTGACGACTGCCAGCATGGTTACTTAAAACTGTTAAACGCTGAGACTGGCGATACCGAGTTTAAGAAATACATCTCATTCTTCTGCCCTGATTGCGGCATACGCATACCAGAGAACCCATGAGCGAGGAAGAGTTTACTGAGTTCCTAGACGGGTTTAACGAGAACCTAGAGATTCGACGCAAGGTGGACAACATTTTTCAGGGTGCAAACGAGCGCAACTACTGTCGAACTTGTCATGGCTACCGACCTGACTACTCACAACGCTGCTTGAACTGTGGGGAAGTGGACTGATGTGGTCTTGGGCGCTGGCTTTGGTTGGATCAACTGGCTTGTTCTTTGTAGGAGAGAAACGTCTTAGGGGCTGGTTTATCCTTGCTGCCAACGAACTTTTATGGGTTGTGTATGCCATACACACACACCAATACGGCTTTATTGCCTACAGCGCCTTGTATCTCATTATGTATTACAAAGCAATAAGGAACTGGAAATGAACTCCTGGGTCATGGTCATAGACACGTTAATAATGACTGCTGGCATGGTCTTGGTTTCTAGGAATAAGAAATGACCGTAGTAGCCGGACTTGTAACGCCAGATGGATGCTGGATAGGGGCAGACAGCCTCAGTTCTACCGATGATGGCCTAGCCTCGCTATCAGCTACGCCCAAAGTGGCTCGGTTTGGAAACCTGCTTATTGGATTTTCAGGGTCGTGGAAGGCAGGGCAGTTGTTTTTTGCAGTTGCAGGAAAAGCCCACAACCCAACACTTGAGCAATTACTTGAAAGCGTCAAACTACCAGACGACGTTAAGGATGAATGGGAACTACTGGCTATAGAGCGTGGACACCTGTACGAGATTAACTCTGACCGAGGCATGATTGAAGCTAGGAAAGACTCAGATGGCTATTGCTATGGGGCAGTAGGTTCAGGGGCAGCTCCGGCACTCGGATCATTGTTCACCGACCACGAAGACGAGGGCAGTCTGTACCAAGCACTCGAAGCCTCTGCCATGCACACCACTAACGTAAGGTCGCCATTCCTGGTATTGAGCCTGTAAGCAATTTCTTTGTTGCAGGAGCCGCAGCGCTTACGTCTAACAACGATAAGTGGACAACACCTAAAGACCTTTATGCCAAACTTCATAAAGAGTTTGACTTTGGGCTAGATGCTGCCGCACTTCAAGAATCGGCTTTATGCGATAAATGGTTTGGGCCAGACCATTTTGACAGTTTGAGACGTGATGCTTTGGTAATGGATTGGACTAAAGATGCTGACGGTAATGCTATTTTCTTAAACCCACCATACGGCAAAGACATGAAACTATGGATGAGGAAGGCACACCTTGAATCTTGTGGGGGGGGGGTTATCGTTTGCGTAGTTCCAGCTCGAACAGATACAGCGTGGTGGTGGGATTACTGTGTTCCGCATGAGATTAGGTTTATACGAGGTCGTCTCAAATACGGTGGGGGGAAACAAGCTGCACCGTTTGCTTCTGCCATTGTAATTATGCGACCTTTGTAACCATAACTACACGCTAGTAATTACATAGGTGTAACCATTTGTGGTAGTATTGTATGTTACTATTGGCGTTTCTTGTCCACAAGATGAACACAACCACTTAACGCTAGGTCGTCTTAACAATGACACAGTTTGTACGCACAGAAGAACAAGCTCATCTTGACACTGAGGCGCTAAAACTACGTTCACTTGGCTGGTCATACCAACGAATTGCTGACTCTATTGGCACTTCTAAAGTAACCGCTTACAACCGTTGCCAACGTGCGCTCGCTGCAATACCAGCAGAAGCCGTAGATGAGTACCGCAGACTTGAAGGCCAACGTCTTGATATGCTAATGGAAATCGCTATGGACAAGGCATTGTCAGGCGACAAGGGATCACTATTTGCCATTGACCGAGTATTAGCAATACAAGAACGCGCCGCAAAACTAAGGGGTCTTGACGCACCAATCAAACACGAGGTCATTACCCTTGACTACATTCAGAGCGAGATACGTCGCCTTGAGGAAACGCTAGGGGAAGATGGAAACATTATTGACGCAGAAGTTGTTGGAACTGAAACGACTCGAAGCATTGGAGCTGCGCAAACTTGAGGCTGATGCTGAAAAGGCTAAGTCACAACTAGGCGAATCACGTTACAGGCAAAGCGCAAGACCTCATCAGTTACCTCCCGAAGGCGATTGGCGAATCTGGCTTGTTATCTCTGGTCGTGGATGGGGAAAGACTTTTACCGGCGCAGGATGGCTTGTAGAGCAAGCATTACAGCAACCCAACACAGAATGGGCGGTAGTAGCTCCGACCTTTACAGACGTTCGACGTACCTGTGTTGAAGGCCCATCGGGGATTATCAAATCTCTATTACCAGGTCAACTTTCTTTTTACAACCGCTCCAATGGAATGATTACGCTCTCCAACGGATCAAAGATTCACATGATTAGTGCCGAAATCCCAGACCGCGCTAGAGGACTAAACCTCTCTGGCGCTTGGCTTGACGAGTTTGCGGCATGGCAATACGAAGATACATGGACTGCTGGTCTAGCACCTGCACTCCGAATTGGAAATCCACAAGTCGTTATCACAACTACACCTCGCCCGACGAAACTTATTAAAGAGTTCATAGGCCGCACAGACGGTTCAATAGTCATCACAAGAGGTAGTACTTTTGATAATGCAGCTAACCTGTCTGAGGCTGCGCTCGCTGAATTGCGAAACCGTTATGAGGGAACTCGTATCGGAAGACAGGAACTTTTTGGCGAAGTATTATTTGATGTGCCAGGGGCTTTATGGAGTCTCGAAATGATTGAGTCAGCTCGTATTAAACAAGCACCTGACTTTGTGCGCGTTGTGGTCGCTATTGACCCTGCGACAACCTCAGGTGAGAACGCTGACGAAACAGGAATAGTTGTTGTTGCTAAAGGCATAGATGGTAGGGCTTATGTTCTTGCTGATCGCAGTTGTCGTGATACTCCTTCTGGGTGGGCTCACAGAGCAATAGCCGCTTATCATGAGTTCAACGCAGACCGCGTGGTTGCTGAAAAAAACCAGGGCGGAGACATGGTTGAGCTTACAATCCGATCCGTGGAGCCGACAATCCCATTTAAGGGCATTGTGGCTAAGGTCGGCAAACGCCTTCGTGCTGAACCGATAGCTGCGCTCTATGAGCAAGGCCGCGTATCTCACATAGGCGTTTTTGATTTACTTGAAGACCAAATGACCGGCTGGGTTCCTGACTCCGGTTACTCACCAGACCGACTTGATGCCTTAGTGCATGGGTTGGCTGAACTAGGACTTGCAACCGGCGCATCAGCCGACAGGTTCTTTGCACAACTCGCACCGTCTTGTACGGCTTGCGGAATCCCAAATGACGCAGATGCTTTTAACTGTAAAGGCTGTGGGCTTGCATTACGAGAAGCAACAGCGCAGTTATACACTTCCGGCATAAACCCATCACACCGAGGACAATAAATGGCTCTATTCCAGCGAAAGAACAAGACTACGCTTGCTGCGGAAATTGTTGCTGAAATGCAAAAAGCAGGGATGGCTAATTCCCCTCTAGGAAACGCTGGTGGATACAACTCTGCCTACGCTGCTAACGAAATGTCAACTGCCGGTCAAGGCATCGTTACAACAATCGGACAAGCTGTACCAATGCCTCGCCCTGGTGACGCGTTCGGTGCAATGCTCGGCCCAGCAGCACCACTACTACCTGCACCTATTGACGTTGTCCTCGACGACTCAGGCCGCGCTTTACCTCGTAAGTACGAGTACCAGACCGCAATCAACCTCAACATTACACAGACTGAGGTTCCGTTCCAGGTGCTTCACTCACTTGTTGAGCAATGCGACATCATTCACCGCGCCATTGAAATCCGCGTGGGTGACATCATTAAGCAAGAAGGCGCTTGGACTCTTTCGGATCAAGCCATTGCCACAATCATGCAGGAAGAGAGTTGCTCACACGCAAAGGCAGCTCTTATTGGTCGTGAGCGTTACGGCGCTGAAATAAACCGCCTTCGTGACTTCTGGGAAAACCCATACGTTGCTTCTGACCGCACGTTCTCTGAATGGCTTACAGAATCCCTATGGCAAGTCTTTACTTACGACCAGTGGTGCATTTACCCTCGCTACAACTTTAAGGGCAACGTGCTGGGTTTCGATGTAATTGACGCTCCGACAATTAAGATTCTCCTTGACAACCGAGGCGACATTCCTCACCCACCACAGCCTGCTTACCAGCAAGTATTGTGGGGCTTCCCTCGTGGTGAGTTCATTGCTTCACCTGACGCAGACGGAGAGTTCTACTCTGGCACAGGTCGAGACAAAGAGTTCCTTACAGACCAAATGAGTGTGTTCATTAAGAACCGCCGTACATGGTCGCCATACGGGTACTCACCAACCGAAGAGGCAATTCCAGCCGCATCGCTTTACTTGAACCGTCAAGTATGGATGAACTCTGAATACCAAAACGGCTCAATGCCAATGACGTTTATGAAGACCAACTCTCAGGAATTGGACATTCACAAGCTCGCAGAGTTTGAGCGCATTCTCAATGGTCGCCTAACAGGCAACACAGCAGAGCGTCACCGCATCAAAGTTCTGCCAGACGGTTTCGATCCTGTTGCTATGCCAGAGATGGCTGACCGCTTTAAGTCAGACTACGACGAATACATCATTAAGCGCGTTGCATCTATCTTCGGCGTATCCCCAGCAGCACTCGGAGTTGTTGCTCGCGCAGGTCTTGGTGGCGGTAAGGGCGCACAAGAAGGCGAAGCAGAGAACGTAGAGTCAGTTTCTACTAAGCCAATGGAAGACTACGTAGTCTCAGTAATAAACTCTCTTTCACGTCGTTACCTCGGTGCAGACAAGAACGTGACCTTTGTTCTTAATGACCGAAAGGGCGCACGTGAAGAAATGGATCGCTCTAAGGCGCTTCAGACCGCACTTTTCTCAGGTCAGAAGACACTTAACGATGTGCAGGGCGAACTTGGACAAAATTTATATAACATGCCAGAGGCCGATGAACCATTCATTGTCGCTGGTAACGCAATCCAGTTCCTCAAGGGAATGTTGACAGTTGACACATCAGGCGAAACGGTAGGACAGAATGACCAAGCGCAAGGCAACGAAAGCCAAAGCACACAAGGCCAAGTCAATCAAGATTCATCACAAGGCAGTGTCGGTGAAAGCCAAGCGCCGGAGGCTGGCGTAGGCAAGGACATCCCTGCTGTTGGCGCACCTGCGGATCAGAAGTCAGCAATGACCGAAGAGCTAAAAGACTTTGGTCGCTTCGTCAAGTCACGACACAAGCGCGGCAACTGGAGAGCGTTTGACTTCACCGTATTTAACGCAGAAATTGCTGACAACCTCAACGAACAGGCTTACTTCATTGTTAAGGGCGCTACACCAATGCCTGAGAACATTTACGAGTGGGCTGCTGACATTGTGAACAGTGAGATAACTGATACCCCAAAAGGTTTAGTTACTAAGGAATCTGGCGGAGACCAACCGCGCGATGAGCGTGGTCGATTTGATTTTAGTGATAAAGAAAATACTGGTTCTACCGGTACTGTGCCAAGTAATATTCAAGGAACAGGTTCTATTTCGGGCGTTAGCTCAGAACAAGCAAAAGCAATTCAAGATTACACATCAGATCCAGAAAGTGTTAACTCAAACCTTAGAGGTGATTATCCTGTAGGTTCAGATTTAAGTGGAACAAATAATCCTTCAATGATTGAAGCAGGGCAACAAGCATCTTTAATTCAATCTGCTATTGACTCAAATACCACAAACGGTGATTCAACTGTTTATAGAGGTGTTTCAGGCAATGTTGCTACTGATATTAAAAACACAGAAATTGGTGGAACATTTACCGACCCTGCATTTGTATCTACATCCGAAAGCAAAGATATAGCTCAAGGTTTTGCGGATAGAGGCAAAAATAGCGTAATGATGGAAATAAATGTTTCATCAGGTTCGCACGCCATTTCCATAACAGGAAAAGAAAACGAATTATTGCTTGGATCTAATTCATCTTTTAGAATAGATGGAATGAGCAGAGTTAGCGGAACGACTGTTGTTCAAGCAACTTACTTAGGTTCTGACCCATACAAGACAGGGTCATTAAACAAGGGCGCAATAATTTCTAAGCGACAGGTTCACGAACTGCCAAGCTACCCAGAGGTAGAAGCAGTGTCAAAGAAACACACTAAGGCAATGGGCGTTGCACTTGCAGCCGGAATTGTTGGAGTGGGCGCAGCAATCGCTCAAGCACTTAGAGCAGTTCCAAAACCGCTTGAAGATGTAGCTCACATGAAAGCAGTTGCACAAGGCGCTGTTAAGAGCAACATCTCAATGAGCAACGCTAAGGCTACAAATGTTCTAAAGGACATCTACACAGCCGGTGGCACAGCAGGAGCAAAAGACGCAGCTCGCATAGTTCGCTCAGACGCAGTGTTGGCAGGTAGAGGATTACAATCCCTTCTTGACAAGGCTGGCATTACCATTCAAGGTATTAACCAGACAACAATGACACGAATCTCAGACTCATTATTTCTTGGCATTAGCCAGGGCATGAGTGCTAGAGACATTGGAACGGCGATTGACTTAATCATCAATGATCCAAATCGTGCAGACATTATCGCAGTTACAGAAACAAACCGTGCCTACAACGCTTCGGCAGTAGACACTTATCAGTCGGCTGGCATTGAACAGTTTGACTGGTTAGCCTATGACGGTGCTTGTGCGGAGTGCTTAGACCAAGAACTAGCCAACCCACACGACATCACAGACAACTACCCACCAGAACACCCTTCTTGCCGTTGCACCGTAGCGGCTGTATTGCCAGACACATTAACCTCAACAGGAGAATAACCCAATGGCTCAAGACATTACCTACGCCTACTTCGGCAACCTAACAGTCAAGCGCGGAGACGACGGCTACATGAGAGTAAAGGGTCTTGCCACAGACGCAACCCTTGACCTCGACGAGCAAATCTGCGACCCAGAGTGGCTTAAGACTGCAATGCCAGAGTGGTTCAAGATTGGCAACATCCGCGAGATGCACCAGTCAAAGGCAATCGGTAAGGCTATGGAAATGGAACAGTCAGGCACAGGTTTCGTAGTTGAGGCCAAGATTGTTGACTCAGAAGCTGCTCGTCTTGTTGAAGAAGGTATCTACACAGGTTTCTCAGTAGGCATCAAGGGCGCTCGCGTTGAGAAGTCAGCCGATGCCCCTGGTGGAATGATCCGCTCAGGAAAAATCGTAGAGGTTTCGCTCGTTGACCGACCAGCAAACCCATCATGCGTTATCGAACTCGCCAAATCAGTTAAAGGCGAATTAGTGAAAGGTGCTGCTATGGCAGACATTGAAAAGGATGCCATCGACACCGAGGCAATTATGACAGAGCCAGAAGGCGCACCAGACGACCTGTACGAGCGCGTACAAGCCTGTACCGCTTGCGCTGGAACTGGTAGGAAGACAAACACAGACAGCGAAGAGTTTGACACCCCATGCGAAGTATGCAGTGGAACCGGTGAACAGCCAGAAGGTCTAGTAGACGACCAAGTGCAGAACTCACCAACCATTCCTCAGAACATGGACAACCGTGACATCAAAGCTGCTGACGCAGACGACACAGAAGTTACCGAGCCAGAAGTTGAAAAGAAGGACTACACACAGGCAGAACGTGAGCTTGCCGGTGACAAGGGCGAAGCACTCCCAGACGGCTCATACCCAATCAAAACTGTTGGCGACCTAAAGAACGCTATCCAGGCATTTGGTCGTGCCAAAGACCCAGCAAAGGTTAAGGCTCACATCAAGGCTCGTGCTAAGGCACTTGGCCGTGAAGAGATGGTTCCTGAAAACTGGAAGGGTACAGACGCAGAGTTGGTTAAGGCCGACGACATGATCCACGACCCAGCAGAACTCGAAGCAGTACGCGCTGGCATGATTGCACTTATCAAGGCTGAACTTGACGAGATGCTCGCAGGCACAGAAAGCGAAGTTTGCGACGTACAGGAATTACTTTGCTCACTATCCATTTTCTTGGACTGGTGGACAGGGGAAGCATCAGAAAATGAAACATCAGCTCCATTCACAGGATGGGATGACGACAAATCAGGAGAAGACACAATGGCTTACATTGGACTTGGCGTTAGCGCCGACCTAATCAAGTCTGCATCAGCAGACGACGCAACCGAAGAAACAAAAGACGAGTTGCGCAACGAAATCGTCAAGGCTTTAGGTCTTGAAGAAACCATCACAACAAAGGCAGCATTAGCCGAGGCAAAAGAAGAGATAAACCTCTTGAAGGCCGCGCTTGATGAAGTGCGTGAGATGGCAGTACCTGGTGGCCCAGCCATCAGAGCAACAAGAGAACAGACATCTAAGTCTGCTCAGGTCATTGCGGCTGAAGTAGAGGCAATTCGTCTCCGCGACATGGCGCAAAAAATGACTAACCCAGAACTACGTAATCAGTACCTAGCCGAAGCAGCTCGCTACGAGGCTAAGTCAAAGCAGTTCAACTAACCATCTAACAGAAAGGGATTGAGACATGGCATTAGCCGCTCCTTCCATTGACGACCTATTCGGCGGAGTACCAGCCGAACAGCGCGTTGAGCGTTTCGAGGCATACAAGTCAGCCTTGAGCGCAGTTCACTCGAACACACTGACTGCACACCGTCGCGGTGAGCTTTCATTCAGCCCATCAACCGGAATCACAAAGACCGTTTCTGCTGCTACACGCACAGAAGAGGCTCTTACTGACCTCTCTAAGGTTGTTTCAGGCGACCAACTCGCAGCAGTTACATCTGCTCTTGCTGGCATCCAAGACGTAAGCAAGAACATCAGCCTTACATCACCACTTAACAACACCGTTTCAGGTATCTCAGGTCTCGTACCTTACGACCTTGACCCAGTGCTTTCATTGCTCATCCCGAAGGAACTTTACCTTCGCAACAGCACAGCACGTATCAAGGCACAAGGACAAGCACTTGAATTCCGTCGCATCACCGGTCTTTCAAACGCCGGTGTTGGTGGAGTAGCGAACCTAAGTTCATTCTTCAACTCGAACTCAGCTTCAACTTCATTCAACGGTGTTACTCTTAACCGCCCAACACAGATCGTTTACGCAGCTGACAAGATTGTCAAGTCATTCGTAGAACAAGGTTTGTCAGACAGCGTTTCACTCCAGGCTGAGTTTGCTGGTCAGGGTTACACGGATCTCCGTCAACTCTCACACACTTCACTCATCTGGTCACACTTCCTTGCAGAAGAGCGCAACATGATGAACTCATGCTCAACACCTGTTCTTTCTTCTAGCCAGATTTCAGGATTGACATTCACTGCTGCTCCTGACGCAACTGGAACTGGAATCACAACAGGAACATCAGGCACAGTAGTTCAGGTAACAGTTTCATCTGCTTACGGTGAGTCTGCTCCTTTTGCTGCTGGAACGATTACAACTGTTTCAGGCCAGGGTGTAAAGGTTACATACACAGGAACTCTTCCTGCGAACGTTGTAGCTGTAAACATCTACGCAACAACCACAACACCAACTGTTTACAAGGCAACTACAGTCAGCACCGCTTCAGGCGTTACTGGTCTTGCATTTGCTTCAACAACAGTTCCTGTTCCATCAACCGACGGTTCATACAACACATTCGCTGCTGGCGCTAACTCAGGCTCAGGTTACGACGGATGGGTTAACACCTTCGCAACAATCGGTGGATACCAGGCTCAGTTGAACGGCACAGTGGCTTCACAGTCAACTGCTGACGACTTCCTACAGGCTGCTTTCGTAAGTCTCTTCAACTCAACAATGGGTGACCCAGACGTAGTTATCACAACTGCTGCTGTACGTCGTGCTATTGCTAAGGCGATTCAGACAAGCGCAAGCACATCTTCATACCGTCTTAACTACGAAACTGGTTCAGACGGAATTGTTCTTGGTTCACTCGTACAAGCCGTACAGAACCAAGCAACAGGCAAGATGGTTGACCTTGTGACTCACCGCTTTGCACCTGCTGGTGTGGCGCTGGTTCACCAGAAGTCGCTTCCATTCCCAGACTCAGGCGTTGCTCAGACCGTCGAGGCCCACAACGTGGTTGACAGTTTGATCATTGAATGGCCACAAATTGGATTCAGCTACGACATCAGCTCGTACACATACGGTTCACTTGCTTTCCGCGCTCCAGCGTGGTCAGGTGTAATCACCGGAATCACTGGTTGATTCTGATTAAATCGCTAGGTGCTTGCATCTAGCCACTGAGGTAGAGCGGTGCGGAGTTCCCCTTCTCCGCACTGCTCCCTCGTTCGCAAAGGGAGAATTAAATGAGACTCGTAGGTTCAGACAACGGACTTAAAGAGATTCAAGTTAACGAAGGCAAGGTCATTCCTCGACAGAAGGATGGCACATTCCACGTTGACGGCACAGACGCTCGCTCTCTCGTTAAGTCAGGAGACTTCGCTGTGGCAGGTATTAACTTTAGAAACGCCAATGGTTACAGGTGCGACGCTTGTAACTTTGTCAGCCTGTACCGCGATAAGTGCGGTAAGTGTGGCTCAACCGAACTCACCCCAGAAGAGGAATAAATGTCAATCGTAGCCCCATTTGTTTACTCCGGTGGAATGGTCGAACCATACGTCTCGCTTGACGAGGTCAAGTTCAGTCCTACGGCTGCGGCTATTGACTTTACAAACCTCATTGAAGACGCTTCACAGGCAGTTCAAGACCGCGCACTCTACGAGCTAATCGTTCGCGCTTCGTCAAAGGCTGACAACTACACAATGGGAGTTTACGGATCACTCTGCGCCACCTCGAATACCGAGAATGGTCGCTACTACATGAACCGCATGGGGCAGATTGTTATCAACCCCTACTTCACGCCTATCCTCGCCATTGAATCGTTCTCCGCAGGTTGGGGGCCAGGTGACGGATTACAGAACATTCAACTTTCAACGTCAAACTGCTCAATCGAGCGCACTCAGTTCATCATTACTAGCCAGTCCACAATGGGTCTTTACTTTGGCAACCTCGGTATCGTTGGCGGCAACATGCAGTCGGGTACAGAAATCTTCTGCCAATGGACTTATGTAAACGGCTGGGCTAACACCTTCACAAACACAACGTCTAACGCTGGCGCTTCTTCTGTCACTGTGAACAACGTGACTGGAATTTACCCAGGTCAGTTCTTAACTATTTGGGATGGTCAGAAGGATGAGTACGTTCAAGTCTCAACCTCATGGGCTGTCGGCAACACAACTCTTACATTCACCAACCCTCTGCAATACGCACACGGATCAGGTGTCAACATCTCAGCTCTACCTGCTTCTGTAAAGCAAGCGGTAATTCACCTTGTTGTTGCTCTAATCAAGGAACGCGGTCAGGGTGGTCTTGTCCTAAACGAAATTGGCGAGCCAACAGCAGTGTCATCAAGAACCGAAAGTTCTGCAACAGACGAGATGCAGGGTTTCAAACTCCTAGATGGCTTCAAGTCAATCTGGGGTCGTGCATAATGTCACGCGCCACAGTACGAGCTGCGATTGCTTCGTACTTGACAAACGCTGGTATTACCAACTTGTCAAGCGTAAAGCAGTTCCCAGCAAAACTAACTCCCGAAGGTGACTTCTTTGAAGGTGAAGACCCAGGACACAGTTCTGGCGCAATCATCTTTCTCTACATTGAGAACCAAAAGGAAAACCGTATTGCTCTTGGTGGCCCTCACAATGGTCGCAAGGCAGTTGACTACACATTCATTCTTGATTGCTACCTGCGCTCTACGCATCAGAAGTCAGAAGACGCAGGGTTTGACAACGAGGCTTTCTTAGACTCACTTGTTGCCGCTATTCGTGCAGACCGCAACGCTGGCGCACCGAGCATTATCTTCCAATGGGGAGAAGGCGCAAACGGCGCAGCTGGTGGCCCAGACATTGACATCACCTCGTATTACCCACGCCAAATCAACGGCAAAGCATCAGCCACACAAGTCACCTCGGTAGTTCGAGTGTCTGTGGTGGAAATAATCGACAACTAGGAGCATCATGGCTAACTACACATTCAACGACACAACCGCAAGGGTGTATCCTGAAATTGAATACAACGGATCAACACTCGAAGCATTGCCTGGTCAAATCTACGCACTAGACGCTGACCCTGGCGATGGTCGCTGGACTTCATCTGTAACACCGCCAGCATCCCCTGTAACACCCCCAGAAGCGCCTGTAGAGGCTTCAACCGACACATCAACCGCAACACCAACCACTAACTAAGGAGCGCCTCAGATGGCCTTTTTATCCGCCAACAGCTATATGGGTCTTGTCGTAGAAGCGACACGAGGAACCCTACCAACAGGAGGAACTCCGGTTTACATTCCGGTTACGTCTCCACAGGTAACTCCTATGCAGACCTTCTTGCGAGACGAAGCCTTCCGAGGCTCACCAACTTTGGTCTACGACCAGGTTCAGGGTGTACGTCACGACGAGTACGACGCTAAGTTCTACCTATTTGCTGACACATTCGGCACACTTGCTAAGTCAATTCTTGGTGGAACTGACACTGTAACTGGCTCAACCTTTTACACACACAACATCAAGCTACTTAACAACGCCGCTATCGGCTCACAGCCACAGTCATACTCAATTCTTGACTTCGACGGTGCTAACTACTTCACAATGACAGGCGCACAGGCTGACAGCCTTGCAATTACATTCGGTGCAGAAGCAGCAGCAGACGCAACAGTTAAGTTCATGGCTAACCCATACACTTCATACACAAGCGCACCTGCTCCGTTCACAAGCCTTTCGCTCTCAACTGAACACCTTATTCCTGCTTGGGATACGGTTATCACAGTAAGCGGAATCAACTCAGGCGCAACTCTTACCTACATTCAGACTGGTGAATTGACTCTTGCTCGCAAGACTGCACCTATCTTCACTATGGGTACACAAGCTCCACTTGTTAACTTTGCTGGCCCTATTGAGGTTTCAGGTAAGTTCACAGCCGTTGTAAATACCAACGCAGACGCTTGGTCAACTGGATCATCAGCCGAGGCGCTTACACGCTCACCACAAGTAGTCACAATTACTATGACTGACCCTAACGACGCAACATCAGGAACACAGCACAGCATTGCCTTCACAATGACTTCTGTTCAGTTCCAAGATGTAAAGCGCACACGCGGCAAGGAATACACCGAAGTAGAATTGTCATTCACTGCAAACGCAAACGCAACCGACGCTACAACTGGTTACTCACCAGTTCAGGCTACGATTGTAAACGCCACAGCAGCCGCTTACTAAATAACCCAAAGGGGATGAAATGCCAGCAATAAACCTTCCAAACAATCAGTCAGCCATCTTGTATTCGCGTGACGAAATCTCCGAGCGCACAACTCGCAGCATCTCACGCGCGTACATGAAGGCCGCTGGTTCGGCAGCAAAACTTACCAACCTCGGATTTGATGAAACCAAGCCTGAGTCATGGACTATCTTTGCTGAGATTTCAGACGAAGACAGAGACAACCTTGATGGCTATCAGGCCGCTTTGATTGTTGGTCTAGTTAAGTCATGGTCACTTGGCGATTTGCCAACGCTTGACTCTGCGCTCGACCTTCCTAAGCCTGTCTTTGAGTCATTAGCAGAGGCTTGTTCTAACGAGTTCAACAACTCAACAGACTTCTCGCCAGACATTGACCCAAAAGCCCCTACCGCCGACTAGCGCGGCTGGAGGCATCGCTCAGAGGTAGAGACTCTGATGTTGACATAGAGGTTGTCAATCTCTTTCGTGAGTTTCAATTTCGCAAGACGTTTGGTGGATCACACGAAGATTTTATGAATCAACCAAAAGAAATTACTGATTGGCTTATGGCTATTGAAAAAACTATGAACGAGGTTCAACGTGGCTGAGATTATCATTTCAGGCATTAGCGATTTCGACAAGGCTCTAAAAGCAGATATCGCCAAGTCTGACGTTGCAGCTAGAAACATAGTTGTTAAAGGCGCGTTTGTAATTGAGCGTAAGGCCAAAGAAGAGTTCCGCGCTCGACCTTCTGGCTCACAACGCACATCCAAGTCAGGTCGCACCTATTATCAGGGCGCACCCAAGTACCCTGCGACCCCACCAAAACCAACACAACGCTCAGGCAATCTGCGCAATTCTATTAAAACTCAACAAGTTACATCTCTAGGTGCTGGTCGTTGGCAATCCGACACCGGCCCATCAGTTAAATACGCTGGATTTGTTGAATACGGAACATCTAGGTCACGTGAGTTTCCTTACATGACACCAGGAATTAAAAGCAGTTACGAAGAAATTAACTCAATCGCTCAGGAGGAGTGGCGCTTAGCCCAAGAATAATGGCACTGTTACCTCCAGTAGTTGCAACACTAATAGCCGACACCAAAGAATACTCAGCCAAAATGACTGAGGCTCAAGCTCAGATGGCTGAGTTAGGTACTGCTTCAAAGACCACCTCTGAAAAAATGGCGGCGTTTGGATCTAAAGCAGCCACAGCCACTATTGGTCTTGGTCTTGCCCTCGGTGGTTACGCAGTTGACCAGGCATACAAGTTCCAAGAATCGTTAGACAAGGTTAAGAATCAAGCAGGTTTAACTACCGCGCAGACTGACGCACTCGGCAAGTCAATACAAAAGATTTCTAACGTCACTGGTATTGCCGACTCTCAACTTACATCCGCAGCTTTAACCATTAGCCAAGCCGGTGTTAAAGGCGCAGCAGCAACCAACCTTCTTACCGCCGCAGCCAAAGCCGCAGTTATTACCAACTCATCAGTTGCCGACACAACCAAAGCCATTGTTGCAGCACAAACATTGCAGATTTCTAAGGGCATGGATGTAGCCAAGTTGACAGGTATTCTTGTCGCTGGGTCACATGATTTTGTTGGTGGACTTTCAGCAGAAGAGCAAATGATTTCTGGTCGAGTTGGTGTTGCACTTTCTAAATACGGCCTTTCTCTGCAAACCATAATCCCTCTTGGGGCGGAGTTTGCTAAAGTTGGACTTCCAACACGCTCTATTTCTTCATTTGCTAACGCTCTAGGAAACCTAGAAAAGCCAATGACTGACGCAAAGGGCAAACTAACTACATACGCTCAAGGTCTTGACAAGGTTGGACTTAGTCAATCAAATCTTGCTAGAGACCTTCGTGTCGGCAACATAACAGGAATCCTTCAACAGATTAAAGCCGCAGCCGTAGCCTCTGGCGACCCACTTAACCAAGTGGCACAAGCCGTTTTTGGATCTACCGGAAGTGGTGCGGCATCTGTTCTTGTTAAGAACCTTCAAGACCTTGCAACCGCACAGAAAAACCTTGCCGGTGCTGGTGCTGGAACACTTGGAACTTCATTTGCTGAAGCCTTGAAACAAATAGGGCCACAACTCAACGTATTAAAATCTAATTTTGACAACCTAATGATTAACGCTGGTAAGTTACTTCTTCCTGCGGTATCAGACATTCTTAAATGGGTTGGTGGATTTGCTGCTGAACTTAACAAGAACAAAGCCCTACGAGACGTTCTTGGTATAGCAGCAGGTACAGCCTTCGGTCTCGCCGTTGCTTCTAAAATTAAAAAGGGTGTCGAATCGGTTATGAGCTTATTTGGTAAAGGTGCACAGACTGTTTCACTTAACGCCAACACCGCAGCTCTTGAAGCCAATACGGTCGCTCTAGGTGGAAAAGGTACTACTGTTGTTCCAGCTGGCGGTGGTGGAATTTGGAACTCTATAAAATCATTCTTTAAGAACCCTGCTCTCCTTGCCGGTGGAACTGCTGGTGCTGTTTTTGGTGGGCCAGAAATGTATGGGTTTGGAAAAAATGGAGCAGGAACACTAGGTTCTAATTTGTTCAAAACCATGTCAGACATTCAAACAAATAAAAACAAACTTACTTCCGGACAATTAACCGAAATTACAAAGTTTGAACAAACTAAAGACTTTACCGGCGCAAGCCTAGGAACAAAATTAGCTCAACTAAATTCTATTGTTAGTCAATTCACTTATGACAATAAAAACAATAGACAAGGTAAGACAACCTTTATATTAAATCTAAAGCCATAATGCAATCAGTACCTTCTTTTGAAAATCAAGAAATAGACATTAGAATTGATGTGACGTTGCTTGCTAAAGCACTTGCAAATGACCCAGCCTTTATTGCTGCTATTACTAAAGCAGTCCGTGACCAAATGACAAAAGACGTTCGCTGGATGGGCAATTTATTTGCTAAGTGGGCTTCTACTCAACCACCAGCAAAGCCAACTAGGAATCGTGCGCAATGACACTTGCCTCGTTACCTACGCTGTCGGTTCAGATTGCGTTCAACCCAACCAACGTGCAAAGCCTTACTCAGACCTGGACAGACGTTACGCCTTATGTTCGTGACTTCACTACCAAGTTAGGCCGTCAGCACTTCCTTGACCGTGTAGAAGCTGGAACGCTCAACATGACCGTCAACGAGCGCACAGGGTTCTTCCTCAACGGATCAGTCAACGGAACTGGTTATGTGATTCAACCTCGCTTACCTATCAAGGTCACGGCGACGTGGAGTGGCACAACCTACCCAGTATTCTACGGTCTCATTGACAGCGTTGACGAAAAGATTACCGACCAACTAAACGTGGACTTGTCTATCAACGCCACCGACTTAGTTAAGTATCTTTCACTTCGCTACATGGCCTCGACTAACTTCTGGTCACAGTACGCCACGAGTGGAAGTGCGACAGACTGGTATCGCTTCACAGCGCCAGCCCAAGTTGTTTGCACCAGCGCAGTAAACGCAAGTGGAACTGTCACCTACCAAGGCATAAACAATTTTGTTGCAGGTCAACTTGTTATTGTTAACGGTTTTGGTGGTACTGGAACTTGCAACACATCTACTGGCGCGGCTTATGTTGTTTCAGCAACTACATCTCAATTTGTTCTTAGTGGTGTTGGTGGAACATCCGGCACTTCATCTGGTGTTGGTTCGGCATTTCCAGTAACGCTTGCAAATGGAATCAACAGCTCAAATACTGGTTATGCAGGTTTTGGAGTTGTGACATTTCAACCCAACGGTGCAATGGTTTACAGCAACGATGGATGCCTAGACCTTGCTAACGGATCGGGCGTAGCTTCGGGAACCGCTGTTTTTAATGGATACTCATCAAATCAAGGCGCAATTGACTTTTGGGTTCTTGGTCAAGACATAAGTGGAAAACTTTTATTTAGTGTATTAAACGCTGGTCAACTTGACGTTAAAGTTTCTGCTTCGGGATACCTACAAGTTCTTTCAGGCGCTTCAGTTCTGGCAACTATGTCAGCAGCCCCAATCAACGATGGTTATTGGCATCACATTGGTCTTGTAAACAACTCATCAAACCAACTATGCCTTTACGCAGACGGTGCATACAGCAGTCCTCTTAGCGGTGGTGCATACGATGGCTGGAATACTAATGTAGCTGGATCACCCACCTTCCTGGTGCTTGGTGGAACTAACACTTGGCTTACAGGTTCCTCAGGAGCAGTAGCAACAGCGCCTTGTCAAATTGACGAATTAGTAATTAGTAGTCGTACTACAACACTATTCAGCGAAGTCACTAACCGATACGTTGCAGGGACTTTACTTTCTACTGGCTTCCCAATCAACGCCAGTGGCGTTCTATCGGGTGACAGAATTGCACAGATTCTCTGCATTGCAGGTTTCGGTACTGTCTCTGGTGGTCAAGTAGTTCTTAACTCAAACACCTACTACATCAACGACAGCGCAACTGCGTGGGTCAATGGTGCAACGGGTAACGGCTTTATCGCCGTAGAGCCTTGGTACTGGGATTCGCCAGTCACCGGATCAACCGCACTCGACCTCATCTTGCAGATTTGCGACACCGATATTGGCTCGTTCTACCAAGAGCCAAACGGAACATTCTCTTACTACAACCAGTTGTATTACGGAACTTGGTCATGGAACTCGACTACCTCAACAGGTACTTGGAGTCCGACAAGCTACTCACCAACTGGCGACCACGTTTGGACTGACGACACATCCTCGACGTACCATTACTACGGCCCAAGCCTTCAAGTGACGCGAGACGACGTTGACACCTGGACAACCGTTAAGGTATCACCACAGTCCGGTACAGAGCAGATTTACGAGAACACTGCTAACGAGCCTCGCTGGGGATACTCAACCCTCACTAAGTCAAGCACCCTTCACACAACTCTTAGTCTTGCGCTCTCTACTGCTAACTTCCTTGGCAACCTATTCAAAACACCACTGCCTCGTGTTGGTAACGTCGAGCTGCGAAGCGAAACATCTAACGGTGCAAACATGACCGCCCTTCTTAACACCGAGTTTGGTGACGTAGTGACCTTTAAGCGCACTTCGCCAAATGCAGCAGGGGCAGGTGTCATACCTTTTTCAGTTGTAAGTTCAGGTAGCAATACTCTTTCTACTTCTCCATCAACCTTCAATGTAGTAAGCACTGCTGGCGCTTCAACGGTTGGTGGGTTTTATGTCACCGTTTCAGGAACTACATACTTTGCTTCATACACTGGAATAACGTCAACTTCATTTACAGGGGTAACTTTGGCTAGTGGTTCAGTAGTTATTTCAACAGGTACAACAGTGTTTCTCAACCCCAACATGGTCGTAGAATCCATTAGCCACGATTTTCAAGCGGATCCTGGTACTTGGCACGCCTCCTTCATACTTGACCCGTATCCAATAAGAAATTAGTATGCCAACTCTGGTAGACTCTACTGGTGAACATACAAGAAAAGAAATGCTCTAAGTGTGAGCAAGTGAAACAGTTGTCTGAGTTTGCCCCTAGAAAAGAGGGCAGACTTGGAAGAATGTCTCAATGCCACGAATGTTGCAGAGAAGCAATACGTTTATACAGGATTAGAAACCCCTACACACCTAAGCCTAAAAGAGCCAAGAAGTCCAAAGCCGAACTAAAGGCAATTTCTAAAGAGTATTCTAAAGCTCATTATGAAAGAAACAAGAAACGCAAGAACGAATTAGCAAAACTTTGGAAACAGGCAAACCCTGAAAAGTTGGCTGATTACAATCATGTAAGACGAGCAAGAAAATACAAAGTTGCTTACGAGCGCATAGATGCCCTTGTCGTTGCCAATAGAGATAACTGGATTTGCCAGATTTGCTTTGAGCCAATAGATAGTTCTTTGACTTATCCGAATCAACTGTATAGATCAGTTGACCACATCATCCCATTATCAAAAGGTGGAACTCATGTTTACGAAAATGTGCAAATCGCCCACCTGCGTTGCAACACAATTAAAGCAACGAATTAGGAGCAATTCTTAATGGGGAACATTCCTAACACCAATACGCCTAACCTGGTTCTTCAATCGGTTGGCAACGGATCAAACGACTCACGCTGGGGAACTTCTGGTGGAGGCTCAACGCTTCCAACTGGAACCGGTACTGGTCAGATGATTTGGTGGAACGGCACCTCATGGGTTGTCACCTCTACACCGGCGACTGGCAAATACTTCTACTGGAACGGCTCAGCATGGGTTGGTGGAACTGCTGGCGACGCTACTTCTCTTGATGGCTACCCAGTAAACGTGACGGGGGTAGGCAACGGAGACGTTCTTTACTGGTCCAACGTAGGCGCTGTTCAGCAATGGCTAACTGGTCCAACCCCTACGGGCGACGGACAACTTCAATACTGGAATACGGCTTCAAGTGGTCATTGGTCTCTTTCGGCAGCCGCTACAACAACAGGTCAGGCACTTGTTTGGAATAACAGCACCCTGACATGGGGGCCAGCAAACATAACTCTTGCAGGTGACGTAACAGGCACAAGCGGAAGCAACACCGTAGTTAAAATTAACGGTACGGCCTTAGGCACATTAACCGGCGCAACAAACGGTTATGTTCTTACTTGGAACTCATCATCAAGCACGTGGGTTGCAGCCGCAGGGGGTAACACGCTTGGCGGATACGCAGTTAATGTCAGCGCATTAAACCCAACCACCGACACCGGTGCAATGCTTACATTTAACTACAACAGTTTTACCGGTCTTAGCCAATGGGTAGAAACCTATGTTCCAACAGGTACAGGTTCTATGTTTTTTTGGAATGGAACAAACTGGGAATCTACTTCAACAACTAGTATCGCCACAGGAAACGTACTTGTTTGGAACAACAGTACGTCTAAATGGGCTCCAGGAAACATTACTCTTTCGGGTGAAGTGACTGGTACTACAAGCTCAACTTCCGTTGTTAAACTTATTTCTTATCCGTTGCCTGTAACCGGAGCTATTAACGGAAACTTTCTTTATTACACCAACATTAGTGGAACCGGAAAATGGGAATATGGTGGTTACAATTCCAGTGGTTCATCACCATCTGTGGGTGACGTTTTAATTTGGAACGCAACAACAGGTTGGACAGCAGGGCCAGTAAGCAGTACGCCTTCCCTGTTAAATAACTCAACCGGTTCAATGTTTCAGAATTCAACAACTAACGTAACCAATACGATTGCTTTAGTTCAGAACATGGCATCAAACTTTGTGAATGGCTCGGTTACGTTTAACGGTTCTGGTGGATCGTATCCTTATTCGCTGAGGGTTCCTACTACTGGTTATTATCAAGTTGACGGACAGGTTTACATAGCAGCAGGTGCGGCTACTGGTGGGTATGTAATTTCCCTTATCTATGTAAATGGTTCAGAAGTTATGAGAGCAAACTCTTATGGCACAGGTGGTGCCGCCCCTCACTGCGGTGGAGTTATAGCTTTGAACGCTAATGACTATGTACAGTTATACGCACAAATTCAATCGGGAACGGCTGCTACAAGTGTTGTTGCCGGTTCACTTAGAACTTTTGTATCACTTTCACTAGTTTCACAATAAGGAGAATCATGGGAATCAACACAACAAGCGTTTTAACTTGCGACGGATGCAATGAAACAATCACAGGGGAAATGACTTTCGTGGTTTTACAACCTCAGTCCAACTCTGAGACACCATTCATAACAATGCCAGTAGTAATCTGCAATGCCAAGTGCTTGCAGGAATACGCTGCAACTTTAGGAGCATAATGACAGACGTAAGAGACAACATTGTTGCTTGGGCTAAGTGGGCAGCTGCTCACCATGACAAGTTTAACTACACCGAAGGGCCACTTCGCATGAGTGGCATTGGCAAGCCTGGCGTATTACCAGTCAACGCTGACTGCTCTGCCTTCGTAACCCTCTGCTACAACTGGGCTGGCGCTCCTGATCCAAATGCTCAGAGCTACAACCACACCGGCTACACCGGAACCCTGCTTGCACACGGAACCAAGATTGCTCTAAACCAAGTTCAGCCAGGCGACGTAATTGTCTATGGCCCAGGAACCGGCTGGCACACAGCACTCGTTGTTGACGTTACCGGCGCTAATGCAAAGAAC
>Ga0209697_10001337_pt1 | contig 38308 bp, 30 predicted proteins | sample AliMusrvi5mmetaG_FD_184115 | JGI IMG/M metagenome (GOLD analysis project Ga0209697, IMG submission 184115) | Freshwater lake bacterial and archeal communities from Alinen Mustajarvi, Finland, to study Microbial Dark Matter (Phase II) - Alinen... | ecosystem: Environmental > Aquatic > Freshwater... | reverse complement strand
TTGTTCCTTAACCTGTCTATCCAACTATCGTTGACAATTCCGTGGATAGAGGGTGTCGTGCCGGTAAAAAGAGTGGCCATCCCAACAGTTGGACGTTGCACCAGATTGTTAACATGGTGATTCGCGCAAACAAATCCATTTGTATAAAGTCGCTTGAATCCGTCCTCCCCAAATTTGTTCCAGTAACGTTCAATGTAATCCGGGTGCATATTTTCAACGACAAAACCCACAATCAATCGTGGAGAAGAGGAGGAAACGGTCGTATGACCCTGCGCAAATAGAGAGAAATGTATAAGAAGTGCCGTAAGAAGGGAGAAAAACCTGCGAATCATGCCTGATATTTTTAGACAAATGTAACGACTTGAACCGATCCGCCAAAAAACAATTATTTTAGCGAATGGTTTGTTCAACTAAATCCTCCAGGCAGATGAATATCGTAAAGGAAGTATGTGTAGAATCTTTCAGTGAAGCAAAAAATGCAGTTACCGGAGGTGCCACCCGCATTGAGTTGTGCGAAAATCTGGCCGTTGGCGGAACAACACCCTCCTATGGAACCATCAAACTGTGCAAGGAGAGACTGGATGTCCCTCTGATGGTAATGATTCGTCCCAGAGGTGGAAACTTCACCTATTCAGCGGATGAGTTTACAGTGATGTTCGAGGATATTAAAGCTTGCAAGGAATTGGGCGTCGATGGCATCGTTCTGGGATTGCTGGATGATAACCTAAAAATAGAGCTGGAGCGTACCAGGCAATTGATTGCAATGGCTCGTCCGATGAAGGTAACCTTTCACAAAGCCATCGATATGGTAGAAGATATATTGGAAGCAGTTTCATTGCTGAAGGAGCTTGGTGTGGACAGAATCCTCTCTTCCGGTGGAAAAGAGACCGCCCTGGAAGGTGCAAGTACCATAAACCGGATGATTGAACTCGGTACCCCCAACCTGAAAATCGTGGTGGCGGGTAAAGTAACCCATGAAAATCTTCACGAAATCCAAAATACAATTCACTCCGGCGAGTTTCATGGCCGTCGTTTGGTCCCATTTAATTCCAATTCAAAATAATTAATTTGATGTGCATGCATGTATTCCCTTTGAAGCTCTCTGTTCTGGCACTGTTATTACTTCCTTTGGCAGGATATTGCCAGCCAATCCATCTTGCTGAATACCAAACTTCCCTGTTGACCAGAGGAATTTGCCTGTTCCATCTGAATGCAGATTCCCTTTTCGGGGTAAAACAAAACATTTTTATCTCAGAACTTAAAAAGGAGGTTCATACCGGTTACCGAATCGCCCTGGCCTATTCCGATTCAACCTTGAAAGGGACCTCTCGCTTTGGCAGTGAGAACAGGGCACTGGTTGCCCTGAATGGGAGCTTTTTCGATGTTGAGAAAGGAGGATCAGTTGCCTATCTGGAATCGGAGGGGAAAACCCATGCAAGAAACCGCAAGGTTGGAGACAAATGGGCAAAAACTGATTCGTTGCTGAACGGGGCCATTGTGCTTGGCAAAAGCGGTAGGTTGAAGATCGAAAAAGCCAGGACCGAAGCGTACTACGAAAAATCCAATAAAGAAAAGTCGGTATTGGTTTCGGGTCCACTCTTGTTGCGCAAGGGAAGAAGTGTGCCACTTGAAAATTCAGAATTTGTTAAAAAGAGACATCCGAGAAGTTGCCTTTATAAGACAAAGGAAGCGACCATTCTTTTTATCGCCATCGATGGCAGGAGCGAATTAGCCTCCGGAATGAATCTGAGAGAGTTGCAGCATTTTTTACTTCGGCTAAATTGCAAGGATGCCATCAACCTGGACGGAGGAGGTTCGACCACCCTTTGGGTCAACGGAGGAAGTGAAAACCGGATCCTAAACAAACCCAGTGACAAGGAGGGGGAACGACCGGTTGCAAATATCCTGATGATTCAGAAAGTTGACTAAATCAGCAACTAAGTAATAATCGTATAGGACGGTTCCTCTGATAAGGGGATAGCAACCTGCTCAACCATTCCTTTCCTTGTATTGGAAGGTTAACTTTAGGAATGCCCTTGCATAATCAAAGATAAACCCTCAACTTTAACCGTTGTATAATTTTTGGCATCTTGACATTCCTCTTTCGCCTCCTTTTTCTGCTTTTGATGATCCTTCAGCTGTATGCAAAAGCTAGCTTGCCTGTTTCCTATTCGGGGCGAACAGTCAATTTTTTCTCTCTGGATGACCTGCGAATTGACGGAACGGAATCCTTACCCGTAGATCCTTCGAAAAATAGGGTTCAAAAGGGAGACTCTGCCCATTACAAAGCCACAATGCCTGGGAAAATGGTTCAAAAATCCATCCAGGTTTTAACCCCCAAAACAGATACAACAAAATTGGTCGCTATCGGATCCGTGGCGGTCAAGGAAGATCTGAATGAACTGGTCATCAAATCCAGTTTTACCAAGAATGTACTGGGATATTTCATTACCTCGCAACGCGCATCCATCGCTCAGTCGGGTGTTCAGAGCAGTTCCTACTTCAAGCAATTCAGTGGAAAGACAATCGCTTCCATTCGGTTTATCCGATTGCATCCATTTGGATCTTCCATTCAGGACACCTCGATGGTAGCTACAAAATGGATAGAAAAAACGGGAAACAAGCTGCACATGAATACGGCCAGAATCAAACTGGGCGAGCAATTGCTCTTCAAAACGGGAGAGGCCATAAACCCTTTGCTCATGGCAGAAAATGAAAAGCTCATGAGAGACCTAAGTTATCTGGAAGATGTCAGTTTCAGATTGGATATCGTTGAAAACAGTCCGGATCAAGTTAACGTGACCATAATTACCAAAGATAAATTCGAGTATGGCGTTAGCGTGAGCATGAGCGCCGATAACAGTGATGTTGATTTTGTCAATGAAAATATGTTTGGACTTGGCCATCGGGTCAGCCTAGGAATGGCGCAGAAAAACAGTTACCTCCCGGAAATGGGGATCTACTTCTCCTACCAGGTAAATAACATTCTGGGTCAGTTTGTCAATTCATCCTTTGGCTATTCGGATACTTATTTGAAGAAAGGATGGAACCTCTCGGCCGAAAAACAATTTCTCACATCAAAGGAAAAAAATGCAGGAGGATTTTCCTATGAGCATGTCTCCAAATACAACTACATTGCAGAGGATCATCCCATTCAACTGGATACTACGGTGGCTTATGTGCTGGGGGATGTCTGGTTTCTGCATGCCTTTCCCAATTCGGGAAACCAATTGAACAAGATACTTCTCTCTCTCAGGTACTACCACCAGCAATTTGATAAAGGAGCAGACGATTCCTTCGGAAAGAGTGAATTCTTGCGCAACCACGATTTCTTTGTGACCTCGTTGAGCTTTTCAAGGAGAAATCTTTACAAGAACAATCTTATTTATGGTTATGGAATCACGGAAGATATCCCTTTTGGCCATTACTATCAAATATCAGGAGGGTTGGACAAGTCACAATTCGGGACTTGGCCCTATTTGGGCATTTCACTCAACAAGGCTTTCATTGACAGGAATGGAAGATATTACAGTGGAAAATTGGCCGTCGATGGATTTTTAGACCATGGTTTAGTGAAACAGGGGACCATATTGGCCAGTCTGAATTTTTTCTCCAAAAAATTCTTTGTGGCCGGTGATCCATTCCGGGGCTTTATCAACCTTGAGTTCCTCGGAGGAATCAACAGGTTCAGGGAAGAATACCTTACCATCGATGGCCGGTTTGGCATCAGGGATTTTCACACCAACGACCTTCGAGGCAACAACCGGCTAAAACTCAACATGGAAGTTGTGCGATACCTTAGATGGAATTTTTATGGTTTCAAGTTCACACATTACCTCTATACAGACTGTGCCTTCCTTTCGAACAAAGCGGGGTCCATTCTGTCTGACGATTTTTACATGGGCATCGGAGCAGGCATCCGTATCTACAACGAATCACTCGTATTTAAAATTATAGACCTCAGGTTAAGTTGGTTTCCACTTACACCACCGGAAGGAATGAGTCCGTTTGGAACAAACCTTCAAGGCCTCACAAAATCCAGGTTTGACGACTTTATGGGAAGGAAACCGGAACTAATCAGATATCAATAATCCGGTCATACATCTGGGCTTAGGGCACGAACAACGACAGCCTTGCCTAAGGCAAAGCTCTATCGTTTTGTCAAATATTTGTCTGGGAAAATTTTTTCAACACCAACAGTTACAGCATCATCTTGCAAGGAACGAATAAAGTAACCCAATAATGTTCAAACTTTTACCTGTCTTGTTATTCCAATTGTCTCAACAACTTACTAGACTGTTCCCGGTAGAATCCTTTACCCGCGGATATTGTTCTGAATTGTGCAATGGCTTTCTGTCTTTCCTCAATTCGCAGGTAACAAAGGCCAATGTACCATTCAGACTGCTCTACCAAAAGGTTATCTCCCTCCTTGACTACAGCCGAAAATGAACTGATTGCCTTGTGGTACTCACCCAATTCCTGAAAAGCAATTCCGGAAAAGAAGTTCACGCTGTACCCGGGATTTTCTGTTACTGCCGCACTTTCAAGCAATTTCAAAGCTCCCGGATAATTATCCCTGTCAATTTCCCGCAAGGCACTGTTCAAGGCATTGCTGGAAGTTACGGCAGATCTCGAGATATTTTTACCACTTTTATAGGGTTGATAATAGGATGCATACAGTTGCTCATCCGAATAGGCCTTATTTCGCATCATGGAGGTGAATACCACCAGCAACACCACTACCGATGCGGCAGCATACCAAACCAGATTCTTTCTTTTGGGGGGAGAAATTCCAAGTTTTTCACTCATCCGACTCCTTTCATCCCTCGAAATTTGTTGCAAACTGGCTCGGAGTGCCATCACATCTTCTTCGGAGATGGCCCTATCCACCTCCTGGTGGAAGGAAATATCCGCAACCAGTCCAGAATTAACAATCAACTCATCCTCGAAGTTAGCAAGTGAAAATTCATCCAGTTCGTCATTCAGGTATCCGTCAATCTCTTCGATGGAACGCGAGTGCGAATATTCATTCTGCATCATCGCTTTCAAACCCGCCCTTAACTTCATAATATCTTGTTCTTCAAGGGCACTGTCAATTTCTCTATGCAGATCTATCTCATTGGAAAGTGCAGAATTCATTTTTGCCTCTTCCCGCATCAACAGTTCAATTTCCTCATCCAGGTCTCCATTCACGAACTCCTCAATTTCCTCAAAAGAGTGTTCATGTATGGACACACTTTGACCGATCGACCGCAGATTGGCCCTCAGGTCAATAATTTCTTTTTCTGATACTGCTTCCCGGATGTCTTCAAAAAGCATCTCGTCTTCGGCAGACATCATTTGATTGTCCATCTCAATCAACGCATCCTTTTCCGTAAAGAGGTCGTGAATGACTTCCCTTGATGCAACCACGTGATTTTTCAAGTGTAGCTGCTGAAGGTAGTTCCCAATAGCACTCTCCTCAGAATCAACCGAGAGGTTGACAGGATTATATCCCTCCTCCGATAACCCAAAAAAGGCTTCCGCATCTACTGACTGCTCGTTCAGGGAGGGTATTCCGGTTTGATTGATAATATTTTTCAATTGATTTCGATTTGTTATGATAACCAGTCATTCAACATATCAACGTACTAAAAAGTTCAGATCACTGCCTGTACTTTTTTCAAATCTGCAAAATGGGCATCTACTGTCAGTTCTTTTTTAAAAAACCCACGAGACGCAACGCATCTTAATCGTTTAATACTTGAATGTCAGGAATCAATTTTGTTAAATACAGGTTTCCCAAAAAGCTTACAAGTAAGCCTGATTCACGCGACCAACCAAGTGCCAAATGGCAACACGGATACTATTCAATCGACAACGACAAAATAAGAAATGGTTTTGCCGAATGAAAGATAATTAAAAATTGGGAATTATTCAGCGATGATAACCGGAACTGGGATTGAGTATCCACCTTTTACTGATGCCAATTCTTCGTTTGAAAGCACTTCTACTGTCAGGTAATTAAAATTTTTCATGGTAAAATGTTTTAAAAAGTTATTGTTCTTTATTGTTCCTTGCACTACTTAATACCAGGAAAGACAAAAAGGTAACCCCCATTTTTTAAAAAAAATCAATTTTTTTTGAAATATTTTTTATCTAATTGATTATCTGAATGTTAAAAAATCAATTTTTTAACATGGCAAATCAATTTTTAATTTAATTTTCGGGTATCCAATCGAAATTACCCTTATGAAGTATCGGTTTACCTCCCATTTTCTTTCATTGCAGGTAATTTTTTTCTCCTGTTGCTTACTTTTTCCTTCACTTGCATTCACCCAACAAAGTGCCCAGGAGAGTGAAAAGGAGATTTTAGCCCATGCCATTCAAGCTTTGAACAAAGGTTCCTATGACAATGCAATGAATCAGTTCAACAACCTGTTGCGGATCAGAATTGAAAAATATGGCACACGCTCCATCCCAGTGGCCAATGTAATGACCAATATGGGCGTAATCAACAGTCAGCTTGGGCTGTATGACAAGGCCATCACGCTGTACGAAAAATCTCTTGCCATTTATGATTCTGCGGGTACGCAGGAGTTTAAGCATCTGGCCTCGGTCTTTCAGAATCTGGGTATCTGTTACAATGCCAAAGGTGATATCGAAAAAGCAAGAAGTTATTATGACAGTGCTGACCGGATTTACCAGAAACTTCCCATGGAAGACCAGACTCCGCACGAAAGCCTTTTAATAAACCTCTCCCAGTTTTTTCTGGACAACAAAAATATTTCCGAAGCTGAAAGATATTGCAAGAAATCCTTTGAAATAAAACCGGTTAGCCCACTAAATTTCAATAAATTGACTACGAGTGGATTAATCTGTTTTGAAAAAAAAGAGTACGTAAACAGTATCGCTTTCTTCAGCAAGGCAATCAAGACTGGTGAAAAGGACGTCGGCAAGGATTTTGTGGGAAAGGGGTTGATCTACCTGAATCTCGGAATGGTTTACCTTGCCATGGAGGATTTTGACAATTCAATGCCCAATTATAAAATTGCCCTCGATCTGATTGGGAAAACCTATGGACAACATGGCGTATCCTATGCCTCCTGTCTGAAAGACATGGGGTTAAACTATCTGCACAAGAAAGAAAGCGAAAGTAATCTGGATGAATTTGTGTCGCAACGAAAGAAGAATATTCTGATTTCTCTGGACTATTTCCAACAAGCGCTACGCGCCATCACCCCCGATTTTACAGCCAATGAGTTTAATCTCAATCCCGAACCGGAACAGGCCAGCGACAAAATCTGCCTGCTGGAGATTCTGAGAACGAAGGCAGAGGCCATTTATCTGCTCTCTCAACTCGATGAGAAACAAGAGAACAAGGAGACAGCCACCTCTGATTTAAAGCTAGCCCTCTCCACCTATGAACTTTCTGTCAAAACAATACCCTTGATCAGAAACGGATTTCAAAATACGGAAAGCAAGTTCTTTCTCTCTGCAAATGAACACCATGTTTATGCGGAGGCTATCGAGGTTGCGGTCAGGTTGTATGAAAAAACCGGCGACAGGCAATATTTTGACAAGGGTTTTGCCATTTCGGAGCGGAGCAGATCTTCTGATTTTCAATCCATGGTTCAGGAGTTGATAGCAAAAAAAATTTCCAGCCTGCCCGACTCCCTGATCCAAAAGGAGGCTGATCTAAAAGGTGAAATTGCCGCCTATGAAAATCTAATTTTCAAAGAAAGAAGTTCACAGTCGCCTGACAGGAAGAAGATAGACCTTTGGAAAGACAAAGTTTTCTCTTTATCAAAGGGTTACCAGCAGATGATCGATTATGTGGAAAAGAAATATCCCCGTTACTACCTATACAAATATGCCAATCCAATCGTTTCGGTCCAAAAAATTCAGCAATCACTCGACAGAAGAGAGGCCTTCATCGAATATTTCATACGGGAAGGGAAGAATAATGGCAACGAGGAGCTCTATACCTTTGTGATCACAGATCACGAATACAAGATCTTCCGAAAAACACTGAATGAAGACTTTAGTCAAACCGTAGATCATTTTTTGAAATTCATCAGAAATGGCCAGGTGCTTGCAACAAGGAAAGCTGATTATCTTCAGTACGCAAAGAATGCAAGTGACCTTTATAAACTACTGATCGATCCGGTAGTCTCCACCATACAAAACTACAGACTCGTCATAGTACCCGACGACAAGCTCTCCTACCTTCCTTTCGATGCTTTTCTCGCCTCTCCGGCCGATACAACCAGGATGGACTTCCGGAACCTCGACTATCTGGTGCTGCATCATGCCATTTCCTACACCTACTCGGCTACGCTTCTCTATTATTATTTTCAGAATACCCTGAAATACAGCAGCAAGGTGGCTGCTTTTGCCCCGGATTATTCGGACGAACCATTGGCATCCGGATCCGGCACCGATCGTTTCCTTCCATTACCCGGAGCCGAAGCCGAAGTTACTGGGCTCACCAGTCTGATCTCCGGTGATCAGTATACCAAATCGAGAGCCACCCGGCAGATGTTTTTAAAAAATGCTGAAAAATATGACATTTTGCACCTGGCCATGCATACCATTCTCAATGACACCTTGCCCCTCTATTCAAAAATGGTGTTTTCAGCAGATTCATCCAAAAAGGAGGAGCGAACTCTAAACACCTACGAAATATACAATCTGAAGTTGAAGTCTGACATGGTGGTACTGAGCGGTTGCAACACAGGATCTGGCAAGCTGCAGAAAGGAGAGGGAGTCATGAGTCTGGCAAGAGCCTTCCTGTATGCAGGTTGCCCAAGTATCATCATGACCCTTTGGAGTGTAGAGGATGCATCCAGTTCGGATATCATGATTGAGTTTTACAGAAATATCAAGAATGGGTATTCGAAGGACGAGGCTTTGAGAAGAGCCAAAATCACCTATCTTACAAAAGCTGATGCGCTCAAGGCTCATCCCCATTACTGGCTTGGGTATGTTTCCATCGGAAAGCAGATTCCACTATTCAAAACAAAAATAGGCTATTTCGTTAGCTTAATAATTTTTGTATTTTTAGCAATCGTTTTAGAGAAATGGTATTTCAAACGAAAAAGGAGAACTAGCCAACATAATGATAAACTATAGCAATGAAGAGCTTCTGAATGGCATTTTACGTAATGACAACGTGATTCTTCAGCATATCTACAAGAATTATTATTACAAGGTCAACTTGTACATCAATAAAAACAGTGGAAATGATGACGACGCCAATGATATTTTTCAGGAGGCAATCATTGTTGTTTACAGAAAGTTAAAGTCAAACGATCTGGCAATTAACTGTGCATTTGAAACCTATCTCTATTCCGTCTGCAAATTCCTATGGCTGAAACAGCTGAACAAACAAAAATCCGAAAAGGAGATGATGGTTGATTCAACCATGATGGAAACAGAGTTTGACCATGATTTTTCGGAGCTGGTTGAAAAAAATGACAGATTCAAACTTTACCAAAAGCATTTTCAACTACTTGGAAGCGACTGCCAGAAATTACTCCAGCTTTTCTTCGACAAGGTTCCCTTGAAACAAATTGCACAAATCATGGGATTCGCCAGCGAGAAATACGTCAAAAAACGCAAGTACAGATGCAAGGAGTATCTGGTAACCAGTATCAAGCAGGATGTCGGATTCAAGAAGATGAGCCAGTAACGAATCAATCCTGGAGCGGAAGTTGCTCCGTCAACTGATTCGCCTTTTTCAGAATGACCGTTTGCTTGTGCGTCCCCCTAAACAGTTCAAAACTCCTGAAACTACAAGGTAAGGCCCCATTGAATAATTCGATCTTGCGGGAGGGTTTCAATCCGATACTCTTGAATCCATCTTCAGAGCTGGAGATGACCCATGCCGTGTAACCCGCATATTTTTGTTTTAAAACATCTCCGACTGCCTTGTAGAGATCCGCAATGGATCTGGCCTTTAACCGCTCACCATATGGAGGATTGGTCACAATGATTCCTTTCGAAAATGGCGGATCCAACTCCAGAAAATCCCGCGTCTCTACCTCAATCACTTTTGAGAGTCCCGCATTTTTAATATTGGCCTTTGTCATGGCACAACTCTGTGCAGAGATATCCGATCCGGCAATCCTGACAGAGGATTCCTTTACATAATCTGCATTATATATATCAGAAAATAATACCTTATCAAAATCAAGCCAACGTTCAAAACCGAATGATTTGCGGTAAATTCCTGCCGGGATTCCTCTGGCAATCATGGCCGCTTCGATCAGTAAGGTACCCGAACCGCACATGGGATCCAAAAAATCGGTCTCTCCCTGCCAGCCTGCAAGCAGAATCATCCCGGCTGCCAGAACCTCGTTAAGGGGAGCCTCCCCCTGTCCCAAACGGTATCCTCTTTTATGAAGGGATTCACCGGAACTATCCAGGGATATTTCGCAATAATCCCCCATCAGGTAGACATGAATCCTGATATCCGGATCCTCCTGACTAACAGAGGGCCGTTTCCCGAGGGATTCCCGGAAATAATCGGCAATGGCATCCTTCACCTTTAGGGAGGCATACATCGAATTGACAAACATCTCCGATTGGACCGTGCTGTCGATGGAAAAACTCTTGCCCAGTGTCAAATATTCTTTCCATGGAATGTTCTTGGCCTGACCATAGAGGTCCTCCTTGTTGTTGACCCTGAAATAGGCGATGGGCTTTAAGACTTTCAAGGCTGTTCTCAGAAGGAAGTTTGCCTTGTAAAGCATGGCCGTGTCACCAAGGAAAGAGACCGCCCTCCGTTCCTGCTGAACTGCTTCGGCACCTATAGAATGAAGCTCCATGGCCAGAACAGGTTCGAGACCTGCAAATGTTTTGACAACAATTTTAAATTTCTTCACTGAAATAAAGTCAAGTTATGATTTTGAAAGGTACCATTTTTGCCGTTGCCGGATTGCTCAAAAAAATTTGCACTAGATTCCGCCACCAAAAATGAATTCGGCAGTTTTGGCTTTGTTCTGAACAATTCTGGAATAGGGAGGAAGATCGTTGGTAATCCAGATGTTACCCCCGATGACAGAGTCGTGTCCGATGGTAATCCTACCAAGAATGGAGGCATTGGAATAGACCACTACATTGTCCTCCACGATCGGATGTCGGGGAATACCCTTTACCGGATTCCCTGCCTCATCCAGAGAGAAACTCTTGGCTCCAAGCGTAACTCCCTGGTATAGTTTGACATTCTTTCCTATGATGGTTGTCGAACCAATTACAATACCAGTCCCATGATCGATGGCGAAAAAAGGTCCGATTGTTGCTTCCGGATGAATGTCAATTCCTGTCTCCGAATGAGCCATTTCGGAGATAATTCTGGGGATAAGCGGGATGCCAAATTTATGAAGTGCGTGGGCGATCCGGTAGCTGGATATCGCGCGAATAGCAGGATAACAGAAAACCACTTCACTGAAGCTGGTTGCAGCGGGATCTCCAAGGTAAGCGGCCTCCACATCAGAGATCAGTACGCTGCGCAGTTCTGGAAGAGCTGAAATAAATTCGGCAGCACAACGTTCTGACTCTGATTTTCTACTCTCCAGATCGGAATTAAACTCCTTGTCACATACGAAACAGAGTCCGGCCAGAAGTTGTTCCGAGAGCAAATGAAACACCTCATCCACAAGAACACCCATGTGGTAATGAAATGAGGTCGGATGAAAATTGATAGGTCCAAAGTAGCCGGGAAAAATAATTTGACGAACCTTATCGACAAAGAGCTTCAGTTTTTCTGTGGAAGGCATGGGCTCCCCTGCCCTCTGAGCGTGGGTAACTTCTCCTACCGTTGAGATGTCGGTAAGTTTCAGTACCGCCTCACCTATCGATTCCCTGATTTCATATTCTGTATGTTCCTTCATGCCCTTTTCGTTTTTAATTTTGTAAATCCCTGTCCTTTTGTTGTGAATTACTCGGTGAACAAAGAGAGAAAAGTTATCCGATCTGATGATTTTTAAGCAGACGCAAGGCATTGTTCAACCTTGCTTCCCCGAAACCCTCCACGATCTCATATTTGAATCCATACTTTTCAATTTCCCTGCAATATAGTTCGAAAAGCTTTTGACGCATCTCTCCCCCGTTTTCCCTGACGGGGTCTGGTACCCAAGGCAGATCCGGACTGCAGACGAGAAATAGGTCGATCTTAGCCGTTGAAAGGTAATCTCCAATCCAATCAGGAGCTTCACCATAGACGACTTCAAACCATATTTTGGTAATGATCAGCCAGGTATCCATGATTAAAATTCCAGGACCTACAGCTTCTGACTGCCTCCGCTCTTCCTCTGCCTGGTGTCTGGCTATCGCCTCAACATCCCCATAGTTATAAGGTCGGGCAAGTGCTTCAACGTAGGTTCTGGCAAATTCAGGTATCCAGCAGGCCTCCAGCCTCAAAGCCAATTCCTCGGACAGAATGCTCTTTCCTGTTGATTCGGGTCCGGTGATCACTACCTTCTTTAAATCGACTGCTCTTTCCATACCTGGGGAGTTAGTTCCTTTCTCCATTCAAGGTATCCGTAAACGGCCAGAATGGTATAGACAAAGAAGAGCAGGGTCGTCGGATACAACTCCTTGAAGATAAACAATCCGATCGAAATTGCATCCACAAACACCCAAACGAGCCAGTGTTCAATTTTTTTTCTTGCCAGCATCCAGGTAGCCACAATGCTCATGGCAGTCGTGACCGCATCCCAATAAGGCACCTGCGAATCCGTATAGTTCACCAGTAAGCAGGCAATTGCGGCAAAAAGAAACAAGAAAATGAAGGCAAGCTTCATCCACAGTATTTTGCTCGTACGGGATACTTCCAAATTTTTTCCCGATACACTGCCGTGATACCAGCACCACCAGCCATATATGCTGATCGCAACATAGTAAAATTGCAGCGACATATCCGCATATATTTTTGACGTAAAAAAGACAACTACATAGAAAAGGGCGTTGAGCAAACCTACAGGCCAAGTGAGATAATGCTGCCGGATGGAAAATCCAAGGTACAAAAACCCCGTCAGCGTTCCGCAAACCTCTACGTAATTATCAATAAGCCAATTAAATATCGTCATTATACCGGACGTTCAAAAATTGGATTCATTGCTTACCGGTTCAAATAATGGGCAAAAGCTTTTGGATCAGCAAGAAGTCCCATGGCCTTTTTAACCTCGGGATCCTCTTCCATCATGATCTTGAAATAATCACCCGATTCATACAAATCACGGGCAATCAGTGCCCTGATTTGCCGGAAGATGACCGCCTGCAAAATGTGGACACTCTCTTCATCCTTCTTGACTCCTGTTTTTTCGCCCAAGGTCATTAATTCTCCAATCATATTGGGAGAAACGACGAATTTATCACGAAATGATTGTAAATCAGGATATCTAGATAATAAATCTTTCCGGTGCTGGTCAATATAGCTCACGACATACGGGAAAAAAATGTTCTTCCTGACCAAGGTGTTGAAATAGGTGTAATGAACCGACGTGTCAAGTGGGACAAAAATATCCGGCACGATACCACCGCCGCCAAAAACCTTTCTTTTGGTGACCAGAGTTTTTGTCATCAGGGAGTCGGTATGCAAAATACTGTCTTTGTTAAACAATTCGCCCCGTTCGTAGCGCTTGACATAATCGTTCCTGTAATTTTCGAGATTGTCCTTGTAAGGTTTCTGAATGTTTCTGCCGGCCGGTGTATAATAGTGAGCAGTCGTCAACCGGATCATCGAACCATCGTTCAAGGCAAAGGGTTGTTGGACCAAGCCTTTGCCAAAGGTTCTGCGACCAATAAGCACTCCCCTGTCCCAGTCCTGTATGGCACCAGATACTATTTCAGAAGCAGAAGCTGTCCCTTCATCGATAAGAATAATCAGGTTTCCCTTTAAAAATTCTCCGTTGATGGTAGAGCGGTAATCCTTGCGGGGACTATGGATTCCTTCCGTATAGACAATGAGTTTGTTTGCTTCAAGGAACTGATTGGCCAATTCGTAGGCAGCACCCAGGTAACCACCGCCATTGCCTCTTAAATCAAGAACAAGATTTTTTACCTTACCATCCTTCTCCAGTTTTTTCATGGCCTCTTTATATTCCTCAATGGTAGTAGCCGAGAATCTGTTCAATTTAACAAAGGCGGTCTCCTTGTTGAGCAGAAAAGCAGCGTCCAGACTGTAGATCGGTATTTTATCGCGAACGATGGTAAATTCAAGCGGAGCAGACTCTCCTTTTCTGATAACTTCCAATTTAACAATGGTTCCCTTGTTCCCCCTTAGGAGTCCAAAAACATCCTGCGTTTTCAATCCTATCGATGTGATTTTTTTTACATCCACCTTTGTGATTCGGTCTCCTGGCCGCAGACCAACTTTTTCGGACGGTCCGCCCGGAATGGTGGTCATAACGGTCAAAGTATCCTGAATGATGCTGAATGATATGCCAATCCCTTCGAAATTTCCTTCCAATGGCTGGTTCATCTCCTCAACTTCGCTCTTTGTAATATACACCGAGTGGGGATCAAGTCTTCCCAGTAAATCTACGATGGCATTTTCCGTCATCTTATTCACATTGGTGGTATCCACATAAAAAGCCTCTACCAATCTCAATACCCTGCCAAACTTAATTGCCTGACTTTGGATATCCTGAGCTACTACATTGGCAGAAAGAAACATTGACAAAAGGGTGATGACCATGTAACCCCGTAAGCTCAAAGATTTATTCTTCACGCTATTAAATATAATTTGTTAACATTATGTATCTGTGCCTATATTGAGAGGCCCAATGCCGGCAAAGATAAGAAGTTATGCCCACAAATTCCCGGCAGATTAAAAATGTGAGACAAGGTTGGATGTGCATTCAAAAAAAAGCCTGCAACTCCATGGGAACTGCAGGCTTGCCTTTCGTTGTCAATTCTCAGACAGAGTGTGCAAACTTTCCTGAAATTGCAACTTTGTATTCATCCAGCAGATCAGAGAAGAGCTCTTTGACCGAGATGATTCGGTCTGTCTTCCAAACATTGCTACCGGCAAAAGCATATCCGTTCCTGAAGTTTCCACGCAGTGCCGAGGCGAGAGACGCCATGATGCAATAGGGAGCTGTGGCAATGTCGCAGGTCTTGACACAGTTAACCGGACAAACTGTTGGCCGGCGTTTCCCGCTGTCAACATCATCCAGAAATGAGCAACTGATGGCACGACCGGGCATTCCGACAGGACTTTTGATGATTCGTACATCCTCTTCCTTAGCCAGAAGATAAGCTTGCTTAAAACCGTCTGACGCATCGCATTCGGTCGTAGTCACGAACCGGGTACCCATCTGGACCCCCGCAGCACCTTTTTGCAGGATCTGTGCAATATCCTCTCCGGTGTAGATTCCACCAGCAGCGATGACGGGAATCTGTTTTCCGTACTTTTCACCTATTTCATTGGCTACGGCTACAACCTCTTCAATAATTTTTTCCAGGGAGTAGTTTTCGTCAAAAATCTGTTCCACTTTAAATCCAAGGTGTCCGCCTGCCTTGGGCCCTTCCACAACAATTGCATCGGGAAGGTAGTTGTAGTTTCCATACCATTTGTTGCAAATCAGTGCAGCGGCTCTAGCAGATGAGACAATCGGGACCAGCTTTGTCCCTGTGCCGGGCGTCAGAAATTTGGGCAGATCCAGGGGCAATCCCGCTCCTGAGAAGATAATATCTACCTTTTCCCGGATGGATGTAGCAACAAGATCTGCATAGTTGGAGAGTGCTACCATGATGTTGACGCCAAGAATGCCTTCCGACTTTTCGCGGGTTTTGCGAATCTCAGTCGTCAGTCCATAGATACAGTTCTCCAGATAATCGGAAGAATGATCCTTGTAGAGGAATCCAATTCCCGCCGGAGAAATTACTCCAACTCCGCCTTCATTGGCTACCGCAGAAGCCAATCCTGACAAGGAAACACCAACTCCCATACCGCCCTGGATAATGGGAAGCTTTATTTTCAGTCCTCCAATATTTAATACCTTCATGTTCGTAGAGTTTTTATTTCTAAGCAACCTGTACATTTACGATACAAGATTAGACATAGAAACAATACCCACCAAGAAAATGGGTTATGCGGACTAAAAATGGTTGAAAACAGTGGATTTTGGGACGAACTGCAATTTTCGAGGGACGAATTTCAATGCTTCCTTCCCACACAGGAACTAATTGAGCTTTTCTTTAAACACCGGAATCCAGTTTCGTGAGACCGGAATGGGGAATTCTATCCCTTCCAACTCCAGTTGATATCCACTGGCTGCTCTTTTCAGTTTTTTCACTTTGTTGATGTTTACCATCCAGCATCTATGGCATTTTAACATCACATCGGAAGTGACCAGTGCCTTTTCCACATTGATAAAGGACTGCCTGAAAAGTCTTTTTCGAACAGCCAGTTTCCTGTCGATCCAGTAAATTTCTACATAATTGCCGGAGGAATGAATCAGAATGACTCGTTCTACCTCTTCGGCGAAGGCTTGCTTCTTATTCTCTGCTACGAGATGGACGGACTCCTGACCGGGAGAATTCTGAAAAGCATTGATCTCATCCTTTAACCAACTCTTCCCTGAATCGATCATGTTTACAACTTTCATTTTCAGGGAAAGATTGTAGCTGATCAGATTAAACAAGATGAGCGGCAAAAGGGAGAGCGCACCTGTTCGGAAGAATGGAAGATCTGTGTAGGAGATGGTTTTGGCCAACCAGGCCATGAAGGTAAAAACAACAAATAGATTCAGAAACATCCAAAAATTCCAGATCAGCTCCTTGCGAATGGTCCATTTGGTTGGATCGAACATTTTTGGAAAGAGTCCCGGAAAGAAGAGTGTATTCAGGAACAAGGTAGCGGCAGTGAGCAAGCCGGTTCCCAGAACAAAATATCCATCGTGCTCTGATTTGAGAAAATTGATTCCAAGAGGCTGAATGTAAAGTACAATGAGTATAAACCCCATGCTGACCAACAAAATGGTTCGCGCGTTGTGCTTAAAATTGTTGTTGAACTGGTAGGGTTGATTTAAATTCTCAAACATGCGCTAAATTTCTATAGTTGGATTTCCAACCCGGTAGGGTTCCTTCTAATAAACAAAATGAGACTGGACAGGCTGAATATTTCCGCTTAGGACAATCTCCTGTTCTTCAATTTTACCCTTCATGGCTCCCACAATGACATTGTCGCCCTGGTTCATCTTCCCTTTGAATTGGATCTTTTTTGTATCTAGTTTCAGTACGAAGGAGACTTCCACACTCCCCTTCTTGCTTATCTTTAGTTTGTAATCCGCAAAAGCACCTTTAAAACTGCCAAATCCGGGGAACGTAAGGGAAACCATGGAGACTGATTTCTGCAAGGTATAATTGTCCTTGTTCACCAGCAGGAAATTACCCTCTGGTTCGAGGGCGGTCAGATCACCAACCCTATCCACCACCGCATAGAAACTCATCAGGAAATTTTGACTCTTCAGTGCATTTACCGCTTCATCATAATCCCTTTTTCTTTCTGCATTGTTCTTATTGGATTTCTCCTTATTCGTCATTCCTGCAGTCGATGGCAGCGTTGCCGAACATGAGAGAACGAGAAACAGGAATAGGGAAAGAGTTGTTTTCATGGATGCGAGCAATTTAAATGCTGATTTTTACCTGAAATTTATATGCAATATCCGGCCGGAAAAGTTACAGAATTCAGAAATATACTGTTTTTTTCAAGAAATCCCTCGTATTTCTCCGAAAAATGCAAAAGCCCCGGAGGTTACTCCGAGGCTTTGCGGTCTGGACGGGACTCGAACCCGCGACCCCCTGCGTGACAGGCAGGTATTCTAACCAACTGAACTACCAAACCAAAAAGGATAAGAACTTGGCTATGCGGTCTGGACGGGACTCGAACCCGCGACCCCCTGCGTGACAGGCAGGTATTCTAACCAACTGAACTACCAAACCAAATCGCATAGAGGCTTCGGCGATAACTGTACCGGCAGCCTCAAAAGCTGGGCAAATATACGACTTGTTTTGTTTATCTGCAATGATGTTTTAATAAAAATAGGAAATGGCTCTACTCCTCCTGAAATCAAAAAGGTAATATCCCGGATAGCGTTTGTATTAATTTGATTATGAATTAATTTGACTTTGCCTGCACTAAAGTGGTCTAAAAAAGGAGAAGTGCACACTCCCATATTCCCGCTCTTCGAAGAGGTTTGGATGGGAGGAGAAATTGTCGCTTTTGCCGTGCTCAAGAATCAGCATACCCTCCTTGTTGATCAAACCATGCTTCAGAATAAGATCCGGGATCTCCTTAAGACTCTTCAGCTGGTAAGGCGGGTCGGCAAAAATCAGGTCATAATTTTCGGTACACCTGGGAATGAATTTCAAAACATCATACCGGAGCAGGTGGATGGTTTTCTCCAGCTTCAACTGTTTGATAACAGAGGAGATAAAAGCATAATGAACATGGTCCATTTCAACGCTGGTTACGCTGTTGCATCCGCGTGAAGCAAACTCGAAAGAGATGCTTCCGGTTCCTGCAAAAAGATCCAACACTTTGGTCTCTTCAAAATCGATTCTGTTGTTCAGAATGTTAAACAGGTTTTCCTTGGCAAAATCTGTCGTTGGCCGGGCTTTAAAATTTTTTCCGGGGTTGAAAAGCCTCCCCTTCATCTCTCCGCCAATTATTCGCATTTGTAAAAATCCAAGAGTGTGGTAAAATAGTGTTCGGGCAATTCATTGAAGGTGTAGCTGTAGGTGAACCGCGAATTTGGCCGTGCAAAAAGCGTCTTTCGGACGTATTTCTTAAAGGTCTGATACAAGGGCTCTGTTTGCAGCAGTTGTCCGTGAAGCAAGAGTTCCGTTGAATCCGGAGCCAGTTTTAGCTGGTCAAATACATAAAGTACGTAATAGATGACGTCACTTTCGCCAGCATAACTGAACTGGTTGCTCATCTGTAATTTTGTTCCCGACAACACCACCAATTCAAAATAGGACCGGAAAAAATTGAGGTGAACCTGATTTCTATCGGGAAAATTTTTGTTTTCCTTCAGGGCCCTCTCTACCAAAGGCAAAAGATTGTGTTTGATACCAGCTTTTGGGAACTTCAGCGCCAGAAATTCCTTCAGGTTTTCAGGAATCGTATAGATGCACCAGGCCTCCCCCTTGGCAAAAAAGGTTTTGTCCACACTGTAGCCTTTTTCTATCTCGTGGTTGAAACCATAGTACTTGTCTGCGGATCCGGGTTGATAGAACACCTGTGGTACCAGGGTGAAATTCTCGGAAGAGTAAATTATGTCTACACTCTTGTATTTCAGGTTCAGCAACTCATCCTGTATCATTAACTCACGAACCTTCATAAATAGAAGCCGTGGCCGTTTGAGAAAAAAATTAGTGAATTTCAACACCGTATATTTCCCTTTTGGGATATCCAGAATGGCATATGAAAATCCATCCAGACTAATCTGGATGGACAAATGGTATAGATTGCTCTGTTCGTGATCGAAAGATTTGTCGATAAAACAGATGTCCTGCATGGATTCTTTTTATAGGTTCCTAACCACTACCGCCAACTACGCAAAGTCGAAACTTAAAATACGAGGAAGCCGTGATATATGTTATTTTTGTCTGCGAAAGGTTTTGAAAAAGGTAAAGGCATTGCCTCCGAAATTTTTAATTTCCTTCGCAATAAATTGGTTTACAATCTTCAAATTTAAAAAATAAATTCGACTCTGGTAGACTCGTTGACAAAATATAGCTGAAGGAGCAAATACCCCTTTGTCAGTTGTTCCCTAAAGAAAGAGGGATTGGACACGGATCCAGCAAGTTAAATAATAATATGCACGAATGAAAGATTTTATCTCAAATCTGATCCTGCTTCAACTTGGGCACGAGCCAACAGCGGGTCAAAAGGAGATGATTGACAAACTTGCTGGTTTTGTATCCGCTCCTGAAGCTGACTCGCTCTTCCTGCTAAAGGGGTATGCAGGTACAGGAAAGACCACCGCCATCAGTGCGCTGGTAAAAGTGCTGGATCAATTAAAATTGAAATTTGTATTATTGGCGCCCACTGGCCGGGCGGCCAAGGTACTCTCCAAACAGAGTGGCAAAGGTGCCACCACCATCCACAAGAAAATTTACAGGCAGCAAAATGTGGCCGACGGATCAAGCCGGTTTGCACTCGACAGAAACCTGAGCAAGAATACCATTTTCATTGTAGACGAGGCCTCCATGATCTCCAATCTCCCGCAAGACCACAGCGTTTTTGGATCGGGGTATCTGCTCTCCGATCTGATTGAGTATGTTCTGGCCGGATTTAACTGCAAACTGATCGTCTCCGGGGATACGGCACAGTTGCCGCCAGTTGGGCTTTCAATAAGTCCGGCTCTTGAGTCCGAAGAACTGATGCTATTCGGATTGGAAGTCATCTCCATTGAACTCCGGGAAGTTGTCAGGCAATCGTCTGACTCGGGCATTCTGGCCAATGCTACTGCCATCCGAAACAGAATTTTGCAGGAAGCGCCGGCCGGATTCTGGGCCTTGCAAATGAAAGGGTTTCAGGATGTCATTCCAATTGGAGGAGACCAACTGATTGAAGAGATAGGAAATTGCTACAACAAATTGGGGCGGGAGGAGACCATCGTCATTACCCGATCCAACAAACGAGCCAATCTTTTCAATGAGGGTATCCGTCAAACCATCCTGTATCAGGAGGAGCAGGTTACCAAGGGCGATTTGCTGATGATTGTCAAGAACAATTACCATTGGTCGAAACAACTCGAAGAACTCGACTTCATCGCAAATGGGGATATTGCAGAGGTGATCCGGATCAAAAAACAGGAGGAGCGGTACGGCTTCCACTTTGCCAGTGTACTTCTTCGGCTGATTGATTACCAGGATATGGAAATTGAGTGCAAGATCCTACTCGAGACCCTGAAGGCAGAGGCACCGGCCTTGACTTCAGAGGAGAACAAACGGCTTTATGAGGCCATCTCAGAAGATTACCTGGAGATTCGAAACAAACGGGAGCGGTGGAAGAAGATCAGGGAAGATCCCTATTTCAATGCGCTACAGGTAAAATACGCCTATGCGGTAACCTGCCACAAGGCGCAGGGCGGACAGTGGAAGGCAGTTTTTCTGGACCACGGCTACCTGACTACCGAGATGATAGACAGGGAGTTTCTTCGCTGGTTCTACACAGCCTTCACAAGGGCTGAAGAAAGGCTGTACCTCGTGAATTTTCACAAGGATTTTTTTAAGGAAATAGAAGCCTGATGTTTTCTGTGTGAACAATATCCTTGCCGGTCTCGCCTGTTGTATAACAATCCAATTCAAAGTTCAAAACAATCCCCGTCATTCGCCGCAAAGGTTTCCGGAAAAATAACACGGGCCTCATCAACCAGGGGAGCGACATCCTTGTACCGCGAGGAGAAATGGCCAATCACCAGTTTTTTTACCCTGGCCTGAGAAGCCAGACCAGCAGCCTGAACGGTAGTGGTATGAAAGGTTTTTCCGGCCAGATCGGAGAGGTTGGCCGCGAAGGTCGCCTCATGGTAGAGCAGATCGGTTCCCTCCAAAAGCGGAACAATCTCCTTCCTGACAATGGTATCCGTGCAAAAGGCGTAGGTTCTTGGTGGCTTTGCCGGTAGGGTCAGCTCCCTGTTGGGAACCACTGATCCGTCAGGAAGAAGTAGATCGGCCCCATTTTTAATGTTGTTTCGCTGTGATACAGGTATCTCGTAGCGTTCCAAAGCCTGCTTGTCGAGATGGAGATCGGCAGGAAGTTCCTGAAACAGAAATCCGCAGCAAGAGATTCGGTGTTTCAAGGGGAATGAGGTAATCCGGATTCTCTTGTCCTCAAAGACGATGGCACTTCTGCGAAAATTCAGGGGATGGTATTTCACCTGGAGATCTGTGACATCGTTCATGAATTTCATCATACCGGCCATCATTTGCGGAAGATCGGAATGGGCATAGATGTGAAGTTCGCCTTTTTTACCATAGAGGGCGAGCGAGGAGATCAATCCTGGCAAACCATAAATATGGTCTCCGTGCAGGTGAGAAATAAAGATGTGATTGATTCTTCCCATCTTGAAACCAAACCGGCGCAACTGTATTTGGGTGCCCTCTCCGCAATCGATCAGGAAGAGCTGCTCGTTGAGCCGGACCACTTGTGCTGTCGGGAACCTTTGAGAGGTAGGCAGAGCGGAACTGCTTCCAAGAATGGTAACCGCAAAAACGTTCATGAATTGGGGCTTAAATAGGGAATCGAGCTAAAACTCAAAGATAAAAAAACCCGGCCAAAATTAGCCGGGTTTCTATTCATGATAATTCAGTCAAAAATCAGCACTCAAAAAGGGCTACAGCGGCCTCTCTGTTATCGGCTATGTTCAGAAACACTTCGAATCCCAAAAGATCGACGCTTTTTCTGATCTGGTCGGTGAGTCCGCAAAGGACAAACCTCCCATTCAATTCGAGGCAGAGGCGATTACCCAGCAATAGGGCACTCAACCCGGATGAATCACATTGGCTGCAGTTGGAAAGATCGATCAGGATGTTATTCTCCCCCTTCCCAACGATTGCCACCAGTTCCGATTTAAGTTCCGGAGCGATCCTCGCATCCAAATTATCCTTGTTAACAAGGACGATGGTATGCGAAGCTTTTTTTTGAATACTGAATTTCACGATGACAGGCTGAGAAAACTATTTCTTCTCGTTCTCTTCCATTTGGGTACGCAATGCTGCCAACTCGCTGATGTCGCCAAGTGTTGTTTTTTCGATGTTGTCTTTCACCGTTTTAACACTCTTTGGAGCAGTTTGTTTGGTGGCAGTTTTCTTCTTTGCCGTATCCTCAGTTTTCTTCACATCTTCGTATACACGTGAGTGAGAAAGAATGATCCTTTTGGCTGATTTTGAGAATTCAATGACCTTGAACTCCAATTTCTCATCCATTTTCACGTGAGATCCGTCTTCCTTCACCAGGTGACGAGGTGTTGCGAATCCTTCCACTCCATAAGGAAGTGAAATAACCGCGCCCTTGTCGAAGAGGTCGATAACCGTGCCTTCGTGGATAGAATCAACGGTGAAGATGGTTTCGAAAACATCCCATGGATTTTCTTCCAGTTGTTTGTGGCCAAGGCTCAGTCTGCGGTTTTCCTTGTCGATATCCAGTACCTGAACTTCGATTTCAGAACCGATGGAGGTAAATTCGGACGGATGTTTAATTTTCTTGGTCCAGCTAAGGTCGCTGATGTGGATCAATCCGTCGACACCCTCTTCGATTTCAACAAATACACCAAAATTGGTGAAGTTGCGAACTTTAGCAGTGTGTGCAGTGCCAATTGCATATTTGGTTTCGATCTGAGACCAAGGATCATTCTTCATCTGTTTGATGCCCAATGACATTTTGTGCTCGTCACGGTCGAGAGTCAGAATGGTAGCTTCCACTTCGTCTCCGACTTTCAGGAAGTCCTGTGCAGAACGAAGATGCTGTGACCAGCTCATTTCCGATACGTGGATCAAACCTTCAACACCGGGAGCAATTTCAATGAATGCGCCGTAGTCTGCGATAACCACTACTTTACCCTTCACAACATCGCCGACTTTCAGGTCTGCACTGACATTGTCCCAAGGATGGGAAGCAAGTTGCTTCAAACCAAGAGCAATTCTCTTCTTCTCATCGTCGAAGTCGAGTATAACCACATTGATTTTTTCGTCCAGCTGAACGATTTCATTTGGATGTGCCACACGGCCCCAGCTAAGGTCGGTGATGTGGATCAAACCATCTACGCCACCGAGGTCAATGAATACACCATAAGAGGTGATGTTCTTGACAGTTCCTTCAAGAACCTGGCCTTTTTCAAGTTTGGAGATGATGTCCTTTTTCTGCTGTTCCAGTTCGGCCTCAATAAGGGCCTTGTGAGAAACCACCACGTTTCTGAATTCATGATTGATTTTGACAACTTTGAATTCCATGGTTTTCCCGACGTAAATATCGTAATCGCGGATAGGTTTCACATCGATTTGCGATCCCGGCAGGAAGGCCTCGATTCCGAATACATCAACGATCATACCGCCTTTCGTACGGCATTTGATGAATCCGGTAATAATTTCGTCGTTTTCAAGGGCAGCGTTGACGCGATCCCAACTGCGCATGGCGCGGGCCTTTTTGTGGGAAAGGGTTAACTGACCTTTTTTGTCTTCCAGCGTTTCAACATAAACCTCAACTTTGTCGCCAACTTTCAGGTTCGGGTTGTATCTGAATTCGTTGACCGATACAATACCGTCGGATTTGTAGCCAATGTTGACTACTACCTCCCTTTTGTTCATGGAGATCACGATACCGTCAACACACTCTTTCTCCTGGAGAATGGAGAGGGTATTGTCGTACATTTCGGTCATAGATTGTTTGGAAGTTGAACCTGCTGTGGGTTTTTTGCCTTCAAAGGCATCCCAGTCAAATTCTTCTTCGGTTGCTTTGACAGCCGGGGCTTCAACCAATACGACTTTGGGGGCAACTACTGGTTCAGCAACAATTACAGGCTCCTGGGCAACTACTGGCTCCTCCGCAACAACTGGTTCTTCAGCTGCAACAATTTCCACCACTTCAGCAACCGGTTCTTCAGCCACTGCTACGGGCTCTTCGATAATAGGTGCTTCTTCTGTGCCTTCTACTTCCGGAACCATAGACTCGACAGGGGTATTCTCCACTGTTTCGTTTACTTCCAGATTTTCGTTGATTTCACTCATTTTAAAGTTCTCCTGAAATTAATAAATTAGACATTATTTTGAATGGGCGCAAAGGTACACTTTATTCTCAAAAAAACAAAGTGGTCCCAAAAAAAACAAGCAATCCTTAACTATCTGATTAATATGCTTTTTACCTAAGTATAAAAAGAAGATTTTGGGCCACAATGCGCACTTAATTCTGCAATTCAAAATTGCCTGTTACATCAACCTTTTCATGCAAGTTACGGTAATCTAACCTTACAATTTTCTTTGACAATTTCCATTTGGTTTGAATAAAAAATAGTACGACTGACCCAATTATTTTTATCCGAAATGAGATCAATTCTGTGTATTTTTAGACAAATATTTGAGCATGGCACAGGAAATAGAACGGAAATTTTTGGTGTTGGGAGATGAATTCAAAGCCGCGGCCTGTAAATCTTACCGGATCACACAAGGATATCTTTCTTCGGTTGCGGAACGAACTGTCCGCGTTAGAACCAAAGGAGACAAAGGATATCTTACCATCAAGGGAATGGTTAGCAAGTCAGGTATTTCACGTTTTGAGTGGGAAAAGGAGATTCGGCCCGACGAAGCATTTGAACTAATGAAGATTTGTGAACCGGGTGTTATTGAAAAGATACGTTACGAGGTGGTCTCCGGGAACCATACTTTTGAAATTGATGAATTTTTCGGGGAAAATCTGGGCTTGGTAGTTGCTGAGGTTGAGCTCACAGCGGAGGATGAGGCATTTGTCAAACCATCCTGGTTGGGAAAAGAAGTCACAGGAGATGTCAGGTATTACAACTCGATGCTCAAGAAAATGCCTTATACAAAATGGCACAAACAAGATGCCTAAAATCATTTTTGCTTCAACTATTTGTTTTTACCTTCTGACAAAAATCAGTCAGTAGGCATTTTTGTCTGAAAATAATGAATATATTGCTGTATATCTGATAATTAAATTTAGTCTTCCAGAGAATTGCTGAAGCTTAATTGTCGTAGCTGTAATCTAAAACCAAGCATATGATAAACATCGCGTTGTTCGGTCCGCCGGGAGCAGGGAAAGGAACGCAATCCTCCTTCCTGATTGAAAAATATGACCTTTTTTACATCTCCACTGGCGATTTATTGCGCAAGGAACTTGCAGAAGAGACCAAATTGGGTCTTGAAGCCAAAAGCATTATTGCAGCAGGCAAACTCGTTTCGGATGAAATTATCGTTCAGATTCTGGAGAAAACCATCAAAGAAAATCCGCAGGCAAGTGGTTTCCTCTTCGATGGATTCCCACGGACCTACATTCAGGCCTACATTCTGGAGGGTCTGATGATCAAACTGGACAGTTCGCTAAATTGTTTGATAAGCATTGAGGTTCCGGAAGATGTTTCAGTGGCCCGGCTCCTGAACAGGGGATTGACTTCCGGCAGACTGGATGACAATGAACTTGTTATAAGAAGCAGGCTGAAAGAATATGAAGAAAAGACCTTGCCTGTCCTCAATTACTACAAGGAGAAGGGAAACTATGTCTCCATAGATGGGAACAAGGAGATTGAAGAAGTCACCACACAAATTGAGGAGATCATCAACAAAGAGCTGAATAAAAAATTGATGAATGTGGTCATATTCGGTTATCCTGGTTGTGGCAGAGGATCGCAGGGAGTAGAGCTTTCAAAAAGGTATGGTCTGGAATATATCTCCACAGGCAGAATGCTGGAGGAAGAGATTGAGCAGGGCACCGATTTGGGAAAGAGGATTACTGAGATCTACGAAAATGGGGAATTGGTTCCGGATGAGATTGTTGTCCCATTGATTCTGCAGAAAATCAAAAACTCCAAAACTGTAAAAGGATTTATTTTCAAAGGATTTCCAAGAACACTGGTTCAATCCTATATTTTGGATGGTATCCTGAAAAAGCACAACTCTTCTATTTGCAAGATTATTGACATCCAGGTCAGTACACTTGAATTAATTTCCCGCCTCAGTGAACGGAGTAAAACCAGCCATTGCAAGCCTTACGATTCCAGCACCGAAAAGATCGTAAGGAGACTGAAAGACCATGAAAATAAAACGATCCCAGTGCTGGACAAGTACAAGGAGATTCATGATGTAGCCATTGTGAACGGGGAGGCGCCTTTTGAAATAGTCTTCGAGCGAATGGCTTTTGAAATAGAAAAAGGCTTTAAAAATTTAAGATGATAGATGAAAATGTAAAGATTCATGATCAGTTCTCCCTCGAGATGAAGGTCGGATTTGTCGCGAAACAAAAGCAAAAAATAAATAATTTCGCCTTCAACGTGTGGATGTTCATTCCCAATAGTCTGGATATAAACAGATTCACTTATACAAAAGATGACTTTTACAAGGATCTTACTTCTCACATTCGTCTGATTACACCGGCATACCTTCTGGAAACTTTGGCCGATCCCGCATCCTCTCCCTTTTGCCTGCTAGAAAAATCATTCCATGCACTTGTGGCTGAACCCAATAAAAACAGCCAGCTCGATTATGAAAACCAGATAAAGATGTATTTGTCTATCCTGAAAAGTTCACTGAGGGAAGAGGTGGCGCATGTGATCGGCAGCAAACCCGACCAGGACCGAGATTTACTGGTTGACTCCTACTTGATGCATGCAGAAAAAATTGTCAGGCAATACAGGTCGCTGAAACAAATTATCCAGGTGCCTTCCGTACCGATTGAACTGATGGATTATTTTCTGTTTGGGGATGAGTTTATGTCGAATCTGGTGGAAGAATATACCTTTCGGATGATCGCGATGCTGGAGTTGCCCGATCCCTTAACTTGTAAAAATAAGAAGAAGAGTCTGTTGTCCAGAATCCAGGAGGAGAAGGTGTACAAGGAGTCGAATGGCTATCTGGTAGTCGAAAAAAACAACCACGCAAAAAATCAGGAATTGGTTTTTCGGTTGAGTATGCTTAAAAAATACATAGAAAGCAATCTTTTTCTGGATGTAAAAAAACGGAAGGATGGTGTCTGGGTGGAACAACTCCTCTTCAGTGTTGCAGCTGGCCTATCCATGATATTCGCAACTTTTATTGCCTTCTCCTTTCAGCAGAAATATGGGAGTTTTACGGTGCCCGTCTTCGTGGCGCTTGTGATCAGCTACATGTTGAAAGACAGAATCAAGGAGCTGGCCCGTTACTATTTTGCACATAGGCTGAGCAGACGCTACTTTGACCATAAAATCGACATTAGCACCCACAGCCATGAAATTGGTTGGGTCAGGGAGAGTATGGATTTTATCTCCGAACAAAATGTACCCGGTGAAGTGCTGGAAAAAAGGGGTCGTTCTCCCATCCTGGAAGCGAACAACAGGGCAGGTAGTGAAAGCATCATTCTTTACCGCGTTTTGATGCAGTTGAACAGGGAAAGCATCGATGCCAACAGTGAGTTTCCGGTAGCCGGAGTTAACGTGATCTTCAAACTGAATATCTCCAATTTCATTCGAAAGATGGACAACTCTGAATTTCCATTGTACCACACCGATGAGCAGGAAAGCATTGAAATTATTCAGGGAGAAAAAATTTACTACCTCAACCTGATCCTGCAGGCTAGGGATGAGGCGATGTGGGGTTACAAAAGGTATCGGGTGGTCTTCAACAGGAAGGGGATCCATAAAATTGAAACGTTTAAATAGTGCTTTTTTCAAATAGAAATTCAAAATTCAGTTCGGGTTACTGCTTTTCTATTATCTTTACTTTTCCCAATTGAACTTACAATCAGGCAAAAGAATGAAGATAATTGTCACTGGATCAAAAGGTCAGCTCGGAAGTTCCATCCGGGATCTATCCTCCGGTTATCCGGAACTCTCTCTTGTATTTACGGATGTTGAAGAACTGGATATCTGTGATTCTGCAGAGGTCAACCATTTTTTTGAACAGGAGACCCCTGCCCTTGTCATCAATTGTGCTGCCTATACTGCGGTTGACAAGGCGGAGAAGGAGGTTGTGCTGGCCGATAAAATCAACCATCTTGCTGTTGCCAATCTGGCCCTGGCTTGTAAAAAAATCGGAGCACGGCTTATTCACGTCTCTACGGATTATCTCTTTGACGGAACCAAATCCAGTCCTTACCACGAAAAAGATATTGTAAGGCCTCAGTCGGTCTATGGAATCACGAAACTCGGAGGTGAAACGGCGATCCTGCAGAGCCGGATTCCTTCCATCATCATCCGCACATCCTGGTTGTATTCTGCCTACGGATCCAATTTTGTGAAGACGATGTTGCGGCTTGGCAGAGAGCGAAATCAAATCAATGTTGTCTCAGACCAGATTGGTACGCCAACCTATGCAGGGGATTTGGCCAGGGTGATACTCGACATTGCCAAAAATACTGCCTTGAATGAAAAATATTTCCTAACAGGCATTTATCACTATTCCAATGAAGGTGTTGCAAGTTGGTTCGACTTTGCCAAAGCCATATTTGAGTTTCAAACGGAGATAGCCTGTCAGGTAATTCCTATTGATACCATTGCCTACCCAACACCTGCCACCCGTCCGGCCTATTCTGTCTTGAATAAGTCGAAAATCAAAACTATTTTTGCCCCAGAGATTCCCTATTGGAGGGACAGTCTGAAATTGTGTCTAATCAAAATAAGCAAGGATGAAAACGAGTGAAATTCCCGAAAATGTACTGGTGAAAGCCCAGGAATGGCTCAATGAAAATTATGATGCAACTACCAGGGCAGAGGTAAAACGGTTGCTGGAGAAAGAGGATCCCACAGACCTCATTGATGCCTTTTACCGCGATCTGGAGTTTGGTACCGGAGGCTTGCGTGGTATCATGGGGGTTGGAAGCAACCGCATGAATATCTACACGGTAGGTGCGGCAACCCAGGGACTAAGCAACTACCTTAAGCAGGCCTTTTCACACCTTGCCCAAATCAGCGTTGCCATCGGACACGATTGCAGGAACAACAGCAGGTTGTTTTCCGAAACAGCCGCCGCGATCTTCTCTGCCAATGGGATTAAAGTTCATCTTTTTGATGCTCTCCGGCCTACCCCTGAACTCTCATTCGCCATTCGGGAACTGGGATTGCAGAGCGGAATCATCCTGACAGCTTCGCACAATCCAAAAGAATACAACGGATACAAGGCTTACTGGGATGATGGTTCACAGATTGTAGAGCCACACGACAAAAATATTATCGCTGAAGTTGAACGGGTCAAGGTACAAGACATTCGATTCAAAGGGGTACCGGAATTGATTTTTTCGCTTGGTGCCGACATGGATGAGCGCTATCTGAAAAAAGTAGTCTCCATTTCGCTCTCCCCTGAAGCCATCAAAAATCAGCACGACCTGAAGATTGTCTACACGCCTATTCATGGAACCGGTGTTAAACTGGTGCCGATGGCTCTTGCCAAAATGGGATTCACGAATGTCATTCACATCCCCGAGCAAGATGTGGTCAGCGGGGAATTTCCGACTGTTATTTCACCGAACCCCGAAGAGCCGGCAGCTCTTGCTCTTGCATTGAAAAAAGCCGCCGAGGTGGATGCCGATCTTGTGATGGCTACCGATCCGGATGCCGACCGGCTTGGGATTGCCGTAAAGAACGACAAGGGTGAATTCATTCTGGTAAATGGAAATCAAACGGTTTTGATCTTCCTTTATTACATCATCACCAAAAGAAAGGAACTTGGTCTGCTGACAGGCAAGGAGTACATTGTCAAAACGATCGTGACCACCGAACTGGCTGCAGAGATTGCCACCAAAAATGGAGTCGAATATTACGATTGTTACACTGGATTCAAATACATTGCGGATGTAATCCGGGAGAACGAAGGAAAGAAGCAATACATTGGCGGTGGCGAGGAGAGCTTTGGATTTCTGCCCGCTGATTTTGTCCGCGACAAGGATGCGGTCAGTTCCTGTGCTTTGATGGCGGAAATTGCAGCCTGGGCCAAGGATAACCAGCTCACCCTTTTTGAATTGCTGCAGGATATTTACCTGAAATATGGCTACTCCAGGGAGAAGATGAAGTACATCGTCCGAAAAGGCAAGGCTGGCGCCGAAGAGATTGAGCAGCTAATGGTGAAATTCAGAAACAATCCTCCAAAGCAACTGGCCGGATCCAAACTGGAGTGGGTAAAAGATTATGATTCCCTCATCCAAAAGAACCTGCTAACGGGGGAGGAGCGTCCCATTCACCAGAAAACGACCTCCAATGTGCTGCAATTTTTTACCGTCGATGGGACAAAAGTCTCGGTTAGACCTTCAGGCACTGAGCCCAAGATAAAGTTTTACATTGAGGTGAAAGCCCCTTTAAGATCCAGGGAAGAGTTTGATGCCGTTGAATTGGTTACTTCCGAAAAGATAGATTTGGTCATGAATGACCTGGCAATATAAATAAACTAGTAGATTATGAAAAAATTATTATTCGTTCCCGCAGTAATTTTCGCTTTCACGGCTGTTGCCCAGAAAGCCGAACCCACCAGAGAAGAGTTGGCCAAGATGAAACCCGAAATGACGGAATTCTGGGATCCCGAAGTAGCCGTTGTCACACCGGGACAGACGCCCATGGATGCCCCTTCGGATGCCATCGTTTTGTTTGACGGAACCAAGGAGAGTTTTGATGCCAACTGGACCAACGCCAAAGGGGAACCTTCCGGCTGGAACGTTGCAGACAAATGTCTGACCGTTGTCAAGGGTGCGGGCATTATCCGCAGTAAAATGGAAATGATGGATTTTCAGCTCCACATCGAATGGCGCACACCGGCAGAGGTGATTGGTGAAAGTCAGGGTCGCGGCAATTCGGGTGTTTTCCTTCAGGGAAGATACGAATTGCAGGTGCTGGACAACTACCAGAACAGAACCTACCGCAATGGTCAGGCAGGTTCCATTTACAAACAGTACGCTCCGCTCGTCAATGTTTGCAAGAAACCAGGTGAATGGCAGGTTTATGATGTTATCTATACTGCTCCCCGATTCAAGGAGGACGGAACCGTATTCTCGCCTGCGCGGGTAACCGTTTTGCAGAATGGCGTATTGGTTCAAAACAACATCTCTCTATTCGGACACACGGAATACATCGGAATTCCCAAATATGAAGCACACGGTGCTGCCGGACTCGAATTGCAAGATCATGGAAACCCGGTTAGTTACAGGAATATCTGGGTTCGCAAACTTTAATTGGAAGTGACTAAAGTGTACTAAAGTGACTAGAGTGCCTAAAGTTTGGATTTCCCATCTTTAGGCACTTTAAGTACTTTGGCACACTTTAGTTCACTTTAGATCACTTTAGTCACTTTAGTCACTTTAGTTCACTTTAGTTCACTTCTCCAAAATGGAAAAAATCCTCATCCTTGATTTCGGTTCCCAATATACCCAGTTGATTGGCCGCAGGGTTCGCGAATTGAATGTATTTTGCGAAATACATCCATTTAACCACTTTCCGGCTATCGATGACTCTGTTAAGGGAGTGATCTTGTCGGGAAGCCCTTATTCCGTCAGGGATGAAAAAGGACCCAGAATTGATCTCACCGGCATCCGGGGAAAGCTGCCACTGCTCGGTGTTTGTTATGGAGCCCAGTATCTGGCGCATTTTTATGGGGGAGAGGTAGCGGCCTCCGATTCAAGGGAATATGGCAGGGCCAATTTAAAGTGGATCAAGGAGGATAGCAAACTTTTCAACCAGATCGGAGAAAATTCACAGGTTTGGATGTCGCACGGGGATACCATTGTGACACTGCCCGATAACTACACAGTATTGGCCTCTACCGGCGATGTTGAATATGCCGCCTTCAAGGTCAATGATGAATCGACCTATGCCATCCAGTTTCACCCCGAAGTATACCATACCACGGACGGAACCCGGCTTTTGGAGAATTTTTTGGTAGACATCTGTGGATGCAGTCAAAACTGGACTCCCGACTCTTTTGTAGAGGCCACCATCAGCCAATTGCGCCAAAAGCTTGGCAAGGACAAGGTCGTTCTGGGCTTGTCGGGGGGTGTCGATTCAAGTGTGGCCGGAGTGCTGCTACACAAGGCAATCGGAAGTAACCTTACCTGCATCTTCGTCGACAATGGACTGTTGCGGAAAAATGAATTCAACGATGTGCTCGATTCCTACAAGGGAATGGGACTCAACGTCATCGGGATCGATGCCCGCGAAAAATTCTGGAATGACCTGAAAGGCATCGTCGATCCCGAAAAGAAAAGAAAAACCATTGGCAGAAATTTCATTGAAGTTTTTGATGTAGAGGCCCATAAAATACAGGAAGTCAAATGGCTGGCACAGGGGACCATTTATCCGGATGTCATCGAATCTGTCTCCGTAAATGGCCCGTCGGCTACCATTAAATCGCACCACAATGTGGGTGGACTACCGGAGAAGATGAAGCTGAAGGTGGTGGAACCACTCAATCTCCTTTTCAAGGATGAGGTAAGACGGGTTGGAAAAGCCCTTGGCATCAAGGAAGAACTATTGGGGCGTCATCCTTTTCCTGGCCCCGGTCTGGGAATCCGTATCCTGTCGGATGTCACTCCGGAAAAAGTCAGAATCCTGCAGGAGGCAGACGCCATCTTTACCCAGGGATTAAGAGATTGGGGTCTCTACGACAAGGTATGGCAGGCTGGCGTTATGTTACTTCCGGTTCAATCCGTGGGGGTGATGGGTGATGAAAGGACCTATGAAAACGTGGTGGCACTGAGGGCCGTTGCATCTACCGACGGCATGACTGCCGACTGGGTTCATCTTCCCTATGAATTTCTGGCAAAGGTATCCAACGACATCATCAACAAGGTGAGAGGGATCAACAGGGTTGTTTACGACATCAGCTCCAAGCCGCCCGCAACCATCGAATGGGAATAACCTTTCAGCCAACGACCACCAGATTATCTGGAGACAAATGTTTTTCACAGCTCCACCTGTAAGCCGTCAGTTTGCCGGTGGTGTCCACACAACTGTCGAGACAACAAATATTTTCCTGAACAATTTCTGCACCTTCCGACAGGCAATAATGCCCAAAAAATACAATTGGCTGATCCGGAAGATAAGGTTCGAAGTCTGGTGCTATTTCTACGGGGAAATGGTAATCAGGCAGGATGAATTTATTGCCAAAATAGAGTTGTCTGAAGGTCTTATTTCGCGGATTGGTCCACCATTTAAGGGTAAAGACCTTCCTGCTAAGGCCTTTGCTGCATTTAATGATCAGATCTTTCGGACTTTTAAATTCCAGTCCTTTCAGCAGTTTGTATACGATGACCGCCATATCCGGCCGTTTTTCGTGCATCTCCCGCAAAAATTTCTTTTTCAGCCTACCCTTGGGTAAATATTCTTTCAGCTTTGCAATCTCCCGATCGTTCCAATAGGCGTGCGCCACCCTTATCGCCCCGAGATCCAGGAAAAATGGAAGTGTCCGCATCCATTTCAGGTGATCCAGCCACTCCTCCTCCAGGTTTTTAAAGACAGTCAGGGTTTTCTGAATCTGCGTTCTGTTTCCTGCGATGTGGCGTGACATGAAGGTTCCGTTGTCGTCTTTGATGTGGTAAAGGATGGAGCTATATTCGTGATTCCCCAGAATGGCCAGGGCACTCCCCGAATCAACCATTTCGCGAACCAGCAGCAGGGTTTCTCTAATCTCCGGCCCCCTGTTGATAAAATCGCCCACAAAGATGGCGGTTCTCTCGGGATGACGCCAGCTTCCGTCAACCCGCTTGTATCCCAATTCGGTGAGTAGCCGTTTCAATAAGGTAGCATATCCGTGAATGTCTCCAATGATATCGTAACCGTCCATGCGCAGCGCTGAAGTAGCCGGCAGTAACCAGCAGGGTTCAGACTAACCCCTTGTTAAATGAGAATTGTCTCCCAATTTACTAAAAATTATCCGGCAAGAGAAAATCATCGTTTAAAAATGATAAAATTTACATTTTTGTCTTTCAAAAAATTGCTCCTTTGTATAAGTTTACATCCGGACTTGTGAATATCAGACAAACCAACTAATTGCGCAGATTGAAATTGGAAGGGAGGTTTCTACTTTGCCTAACCTTTTTAGATTCAAAAAGCCAAACGCCCAAATCATGGAATGATCCAATGGAAAAATAAATATATTAAACACTTATTCAATTACTTATGAATATCAAAAAAGAAATTTTCGGCCATTGTCCCAAGGGGGAGAAAGTATTTCTTTATACCCTGGTAAACCCTAACGGGATCACAGTAAAAATCACCAACTACGGCGCCATCATTACCTCCATCCTCATGCCAGACAAGAATGGGAACAAGGAGAACATCGTGCTGGGATTTAACGAGCTGGATGAATATCTTTCGTCGGAATACCTGAACAGCTATCCCTATTTTGGTGCCGTATGCGGAAGGTATTGCAACCGAATCGCCGGAGGCAAGCTATCCATTGAGGGGGTCTATTATCAACTTTTCGTCAACAATGGTCCCAACTCCCTGCACGGTGGCCAAACAGGCTTCGACAAGATGGTATGGGCTCCCAAGACTATCGAAATGCCGGATTTTGTGGGGCTCGAATTGAAATACCGGAGTGTTCACCTGGAGGAAAATTATCCGGGAAATCTGGATGTAAGTATCCTCTACAAATTGACGCATAAAAATGAACTTCTGATTGAATACAAGGCTGTAACAGATCGGACCACGGTCGTCAACCTGACCAATCACACCTATTTTAACCTGAATGGCGGCAAGGAAGATGTGCTCAGCCACCAGTTACAAATCAACAGTACAAAGCGTACCGTGAATGATGCAGATTTGATCCCTACCGGGGAAATTGCGGATGTAACCAACACACCCTTCGATTTTTCGGTCGGTAAGCCTGTAGGGCAGGATATCGGCACACTGCCGGATGGCTACGACCTCAATTATCCCCTCGGCAATCCCGATCACAAACTGATTTTTGCAGGAAAGCTCTCTGAACCTCAATCAGGAAGAGCCGTTTCTGTCTTTACGACGGAACCGGGCATTCAAATTTATACCGGATATTATATCCCTGAATTGGGAGAGCGCTTTGGCCGATACAGTGGTCTGGCCCTTGAAACCCAGCATTATCCAGATTCTCCCAATCACCCAGATTTTCCAACAACGGTTTTGCATCCGGGAGAAACCTACAAGTCTAAGACTTCCTATCATTTTGAAACAAGCCATTGATCCATCAGAAAGGGTTGGAGGATTCACAACAGTGGGCCAACCCATTCCATTTTATTGTGGCCGATGCATGGTATTTACAATTAGACCAAAAAATGGTATTTTCGTGAATTGATTAACCAGAATTGTATTTTGTTGACTGACCTTATTACTTCTCCTGCATGGAATCACCTATGATTTTGTCGGGGATCGGATGTGATCAGTTAGACCAATTGAACCAAACATCAACAAGTGAAACGAGCAACTGCCAAAGAAACATTTGTTTGGCAGATCAATAAACGAGTTCCATGCGAACGATCTAATTCAATCATTTACTAATATCCACTACGAGTGAAAACATTGATCGAGCTTTTTGAAAAGAGTGTGCAGAAATTTCCAGACAACGCTTTGTTGTGGGAAAAATTGACAGATAAGTACGAGCCCTCCTCCTACAAACAGATTCAGCAAACGGTATACCAGTTTGGTGCCGGACTGATGTCCCTGGGTCTAAGGAAGGGTGACAGATCCGGACTGCTTTCAGAAGGCAGGAATTTCTGGCTGATCAGCGAACTTTCCGTTTTGTACTGCGGAGCCATCAATGTTCCACTTTCCGTCAAACTGGAATCCTCTGAACTAAAATTCAGGATCGAGCACTCCGGGGCCAAGATGATGATCATCTCCTCCGGACAGGCCCCTAAACTGGCTGAAATTATTGATCTGCTTCCTGCACTGGAAATTGTGGTTGTTCTGGATGGCGAAGCCAGACCTGGGTCGAAAGAGATTTCTGCACAGGATGTACTTGCCAAAGGAGCCGACTTTCTTTCCATCGAAACGAACAGAAAAGCCTTCGAACAGGTTTGGCAAAACATTCAGCCCGACGATGTCGCGAACATCTCCTATACTTCCGGCACTACGGCAGATCCAAAAGGCATTATGCTCACGCATTACAACTATACGATCAATGTGATTCAGGCAAACAATGTTCTGGATATTGGTTCAGAATACATCACTTTGGCCACGCTGCCCTGGGACCACTCCTTCGCGCATACTGCCTGTCTTTACACCTTTATGATGAAGGGAGCTTCTGTTGCCTCGATCCAAAACGGCAAGACACCCCTGGAGACCCTGCGCAATGTACCGCAGAACATCCAGGAGATTCAACCTTATATCATGATGAGTGTCCCTGCCCTCTCCAAAAATTTCAGGAAGAACATCGAAAAGGGGATCCAGGCCAAAGGTGCTTTCACGGAAAAATTATTCAACCACGCCCTGCGAGTAGGTTATGCCTACAACGGTGATGGCTGGAACAAAGGAAAGGGATGGAGGGCACTGCTCAAACCTCTTGTTGCTTTGCATGACAAGATCATCTTTTCAAAAATCAGGGCAAATTTCGGCGGCAACCTCAAATTTTTTATTGGTGGTGGTGCCTTGCTCGACATTGAATTGCAACGATTCTTCAGTGCCATCGGGGTACCAGTTTTCCAGGGATATGGGTTAACAGAGGCCTCTCCCATCATCTCTGCCAACTCGCCGCTTGCGGTCAAATTCGGTTCATCCGGGAAAATTGTCAGTTACCTGGAAACAAAAATCGTGGACAACGACAACAACGAACTCCCCATTGGTCAAAAAGGCGAAATCATCGTCAAGGGAGGAAACGTGATGAAAGGCTACTGGAACAATCCCAAGGCAACGGCAGAGACCATCGTCGAAGGATGGTTGCACACAGGTGACATGGGATATCTGTCCAAAGACGGTTACCTATATGTGATGGGACGGTTCAAGAGCTTGCTGATAGGCAATGACGGAGAAAAATACAGTCCGGAAGGAATTGAGGAAGCCATCGTGGATCAGTCTCCCATGATCGAACAAGCCATGCTTTATAACAATCAGAATCCCTATACGGTTGGGATGTTTGTACCGAACATTCCGGAATTAAGCCGGCAACTTGAAAAACAGGGAATCTCCCTGAAAAGCGATGCAGGTTATGTAAGGGCGTTGGAACTGATCAAACAAGAGGTCGACCAATACAAGAAGGGTGGAAAATTTGAAAATATATTCCCTGAGAGATGGTTGCCTGCCTCTATTCTGGTTCTTCCTGAGGCTTTCACGGAACAGAATCACATGCTCAACAGTACCATGAAAATGGTGCGTGGCAAAATTACAGAGCATTACAGCAACGAAATCAACTTCCTCTACACGCCGGAAGCCAAGTATATTCTCAACTCGACGAATATCTCTGCGCTGAAAAAGTGGACGAATGGATAGAAAAATCTGTTGCCCATTGACTATATGCTAAAAGCTACTAGCTATCAGTTTTTAGCATATAGTCATCATTCATCATTCATTTTTTACCTATCTTTGTCTCATCATCAGGGGTGCCTTAAACATACAGGCTGAGATCAAACCCATCGAACCTGTCCGGGTAATGCCGGAAAGGGATATTGAAAATCTATTTCGATTGCATCTCCGTCTGAACTTTGGTCATTGCCTGATTGATT
>Ga0209697_10001335_pt1 | contig 38357 bp, 29 predicted proteins | sample AliMusrvi5mmetaG_FD_184115 | JGI IMG/M metagenome (GOLD analysis project Ga0209697, IMG submission 184115) | Freshwater lake bacterial and archeal communities from Alinen Mustajarvi, Finland, to study Microbial Dark Matter (Phase II) - Alinen... | ecosystem: Environmental > Aquatic > Freshwater... | reverse complement strand
TATTCACAAACCGGTAGCTCTGGCTTGGCGCCAGCGCGCGAGCGCGGCCCTTCGGGCTCGCGCTGCCGCTACCTTGCCTCCGGCATTTGTGAATAATTCTCATGACGTTGGAACCTACAAGATGCCCATGCCACGGTAAATTTTCTACGTCGAGATCACGGTTTCAGGATGGCGAACGTCCTGTTGCCCGCGCGTTCGAGCAGCAGGAGGACCCCGCGGTCTGGGTCGGCGGATTTCAGGACCTCCTCGAGATCTTTCCGGGCGAGAACCGGATGGCCGCCCGCCTCGGTGATCAGGTCGCCGGGCTCCAAACCCGCGACCGCAGCCGGGCTCCCCGCCTCGACCTCTGTCACCACCACGCCCCCGCGCGCCGCTCTCTTGATGCCGAATTCCTTCAGGGTCTCGGCGTTCGCGTCGCGGAAGGAGAACCCGGGCGAAGAGGGCTGCGCGACCATGTCGGCCGGGCTTTTCGGGACACGGTGACGCTGGGGCTTCGTCGAGGCCCTGACAAACCGCTCCGGCTGTTCGCCGGTGGTGACATCGACGGGGACCGTGCGCCCGGATCTCCACACCTCGAGGCGGACTTTCTGGCCGATTTTCTTCCCGAGAATTTCATGCTGGAGTTCGCCGGCCAAGGCGACCTCCGTCCCATCGACTTTCAGGATGACATCCCCGGCCTTCAGGTCGCTAGTTTCCACCGGGGCTCCTTCTTCGATCCCGCGGACGACCACCCCCTTGGGGATGCTCGGAAAAAGTCTTTGGAGGTAGGCGAATTCCTCGACGCCTGCGATATTGATCCCCAGCCACGGCCTCACGACATGGCCTTTCGCTATGAGTTGCCCGGCGATCTCTTTCACCGTGTTGATGGGGATCGAGAATCCGAGGCCGCGGTTGTTGCCGCTGATGAGGGAGTTGATTCCGATGACCCGCCCCTCGATGTCGCAGAGCGGGCCCCCGCTGTTTCCGGGGTTGATCGAGGCGTCGGTCTGGATGAATTCGTAGCCGCCCCCGATTTTCAGATTGCGGCCTTTGGCGCTGACCACGCCGACCGTGAACGTGTAGGGCAGCTCCATCGGGGCGCCGATCGCGAACGCGAATTCCCCGACGCGCACCGCATCGCTGTCGCCCAGTCCCGCAACCGGGAAATGGTCGCCCTCGATCTTCAGGACCGCCACGTCGCTCCGCTCGTCCGCCCCGACCACGGTTGCAGGGAATTTTCTCCCGTCCTTCAATTTGACCGTGATGTCCTTGGCATTCTCGACGACATGGTAATTCGTGAGGATGTGGCCGTCGGGCCGGAACAAAAAACCGGAGCCGACATTCGGCTGCTCGCGGGCCGTGCTGCCGTCGGGGTTTTGGAGGAAAAATTCCAGGCCTTGCGGGAGCCCGGGGATGTTTGCGGGAACGGCGGAGCCCTTGGATTCGATGACGACAACCGCCGGGGCGACTTTTTCGAAGACCCCGGCAAACGAATCGTTCATTTGCCGCAAGGCCCCCTGCGGCGCGGGCGGCGGCGTTTGCTGCGCGTGGGAGATCGCGCACAGGATGGCCAAGGCGGCGGCGCTGACAATCGGGGATTTCATTCGGTGCAATTTACGCGGCCAGCGCCGCTTTTCAAGTGGATCGATAACGGGGAGGGCGAACCTCCGTGCGAGCCGTAATCATTGGGTTCGGACGGAGCCTCTCCCTCCCGTCCGCTGTGACCCATCGAGCTTTCGGAATTGTCCGACAGAAGACAGTCGCTGGAGCACACTTCAAGCTGTGATTGACCTCCGTGCCGATTTGGTCAAACTGGCGCCCGCTATGAAAAAACTCACTGCCGCCAAGGAGGGGACGAGAACCGCAAAGGCACCCGATTCTTCTGTCGAAAGAACAGAAACAGCCCCGGTGAGATCGCCCCTGCCGCCGATGGGCGACCTCGGCGAGCTTCCGCGCTCGTATGGGACGGATTCGATTTTTCTGGTCGCCCAGGAACCCCACTGGCTGTTCACCTACTGGGATATCGATATCTCGCTTCATCCGGGCGGAAAAACATTCCTGCGCGTCAGCGGGGATGGGGATCTGATCGAGAGCGAGATCGAAGTCCCGTTCGAGACCCGGAACTGGTATATCCCGGTCAACAAGGCCGGCGCGGAATACACGGTCGAGATCGGCTACTACCGGGCCAGCCAGTGGAATGCGCTCGCGCGTTCGATCACGGTGAAAACCCCGCAAGACAAAATCTCCGATTCGGAGGATTTTGATTACGCCACCATCCCGCTGCACCTGAGTTTTCAGAAGCTCATGGAGAACATCCAATCCACGGTCCACGGAGGCGAAACCCTCCTTCAGGCACTCGGCAGGCTCCAGCGCGACGGCAAGCTGCTGGCCTTTGGCAAAGATGGCAGGCTGGCGATCAGCCCCGATGAAAGGGTGGTCCTCGAGGCTCTGCTCGGGAAGCCCCTCATGGATGAACTCTCGAGTTCGGTGATGGATTCCGAGGAGTTGAGCTCCCGCATCCAGAAACATCTCCAGGAGCGCCTGAGTTCCGGGGGAGCCAGCGAGCTTCTGGCCGGGATGACGTCGGGGCCATCCGCAGGCAGCCTTTTCAGCGCCTTTTCGTCCTTGGCCGGGCCTTCCTCCTGGTCATCGGCGGCGCTTTCGAGTTGGGCCACGGCGGCTCTCACCAGTTGGGCGGCGGCGGTCCAAGCTTCCACCGCAGCCGGTGAAACGAGTTGGAGCAGTGCGGCGCAATCCTCCTGGGGCGCGGCGGTGTTGTCGAGCTGGCTCGCGGCGGCAAAATCCTCCGGGGCTGAGACCTCTTGGAATGCGGCGGCTCTTTCCAGTTGGCTTCAGGCGGCGACGTCCTCATGGTCGGGTGCCGCGCTCTCGAGCTGGTCCGGTGCCGCGCTCTCGAGCTGGTCGCAGGCGGCCCAGTCGAGCTGGAGCCATGTGGAAACCAGCAGTTGGGGCGGCTCGGAAAACATCGGCTCGTTCGGGTTCGCGCAGCGGGAATTCTTCATGCACGTCAACGCCGAGGTCATCTTCTACGGCGGCACGCACCCGCAGGCGAAAGTGACGATTGACGGCAAGCCGGTGGCCCTGGCTCCAGACGGCTCGTTCCGGTATCACTTTGTCTTCCCCGACGGGAATTACGAGATCCCGATCACCGCGACTTCTCCGGATGGGGTCGAGACCCGATCGGCCACGCTGCGGTTCGAAAGAGCCACGGCCCGCACCGGGGACGTCGGGCACACCGCCCAGCCTCCGCTGGCGGTTCCGATGGGCGCTACTGTCTGAAAAAGAAAACCAATAAATCCGGCCTTCCACCCGACCGGTTGTCGGAGGCGTTTATCACGTTCCTTGAGGCAGAGCAAAACGCTTCGCCCCGGACGGTGACCACCTACCGGACGGCGATCGAGGCGTTCCGCAGATTCCGTCCGGCCGGCTCGTGGAAAGCCGCGTCCGCGACCGACTACCGCGCGTGGATGCTGGACATGATGAAACGCGACATGGCCCGTTCGAGCGTGCGGCTGCGGCTATCTGCGCTGCGAGCGTTTCACGCGTTCCTCCTCCGGCGGAATTTCGTCGAAAAAAATGTCCTGCGTGAAGTCCTGCTCCCGAAAGCGGAAAAGCAACTCCCCCGGTTCATGACCACCAAACAGGTCGAATCGCTGATCGAAACGCCCGCCGCGCTGGAGAAATCCAAGCAGGCTCCCGCGTGGATGGCCGCCCGCGACACGGCGATCATCGAGCTGTTCTATTCGACCGGCATGCGGCTTTCCGAACTGGGAGGCCTCGATGTTGCCGACGTCGATGTCATCAGCGAGACCGCTCGAGTCACCGGCAAGGGGGCGAAGGAACGGGTCTGCCCGATCGGCGGCCCCGCGCTCGAGGCGCTCTCGAAATACCGCCAAGCCGCCCGCGTCCACTGCGGCCCGCTCTTCATCAACAAATCCCGCTCGCGCCTTTCCACGAGGACGATCTGGCACATGATCCGCGCCCGGCTGGTCCAGGCCGGGCTGCCAGCGAATCTTTCCCCGCACAAGCTCCGCCACAGCTTCGCCACCCACCTCCTCGACAACGGCGCTGACCTCCGCAGCGTCCAAACCCTCCTCGGCCACGCCAGCCTCTCGACCACCCAGATCTACACCCACGTCACCACCGAGCGCCTCAAACGCGCCTACGAATCCGCTCACCCCCGGGCGGCAGAATAGGACTGGCAAATGCTCAGAAGAAAATTTGTCCCCATCTTTTTCCTCTTCGCGTGGGCTGCCGTAGCGGTCACGGCAAATGCCGAACCCGGCCGCGTGGTGATCCCGAACGACAAATGCCTCGGGTGCCACGGTGCCAGGGATCTGGCCAGGGAACTGCCCGACGGCAAAAAGCGGTTGCTGTTTGTGGACGAGAAAATCAGGCAGTCATCGGCCCACGCGAAGGTCAACTGCGCGGACTGCCACGCGGATCTCACGGCGGAGCACCCTGGTGGCACCGAGGCGGCGAAGCCGGTGGAATGCGCGCCCTGCCACAAGGAGGAGGCGAGGGTTTACGCGGGCAGCATTCACGGGCTCAGCCCGGCGATGGGCTCCTCGGAGGCCGCCTCCTGCACGAGCTGCCACGGGGCGCACGACATGCTTTCGCGGAAGAACCCGAACTCCCCGGTGTTCAAGCTGAACCTGGCTCGCACCTGCGGCAAATGCCACCAAGAGAGACTCAAGCATTACCGCGACACCTACCACGGCAAAGCGATGTCCCTGGGCCAGCCGAACGTCGCCAGCGATGTCGCCGCCTGCTGCGATTGCCACGGTGCCCACGACATCCTGCCGGTCTCGAATCCGGCTTCCCATCTTTCCAAGCAGAACATCCGGGCCACGTGCACGAAATGCCACCCCGGTGCCACCGCCGGCTTCACGGAATACATCCCGCACGCGGACCCGCTCGACGGGAAAAAATTCCCGCTCCTGCACCTGGCGTTCGTGCTGATGACCGGGCTCCTGCTCGGCGTGTTCGCGTTCTTCGGCGGGCACACGCTTCTGTGGCTCGCCCGCTCGGTGTGGATCTACCGGCACGACTCGAAGACCTACCGCGAGACGAAGATCGAGATCCGGCGCGACGACGAGTGGTTCACACGGTTCACGCCGTTCGACCGGTTCCTCCACTTCCTGGTGGTCACGAGTTTCCTCCTGCTCGTCGTCACCGGGATGCCGCTCAAATTTTACTCTACCGACTGGGCGAAAACCATATTCGAGATCCTCGGCGGAGCCCAGACCGCCCACTCGCTTCACCGTTTCGGCGCGCTGGTCACGTTCCTCTACTTCGCGCTTCACCTGATCACTCTCGCCAAGGCGGCATGGCTCAACCGCGGCATCCTCCGCAACCCCGGAACCGGCCGGTGGCAGCTCGGGCGGTTCTGGGCGGCGGTCTTCGGCGCGGACTCGATGGTGCCATCGATGCAGGACTGGCGGGACTTCGTCGCCCACCAGAAGTGGTTCTTCGGCAGGGGCCAGAAGCCGCAGTTCGAGCGCTGGACGTATTGGGAAAAATTCGATTATTTCGCCGTGTTCTGGGGGATTTTCGCGATTGGTCTGTCCGGGCTAGTCATGTGGTTCCCGCAGTTTTTCACCGCCTTCATGCCCGGCTGGGTGATCAACATCGCCCTGATCATCCACTCCGACGAAGCCCTGCTGGCCGCCGGATTTATCTTCACCGTCCACTTCTTCAACACGCATTTCCGCCTCGAGAAATTCCCGATGGACGACGTCATCTTCTCCGGCCGCATCTCGAAGACCGAGATGATCCACGAGCGCAAGCGCTGGTATGACCGCCTTGTCTCGGAGGGCCGTCTCGACGAGCACCGCGTCCGCGATGAATGGGAGCGCTGGAAGACCATCGCCCGCCCGATCGGCTTCGCCTTCTTCGGCATCGGCCTCGTCCTCCTGGCCCTCATCATCTACGCGATGATATCCCGGCTCACCCATTGAAATAGCTGGAGATCAACCCGGACGAGACCGGCATCAGCCGGGTTTTCGACGAGTGCCGGCGCGGGCCTGCAGGCAAAGTCGTGCCCGCATGGGTGGAGGAAATTCTGAACGGGTAGCCCGGATCAGGGTTTTCCCATCTCGGTCAACTGCCCGCTCAACTCGTCGCGCTTTTCTTTCAGCCGCTGGATCGTACGCTGGATTTTCTTGGTGTCCTGGACCGAGGCGGCATCTCCGCCGGATGGCCGGGCGGATTTCCTGTCCAGATCGTCCTGCGCGGAACGGATCTGCTCGTTCAACGCGCGGATCGAGTCGGTCAGGCTGCCGACTTTTTTTTGCCCGGCGACCAATGCCGGGTCGCTCGCGGGAACGGTGCCGCTCAACGGCGGCTCGCCGGGAAGCGGGGGTTCCGGGGAAACGCGCGTTGCCACCGGCGCCGACTCGCCGGCGAACGGGGTCGGTTCCGCGCGGACGGGTTCCACATACGTCGCCGCAAAGTAAGACTTGTTCTTCCTGAACTGGAGCGCGCGATACTGGACGACGTAATCCCCCTCTTCCTCGCGGATGAAGTTCAGCGCTTCGCCGGCACGGATGCCTTGGATCCCGTGTTGGGTGGTGACTTGGAAATCGGAGGTGGCAAATACCACCCGCGGCAGGACAAGCGGCTTGGGAGTGGGCGAGGGCGACACGAACTCCTCGGGGATCGAGACCACGCTGGCCGAAGTGGCGCGCGGTGGCGGTTGCACCGGCTGCGGCTTCGGCGTGGTGTCCGGCGACGGGCTGCATGCGGCCAAAATCCCGCAGAGTGAAAACCGGCAGGCCAGCTTCACGGCGGCTGCCGCTTTCTCTGCGCGGATCCCGCCGGATGTCAGGAGGTTTCCAAGTTTCATACAATTGCGGAAATGATAGCACCCGAGTCAATCCGCAGGCGACCCTGCGCCTCGGTAATTTGGAATCGCCGGATGGCGGAAACGAAGTTGTTGCAGGAAAGCGCATTTTTTCTATTCTTCCGTCTCATGCCAAGATCCAAGGAGGACGCGACGGTTTCCAGTGCGGAGTTCATCAATGCCTATCGCGTGATGCTCTTGGCGCGTGTGCTGGAGGAGAAACTGGCCAGCCTTTATCGCGGTGGCATGATCAAAGGCGGAGTCTTTCTCGGCCGCGGCCAAGAGGCACTGAGTGTCTCGGTGGGCCTGCATCTCCGGAAAGGCGACATCTACGCCCCGCTGATCCGTGACCAGGCAGGCAGAATGGCATTCGGCGACACGGTTCTCGATACCCTGCGGACGTATCTCGGGTCCCAACTCGGACCCATGAGAGGCCGGGATGGAAATATCCACCGCGGCAGGCCGCGCGAGGGATACTACGCCATGATCAGCCATTTGGGGGCGATGATCCCGGCTGTTACCGGCGCCCTGCTGGCAAGGCGGATGAAAGGAGAGAGCGGGATTGTCGGGGCGACCTGCCTCGGCGACGGCGGCACATCAACCGGCGCGTTCCACGAAGGCCTCAACGCGGCCGCCGTGGAAAAACTTCCCCTCGTTCTGGTCGTGGCCAACAACCAGTATGCCTACTCGACGCCGAACTCCCGGCAGTTTGCCTGCCGCGACCTCGTGGACAAGGCGGTGGGATACGGGGTGGCCGGCCACAAAGTCGATGCGACGGATCTCGAACAATGCCTTCTCACGCTCCGCAAAGCCGTGCGCGCGGCACGAAAAGGCGAGGGGCCCCAGCTCGTCGTGGGCGACCTCCTGCGGCTTGTCGGCCACGGGGAACACGATGATGCCGGCTACGTCGATCCCGCTTTGAAAACCTCGCCGCTCGGGCGCGACTGCCTGCTTCTGGCCGAGGAAAAAATCATCGCCAATCAATGGGCCGCGCGGCCCGAAACCTCCGCTTGGCGGCACGAGGCGGAAGAAGAGGTCAATTCCACTTTGGACATTGTCCGGCTCGAACCTGGCCCGAGCCCGGAAGAAGACGACTGGATGGCGTATTCGAAATCCGAGTTTGCCGAACATTACGCGGGAGCATGAGCAGCATCACTTATCTGGAGGCCATCCGGCTCGCCCAAGAAAAAGCCCTCGCGGACGACCCCAGGGTTTTTCTCTACGGGCAGGATGTCGGGAATTTCGGCGGGGCCTTCAAAGCCAGCAAGAACCTCGCGAAGGAATTTCCCGGCCGGGTTTTTGACGCCCCGCTGAGCGAAGACGCGATCATCGGCATGGCCGTGGGCGCGGCGATCGAGGGGATGCGCCCGATCGTGGAAATGCAATTCGCCGATTTCTCGACCTGCGGGTTCAACCAGATCGTGAACCACGCCGCGACGCTGTATTACCGCACGGGGGTTCCGTGCCCGATCGTAGTGCGCCTGCCGTCCGGCGGAACATCCGGCGGCGGCCCGTTCCACAGCCAGAGCATGGAGGCCCTTTACGCCCACTATCCGGGCCTTGTGGTGATGACTCCGGCGACGGTCGAGGACGCTTACAGCATGCTGCTCGAAGCGGTAGCCCTCGACGATCCCGTGATCTTCTGCGAGCACAAATTCCTCTATTACCACCTCAAATCCGAGCGGCTTCCCGAGAGCGTTCTGCCTGTCGGCAAAGCCCGTCTGGCCCGGCCGGGACGCGATGCCACGATTGTCACCCACGGCGCCATGCTGCACGAATCGTTCGCCGCCGCCACCGAACTCGCCGCCGATGGATACGAGATCGAAATTGTCGATCTCCGCACGGTCAAGCCGCTGGATATGGACACGGTGCTCGCTTCGGTCGCCCGCACCGGCCGGCTTCTCTGCGTGAGCGAGGAATGGCCATGGGGAGGCGTCGCGGCCGAAGTGATCGCGCGGGTCACGAGCGAGGGGTTCGGCCTTTTGGACGTGGCTCCCCAGCGCCTCAACGCCAAGGACACCCCGGTTCCCTACCACCCCGACCTCTGGTCCGTTCACCGTCCGACTGCCTCCGCAATTGCCGAGGCGTCCCGCAGGCTCTTAAATATCTAACGTCCCATGGCTCTAGCTCCCATCCTCATGCCGCAGCTTGGCGAATCCATTGCCGAGGCAACCATCGTCAGGATTTTATTCAACGAAGGCGACTCGGTCCACGCGGACGCCGACCTGATCGAGGTCGAGACGAACAAAGCCGTCATGGGCGTGACCGCGCCGTGCTCTGGCACTCTCGGCCAGATCCTTGCGGAGATCGGGCAAAGCTATCCTGTGGGAGCGGTGCTCGGCTATATCGAAGTCAGCAAAGAGGATGCCCGGCGCCTGGGGCTCGAAGAGGATGACCGGCACAAGGCCAAGCGCGCGGAAAAGAAGCGTGCAGAAAAGCCGGCGGCACCCGCTGCTGTTGAGCCGACGATCAAAGGCGGGCTGCCCGTGCCGGCCCATGCGGGCGGGGCCAGCTACCTCTCCCCGAGAATGAAAGCCCGCATGGCGGAACTCGGCCTGCGCATGGCCGATCTCTCGGGCATTCCCGGCAGCGGTGCCGGCGGCCGGGTCACGATCGAAGACCTCGAACGCTTCATGGCGGGCATCGAACGGAACAAAACAACGCCCGCTTCGCCGATGAGAAAAGCCGTCGCCGATGCCATGATTCGGAGCTGGTCGCGCCCGCTGGCCACCGTGTTCCGGCCGATCACGCTCGACAATCTCCTAGCCCACCGGAAAAACCATCCCTTGAAACCCGGGCCCGCCCTTTACACCTTGCGCGCGCTGGCCATTGCCCTCGGTGAGAACAGCGCGCCCGCCGGACGCCTGATCGGAGAACGCATCGTGCACCCGCCTTCGATCGACATCGGGTTTGCCGTCGAGGCCGAGGACGGCGTGATGGTGCCGGTGATCCGGAATGCCGACCAGTACCCGCTCGACGATTTGGTGCCACGTTACAACCGCCTCGTCGAACTCGCCCGCCAGCGGAGGCTGCCCGCCGGAGACACCGCGGGATCGATCGCCACGGTCACGAACTACGGGTCCTTCGGCCTCACGCTGGCGACCCCGATCCCGCTCCCCGAACAGACGCTGGTGATCGGCATGGGAGCCGGGAGAACCGTCCCGTTCTGGAACCCCGCCATCGAAGAATTCATCCCCGTCGTCGAAGCCCAGTTCACCCTCAGCTTCGACCACCGCGTGCTCGACGGCGGAGCGGCCGGCCGCCTCCTCAAACGCGTCGCCGAATTGCTCGAAGATCCGGTGCAGTTGTAGGGCGTCGAACGCGAAAAACTGGAGCTGACCGACGTATCCCGCAGGGTGAATCTGTTCGCCGGGGCTTTCCGCGTGAATGTCCGCAGTGTTCAGACGGAAGACATTGCCGCATGGTTGAAGTCGTTGAAGGCGACCGGGCGCAATTTCAACAACTACCGGAACGCGGTATGCACCCTGTTTTCTTTCGCGCGGGAGCGCAAGTATCTGCCCCGGCAGGAAAAGACAGAGGCCGAGCTTTTGGGGAGATCGAAGGAAAGCGTCTCCGAGATTGGCATCTACACACCCGGCCAGCCAAAGAACGTCATTCACATCGACAAGGCCGCGTGATTGCCAAGCTTGCCGCCGCGTGACATCCTCCCCGAATGCCAGAAAAGGAATGGACACTTCCGCGTGGCCCCTTCGCGCTGCAAATCCGCCGCAAAACCATCGGCGGTAAAGTTCACTCGTTCGCCGTCATTTTGCTCGCCATGCACGGCGGAAAGTGGATTGACGTTTCCCGCTACGACACAGCCCACGGATACGCGCACCGGGATATTCTCGGAAGAATTGACGGCTTGCGCGGAAAGCTCCGGCTCCCTACATTGAATTACAACCAAGCCTTTCGATATGCCATCCGCGACCTTGAGCAAAATGCCGAAATCTACCTCGCCGACTTCCTCGCGCATTGAGCGCACAGGCAAGTTGACCGGCCCCCTGATGTCCGCAAGGGAATTTGACCGAATTGTGATCGAGATGGGTGGACGCCCCACGACCCCGGAGGAAAGCCGCCTGTTCCACGAGGCCACCGCCCGCACCGACGCCATGATTGCCCGCCAGCTCGCCGCCAAGTGAACGCCACCGCGAAAAAACGGGCCGTGACCACGGGCACGAAATACGCAGCCGAGGCCCGGAAGGCTTGCAACAAGCTTCCCGGCGAATCCCAGCAGTCTCTCACCGCTGCCGCCATGCGGATGATCTACCACAATCACGCGGGGGCAACGGCTTGGCTGGGACGTTGCCCCTTTCCACAGGTGCTGCTGGCGTAGCCTTCCGGTCAAGCGTAGGTGCCCGCGTTGCGCTCGGAATAGCTTTCGTAAACGTGCTCGAATATCGCCGAGCACTTCGTCTGGTAAACCTCGGGCGTGTAGGCGCGGGGGAGGCCGGTATCGAGCACGTCCTCGATGGTCAGCCTGACCTGCGACCGGGCTGCGGATCTCTGCCGCCAGTCGAGAACGAGGAGTTCTTTCAGTCGCGTCAGGAGTTCATGGGCTACTTTCTTGATTTCGTTCCGCTCCTCCGTGCTCAACTCCGGGGCCGGGCGGGTCAGGATGTCGAAAATGACGAGTTCCTCTTCACTCATGTTCTCGCGGACGCACCGCTGTTGTTCCTCGGATAACGCCCTGCCGAGGGCGAGCAACTCCTCGAAAAGATCCTCAATGCTTCTGCTCCCGGCATTGTAGGAATCAATGAGCTTCTCGAATTTCTCCCGAAAATCCGCCCGCGTCTTGTTCAGACGGATGAGTTTTTCCAACTGGGCGCGGATCGCCGCCTTGAGGGCCTCCAGATCGGTGTTTTTCTGCGGCGATTCCTTGAATCGTTTTTTGAGGGCCTCGAAATCGATTTTGGAAAGGTCCATGACCGGGGCGGGCTTCGTGGGCATCTCGACGCCGGTGATGGATTTATCGAGAACGCGCCCGATTCCCTCCATGACTACCGAAATATCCACCGGTCCGGGATTGAGCTTTGCCCGGATGGCATCCGCGATGGCGCAAATGCAGGCGACACGGGCAGAGAGCTCGATGGCGGCTGGATCAGGCTTCACGGCGCGGTAGAGGGTCGTCACCAGGCGTTCATGCCCGAAGAACTCCCGGCGCAGCGGATCGGGAGAAATGAGAGCATTCACCGCAGCCGAAACAGCGGTGAGGCGGTCGAATAGTCCAGTCGGCATGGCTTCGATTTCCGCCAATTCAACGCTACGGCTCATGCAAAAAACGGTCGCCGCTTCAACCGACCGCCGCAGATCCGCGACCAGCTTCGCCTTATCTTTCACCGGATTCTGTCCGCCCTTGCCTGCCCCGTAGATGGCGAGCGCCTTTTCCAGCGAGGCGAAGACATTGGCGTAATCCACAATCATGCCGCAGTGCTTGCCGGGGAACACGCGGTTCGCTCGGGCAATCGTCTGCATGAGGGTGTGGTTTCGCATGGGTTTATCGAGGTAGATTGTCGAGCAGCTCGGCGCATCAAATCCGGTGAGCCACATCGCGCAGACGAAGACCAGCCGCAGCGGATCGGCGGAATCCTTGAATTTCTCGTCCAGTTCCTCGTCATTCATCCGCTTCCGGTGCGGCTCGATGTCGAGTCCGAGCTTTTTCATCTGCGGGATCTCGTTCTGTGCCGGGGACACGACAACAGCCATGTCGGTCGTGATGAGGATGTCCAACCGGGCCTTGAGTTCTGCCAACTCCGCAAGCTCCTCGTCCGTTCTCTGCCGCTTGATGGCGTCCAAGCGGGCGATTTCCTTTTCGACACGCTTGCGCTCAGCCATCCAATACTTCCGCACCTTGTCGTGCATTTTCATGGCCGTGGCCTTGTCGATGGAAACCACCATCGCCTTGCCGATGAATCCGCGCCCGAGGAAATGCCGCACGATGTCCTTGGCGACCGTGTCCAGCCGGTCGTCGCGGGTGAGGATGTGGTATTGCCGCCCCAACTCCCGTTCCAGCTTGACCTCCTGCTCGGGATCGAGTTCTGCCTCTTCGATGAGATTGTAGATGTCTTCGTTGAGGTCCGGGTTTACGAGTTGCAGCTCGGGAGTGCGGTTCTCGTAAAAGAGCGGGACCGTCGCGCCGTCCTCCACCGATTGCTGGAAGTCGTAGCTGGAAACGTAATCACCAAACACGTCCTTCGTCCGCTCCTCCCCGGCAATGAGCGGGGTGCCGGTGAAAGCGACGAACAGCGCGCGGGGAATCGCCGCCCGCATGTTCATGGCCAGCGTGTCGTATTGGCTCCGATGGGATTCATCAACCAACGCAATGATGTCTCTGCGTTCACTCAGCACTTCTGTGAGCGTTGGTTGACCCGCACCCCCACCCCCTCTCCCAGAGGTAGAGGGGAGCGAGTCTGGTTTCCCCTCTACCTCTGGGAGAGGGTGGCACGCAGGGCCGGGTGAGGGTGTTTCGGAACGAAACTTGTGGATGAGGGTGAAGACGTAACGGTGGTTCCCGCGCAGGAGTTCCCGCAGGTGCGCCCCGCTCTCGGCATGGCACTCGTCTCCCTCGGCCTCGCTCACGGCCCCGCAGGCTTTGAAAGTCGTCGCAATTTGATCATCCAGGTCCACCCGGTCGGTCACGACGACGAATGTCCAGTTGCCCGCCAACTTTCGCAGCACCTTCTGCGCAAAAAACACCATCGAAAAACTCTTCCCGCTGCCTTGCGTCTGCCAAAACACGCCGCCTCGCCCGTGTCCCATTGCCCGTGCGGCAAGCATCGAGACGATGGCGTTGTTCACGCCGATAAACTGATGGTTCTGGGCGATGATTTTTACCAGACCCGCCTTGTGCTCGGAAAACAGGGTGAAATTTTCCACCAGATCGAGAAAGCGGGTTTTGTCGCACGTCCCGCGGATCATCACTTCCAGAGACACCCGCGCCGGTTCGTCCTCGCTTTCAATCCGCTTCCACTCGAAAAATCGATCCCAATCAGCCGTGAGCGATCCGACCCGGCTTTCCGTGCCATTCGAGGCAATGAGCATGGCATTAAACCAGAACAGTGCCGGAATCTGCTGTTTGTAATGCGTCAGGTTTTCATCGAACGCCGCCCGCGCCGGGACACCGGGTTTCTTCAATTCCGTCACGATCAACGGCAGCCCGTTGACGAATCCGACCAGATCCGGGCGGCAGGTATAGAGAGCACCCGTGATGCTGAATTGGCTGACCAGCAGAAACTCGTTATTTGCCGGGTTTTCCCAATCCACCACCCGCAGCCGCTCCGTCTTCTGCCCGCCGAGTTCGGGATCAAGAACGGCAACTTTGATCCCTTCTTTGAGCAGAAGATAAGCTTCGCGGTTTGCCGCCTCCAAGCTCATGACAGACCGGTCACGGGTCAAATCATCCACGGCGGCGGTGATGGCCTCGGGCGGCAGGCCAGGATTCAGCCGCTCCAACGCCGCGCGCAACCGGGGCACGAGCACGACCTCGCCCTTTGTCTCGCGTCCTAACGCTACGCGACCCTCACCCCGCCCTTCTCCCAGTGGGAGAGGGTGACCCGCAGGGCCGGGTGAGGGTTCGGCGGAGCCGATTATTTCCTCCATCGCCGACACCGTTTGCCAGCCAAGCTCCGCGAACAATCCGATGGCGGGCTGCTCGACAAGCTGGTCTTCGGTGTAGTCGTGGGCGCTCATTTCATCAAATACCCATCAAATACCCAACCGCTTGGTTTTCATGCTCTTGCCTGGAGCTGGCACTCCCCGGAGGCTTTCGCGTCAAAGAACTATGCCCAGTAAGGAACATACCTCATCAGTTTGTTTGCCGCGTTCTCATCCACAGGCCGGATCTTCTTCGCTGTCACAGCCTCGGCGAGTAGCCGCGAAGCCGTCGCCGCGTTCTGCTTCTCGATCTTGAAGCGTTGCCGGATGGACTCGTTGTTCGTGTTTTGGTTCATCACGAACCGGAGACAGCAGTGCTGGTAAACAGCGTGGTTCGCTTTCTCAATCTCGACTGCTACGCTGCACCCGCCAAACTTAAACGCGAAGTCCAATTCCTGCGGGATGCCAATTGGCAAAGTCAGATTCATTGGCGTCGCGCCGCTTACTCGGAGTGCGGCTTCCAGCTTTGCGTCGAAATCCGAGCCCATTTGGCCTTGATTCACCAACGGGTCATCCACGCGGAAAACAAAATCTATCCTGCCCAGTCTATTCACCAGCGGCGCGAGATGCCGTGCTGCATCGCCGTCTTTCGCGTGAAGTTCGAAGTTGGTGGCGTATGCAGGGAAACTCGTCATGCGGCCTCCGTTTTAAGTTCCACCTGCCCCGACAGCAGACGCGGCAGCAGCAGGTCGCGCGTCCGGCGGAGGTTTTGGATTTGACGTTGGTGTGTGTGGATCTGCTCGGACATCGGAATTGTCGCGTCGCCGAACTTCTTCAAGAGCGGCGCGGGCGGGATGAGCAAGTCAGCTTTCTCGAAAGTCGAGCCGCTCACGGCGGGATAGGCTGCTCCCGTGGCGTTGTTGGTGAGGAAGGTGACGAAATCGTCCGTGGTCGTGGCGAAGTAGAGGAATGTGAACGGCACTTTCGTTGCTGTGAGGACAGCGAAGCCGGTGGACGCGATTGTGTCGGGCTCGGGATGCATCACCTGGGCATGTGATCGGCGGTTCGGGCGGACGCATGACCAGAGCACGTCTCCATGCTGGACGATGCGCCGCGCACGACCGGGAGCGTCGGCAAAGGCGTAGGTTGTGACACTGTCAATTTGGCCAGGGCTGACGGAGGAGATGTCAATGTAGTGAAGTTCGTGCGGCGCGGTGCGGGCGTTGATTTGAGCGCGGTTCACTTCGGCCACGGTTTCGAGCTTTTTCACTTCCCAGCCTTTGGGGATGTCACCGAGGGGGGAGGCGACGCGCGGGAGCTTTTCATGGCCGGGAAAGCGGAAGTGGACGAACCATTCGCGGTAGAGGGCGCGGGCCATCGCCTCCAAAAGCCGGATGCGCCGCTGGCTGTTTTCGATTAGGTCATCGTAGGCCGACAGGATAACCGCAATCCGCCGTTGCACCGGCAGCGGGGGAACAGGCACTTCGACTTTCGCCAATTTCTCCGACGGCAAATGCTTGATCGTTGAACCCGTAGAGAATTGGTCGAAACCCTTCGACTTTCCGATGTGCAGGAAACTGTAGTGGAGGAAGCGATAGTCCAAGACCTCACTTGGTCTGATTCGATGGAGGGCCTTCTGAATCATCATTCCGGGAACTTGGTTCTTCCAGATGGCGCAGCGACCGGGCTCACCGCCCTCACACATGACTATGTCTCCGAACTTAAGACCGTATCGATCAATCTCTTTAGGCTCAAAGCGCATGGCTCTGAGACCATGCAACGAAAATTCACCCCAGCGAACATTTACATTCGCAAGATAGGGAAGCGGCTCCCCCTTATTCTTGTTCTGGTCCAGCATTTTCCCCAGGCACAAGTCTGCCACAGCACTCAACGGTTTCCGTTCCCAATTCGCGGAGTTCATTTGAGCAGGTGACCAATGTCTTCGACGCCGGATTCGTCTTTCAGGCTGTCCTCGGCCATCAACTTGAAGCTGTTTGTTGATTTCACGTAACTGGATTTGGCCACAACCACGGACCGGGGAATTTTGAGGGCCAGAATCACCTCGAAGTCCTTGTTGTAAACGACCGCAATCAGGAAATCGAAATACTCACCCTCAATGTTGCGAATGGCGCTGAGTTGCCTGGACTTGTTGGCAGGAGTGATGCGACGAGCCTTGATTTCGTATTTCACACCGTCCTTGCCTGTTGAATCGAAGCCCTTTTCAGAGTTTTTGCACAAAGTGAGGCCGAGGCGTTCTGACACGAGCCATTCTGTGTAGCCGCCTACCGGGTTATTACTCGTGCGGACGATTGTGCGCGTCGAAAGTTCATCAAGAATTTTGCCCGTGAGTTGAAGAAGCTCTTTCGGAGCGAGTTCTTTGAGCGACGGCAGTTCCATCGTCACGCCTCCAAAATCTCCGCCACGTTGCCCGCGATGGTTTGTTCATGCGGCAAGGCCGCACCCTCACCCCTGCCTCTCCCAGCGGGAGAGGAGATGAGAGAGGAAGAGCACACTTCGAGGGATTTATTTTTCATCCGGCACCTCCACTTGGGCGACGACTTGTTTGAGTTGGGCCGCGTCGGGCAGTTGGGCCTTCAGTTTTGGCGGGAGCAGGCGGTATTCGGCCACAGCCAGCGGTTTTCTGGCCTGGTGCAACGTGTATTCCACCACGGTCTTGTTTTTGCCCCGGCAAAGGATGATGCCGATGGTCGGCCCGTCGGCATCGGTTTTCACCTGCTTGTCCACGGCCGTCTGGTAAAAGTTCATCTTGCCGACGAACTCGGGCTGGAAGTCCACCACCTTCAAATCAATGACGACGTAGCAGTGAAGCCGGGTGTGGTAGAACAGGAGATCGAGAAAGAATTCCTCGCCGTCCACTTCCAGACGGTATTGGTTGCCGACGTAGGCGAAGCCGGAGCCGAGTTCGATGAGGAAGTCCTTGAGCCGGGCGACCAGGGCGTTTTCCAGCGCGCATTCATGGGCGGATTCATCGAGCGGCGTAGGCTTGAAAATGAAGGGATCCTTGATCATTTCCCGCGCCAGGTCTGATTGTGCCGGCGGCAAGGTGAGCGCGAAATTGGTCGGAGCTTTGCCGGCGCGTTTGTGGAGTTCGGTGTCGAGCTGGTGCATCAACACGCTGCGGGACCAGCCGTGCTCGACGGTTTTGCGGATATAAAACTCGCGGGTGCCCGCATCCTTCACGCGATCGAGCAGGACGCAGTTGTGCTTCCAGGGAATTTGTGCACCAAGCTGGTGCACAATTGCGCGGTCGGGCCACGCCTCGGCGAAAGCGCGCATGTATTTGAGGTTGCGAACGGTATAGCCGGAGAGTGTCGGGAACTCGCGCTGGAGATCAGCGGCCAGACGGTCAATGACTTTGGCACCCCAGCCTTTCTGTTTCTGGCTGGCAAGGATGTCGCGGCCAATCTCCCTGTAGTGCAGGACGAGTTCGGCGTTGGCGGCGAGTGCGGCCTTGATCTGGACCGTGCGAATGCGTTCCTTGATGCCCGCAACGAAGCGTTCGTATAATTGTGCAGCAGGCTGGTGCACAATTGCCGGGGTCTTGGATTTATGCGGCAAGGCCGCACCCTCAACCCCGCCCCTTCTCCCAGAGGTAGAAGGGAGGCAAGCATTGGCGTTGAGGGATTCGTGGTTCATTTCTTTCCTCGCTTTTTCTTGGGCTTGGGCGGAGGCGGCAAGTGTTTGACCGCTTTCTCAAAATCCCCGTCTGCGGCATCTGCGAGGGAGATCCGTTGGCGGTGGAAGATTTCATATTCCGACTCGGCGAGATCTTTGGCCATCTGGTGGGAGATTTTGCCGGCGTGGGTGAGGATGTCGCGGTCGTTGATGGTGAGGAAGCCGTGGAGTTTGGTGATCCAGTCGCGCATGTGCATGGGCACGCGTCGCATGGCCTGGCCTTCGGCGAAGACGAGGTATTGTTCGACGAGGTTGTTCAGGGCGGCGAGTTCCTGCTCGCTCAGGTAATTTTTGGCAATTGCGACGTCGTCCTTGCGAACCTTCGCGCCGCGCCAGTTGGTGAGTCCCATGTTGGGTTTGGCGCTGTCGGCGCGGGCGCGGATGATTTCGGCCGCCGTCTGGCCGGTGATCGCCCAGTGCATTTTATTTTGCACGGTCTGGAAGAATTCGATGCTTTCCGGCTGGGTGGGATCGTAATCGATGCTGGTGGCGTAGATGTCGGTGATCTTCTGGTAAAACCGCCGCTCGGACGTGCGGATGTCCTGAATCCGGCGGAGCAGTTCGTCGAAGTAGTTGAACGGCTGGTCGGGGTTTTTGAGGCGTTCGTCGTCGAGCAGGAACCCTTTGACGATGAATTCGCGGAGTTGCTGTGTGGCCCAGATGCGGAACCGGGTGGCCACGGCGCTTTTGACCCGGTAGCCGACGGAGATGATGGCGTCGAGGTTGTAGAAATCGAGCGACCGGGAGACGTCGCGCGAACCTTCGCGGCGAACTATTCGAAAATTTCGAATAGTTGCCTCCTGCTGAAGCTCGCCGCTCTCGAAAACCTCCTTGAGGTGGTAATTGATGGTCGGCACGCCCACCTGAAAAAGTTCGCTCATGTGCTGCTGCGTCAGCCAGACAGTCTCGTTCTCCAACCGCACTTCGATTTTCGTCCGCCCATCTTCAGTGGGATAGACGAGGAATTGGCCTTTGGGGGGCAAGTCGGGTTGTTCGGGAGCGTTCATGTTTCGAGGATTTCGGTGACGTTGGCAGCTATCGTGGCTTCCAGTTCCCGTGCAGCGGCGTTGAGGGATTCGAGTTCCTCGTTCATCGTTTCAAGCTGTTCCTTGAAATCCTCGTCGCTCACGGCCTCGCCGGGGGCGACGCCGACGTAGCGGCCGGGGTTGAGCGACCAGCCCTGCGCTTCAATCTCCTTGATCGTGGCGGCACGGCACAGGCCGGGGATGTCTTTGTAGCGGCAGTCTGTGACTGTCGGACTTTTCTTCCCGGATTTTTGCGACGGTGACACACCGCCGCGACAACCGAAAATCTCTTGGATCTTCGCTTTGCCACCGTCGCCGCCGAGCGTGAAATCGGGTTCCTCGCCGCGATAGAGGCGGACGATGTTGGACATGAAGCCAATCTGTGCGGGCGTCCATTCCCGGTGCGCCCGATCCACCTGCCGGTAAACATGACGCGCATCTATAAAGAGAACTGTGTTCGCTCGGTCATGCGCGTCACCCTCGCCCCCGGCCCCTCTCCCAGAGGTAGAGGGGAGAGATTGGATGATTGTGTTCAGCAGACTCTCGGTTTCCACGAAGACCTGCTTGTTTTCGAAGCGGAGCACGATGTGGCCAAGCGATTTTAGATACTTGTCCCGTTTATCGTCATGCTTTTGCCGCTTGCTGGTTTCATGTGGCGCGCCGTCCAGCTCGACAACAAGACCATGTTCCGCGCAGAAGAAATCGACAATGTAATCGCCGATCTGGTGCTGGCGGCGAAACTTCAAGTCAGCAAGCTGTCGGTTACGCAGGAGTTCCCAGAGAGCCTCTTCCGCCGGTGTCTGTCGCTTGCGAAGTTCTCTAGCCTGTTCCACCAACCCAGCAAATCGAAAACCCCCTCTACCTCTGGGAGAGGGCTGGGGCGAGGGTGGTTGCGGTAACAACGATTTGCCCTTGTCGAAGAACCACAAGGTGCAAGGCAAAGTCACCGTGTAAAACATATTTGGCCCAACCGCAACCATGGCGTCCACGGCGCGGGCTTCGATGAGCTGCCGGCGGATTTCCTGCTCGGATGACCGGGCATCGGAGGCGGAATTCGCCATGACGAACCCGGCGCGGCCGTTCGGGGCCAGGGAGGAGTAGAAAAGCTGGATCCAGAGGTAATTGGCGTTGTCCGTGCGCGGGAGGCCGAACGGGAACCGGCGACCGGGACCGACATCGGAGGCGAGGCGTTCTTTGTCCACCGCGCTGACGTTGAACGGGGGATTGTCGAGTAGGTAGTCGAACCGTCCGACCGCGTTGTGGAGGTCTTCGTAGTAGGCGTTCCCCTGCTTGATTTCGCCTTCGAGTCCGTGGACGGCGAGGTTCATCCGCGCCAGCCGCACGGTGGCATCCACGCGTTCCTGCCCGTGAATCGAAAGCTCGCTGGCCGGGTTTTTCCGGTGGGCACTGACGAAACGGGCACTTTGGACAAACATGCCGCCTGAGCCGCAGGCCAGGTCGAGGATGCGCCCGTGGTAGGGTTCGAGGACTTCCACAAGAAGGCGGACGATGCTCGGGGGCGTATAAAACTCGCCGCCCTTCTGTCCCTCGCTCATGGCGAACGTCCCGAGGAAATACTCGTAGATTTTCCCGAAGGCATCCCCCTCCAACGTGGCCGGGATGGTGGAAACCGTCTTGATCAGTTCGGCGAGCAGACGGGAATCGAAAATCTGGTAGCCCTTGGGGAGCACACCCGCCATGTGCGGATTGTCCCGCTCGATGGCCCGCATGGCATCGTTGACCGTCTGGCCGATGTTCGTCCCCTCGGGGAGATTCAGCAGGTGGTCAAACCGGGACGCTGCCGGGAGGTAGAGGATGCCGTCGGCATGGTAAGCCGTCGGGTCTTCGGCTCGGTTCCCTCGCCGCCGCCCGACGGCACCCTCGCCCCCGGCCCCTCTCCCAGAGGTAGAGGGGAGTTCCAATTTCGCCCGCTGGGCGGAAAAGCGGACTTCGGCGAACCGGAGAAAGATCAGGCCGAGCACCGGCTCGGAGTATTCGGATTGTTTCAGCCCCGCCCCGGCCCAGAGTTGGTTTGCTGCATCCCAGAGGCGTTTTTCCAATGCTGCGTTGTCGGGGTCTTTCTCTGAGGGCGCAATCCACTGCATGGCGTGACGGTATAGCTATTCATCCGCCGATGGGCGAGAGGATTTCGGGGAGATTTTCTCTTCGGTGGGTGCGGTGTGACAGCCTTCGCTCTTGCTGCGCTGCGAGCGAAGGGATGTTTTTTTTGTATGGGGGTAATTCTATGCTGGCTTGCCAAGCCGTAGTCTCGCAGCGACGGAGGGTCCGCCTACGCGCCATTCGGCGGCTCCGGCGTGACAGCCTTCGCTCTTGCTGCGCTGCGAGCGAAGGCTGGAGGCGAGGGGAGTCGAACCCCTGTCCTTAAAGCGATCTACACAACCTTCTACATGCTTATACGGTCTTTAATTTCGGGGCGAAGCTGCGAACCGTCACGCCACCCACCCCAGAGCGGCCACGAAATCGATTCACTTCCCGCCGCGGCCACCCCGGCTGAAAATTAGCCTGCTGTCGTCGTTTCCCGGAGTAGCAGGCGTTCGCCGGGAAACGTCGCGGTCAATTAAGCCGCGAGAGCGAGATCTTCGTAATCTGCATTTAGTTTTTTTGATCCGATTTTTTACGAGGCCAACGAATCATCCTCGGCATGCGGGCCGGGCTTCACACCTCAAGTCGAAACCAGTACGCCCCCAATGAAATTTAAGTTAGCCGGTTTTTCGGGAAATGCAACGGCGAAAGAGCGGAAATGCGAGCGCGGAAAACCAGCGCGATAGCGTTTTTGCAAATTGGGATGAGTCGAATGTTTGGCCCGGGGTGGCAAACCGGAAAGAATCTCGCGCTGATCCACTTGACTGGCGTTTGCAATTTCCTATGCGACCTATGCGACCTTTGCGTGAGGCATTTTCTAGAACACGGCCTTGAGGGCGTCTGACATGACGCGGGCGGTTTCGTCGATGTCGTCGCTTGCGTGGGCGATGGAGAGGAAGCCGGCTTCAAATGGCGAGGGGGCGAAATAGACGCCAGCATCGAGGCAGTGGTGGAAATATTTCGAGAAGCGCTCGCGGTCGCTTTTCATGGCATCGGACAGGCGGCGGACCGGACCCTCGAAGAAGTAGAGGCAGAACATCGAGCCGATGCGTTGGAAGGTGATGGGGAGCGCGCGGATGGCGTGTCTGGCACGGGCTTCGAACGACGATCCGATTTCTTCCAGCTGCGACCATCCCTGGCAACGTTCGAGTTCCCGGAGCTGGGCGAGGCCGGCCGCCATGGCGATCGGGTTGCCGGAGAGGGTTCCGGCCTGGTAAACCGGTCCGTCGGGCGAAAGCTGGTCCATGATCTCGGCGCGGCCACCGAACGCGCCGACCGGGAGGCCACCGCCGATGACCTTGCCCAAGGCAGTGAGGTCGGGTCGAATGCCGAAAATTTCCTGAGCGCCGCCGCGCGCGAGGCGGAACCCGGTCATCACCTCGTCGAAAATCAGGAGGGAATCGGATTCCGAGCAGAGGGCCCGCAGCGCTTCCAAGAATCCGGGTTCCGGGAGATAGAGCCCGGCATTGGCGGGAACGGGTTCTAGGATGACCGCCGCGATCTCGCCGGGATTGGCTGCAAAGGCCGCGCGGACGGCCCCGACGTTGTTGAAGGGGACGGTGATCGTCAGCCGGGCGAGCGCCTTCGGCACGCCGGCGCTGTCCGGGGTGCCGTGGGTGAGGGCGCCGCTTCCGGCTTTGACGAGCAGGGAATCGACGTGCCCGTGGTAGCAGCCTTCGAATTTGATGATTTTGTCGCGCCCGGTGAACCCGCGTGCCAGGCGGACGCAGCTCATGGTGGCCTCGGTCCCGCTGTTCACCATGCGGACTTTTTCCACCGAGGGAACAAGCCGACAGATCGTCTCGGCCATTTCGACTTCGAGCGGGTTCGGGGTCCCGAAACTCAGCCCGTGCTGTGCGGTTTCGCGGACCGCGTTGGTCACGACGCTCGGGGCGTGGCCGAGGATGGCCGGGCCCCATGTCCCGACATAGTCGATCAGCTCGCGGTTGTCCGCCGTGACCAGGCGGCAGCCGTTGGCGGATTTGACGAAGAACGGCTCTCCCCCCACGCCGCGGAACGCGCGGACCGGCGAGTTCACCCCGCCGGGAATCCTGCGGCGGGCGGCCTCGAAGAGCTCGTGGGAGATATTCATCCCGAGATCAGTCAATGGCGCAATCCGATGCGATGATCCTCCCGGAGGAATCAACACTCACTTTGAGCGAAAGGTTTTGCTGGCGCTGGAGCGGAACCTTTGAGGCTTTGGAGGGGATGATAACCGGCAGGGGAAAGCCCGTGCCTTTCACGGTGATGGCGACGAGGAAGTGTTTGCTGTTCTTGGATTCCAGAATGATGTCGTCGAGGGTTCCGCTCAACCGGTAGGAGGAGTTGCTCCACAGCGGATCGCCCCGGCGGTATTCCGCGACAGGAAATTCGGGCAGGTTTCGAAAGGGGTTGTTCCCGCGGCTTACAAGGTTGAAGGCGAAGCCGCCGGCCCCGGCCACGAAAAGCAGGGTCACCAAAGCGATCGCAAGCTTTTTCATGATTGGCGACTGGTTTCTCATGGTTGTCCGACCTGTGGGGATTCGAGGATTTTCCCGCCAAGTTCCCTGACTTTGCTCTTCACATCCTGGTTCCCGGAGGTCAGTGAAAGCGCCTGCATATACCAGGCCAGGGCGAGGGGAGTTTGTTCTTGGGCCTCGAATTTCTTCCCCTTTGTGTAAGCGGAAATAAAATCCGCGCAGTCCGAGGTCAACGCGGTCTTTTTTTCCTGAAGCCTCCGGTCTTTATCGAGTGGGGCGGGAGTATTTTCAAGCGCCAGCCAAGCCTCCGGGAACGCCTTCATTTTCTCGAACGATTCACTTCGCTCGATGGAAGTCCAGACAGTTTTTTCTTTGTCCAGAAGATCAAGAAACGCCTTTTTTTGGGCTTCGTTACCCGCGGTGGTCGCCAGCGGCATGAAATCTGCCATTTTTGCGTAGGCGGCGGCATAGTCCTGGTGCTCGATGATTCCCGCCAGCTCGTCTTTGAGTTTCGCGCTGGTAGTTGCGAGACCTTGAATGCGTTGAATGGCTTCCTCAACTCCGGCATCCTGAGGGGCGCGTCGTTGAGCGAATTCGAGGAGCAACTGCGCCGACCTGTTATCTCCCAGGCGTCCGGCAATTTCCGCTTGCCCGATCCAGAAGAGCGCCTTCTTCCGGTTTTCCTCGGCAAACGCCGTGAGATCCTGCGTTCCGATATCCGAACATGAGGCAGAGAGGGTGTTCGAGAGTTTCAATATCTCGGGGTAGTTCTTCGTGTTGACTGCCTCGGAGATCTGGCGGACTGCCTGGCCGAATTCCCGGATTTTCTGCCGCTCTTGGACAGGAACGGTATGGAGTTCGGGCTGGTATTTTGCCGTCATCACCATTTTTCCCGCGAGGCTCTCGGCCCCGCTGAACTGTTTTGTCCCCAACATATTTTCAAGCGATTCCCTGTCTTTCTTTGCATCCCTGATTCTATTGAGGAGGAAACTTTCCAATCCGGTGATCGTGCTGATGACCGAGAGTTCTTTAGCAGGCACCTGGGCGCTCAATGGGTTCGCCAAGGTAGCATCAGGCCCTATGGCAGGCAAACCCGACTTGGGTTCCTGAGAGCTTTGCCGCTCCGGGCGTGCCTCCTGCTTGATCGACATGTCTCCGCCCGCGAAAACGTTTCTGTAGAAACCGCACGCGATGAGCGCATGGAGATAGCGCTGCTGGACTGCGAGCTGGAAAATGAATTGCTGGAATTCCAGCTTTCGGAGGGGGATGGTGGCCAGGCCCTTCAGCGTGTTCTTTTCGGCTTCGAGTTCCGCAGACTGTTTTTTCACCTCGACGATTTGTTCTTGGATGTGCTCCCGGTCGGCGTCGGTTCCTCCTTTTTCGCCCGTCATCGAGTTCACGTGGTAGGTCATGTTATAGTTCCACTCCAACCTTTTCCGTTCCTTGAAGAGCGACTGGATGGCCGCGTCAATTTGGGAAATTCTCCGCGCGTCGTCCCTGGCACCCCCCTCTTTTGCACCCCATTGATTCAGGATTGTTTGGGAAAGGCCCTCGTCCTCTTCGTAGCTGGCAACCTTGTGCAGCAGATCAGCCGCAGCCCTGGGATTCACGGTGTCGAGCGCCGTGCCCGAGTTGTAGGGGCTCTCCGGAGAAAGCTTGTTGAGAACCGAGGTGAGTTGCCTGTAGTAGGACTTGGCGCGCTCGACCTCGGATGCGCCGGCATTCAGGAAGCTCCTGAGTTCCGACGGCATGCTTGGCGGAACAACGGAAAGAAGCGATGCCTCGGCCAGCTTTTTCTGAATTTTGAGAACGGCCTCCAAAAAATCGGCGTCGTCTTTGGCCAGTTTCCCGACCTCTTTGACAATCCGCAGCTTTTCCATTTCGACCGACTCGAAGGAATTCGTCACGAGAGTCTGAGAAACAGAGTTAATATTCTGTCCCGAGGATGGCAATGGAATCGGGCTAACCGGGGGCTGCGGCAGGATTTGTCCAACCGGCGATTGCACAGCCGGCTGATCGGCCGAATGTAAAACCGGCCATGGGAGTGCATAAATCCAAAGCACGAACCATGCCGGAAATCGGCAAGCAACTACAGGAGGCCTCATGTCAAGTGATTAAACACCAGTGCACTGATCGAGAGCAACACCCAATCTACCGCTCGTTATTCGGGGGGAAAAACTTCGGCGGGGTCGGGTTGATCGCAAGAGGTGTCCGTGCTTCCTTTTCCTGGATCGCCTTCTTCTGGGACTGCATCTCTTGGAAGCCGGGGACGGTCTGGGAAGCCGGGTGCTTTTCGCATCCGGTTCCGATGAGGGCGGCGGCTACGGCAAGAGACGGCAGGAGCAGTCTCGTCATTCGATGATTTCCAAAGCGGCCCTTGTGCCGCGTTTGTGGGCGGCGGCGTTGAGGAGGGTGCGGAGGGATTGGATCGTGTTCCCGCCTTTTCCGATGATTTTTGGGAGGTCGGTTTTCCTCATCGCCACGTGGAAGATCGTGCGCTCCGGCGTCTCGGTCTTCGTGAAGACCACCTCGTCGGGGAATTCCACCAAGTTGCAGATCACGTAGCGCAGGAATTCTTCCATGGCGGGATCAGGCCGCGATTTTTTTGCGGGCTTTCGTCATGATGTTGCCGACGGTCTGGGACGGGCGGGCACCGACCCCGACCCAATAATCGGCGCGGTCGAGCTGGATGGAGAAGTTTTCGCCTTCCTTTCTCGGGTCGTAAGTGCCGATGATTTCGATGAATTTACCGTCGCGCGCCCGGCGTTGGTCGGCGACGACGATTTTGTAATAGGGACTGTTTTTCGCGCCTTCGCGGCGGAGTCGGATTGCTACGGCCATGGAATAGAGACTTAAGTTTTAAGTTTTAAGGATTAAGTTTTCAGTGAGGGAGAGCCCTCTCCAGAATCGATTTCCGCCTCAGAATCCCCCGGGGACCTGAAGGCCGAAATTTTTCCCGGCGCGGGACATCAATTTTTTCAGTTGCCCCGTATTTTTCATCATCTTGCGCATCTGGGAGAAGCGAAGGATGAGGTTGTTTACCTCGGTGACGGTCGTGCCGCTGCCCCGGGCGACCCGCTGGCGGCGGCGCGCGTTCAGGATATCCGGCCGCGCCCGCTCCTGCGGCGTCATGGAGAGGACGATCGCCTCCACCCGCTTCAGTTGCTTCTCGTCAATCGAGGAATCTTTTAACTTATCCATTCCGGGGATCATGCCAAGGATATTTTCGAGGGGGCCCATGCGTTTGAGCATTTTGAACTGCTGGAGGAAGTCCTCGAGGTCGAAGCTGGCGGTGCGGAGTTTTTGCTCCATCCGGAGGGCGTCGGCCTCGGTGATGGATTCGGCGGCTTTTTCGACGAGGCCGACGACATCGCCCATGCCGAGGATGCGGCCGGCGAGCCGGTCGGGGTGGAAGGGTTCGAACTGGTCGGGTTTTTCCCCGACGCCGGCGAATTTGATGGGGCGTCCGGTGATGGCGCGCAGCGAAAGGGCGGCCCCGCCGCGGGCGTCGCCGTCGAGTTTCGTAAGGACGATCCCGGTGAGGCCGAGAGCCGAGTGGAAATGCTCGGCCACGCTGACCGCCTGCTGCCCGGTGGCGGCGTCGCAGACGAGGAGGATTTCCTGCGGTTGCAGAAAATCGCGGAGCCGCCGGAGTTCCTGGACCAGGGGCTCGTCGATTTCCTGGCGCCCGGCCGTGTCGAAGATCTGGACGTTTCCGCCGGTGGTTGCGCACCATTCGAGGGATTTTTTGCAGGACCGGACGACATCCGTCTCGCCGGGCTCCGGGCGGAAAACCGGCACGGAGACCTGTTCGCCGAGGACGGCGAGCTGCTCGATGGCGGCCGGGCGGTAAAGGTCGGCGGCGACGAGGAGAGGGGAGCGGCCCTGGGACTTGAGCCAGCGGGCGAGCTTTGCGGACGAGGTGGTTTTGCCGGCACCGTTGAGGCCGACCATCAGGATTCTGGCCGGCTTGTCGAGATTGAGGGGAGAGGCGTCGCCGCCGAGGAGGGCGCAGAGTTCCTCGTGGAAAATTTTGACGATCTGCTGCCCGGGCGTGACGCTGCGGAGGACCTCCTCGCCGAGGGCTTTTTCCCGGACGCGGGCGATGAAATCCTTCGCGACCTGAAAATGCACATCCGCATCCAGCAGGGCCATGCGCACCTCGCGCAGGGAGTCGGTCACGTTGGACTCGCTGATTTTTCCGTGGCCGCGAAGGTCTTTGAAAACGTCTTGGAGTTTGTCTGAAAGCCGGCTGAACATGGGCCGACAAATCTAGGCGGCTCCCGCCGGATGAAAAGGGATTTCGTTGTCGGGGCAGTTCGTCGGTCTGACGCGCGGCTGGAGGTTTCCTTGCAACAGCCGCGTTTGTGCAATAGAAACGCGGGGAGTTGAAAACAGCCGACGCCACCTCTTTTTCTCCCGGTGCCGGAGAGTTTTTGCGGGGCTGTTTGTGCATCGATTTGGAAACAGCGCTGGACGGCCGCATTTTGAGCGTCGGGGCCGTTTTTGGAGAGGAAGTGTTCGAGGCCAAAGGCGGGTTGAAGGGAGCCGGGCGCGAGCTGGAGCGAATGGCCTTGGAAGCATCGTTTCTTCTCGGCCACAACATCCTCGGACATGACCTTCCGGTATTGCGGGCTGGCCGGTTGGGGCTAGACGCGGTGCTGCGCCTGCCGGTGATCGACACGCTTTTTCTCTCGCCGATTGCCTTTCCGGAAAACCCCTACCACGCCCTGGTAAAAGATTACAAACTGATCAGGGATTCGATGAACAACCCGGTTGCCGACGCGCGCCTCGCGGCCTCGCTTTTTTCCGACCAGTGGGATGCGTTTCACCGCCTCAACCTCAGCGATCCGGATGTCATGGGGTTTTTCCGGTATGCCTTCGGGAAGGTGCCAGAAAACGTGGGATTCGGGGCCATGTTTGAGAAATTGGGAGTCGAAAATATCTCCGTGGCCCGGGCTGCTGAGATTTTTGTCAGCGAGGCTTCCGCCCGCGCCTGCGTCGCGGGTGCCCGCGAGGCGGCGAACGGCCTCCGCGATCGCCCGGACACCGCACCAGCTCTCGGATACTGCCTGGCCTGGCTGCGTGTTGCGGGAAGCAATTCCGTGTTGCCTCCGTGGGTGAGGCATCGGTTTCCCGAGGTGTCCGCCCTCGTGCACAAGATCAGGGATCTGCCGTGCGGTGACACGGGATGCGCCTACTGCCACCAGGCGCACGATCCCCGCTCGCAGTTGAAGCGTTTTTTTGGGTTCGACGACTTCCGGCAGAAACCGGAGAACGCCGAGGGACAAAGCCTCCAGCATGAAATCGTCGCCCGCGGGATGCGCGATGATCCGCTGCTGGCGATCCTGCCAACCGGCGCGGGAAAATCGCTTTGCTATCAAGTTCCGGCGCTGGCCCGGAATTTCCGGCGCGGTGTGCTCACCGTGGTCATCTCGCCGCTTCAAGCGCTCATGAAAGACCAGGTCGATAACCTGACCCGCCTCACGGGCACGCCGTTCGCGGGAGCCATTTATGGCATGCTCACGCCACCCGAGCGCGGGGCCATGCTGGAAAAAATCCGGATGGGGGACATTGCGATGCTCTACATTTCCCCCGAGCAGCTGCGCAACAAATCGGTCCGGGATGTGCTGGGGCAGCGTGAGATCGGGTCGTGGGTTTTTGACGAGGCCCACTGCTTCTCGAAGTGGGGCCACGATTTCCGCCCCGACTACCATTACGCCTCGCGATTTATCCGCGAGTTCGCGAAGGAACAAAACCTGCCCGTGCCGCCGGTCGCCTGCTTTACCGCCACGGCAAAAGCCGACGTGATCGAGGAAATCGTCGGGCATTTCCGGCGGGAACTCGGCCAGGAACTCGTCGTCTTCAACGGCGGCACCGAACGCGAAAACCTCGAGTTTGAAGTCCAAACCGTCAACGCCAGCCAAAAATGGGAACGCGCCCACGAGATCCTTTCCGACCGCCTTCCAGACCCCGGCCTGGGCAGCGCCGTCATCTATACCGCGACCCAGCGCGGCGCGGAGAACGCCGCGAGCTATTTGAAGGCCAAAGCCTGGCGGGCCGAGGCGTATCATGCCGGGCTCGACGCGCCCGAGAAGCGGAGGATCCAGGAATCCTTCATCTCTGGAGAAACCCAGGTCATCTGCGCGACCAACGCCTTCGGCATGGGGATTGACAAGGACAACGTCCGGATCGTGCTGCATTTGGATATTCCCGGCTCGCTCGAGAGCTATCTGCAGGAAGCCGGGCGGGCTGGCCGCGACAGCGCGCGCGCCGAGTGCATCCTGCTTTTCGACGAGCAGGACATCGAAACCCAGTTCAAGCTCGGGGCGTCCTCTCGGCTGAGCCGCCGGGATATCGCCCAGATTTTGCGCGGCCTCCGGTCCGCCAAGCGCAATCCTGATGGGGACGTTGTGGTGACCACGGGAGAAATCCTGCGGAGCGAACGCGTCGAACTGGAATTCCACGCCGGAGATCGCGGGGCGGAGACAAAAGTCCGCACGGCCATTGCCGTTCTCGAGAAAACCGGCTTCGTCGAGCGCAACGAAAACCGGACGCGCATCTTCCAAGGAACCCCGCTCGTCAAAGATCTCCGCGAAGCCCGCGAAAAAATTGCTGCCCTCTGCCTTTCGCCCGCCAACCAGGCGCGTTGGCTCGCGGTGCTCCGTTTTCTGATGAACTCGCGCGCGGACGAATCCGTGAGCGCCGACCGCGTCGCGGAGCTCCCGGAGTTCGGCGACGGCAAACGGCCCGACGCCGACGAGAGCGAGACCGCCCGGATCCTCAGGACATTGAACGAAATGGCCGAAGCCGGGCTGATTAAAAAAGACCTCCTGATGACGGCGTTTGTCCGCCACAAGGTCGTCCGTCCGCCGCGGCAAGAGCTGGAGCGGGTCTGCGCGCTGGAGTCCTCGCTGATCGCGGTGTTGAGGCAGGAGGAGCCGGATCCTGAGGGATGGATGATCTTGTCGCTCGCGAGGGTCAACCAGCGGCTTCTGGATGCCGGGCATGCCGGCTGCCTGCCGGATACTTTGTTGAATATCCTCAAAAGCATCGCCCGCGATGGCAAGGGGCTCGCCGGCAAACAGGGCAGTTTGGAAATCCAATACCTTTCGTATGGACAACACCGCGTCAAACTTCGCCGCGACTGGGACGAGCTGCTGGCCATCTCCAGAAAACGGCAGGAACTGGCGGCGCTCGCTCTCGGGGTTCTCCTTTCGAAAATCCCGTCCGCCGCCGGACCGAGGGCGGATTTTCTCGTCGAGTTCTCGGAAAGCGATCTGAACTCGGCGCTCGACCAGGACCTGATCCTCCGGCAGGGAGTCAAGAACCGGCAGGCGGCTTTCGAGCACGCGCTCATGTTTCTGCACGACCAGCGCGTGATCATCCTCCAGCAGGGGCTGGCCGTCTTCCGGCAGTCCATGACGATCCGCATTCTCCCGGGCAGCCAGGATCGAAGATTCACCCAGGGGGACTTCGGGATGCTCGACCACCATTACCAAGAGCGGACATTCCAGGTGCATGTCATGCACGAATTCGCGCGGCTGGGCCTCGAAAAAATCCAGCGCGCGCTGTCGTTTGTCGCGGCCTATTTCACGCTCAACAAAGAAGAGTTTCTCAGGCGCTACTTTGCCGGGAAGAAAGAAATGCTCGGCCGGGCGACCGGCGCCGAGTCGTATCGCCGGATCGTCGAGAGCCTCGAGAACCCGGTCCAGTCGGCGATCGTCGCCGCGAAGCCGGACGAAAACATGCTCGTGCTGGCAGGTCCCGGCTCGGGAAAAACCCGTGTGGTCGCCCACCGGTGCGCCTACCTGCTCCGGGTCGAGCGCGCCCCCGCGCAAAGCATTCTCGTGCTCTGCTTCAACCGCAATGCGGCCATCGCCCTGCGCCAAAGGATCGCCGCATTGGCCGGGCCCGACGCGCGGGGAGTCACCGTCCAGACCTACCACAGCCTGGCCATGCGGCTGACCGGGGTTTCGTTTGCGGAACGGATGGGGCGAATGCGGGACACGGGAATCGATTTTTCCGAGGTGATCAAAAATGCGGTCCGCCTGCTGCGCGGCGAAACCCCGGTTCCCGGCGCGGAGCCCGACGAGTTGCGCGACCGCCTGCTGGCCGGATACCGGCATATCCTCGTGGACGAATACCAGGACATTGACGCCGACCAGTATGACCTGGTCTCGGCCATTGCCGGGCGCACGCTTTCCGACGCCGACTCGAAACTCTCTATTCTCGCCGTCGGGGATGACGACCAGAACATCTACAGCTTCCGGGGAGCAAACGTGGAGTTCATCAGACGGTTCGAGAAGGATTATCACGCCCGCAGCCACTTCCTTGTCGAAAATTATCGCTCCACGCGGCACATCATCGAGGCATCGAACGCGCTGATCGCCCATAACCGCGACCGCATGAAAACGGACAGGGAGATCGAGCCGGACCGGGCGCGGGCGGACGCTCCCGCAGGCGGCGACTGGCAGGCGCGCGATCCCGTCAGCGCCGGGCGGGTTCAGGTTTTTGAGGTGAACAATTCCAACTGCCAGGCGGCGGCTTTGCTTGCGGAATTGCAACGGATCGGGCGTCTGTCTCCCGATTTCCTATGGCGCGATTGTGCGGTTTTGGGTCGCACCAGCGAAGAGCTGATGCCGGTTCGCGCGGCGCTCGAGGATGCCGGCATCCCGGTGAACTGGGGGAGGGATGGGAACAAGATGCCTCCGCTGCGCCACATCCGCGAAGTCGCGCAGTGGCTGACCTACCTCCATGAACACCTGTGCGAGTTGCAGCGGGCCGACGATCTCCTGGCCGAACTCGACCGCCTTGCGGACGCAACGAACCCCTGGTGGCAGCTCGTCCGCGAAATCGCCATGGAATGGCGTGAGGAATCGGGCAACGCGGAAACTCCGGTCTCGTCCGCGATCGACTTTTTTTACGAATCCCTCGCCCAACGCCGCCGGGAGCCGTTGTCGGGTGAAGGGGTTTTTGTGAGCACCATCCATTCGGCCAAGGGGCTGGAATTCCGGCACGTCTTCATTCCGGGCGGAGGCTGGCGGCGGCCGAATGGAAAATGTGATCGGGAGGAAGAGCGTCGGCTCTGCTACGTCGCGATGACCCGCGCCCGCGAAACGCTGGCCATGTTTGAACGGGCCGACGATCCGAACCCGCACACCCGCCTGCTGGAAGGCGGCTATTCACTGCGCCACCAGCCAATGCCGGCCTTCGAATTGGCCGAGGAAATCACCTCGCGGCGATACGAGCTGCTTTCGCTCGAAGACGTCCATCTCGACTTTGCTGCCCGGAAGCCGGGCAACCACCGGATCCACAAATGCCTCGCCGCCTTGCAGCCCGGCTCCTCAATTTCAGCGGCCCAAACGCCAAGCGGCCATGTCGAGCTTTTCGATTCATCGGGAACCGCCGTCGCAAGGTTTTCGTCGAAGGCCTGCGAGACATGGATGGCCCGCCTGGATAAAATCTGCTGCGTGCGCGTCGTGGCCATGACATGTCGCCACGCGGAGCAGTCGGATCCAAAATATCCTGCAAACCACCAGTGCCAAAAATGGGAGGTGCCGGTTGCTGAGATTGTTTGGAAATAGCCGCGACCAGCGCGTCCTACTGGAGAGGTTTTGTCAAAAAGTCATCCATTCCCGCTTCGCAGCAGCGTTCCTCCTCTGTTTTTTCAGGAGTGGTCTTCGGCGAGGAGAATTCTGAGCGGGCAGGTTTCCGCCATCGTGGCGACATTGCGGACGGCGACGGATTCCGCAAGTGAGGGAGCAGAGGGGAAGAGGCCGCTTTCCTCCGCGATCTCCATGGGGAGTCGGAGGGTAAACGCGCTCCCCTGGCCCGGCTCGCTCGACACGCTGATCGTGCCGCCCATGAGCTCCACGAGGCGCCTGCTGATCGCGAGCCCGAGCCCGGTGCCACCAAATTTCCTGGTCGTTGACGTGTCGGCCTGGGTAAAGGGATCGAAGATGATCTTCTGTTGTTCCGGGGTGATGCCGACGCCGGTGTCCCTGACCTCGATCACCCAAGTGGCGACCGGCGAAGCGTCCGAGGCGAGGCACGAGGCGACGACTGCTATTTCTCCAGCCGAAGTGAATTTCACGGCATTGCCGAGCAGGTTGTTCAACACTTGCCGGAAACGGTTCACGTCGCCGCGCACCTGCTCCGGGCAGCCGGGGAGGAATTCCAGCCGGGTGCGAAGTCTTTTGCGGTCGGCGTCCGGCCGGATGATGTCCGTGCAATATCCGATGGCTTCCCGAGGGGAGAAAACCACTTCCTCCAGCTCGATTTTTCCGGATTCGATTTTCGAGAAGTTCAGGATGTCGTTGACGAGAGTGAGGAGGGATTCTCCGCTTTTGATAATCGTCCCGACGAAATCCCTCTGCTCCGGGTCGAGGCGGGTTTCCATGAGAAGGGAGGAAAACCCGATGACTCCGTTGAGCGGGGTTCGGATCTCATGGCTCATGGTGGCGAGAAACTGCCCCTTGGCCATGTTGGCCTGGTGGGCTTCGGCCCGCGCGAGAACAAGCTTCCTTCCGTACAGGAGCAAACCGCCTGCGAGAAAAATCAGCAGGCAGCCGCCCGCGCCACAAAGGAGGAAGAAAAGCTGGCAGTCGGAGCGGATCGTGGCCAGTTCGCCCATCTGCGCGATGACCCAGATGGAAAGATTGGAGTTCGGGACCGCCAGGGTGGAGACAGCGAAAGGCACCCGGCTTTCGCCCATGCGGAAGAGCCCGGGGAAGGATCCTTTCCAAGCTTTGACGGTCAGCGGAGCGAAATCGGTCTGCCCGTAGGACTCGATCCTCTTGGCCTCGGGCAACTGGTCGATTGTTGCATCTGGCAGACGCCTCATTTCCAGCTTCCGGTCCCGGGCGAGGATGACAACCCCGTGTCCGTCGGAAATGAAGGAAGGGATTTTATTGACCCACTGAGTCAGGTTCCCGACTTCCATCTTCGCCGCAATAGCCCCAGCAAACCGCCCGTTGACAAACACGGGAGTGGAGAAGCAAAGGCCGGGCGTGTGAGCCCGCTTTCCCATGACATATTGTTCCCCGCGAAGCCCCTGCACCGCCTTCAAAAAATACTCGCGCCCGGCAAAGTTCATCCCGACGAGAGAATCCGGCAGATTCGCGTTGCTGGATGCGATGCATATCCCCTGTGCATCGAGAACGTAGAGGATGTCCGTTGCCAGGGAAAATGCCGCTCCTGCGAGGAAGCGGTTGCCGGTTTCGCTGGCAGAAGGAACATGCGCTGCGGGATCGAGCATGTTTTTCACCGTCTGGCTCTCACTGAGAAACGCGGTGATCCCCCGGAGCCGCGACAGGTCGGATGCGATACCCATCGCGCCTTCGTAAGCCTGCACCGAAAGCTCGCTGGAAGTCCGCGTGATGAGCGACTGGCTTCGCTCCCTGTATTGGCTCAGGGCAGTCCATCCGGAAAGCAACACCCAGAGGATCGCCAAGATGACCGTCCCAAAAAGAATCCGGGAGTGCGCTCTCAAAAACGCCGAAATCCGGTCTGTGGACGGGCAGGCATTCCTCAGGTTCCTGGCCAGCGTAGAAGGCATCTTAATCCAGTCCTAGAAAACACCCAAGATTTTTGCAATGGGGGAATTGTTACGGTTTCGTCACCCGGCCCTCCCACGGGCGGAACTTCAGAAATCCGCTTCCGCCTGCCCTCCGATTCTGCGAGGGGTTCAACTCAGGACTTCCGCGGCGGTTTTGAAGTGGGTTTTGGCGCGGTGCTCCAGGGCATCGGGGCCGAGTTTTTCGACGAGGGAACGGGCGGCGGTTTTGACGGCGGCGGAAGCGCCCCTCGGGAGCTTGATGCCGGCCGATTTTTCCGCGTCGTCGAGCCAGTCGATGAATTTCTCGCGGGCGAGGATCGAGGCGGCGGCGACGGCGAAGTCGGATTCGGCCTTCGTCCGTTGGTCGATCTGGATTTTCCGGCCTTTTTCCATGAGCGCGCGTTCGAGGACGCGGGCGTCGGCAAACTTGTCCGAGAGCGCCCGCGGGCAATCCGGGCGGAGATCGCAAAGGTTTTCGATGATCCGCGCGTGGCCCCAGGCGAGGAGGCGGTTGAGGTTGCCGATTTTTCGGTAGAGTTCGTTGTAGCGGGGAGGGGCGACGGTCACGAGGCTATGCGGCGCGCGGGATTTCCTGATGGCGGAAGCGAGGTCGCGGATCCGTTTGTCAGAGCCGATCGCCTTGCTGTCCTGCACGCCCGCATCGCGGAACGTTTTGGCCAAGGCGGCATCGACATAGACGCCGGCGATGACCAGCGGCCCGAAAAAGTCCCCCTTGCCGCTCTCGTCGATGCCGAAATGCGGCTCGAAAAGCTCCGGCGAGTGGACTTCTTCGTAACCGAGTTTCGCCTCGCCGAGAATTTCCGGCTCCAGCACAAACGTGATGAAATCCTCGATGCCTTTGCCCTGGATCACCGCCTTCGGGCCTTTTTCGTAAACGGCGATATTGAGTTTAAACTTCCTGGCCGAGAAGAGCATGTAGGGCTTCTCCTCGAACTCGTAGCCTTGTTCTTCGAGCACTTTGCGGAGGTGTTCGGCCTGCGCCAAAGTGAGCGGCGCCGTGTGCGAGTGCAAAGTTTTTGCTGACGACATGATGTAATTCAGTTCGTAATCCCCCGCACTGTCGAGATGATATCGAAGCAAAACATCGGGGAGTTCCACCGCTCGGTGCACGGGTGGTTCCTGAAACACGGCCGCGACCTGCCGTGGCGTCGCACCCGCGATCCCTATGCGGTTCTGGTCTCCGAGTTCATGTTGCAGCAGACCACCGTCGCGGCGGTGGTCCCGTTCTACGAGCGATGGATGAAGCAATTCCCAGACATCGTTTCGCTCGCCGGCTCGGATGAGGAACAGGTTCTCAAGCTCTGGGAAGGGCTTGGATATTACTCTCGCGCCAGAAATCTCCGTCGGGCCGCGCGTGAGATTGTTGCCCGGCACGGGGGGGGCATTCCCGATGATCCCCAGATTTTGTGCGAGCTGCCTGGCATCGGCTCCTACACGGCTGCTGCCATTGCCGCCTTCGCCTTCGATCGAGCTGTCCCCGTCCTCGATGCGAACATCATCCGCGTCGTCGCCCGGCTGTTTGATTTCCGGAAACCCGTGACCGATGCGAGAGGAAAGCGATTTCTGGAAAAGTCCGCGCGGTCGCTGCTGCCGGCTTCCGGAGGTCACGTCCATGCTTCCGCGCTCATGGAACTCGGGGCGACGGTCTGCAAATCCGGGATGCCCGATTGCCCGTCGTGCCCGGTGCGGGGGTTCTGCATGGCCGCCAGGCCGGAAAAAATCCCGTTCAAGCCTCCACGCAAAACGATGATCCGCGAGCGCGACCTGCGCGCCTTCGCCTTCGCGAAAGGCCGGGTCTATCTGGTGCCCTCGGACGGGCCGCGCTGGAAAGGCTTATGGCTCCTGCCTCCGGCGACACGCGAAGGGAAAATCCTTATCGGGTTATCCTTCACCGTTACGCGGCACCGCATCCGCATGGAAATCTCCCGCGCCCGCCCGAGAGCTGGCTGGAAACCCTTCGATCCAGCCCATCTCCCTCCCATGCCGACCCCCCACCGCCGAGCGATTGCGCTCCTCCTCGGCTACTCCCGGGCACTGATTAGCACTTGTCATTCGGGGGACTGCGGAGGAATTGGGACGATGCGGCGACGCTCACGACGCGGTGGAAGTGGCTGAGGTGTTGGATTTGCTTGAGGTGATATATCTGCTTGAGGCGTTGTATTTGGTTGAGGGGTTGGATCTGATTGAAGCGCTGGTGGACGAGGGGAGAGTGTTGCCTCCAAATCTCTGGCGACCTGCATGGCGTCGGAATTTCCCATCACGATGAGAAGTTGGTTCTCTTCAACGAGGCGACACGTTATCGTGAAGCACTCACGTCCATTCAGTTTGTCCAGGTCTGTCACCGTGTCTCTGATGGCTTGGAAGAACGCGGTGGCTTCTTTTTTGAAATCCGCTCCCTCGGGGAGACGCCCACGAAAAGGGATCGCTAGTGCGAAAATCTGGTGATCGTTTTTCTCCCTAATCTGTTCCGGCGTGTCCTGCAAAGAGAGAGTGAGGAGGGAACCAACGACCTGGCCGCGGACCTGGTTACCGGATGCAACTGCGATTGAAATCGGAAGAAGCTCCGGGTTCACTCTCGAAAGCCGGATCTCGCCAATCGGAACTTTAGCGACACCCGGGCCGAGGACACAGGTGATTTGCGGGTACTTCTCTGCCAGCATCTTTGCCAGATCGGAAACGGAAGAATTTTTTGGGAGTGAAAGATCGATCAGTATCGGGGTTCCAGGCCCGGGAGTTGGCTGCGCTGGCTGCTGCGCGGAAGCGGCAAGGGTGAGGGCGGAAACGGCGATCCAGGTAACGAGTGAGCGGTGCATTATTGTCTTCATACTCTCCAACACGCCGCGCGAAAGAGTTTTCCCTCAAAAATCTTTTTGGGTGTTCATGGCTGGTCGAAGAAACGGTCTGTCCTGAATCCGCGCGTAAGGAAAGATAACCTAACTTCCCCCTGATTTTTTTCTAAGTGACTGCAAATCAGCAAAACTACCCGAAAACGTAGCAAGTAATATATCAACAATAATCAAAATAACTGTTGACTGCGTTGTTTTACATCTGTATTC
>Ga0209697_10001332_pt1 | contig 38389 bp, 36 predicted proteins | sample AliMusrvi5mmetaG_FD_184115 | JGI IMG/M metagenome (GOLD analysis project Ga0209697, IMG submission 184115) | Freshwater lake bacterial and archeal communities from Alinen Mustajarvi, Finland, to study Microbial Dark Matter (Phase II) - Alinen... | ecosystem: Environmental > Aquatic > Freshwater... | reverse complement strand
AAAGTCAGGGAGGAATTACCAAGAAAGGAAGTCCGAATCAGCCGGGCCAAAGAGTTGATAATTTAGCCGTCCTGCCTGGGGCAGTTTGGGTGGCCATAAGTGGAGCAGTTTGGGGTGGCCATCGGGGGTCTGAAACGAGGTGCATAGCCAAAATGCCTCGTAAGGAGGTACCACAGCCCAAGCGCAAGCTTGTTGCGCGACAATGGCTAAGTTCTGGGCTCAGGAGACTCAACGATGGATTTCGCGCCCTGGGCTACCCTGCCTGGTGGGTTTTTCATCAGAGTGAACCAAAAACATTGACATGGAACCGTGTCAATGGCGCGACAGTTAAGTCACCTCCACAAATGACGGTACTTTTAACGGTACTTTTAGAACTCAAAATGAAAACTATAAGCATTTATGCGGTTTTAGAGACGATATTCGATTCCCTTCACCCGCTCCAATCGCCACATCGATCAAATGCGCCAGGCCGAAACGGCGGCCTGAGTCTCTTTTGACAATCCTCAAACCGCCCTGAAACGACCCGCCGCAAAATGCGCCCATGAAGTCGGCCATGCGGAAAATCTTCCGGTTTGCAGTGATCGGCGTCGCCCTGCTTGCAGGGTGCGGCGGCGGCGGTGATGAAATTACGAGCGGCTGGCTCAAGATCAATGGCAGCAGCGACCGGGTCACCACCGATGCGACGATCTCGGCCAGCGGTTCATCCTTCGTGCCGGCAGGATCGTCGTGCCAGGCAGCCGGCCCGTTTTCCCCGCCGGGTTGCATGTGCACGCTTGGCCCGGACGCCCGCATCGACTGGATCAACACCACCGAGGGCTCGAGCGGCACGGGCGAGATGATCCTGCCTGCGGCCAGCGGCGGTGCCTGCGGTCCTTCCTACGTCTGGTGGCGCGTGCTGGACATACCTCTGGTACCGGGCAGCAACGTCATCACGATCACGGCTTCCGACGGCAGGACGAGCGGCAGCGGCACGCTCAACGTGACCCGCAACTGAGGCGCCGCGCTCCCCGTCAGCCGTGCGGCGCGGACAAATTCCGATCGAGAAACAATCCCAGTTCCTGCAGCGACGCATCGGCCTCGGGCATCCAGCCGCCCAGCATCTGCCAGACATGCCACATGCCCGGGAAGCGCCGCAGGCTGACCGTCGAGCCCTGCGCGACCATGCACTCGGCCAGAACCAGCGAATCATCGAGCAGGGCTTCGCGCTCGCCGACATGGATCAGCGTCGGCGGCAGCGCGTGCAGTTGCGCGTACTGCGGCGACACCAGAGGGTGGTCCAGCGGCGTGTCGCCAGCGTAGAGGGCGGCCGCCATCTGCAGCCGCTCGCGGCTCGGGAAATAGGGATCGACCGCCGCTTTCGTCGCATGCGTCTCGTTGCGCAGCGTGAGATCGGTCCATGGCGACATCAGCGCCAGCGCCACCGGCGGCGCTTCGCCCTGCTCGCGCAAACGGATCGCCAGCGCCAGCGCCAGACCGGCGCCGGCCGAGTCACCGGCCAAGGCGACTCCGGCACCCGCACTAGCCGCGCGCAGCGCCCGGTAAGCGGCCAGCGCGTCGTCGAGCGCCGCCGGAAACGGGTGCTCGGGTGCGAGGCGGTACGCCAGGTTGAAGACGCTGCGCCTTGCGGCCTGCGCCAGCCGCGCGGCCGCCGCACGGTGCGTGATACAGGAACCGCCGGTGTAGGCGCCGCCGTGCAGATACAGCACCACGCCCTTGCCCTGCTGCAAAGCGGGCCGCAGCCATTCGCCGCCCAAGGCGCCGAACTGCGCCACCTCGACCTGCACGCCGAGCGGCATCCTGAACATGCGCTGCGCTGCCGCTTCACGCGCCAGCCGGTATTCAGGCAGCGGCAGTTTGCGCCGACCGAGCTTGGCCAGTTGGTACTTGACGACGTGGTAGAGCAGACGCGAGCGCAGTGATGGCATGGTGATGGACCCGGTGCGTTGCGATCAAGAAAAGTCAGCGGCCCGTGAATTGCGCGGGCTGCTTGGCGAAAAAGGCGTCGATGCCGGTCTTGAAGTCGTCGCTGGCGGCGCATTCCAGAAACGCTGCCGCCTCGGCATCGAGCTGTGCCGGCAGGTCGCGTCCGAACGAATCACGCATCAGGCGTCGCAAGCGGCCGAAGGCCACGGTCGGCCCGCTGGCCACACGCCGCGCAAGGGTCTTCACCTCGGCGTCGAGTTCCGCGGCCGGTGCCACGCGGTTGATCAGACCGAGGCGCAGCGCTTCCTCGCAGGTCAGCGTTTCACCGAGCATGGCGATCTCCAGCGAGCGGCGCAAGCCGACCAGCCGCGGCAGCGACCAGGACGCGCCGACATCGCAGCTGGTGCCGATGTTGGCGTAGGCCAGGCTGAAACGCGTGCCCTCGGCGGCGATCACGAAATCGGCCTGCAGCATCAGGCTCAGTCCGGCACCGGCGGCCACCCCGTGCACCTGCGCAATCAGCGGCGCGTCCATGCCGGCAAGAATGGTGATCGCCTCATGCAGCGGACCGATCAATTCGCGCGCACCCTGATGCGGATCGGCGCGCATGGTAGCGAGGTCGCCGCCGGCCATGAAGCCCCGGCCGGCGCCGCACAGCACGACGGCGCGCACCAACCGGTCCGCAGCCAGATCCCGCACCGCTTGCAGAAAGGCCTGGGCCATCGGAATGTCGATGGCGTTCAAGGCCTTGGGCCGGTTGAAGCGCAGCGTTACGATGGCGCCCTCGCGCTCCATCTGAAGCGGCGATTCCGCGGTCTCGATCGAGGCGGTGGGAGTCATGTCATTCCTTCATGGCAAAGGGTGTCGCAGCAAAAGCTCAGGCGCTGCGCGTCGCGTTCTTCAAGGCCTGACTGAGCTCGTTCGTGCTCTGGGCCGAGCCGTCCCTCGGCACGATCTCTCCCGTTCGATCGGTCACCTCGCCGAGTCGATCCATCAGGCGCTCGGGCGCCTGCGCATCGCCACCGATCCAGGCACCTTGGGTCAGCGTGATGTGCGCGGCCTCGAAGACGCCGGCACCCGCGCACAGGATGGTGCGGCTCGGCGCTTCCTGCGCCACCAGCACCAGCATCGCCGGCACGACAGCCTCGGGTTGCAGCGCGTCGAGCACGGCCTGCGGCAGCAGGCCTTCGGTCATGCGCGTGGCCGCGGTCGGCGCCAGGCAGTTGACGCGGATGTCGTTCTTGGCGCCTTCGAGCGCGAGCGTCTGCATCAGGCCGACCAGCCCCATCTTAGCCGCGCTGTAGTTCGACTGCCCGAAGTTGCCGTACAGGCCGCTCGACGAAGTGGTCATCAGGATGCGTCCGTACTTCTGCGCGTTCATCAGCGGCCAGACCGCCTTGCTGCAATGCACGGCGCCCATCAGGTGCACGTCGAGCACGAGTTGAAAGTCGGCCAGTTCCATCTTGGCAAAACTCTTGTCGCGCAGGATCCCCGCGTTGTTGATCAGGATGTCAACGCGGCCCCAGGCGTCGACCGCCCGCTGCACCATGCCCTGCACCGCCGTGAAATCCGTCACGGACGCGCCGTTGGCCAGCGCCTCGCCGCCGGCCGCGCGGATTTCCGCCGCCACCGCTTCGGCCGCGCTGACCGATCCGCCGGAGCCATCACGCGCGCCGCCGAGGTCGTTCACGAGCACCTTCGCGCCGCGCGCCGCCAGCGCCAGCGCATGCTGGCGGCCCAGGCCACCGCCAGCGCCGGTCACGATGGCCACGCGGCCTTTGAAATCGATTGTCATGGTGGTTTCCTCCAGTTGAAATCAGGGTGTCAGCGTGCTGACGGGTCCGCTCAGACCGGCGCGCTGCAACCACGCGAAGACGGAATCGACGGTGACGGTCTCGATCCGGTCGGAAAAGCGCTTCTCGTTCGGATGGTCGTCAAACGCGACGTTGGCTGCCGACACGCGCGCCCCGAGCCGGGTCAATGCGCCAATGTTCAGGGCTGTTGGCTGATAGCCGCTGGCCATCAACCAACCCTGCGCCTGCTGCCGCGTGAACGGCGTGGCCGCGTTGTCGGTCATCATGGCCAGGGCCAACGTCTCGATCGCCCACTGATTGGACTGCTGGTACTTCTGGCCCCAGACGTAGCTCACCAGGCTGTAGGGTTTGTGGTGCAACTGGACCGCGCGCCGCTCGTCCTGCAACACGGCCAGCAGGCGCTGCTGCACCGCGGGTGTCGGCACCACCCAGGCGGCCTCGAAACGCCACAAGTCATCCAGGAAGAAGTCGCCCAGCCCCTGGCGGTAAATGGCCGAATCGGCACTGCCGCACTGGTTGAGCTTGTGCAACACACGCCAGCGGCTTCCACCCAGGCCGTCGCTTTCACGGTAGGCGAAACCCAGATGCGAGTAGCGCAAGCCGTACTTGCTCAGGTCCTGCCCGGCGCGCGCCAGCAGGACGACCTGCGCTCCGCTTTGCTCGAGCGCCTGCCAGGTGCGCAGCGCCAGACTGAGCGAGCGCTCGATCGTGACGGCCTTCGGGGGCTGCGGCGCATCGCAGGAACGCCCGGCATGGGCCGGTGCCCCCAGCAGCACCGCCGCCGCGAACAAGGCGGAAATGAAATGGCGCCCGATGGCAGCCATTGACCGGTTTGACCAGGATGTCACGGCGTGACGCGCTGGCTGTGCAGCAGGGCGCGACCGAGTTCATTGGGCAGGAAGGCGATGGCCTGGCCCGTCACCGAGAGCACGACGCCGGTGCTGATGATCGCCACCGTGACGACAGTGCCCGCGACCACCGAGACGCCTTCGATCACCTTGCCCGATACCTCAAGGCTGACACGCGCCCCGTCCGAGACCCGCTCCAGAACATAAACCGTGCCGCGCGCCGACAACTCGACCGACTTCACCACCAGCGTCGCGCCGGCCACCGACAAGGCCAGCGGCACCGCGACTGCGGCCTCGCTGGCAGCGACCGAACCCTCGACCAGCGAGGCCAGGGGCAAGGCGGAGACAGCGCTCAGGGCCGAGGCCTGACTCTGTGCCGCCGCATCAGGACAAACACCGGCGCCCAGGCACCAAAAACCGGCCAACAGAGCGGCCGCACCCAGTTTGTTTCTCATAGGTTCTCCGTCACTTTCTGAAATCCAATCTGATCGACCTGCGCGCCCACCGCCCGCGCTTCAACGCCCGCGATTCAGCATTTTGGCCACCGGATGGTGACGCAGCCGGAAGGCATCGGGCATGCCGGAACCGAGCAGCGGCCGCAGGTAGAGCCGGAACGCGTCGGTCACATCGGTGCCGCTGGCGGTGATGAACTCGTCTTCCATGACGCGCGTCTTGCCGGCCACGGCTTCCAGCGGCAGCAGTTCGTAATCGACCGAATAAAAGCCGGTGCGCTTGATCGCGACCGAGCCGCTCTGGTTTCCCCACATCGCAAACTGCACGGCCTTTTCGCCGACCTCGCGCGCCTCGCGCTGGTCCACGTCCGAGACGCAGCCGATGAAGGAGCGCTGCAGGTAGCCGAAGGTGTCGCCGCGCACGCGCTTGATATTGAGCTTGGACTTGATCTCCTCGCACAGCAGATCGGCCAGCGCGCCGTTGCCCGACAGTTGCACATTGCCGTGCGCGTCGTGCTCCAGATCCTTTGCCAGCAGGGCCAGGATCGGTGCGCCACTGGCGTCGTGGATGCCTTCGGAGACCGCGATCACGCAGCGGCCGTAGCGCTCGTAGACCGCCTTCACGTCGGCCAGGAACTTCTCCAGCACGAACGTGCGCTCGGGCAGGTAGATCAGGTGCGGGCCGTCGTCCGGAAACTTCTTGCCCAGCGCCGCCGCCGCGGTCAGGAAGCCGGCGTGGCGCCCCATCACGACGCCGACGTATACACCGGGCAGGGCCGCGTTGTCCAGGTTGGCGCCGGCGAAGGCCTGCGCCACAAAGCGCGCCGCCGACGGAAAGCCCGGCGTGTGGTCGTTGCCGACAAGGTCGTTGTCGATGGTCTTCGGGATATGCAGGCAGCGCAGCGCGTAGTTGGCCTTTTGCGCCTCTTCGGCCACGATGCGTACGGTGTCGGAGGAATCGTTGCCGCCGATGTAGAAGAAGTGGCCGATCTCGTGCGCCCGCAGCACCTTGAAGATCTCCTGGCAATAGGCCAGGTCCGGCTTGTCGCGCGTCGAACCGAGGGCCGAGGATGGTGTGCTGGCCACCAGCTCCAAGTTGTGGTGGGTCTCCTGCGTCAGGTCGACGAAGTCCTCGTTGACAATGCCGCGCACGCCGTGGCGCGCGCCATAGATGCGCTCGATGGCGCCGAAGCGCCGCGCTTCCATGGCGACGCCGACCATCGACTGGTTGATGACTGCGGTCGGGCCACCACCCTGCGCGACGAGAATCTTTCCGGATGCCATGGTCAATCTCCTTGATGCAACAGCGGTCAAGTTTAGCCTGCCGGCGGCGCCGCAATGGCCAGCGCGCGACAGTGCTGCCGATTTCTGGCGCGAGCGTTTGACCCCTATACTTTGCAGCGGCCACTACCGTTTCAACCAGCAAGCAGGGAGGATCCCATGACCATTACCGTGAACATCGATCTGGGCTACGAGTTTGACGTGAAGGCGAGCGCGAGCGAAGTCTTTGACGTGCTCGCGGACGTGCCGACCTCGGCCAGCCACTTTCCCAAGGTGGACAAGCTGGTCGACCTCGGCGGCGGCGCCTATCGCTGGGAGATGGCCAAGATCGGCATCACGCAGATCAACCTGCAGACCATCTATGCCTCGAAGTATGTCTCGGACCGCGCCAAGGGCAGCGTCGTCTGGACGCCGGTCAAGGGCGAGGGCAACGCGCTGGTGTCGGGCAGCTGGAAGATCAGCACGAAGAAGAAGGCAACCCACATCGTCCTGGAGATCCAGGGCGAGCTCAGCATTCCCCTGCCCGGTCTCATGAAGATGGTGGTGGCGCCGGTGGTCGAAGGCGAGTTTGAAAAAATGATCGAGCAGTACATCGACAACCTGACCAAACGCTTCGGCGGCGAAGCCTGAGTCTGAAAAAAATACACGTCACCTAGGGTCAATACCCTTGCCGGCCATCGGCCGTGCTTGAAGAATGGTGCTTTCCATCCGACTGGAAAGCAACATGACCGAACCCGTTACCGTCAACCCCGGCGATCTGCCACTGCAATGCTTCTGCCGCTGGGAGCGTGAACGGCGCGACCAGGTCTACCTGACGCAGCCGACCGGCGCCGGCGCAGTGCAGGACATCACCTGGGGCGAGGCCGGCGATCAGATTCGCCGCATGGCGGCCTGGCTGCAGTCGCAGGGCTGGCCGGCCGGCAGCCGCGTTGCCATCATCGGCAAGAACAGCGCGCACTGGATTCTGGCCGATCTGGCGATCCTGATGGCGGGCCATGTATCGGTCCCGCTCTACCCGACCTTCAACGGCGATGCGCTGGCCTACACGCTGCAGCACAGCGACGCGCGCGCCTGCTTCATCGGCAAGATGGACGACATCGCCAATCTGCGTAGCGGCATCCCGGCGGGCCTGCCGCTGATCGCCCTGCCGCTGGCGCCCGCCATCGAGGCCCTGCAGTGGAGCGATCTGATCCAGGCCACGCCGCCGCTGCAGGGAACGCCGGCACCGGACCCGACCGGCGTGTGCACCATCATCTACACCTCGGGCACCACCGGCAAACCCAAAGGCGTGATGCACAGCTTCAACACCATCGCGTGGGGAATCAACAGCGCCACGCGGCGCATCAAGATGGACAGCGCCGACCGCTTCATCTCCTACCTGCCACTGGCCCATGTGGCCGAACGCATGCTGATCGAGCAGTGCTCGCTGCGCTACGGCGCTCGCATCTTCTTCGCCGAATCGCTCGACACCTTCATCCAGGACCTGCAGCGCGCGCGCCCCACGATCTTCTTCTCGGTGCCGCGCCTGTGGGTCAAGTTCCAGCAGGGCGTGCACGCCAAGCTGCCACCCCGCAAGCTCGAGCGTCTGCTGGCCCTGCCCTTCATCGGCAACATGGTGCGGCGCAAGATCCTCAAGGGCCTGGGCCTGGACCAGTGCCGCCTCGCCGCCGGCGGCGCCGCGCCGATGCCCGCCGACGTGCTGCGCTGGTACCGGCGGCTCGGTCTCGATCTGGTCGAGGTCTACGGCATGACCGAGAACTGCGCCATCTCGCATGCCAGCCTGCCGGGCACGCTCAAGACCGGCACAGTCGGCCTGCCCTATGACGGCGTGCAGCAGCGCATCGAACCCGGCAGCGGCGAAATCCTGATGCACAGCGGCGCGCTGATGCTGGGCTATTACCGCGAGCCGGAACAGACCGCCGCCACGATCACCGCCGATTGCTGGCTGCGCACCGGCGACCAGGGGAGTATCGACGGCGATGGCTACCTGCAGATCACGGGTCGCGTGAAAGACATCTTCAAGACCACCAAGGGCAAGTACGTGGCGCCGTCGCCGGTGGAAGACCTGCTCGTCATGCATCCGGACATCGAAGCCTGCCTGGTCACCGGCGCCAACCTGGTGCAGCCGCTGGCGCTGGTCATGCTGTCGGCGGACGCCGCGGCGCGCAGCATGTCGCTCGACAGCCGCCAGGAATTGACGTACTCGCTGGAACGCTACCTGACGACCGTCAATGCGCGGCTGGAGCCGCACGAGCGCCTCCAGTGCCTGGCCGTGCTGACCACACCCTGGACGCCGGAGAACGGCTTTGTGACGCCCACCATGAAGGTGATACGCCGGCGCATCGAAGAGCGCTACGCGCCGCAGTACGCGCAGTGGTACGAGCAGGGCCAGCCGGTGGTCTGGACCGGCGCCTGAGCAACTGGACCGATAATGCGTGCCAGGCTGAACGTATTCCCCCAAACACTTTCTCAGGACCACCGCAATGCATCGTGTCGCCATCAGTAGCACCGGAATCTACATTCCACCCGAAGTCATCACGAACGAAGAACTGGTTGCATCCTTCAACCAGTTCGCCGATCAGGAAAACGCGCTGCATGCGGCCGAGATCGAAGCCGGCACGCGCGCGCCCATTCCGCAGTCCAGCGTCGAGTTCATCGAGAAGGCCTCGGGCATCAAGCGCCGCTACGTGATGGAAAAATCCGGCGTGCTCGACCCGCAGCGCATGCGCCCGCGCTTCAAGGCCCGGCCCGACAGCGAGATTTCGATGATGGCCGAGATCGGCGTCGCCGCCGCGCGCGACGCGCTGGCGCGCGCCGGCAAGACGGTGCAGGACGTCGACGGCGTGATTTGCGCGGCGGCCAACATGCAGCGCGCCTACCCGGCCATGGCGGTGGAAATCCAGACCGCGCTGGGCGTCAAGGGCTTCGGCTTCGACATGAACGTGGCCTGCTCCTCGGCCACCTTCGCCATCGAGATGGCGGTCAACGCCGTCAAATGCGGCTCGGCACGCGCCGTGCTGGTGGTGGACCCCGAGATCACCTCGCCGCACCTGGCCTGGAAAGACCGCGACTGCCACTTCATCTTCGGCGATGTCTGCACCGCCATCCTGATCGAACGCCTGGAGAACGCACCGGCCGGCGCTTTTGAAGTGCTGGGAACCCGGCTGCAGACCACCTTCTCCAACAATATCCGCAACAACGCCGGCTTCATGTCGCGCTGCGAAGACCGCAACCCCGACGACCGCGACCAGCTGTTCTACCAGGAGGGCCGCAAGGTCTTCAAGGAAGTCTGCCCGATGGCGGCCGAGCACATCAGCACGCACTTGGCCGAGCACGGTCTGGCTCCGGGCGGCGTGCGCCGCTTCTGGCTGCACCAGGCCAATCTGGCGATGAACCAGCTGATCAGCCGAAAGCTGCTCGGGCGCGATGCCACGCCCGACGACGCGCCGGTGATCCTCGACGAATTTGCCAACACCGCCTCGGCCGGATCCATCATCTCGTTCCACCGCCACCACGACGACATCCAGGCCGGTCAGATCGGCGTCATCTGCTCGTTCGGCGCCGGCTATTCGATCGGCAGCGCGGTGCTGCGCCGCACCTGATCGGTTCTCTGTCATTGCGGGCCTGACCCGCAATCCATGTCCCGCGTGGCATGGATCCCGGATCGAGTCCGGGATGGCAACCGTGGGGCCGGGATGACAACGGTGCGTGTCAGGATGACAACGTCGTCCTGTTGTCCCCGGAACAAGCGCTAGGTCAACGCCCGTTTCAAACGGATCTCCTCGATCCGCGCGCTGCCCACGGGCACGGTCTTGATGCTGTTCATCTGGCGCTTGAAGCCGGCCAGCTCGAAAAAACGCAGGGCGCGCTCGTCGCTCAGCGGCACCCAGACCGTAACCTGGTTGCAGCCCTCTTCCACCAGTCCCTCGCGCGCGGCATCCCATAGTGCCAGGCCGGCGCCGTGGCCCCAGTGCGCGGGCTTCAGGTAGATGGCCCAGATCTCGCCGGTGGTCGGCGGGGTGCCGGTGTCGCGCGAGCGGTCGAAGCCGACAAAGCCGACTACCTCACCCGCATACAAGGCCACCTGGACCTGCGGCTCGCTGTACTCGATGGCGTCGCGCCAATAGGCCAGGCGCTTGTCGACGGCAATGGCGCCGAGCTGGTCGCTCGCCAGCAACTCCTTGAAGGCAGCCTGGCTGGCCGTGGCATGGATATCGGCAATGGCCTTGGCGTCGCGCAGTGCGGCGGGGCGGATCTCGTAGCTGGATGAACTGGACATGGGAAGAGGCGTCGAATAACTCGGTTGTTGTGAAAAACGGAACTGGATTGTCGCCGCAATCGCGCCGGCCACAGGAAAGCTGCATGGCGCGCGGCAAAGCCGATGCAATTCAACGCTTTCCTGCGCGGACCCGGGCCGATAATTTGCCTGTCCCCCGAACCCGAGAAAACCCCGCATGAACCTCACCGAATCCCTGCTGCACGCGCTCAAGGCGCACGGTGCGCGCCAGATCTTTGGCATACCCGGCGACTTCGCCCTGCCCTACTTCCGCATCATCGAAGAGTCGACCATCCTGCCGCTCTACACGCTGTCGCACGAGCCGGGCGTCGGCTTTGCGGCGGACGCCTCGGCGCGCATCAACTGCGGCCTGGGCGTCGCGGCCGTCACCTACGGCGCCGGCGCCCTGAACATGATCAATTCGGTGGCGGCGGCGTTCGCCGAGAAGTCACCGCTCGTGGTGCTGTCAGGCGGACCCGGCAAGGGCGAATCGCGCTCCGGCCTGCTGCTGCACCACCAGGCCAAGACGCTCGATTCGCAGTTCCAGATCTTCAAGGAGATCACCTGCGACCAGGTGCGCCTGGACGACGCCAAGCGCGCACCGGCCGACATCGCCCGCGTGCTGGCGAGCTGCCTGCGCCGCTCGGAGCCGGTCTACATCGAGATTCCGCGCGACATGGTGGCGCTGCCGTGCGAGCCGGTCGTGGCCGAGGTCGACCTGCTGCCGGACCAGGACGCGCTCAACGCCTGCGTCGACGAGATTCTGGAGCGTCTGGCGCAGGCGCGCTCGCCGGTGCTGATGGCCGGCGTCGAGGTGCGGCGCTATGGCATCGAGGCCAAGGTGGCCGAGCTGTCACGGCGTCTGGGCATGCCGGTGGTGACGAGCTTCATGGGCCGCGGTCTGCTGGCCGAAGAAGACGCGCCGCTGGTGGGCACCTACATGGGCGTGGCCGGTTTTCCGGAGGTCACCCAGCTGGTGGAGAGCTCGGACGGTCTGTTCCTGCTCGGCGAGATCATCTGCGACACCAACTTCGCGGTGTCGGAAACCAAGATCGACATGCGCAAGACAATCCAGGCGCTCGACGGCCGCGTCAACATCGGCTACCACAGCTACGCCAACCTGCCGCTGGCCGCGCTGGTGCAGCGCATGCTCGAGCGCAGCGGCGCTGTGGAAAAAGTGTTCGACGTGAAGCGCCAGGTTTTCCCTTACGGCCTGCCGGCCGATGACGCGACGATCACACCGACCGACATTGCCACCGCCGTCAACGACCTGATGCGCGCGCACGGCAAGATGCCGATCGCATCCGACATGGGCGACTGCCTGTTCACGGCGATGGAAATCGAGCACACCGCGCTGGTGGCGCCGGGCTATTACGCCACCATGGGCTACGGCGTGCCGGCCGGATTGGGCCTGCAGGCCGCCACCGGCCAGCGCCCGCTGATCCTGGTCGGCGACGGCGCCTTCCAGATGACCGGCTGGGAACTGGGCAACTGCAAGCGCTACGGCTGGGACCCGATCGTGCTGCTGTTCAACAACGCCAGCTGGGAGATGCTGCGCACCTTCCAGCCCGAATCAAGCTTCAACGACCTGGGCCACTGGGGTTTTGCCGAAATGGCCGCCGGCATGGGCGGCGACGGCGTGCGCGTCAACACGCGCGCCGAGTTGAAGGCGGCGCTTCAAAAGGCGGTTGCGACACGCGGGCGCTTTCAACTGATCGACATCACGATCCCGCGCGGCGTGCTCTCGGAAACGCTGGCGCGCTTTGTCGCCGGCGTCAAGCGGCTCAACGCCGTCAAGTGAGGCGGGCCTTCAGACCCAGGCGCACTCGCAGGTGAAGTGGCGCAGGAACTGCGGCTGCTTGGTGATCTTCACGCCGCGGATGCTGGCGGCGCGCTGCTTGACCTCGTCGATGACCTCGGCCGCGTAGTCGAAGTGCGACTGCGTGTACATGCGCCGCGGAAAAGCCAGGCGCACCAGCTCCATGCTGTGGTAGGTCTCGGTGCCGTCGGGCAGGCGCTTGCCGAACATCACGGAGCCGATCTCGACGCCGCGAATGCCGCCTTCGAGGTAGAGCGCGTTGCACAGCGCCCAGGCCGGGTAATGCGCCACCGGCATGTTCGGCAGCACGGTGCGCGCATCGATGTAGACCGCATGACCGCCGGTGGGCTTGACGAAGCCGACGCCCGAGGCCTCCAGCCGCTCGCCCAGGTACTCGGCCGTGCGCAGGCGGTAGCGCAGGTAGTCTTCCTGCATGCCCTCCTCCAGGCCGACGGCCAGCGCCTCCAGGTCGCGCCCGGCCAGGCCGCCGTAAGTGGGGAAGCCCTCGGTCATGATCAGCACATTGCGCACCGCGTCCATCCACTCCTCGCTGCGCAGCACGATGAAGCCGCCGATGTTGACCATGCCGTCCTTCTTGGCGCTCATGGTGGCGCCGTCGGCGTAGGAGAACATCTCCTGCACTATGGCCTTGATCGGCGTGTTCTCGTAACCGCTCTCGCGCATCTTGATGAACATGGCGTTCTCGGCGAAGCGGCAGACGTCCATGATGAAAGGCTTGCCGTACTTCTTGAGCAGCGCGGCGTAGGCGCGGATGTTGGCCATCGAGACCGGCTGCCCGCCGCCGGTGTTGTTGGTCACCGTGAGCATGCCGAACGGAATGCGCTCACCCTGCGTCTGGAGCAGCGCCTCGACGCGCGCCAGATCGATGTTGCCCTTGAACGGGTAGATCAGCGCCGGCTGCAGGCCTTCGGGAATCACCAGGTCCTGCGCCTCGACGCCGATGTATTCGAGGTTGGCGCGCGTGGTGTCGAAGTGCGAGTTGTTAGGCACCAGGTCGCCCTTCTTGCACACGGCCGTGAACAGCACCTTCTCGGCCGCGCGGCCCTGATGCGTCGGCACGAAATGCTGCATGCCCGTGATGCCCTGGATCACGGCCTCCAGACGGTAGAAGCTGCGCGCGCCGGCGTAGCTCTCGTCGCCCTCCATGATCGCGCCCCATTGCCGGGAGGACATGGCGCCGGTGCCGGAATCGGTCAGCCAGTCGATCAGCACATCCTCGGCGCGCAGCTTGAAGACGTTGAGCTTGGCTTCAACCAGCAACTGCTCGCGCTCGGCGCGCGTGGTCATGCGGATCGGTTCGATGCTCTTGATGCGAAAGGGTTCAATCAGGGTTTTGGGCATGGCGGTGGGCTCGGAGTTGAGAATCAGGGCGTGAAGGTAGCACCGCCGAAAACAGCGTGGTGTCGGCTATTGCCAACAGATCGAAAATATTTCCGTGCCGGCCCGATAATCAAGCCATCCTGTCCCGCGATCAGTGGACAAAACCCCTAACCCCCAGGAGAAACAAAATGGCAAAAGGTCAACAAAGCAACAAGATGGTCAAGAAGCCGAAGAAAGACACGGCACCACCAAAGCCGGTGTCACCCGACGCCGTGCGCCCCACCATCACGACCGTCGTGCCGGTGCGCGGCAAGGCGAAGAACGCGCCTGGAAAAAACTGACTTGCGGTATTGACACGGCTGGGACTGGGCGAATGCCGGGCGCTCCGCGTCCTTTGGACTTTTTGATGTCGCGCCCGACATTCGCCCAGCCCCAGCCTCGCCGTGTTGGCAAACCAGGATGGTGAGCGCTGAACTCAGCGTGCTCTACGCCGACGCCGCCCTGCTGGTGCTCGACAAGCCGGCCGGCCTGCTTTCGGTGCCCGGACGCGGCGACGACAAGCAGGACTGCCTGAGCGCGCGGGCGCAGCGCCTGTACCCCGATGCCCTGATCACGCACCGCCTGGATCAGGCGACCTCCGGTTTGATGGTCATGGCGCGCGGCGCAGAGCCGAACCGCCAGCTCAGCGCCGCCTTCGCCGACCGCAGCGTCGACAAGCGCTACATCGCGGTGGTCGAAGGCATTCTTGAGGCTCCCGATGATGAATGGGGCGTGATCGATCTGCCGATCAGCCTGGACTGGCCGAACCGCCCGCGGCGCATCATCGACCCGCAAGCCGGCAAGCCCAGCACCACGCGCTGGCGCGTGCTGGCACACGATGAAGCCAGCCAAACCACCCATCTTGAACTCGAACCGCTGACCGGCCGCTCGCACCAGCTGCGCGTGCACCTGCAGGCGCTGGGCCACCCTATCGTGGGCGACACGCTCTACGGCAGCCAGGCCGCCAGCTCAGCGTCGCGCATGCTGCTGCATGCCCGGTCCTTGGCGCTGCGCCACCCGAGCAGCGGCGAGGCCATGCGCTTTGTCAGCGTTGTGCCGTTTTAGCAGCCGCTTCGCGCCGACCGCTCGCGCAGCGTCGCCCTACTCCACCCTGGTAATGCGCGTCGGCTTGAAGCCCAGGTCCGCCGCCTTGCCCTTGCGTGCGCGCGCGGCGCGGGCATTGTTGAGGCTGCGGATCTCGAGCGTCTCCTCGCGCGCCTTGCCGCCGCGGCCGATGCCTTCGATGCGCACGCTGCGCGTGTAGGCGGCAGCGCCGGCCAGCGTGTCCTTGTCCTGCAGATCCAGCAGCATCAAACCGCGCCCGCCATTGGCCATGGTCTTGAGTTCGCCGATCTCGAAGGTCAGGATGCGCCCGCCGGTCGAAGCGCAGGCCACGTGCGTGGCGGCCGGCACAGGTGCCGGGCCCGAGCCGCCCGCCACGATGGAGGGCGCGCACAAGGTCTCCGCATCGTTGCACGTGACAAATGACTTGCCCGCCTTCAGGCGCGACGTCATGTTGGCCACGCTGGCGATGAAGCCATAACCGGCCGAGCCGCTGAGCAGCAGGCTGGCATCGGCGGGACCGGCGTAGTAGTACGCGAGCTGGGTGCCGGCTTCGAGTTCGAGCAACGTGGTGATCGGCTGGCCGTCACCGCGCGCGCCGGGCAACAGCGCCACCGCCACCGAGTAGACGCGGCCCTTGTTGCCGAACACCAGCAGGGTATCGACCGAGCGGCATTCGAAGGTGCCGTAGAGCGCGTCGCCGGCCTTGAAGTTGTAGACCGGCGCCGCGGCGTCGGCACCGCGGTCGCGCGCCCAGCCCTTTTGCACGCGCACCCAGCCTTTTTCGCTGACCACCACGGTCACCGGCTCGTCCACCACCTTGATCTCGAGCACGGCCTTTTTCTCCGCCTGGATCAGCGTACGGCGCGGGTCGGCAAAGGCCTTGGCGTCGGCCTCGATCTCCTTGATCATGAGGCGGCGCAAAGCCGCCGGGCTGCCGAGGATTTCTTCGAGCTTCTTCTGCTCGTCGCGCAAGCTACTCAGTTCCTGCTCGATCTTGATCGCTTCGAGCCGCGCCAGCTGGCGCAGGCGGATTTCGAGAATGTCTTCGGCCTGCCGGTCCGACAGCGCAAAGCGCGCGATCAGCGCCACTTTCGGTTCGTCCGACTGGCGGATGATGGCGATGACCTCGTCGATGTTGAGCAGGACGATCTGGCGCCCTTCCAGAATGTGGGCACGGTCCAGCACCTTGGCCAGGCGATGGCGCGAGCGCCGCTCGATCATGTTCTGGCGAAACGCGATCCACTCGGTGAGCATCTGGCGCAGCGACTTGAGCGTGGGCCGGCCGTCGAGCCCGACCATGGTCAGGTTCACCGGCGAGGTGGTCTCCAGGCTGGTATGCGCGAGCAGCGTGGTGATGAGCTCCTGCTGCTCGATGCGGCTGGTCTTGGGCTCGCACACCAGGCGCACGGCGGCGTCCTTGCTCGACTCGTCGCGCACGACGTCGAGCACGGCCAGCACGCTGGCCTTGAGCTGGTTCTGCTCCAATGTCAGCGCCTTCTTGCCGAGCTTGATCTTGGGATTGGTCAGCTCCTCGATCTCTTCGAGCACGCGCTGCGTGCTGACCCCCGGCGGCAGTTCCGTCACGACGAGCTGCCACTGGCCGCGCGCGAGTTCCTCGATCTTCCAGCGCGCGCGCACCTTGAGCGAACCGCGCCCCGTGCGATAGGCCTCGGCGATGTCGGCATCGGTGCTGGTGATCTGCCCGCCGCCCGGATAGTCGGGGCCCGGAATCAGCGCGAGCAATTCCTCTTGCTTGAGCTGCGGGTTCTTGATCAGCGCGACGCAGGCATCGGCCACCTCGCGCAGGTTGTGACTCGGAATCTCGGTGGCCAAACCCACAGCGATGCCGCTGGCGCCGTTGAGCAGCGCAAAGGGCAGGCGCGCCGGTAGTTGCTGCGGCTCTTCGGTGGAGCCGTCGTAGTTGGGTGTGAATTCGACCGTACCTTCGTCGATTTCGTCGAGCAGCAAGCCGGTGATCCTGGCCAGCCGCGCCTCGGTGTAGCGCATCGCCGCAGCACCATCGCCATCGCGCGAGCCGAAGTTGCCCTGACCGTCGATCAGCGGGTAGCGCTGGTTGAAATCCTGCGCCATGCGCACCAGCGCCTCGTAGGCGGCCTGGTCGCCGTGCGGGTGAAAGCGGCCGAGCACATCGCCGACCACGCGCGCGCACTTGACCGGCTTGGCGCCGGTGTTGCCGTTCGTTCCGCCATAGCCCAGGCCCATGCGCGACATCGCGTACAGAATGCGCCGCTGCACCGGCTTCTGGCCGTCGCACACATCGGGCAAGGCCCGACCCTTGACGACGCTCAGCGCGTACTCAAGGTAAGCGCGCTGCGCGTAGGTCGCGAGATTGGGCGCATCGGGATCGTCTGGCAGCGCCGCCGTTTCCGGTGGCGGTGGCGGCGGTTCGAAGAGGTCGAGGATGGATTGGTCGGTCATGTTTTCGGCCTTGTGTCGCTGTGTGTCTATCGTTGGTTTTCGCGTTGCGCTATGGCGCTCGCTGCGGTGCTTTGTGCAGCACCCGCTGCGGCGCAGACGGGTGCGGCAGCTTCCTCATGCTGGAGTTCCAGAAATCGTCATCCGCCGCACCCGTCCGCTCCGCGGTATCGATGTGATCACGACGAAGCCAGTCATTGCGGGCTCCGACCCGCAATCCATGCCTCGTACGGCACTGCTGGAATTGAAAGCATGGATGCCGGACCCCCCGGACCTGGTCCGGGGACGGCATGACAACTTCGGCCTGCGGTGAAGCTGGGATGGGTGGCCGCCGATTTCTGGTACTCCAGCATGAGGTGGCCGCCCATCCCAGCTGCGCCGCGAGAAGCAACAAACATCACACAGAAGGAAACCATCACACATCCACCTCAACCGAATCCCCGTGCAGTTCCATCAACTCACGGCGCGCGCCGGCTTCGCCTTTGCCCATTAACTTCGTAATCAAAGCTTCAGTATTCGCAAAATCGACGCTGCCGAGCTGCACCAGCATCAGGCGGCGCGTGTCGGGGTTGAGCGTCGTGTCCCACAACTGCTCGGCATTCATCTCGCCCAGGCCCTTGAAGCGGCTGATGGTCCAGGCGTTCTCGCGCACGCCTTCCTTGCGCAGCTTGTCGAGGATCGCGGTCAGCTCGCCCTCATCGAGCGCGTAGGCCTTGGAAGCCGGCTTCTTGCCGCGCGCCGGCGCATCGACGCGAAACAGCGGCGGGCGCGCGACGAACACGTGGCCGGTTTCGATCAGCTTGGGGAAGTGGCGGAAGAACAGTGTCAGCAGCAGCACCTGGATGTGCGAGCCGTCCACATCGGCGTCCGACAGGATGCAGACTTTGCCGTAGCGCAAACCACTCAGATCCGGCGTGTCGTTCGGTCCGTGCGGATCAACACCGATGGCCACGGCGATGTCGTGAATTTCGGTATTAGCAAACAGGCGGTCGCGCTCGACCTCCCAGGTGTTGAGCACCTTGCCGCGCAGCGGCAGCACGGCCTGGCTTTCCTTGTCGCGCCCCATCTTGGCGCTGCCGCCGGCCGAGTCGCCCTCGACCAGAAACACCTCGTTGTAGACCAGGTCGCGGCTCTCGCAATCGGTCAGCTTGCCCGGCAGCACGGCCACGCCCGAGCCCTTGCGCTTCTCGACCTTCTGCCCCGCCTTCTGCCGCGTCTGCGCCGCCTTGATCGCGAGCTCCGCGAGCTTTTTGCCGTACTCGACGTGCTCGTTGAGCCAGAGCTCGAGCGCCGGGCGCACGTAGCTCGAGACCAGGCGCACCGCATCGCGGGAGTTCAGGCGCTCCTTGATCTGGCCCTGGAACTGCGGGTCGAGCACCTTGGCCGAGAGCACGTAGCTGGCGCGCGCGAACACGTCTTCGGGCATCAGCTTGACGCCCTTGGGCGCGAGCGCGTGGATCTCGATGAAGGACTTGACCGCCGCGAACAGGCCGTCGCGAAGGCCGCTCTCGTGCGTGCCGCCGGCGCTCGTGGGAATCAGGTTGACGTAGCTCTCGCGCACCGGCTGCCCGTCCTCGGTGAAGGCCACGCACCAGGACGCGCCCTCGCCGTCGGCGAAGCTGTCGTGCTGCGCGTCGGCAAAACCCTCGCCGGCAAACAGGGGGATCACGAGCTCGCCGGTGAGCGTCTGCATCAGGTAGTCGTTGAGTCCGCCCTTGTAGAGCCAGGTCTGGGTCTCCTTGCTCTTCTCGTTGACGAAGGTGACGGTGACGCCGGGCATCAGCACGGCCTTGCTGCGCAGCAGATGGGCGAGCTGCGCCATCGGCAGCGCCAGCGTCTCGAAATACTTGGCGTCGGGCCAGACGCGCACCGTGGTGCCGGACTTGCGGTCGCCCTCACCCTGCTTGCGGATCTGCAGCGGCTCGATCACATCGCCACCGGAGAACACCAGCCGTGCCACCTGGCCTTCGCGGTAGCTCGTGGCCTCCAGCCTCGTGGCCAGCGCATTGGTCACGCTGACGCCCACGCCGTGCAGACCGCCCGAGAAGCTGTAGGCGCCGCCCTGCCCCTTGTCGAACTTGCCGCCGGCGTGCAGCCGCGTGAAGACCAGCTCGATCACCGATGCGTTTTCTTCCGGGTGCAGGCCGAACGGGATGCCGCGGCCGTCGTCCTCGACGCTGATCGACCCGTCGGCGTGCAGACAGACCTTGATCTTCCTGCCATGCCCGGCCAGTGCCTCGTCGGCGGCGTTGTCGAGGATTTCCTGCACCGCGTGCAGCGGGCTGTCGGTCCGGGTGTACATGCCGGGACGCTGCTTGACGGGCTCGAGCCCCTTGAGCACGCGGATCGAGGCTTCGGAATATTCGCTGGTGGGTTTGACGGCCATAGCCGCGGATTGTAGTCTCGAATCGACAAAAGCCTGTATGAAACTACAGCCAGCTACAAGCCCGCAACCGAGGCCGGAAAACCGGGGCTGCTGTTGCGGATGCGCTCGCCCAGCTGCTCCCGGAGCTGCACGCAACGCTCGCGCTCGGCTCCGCAGACGCCGGTGCTGCGCAGCGGGTCGAGCCGCTGCAGAAACCAGTCGGGAGACCAGATGGCACTCGGAAAATCCATCGGCGCGGCCGCGCTGCAGACCCGGCAATCGAGCAGATGGCCCCACATCTTGCGCCAGGCGACAAAGCGCGCATGTTTGCGGATCACCTCATCGTAGGTCGTGGCAAGCAAGGTCAGACGGCGCCCGGTCTTGGCCCAGCTGTGCAGGGATTCGACCACCGCGCGCTCGTGCAGCGGCCAGTCCTCGAACGTGGCGTCGCTCAGGATGAGCTCGCGCCATCCCTCCCGCGCGGCAGCGGCCAGCGCATCGCGCACGCGCTGCGCAAAGGCTTCGCGCCCCGAGAATTGACCGCTGGGCAGGGTTTCTGACATGGCATCAATAATATCGACTCTTCAAACTGCGACAATTTGCCCATGGAAATCAATCAACAATGCGTGGTCGCACTGACCTGGATCCTCAAGGACACCTTGGGCGAGGAACTCGATGTGCTGGAGGAGCCGGTCGAGTTTCTGGTCGGCGGCGACGACCTCTTCGACGCCATCGAAGCGGCGCTGCAGGGGCACGAAGCTGGCGCCAAGGTCGAGTTGCACATCGAACCGGAGCAGGGCTTTGGCGACTTCAACGACCAGCTTGTCTTTCTCGAGGCGCGCGATCTTTTCCCGCCCGAGATCGAAGAAGGCATGACGATCGAAGGCGTCTCGCTGCCGGCCGGCTGCAATCCGGACGCGCCGCGCGACGTGACCTACACCGTGACCGACATCTACCCCGAGCACATCGTGCTCGATGCCAACCATCCGCTGGCCGGCATTGCGCTGCGCCTGTCGCTGAAGGTGGAAGCGGTGCGCGAGGCGACTGAAGAAGAGATCGGCCGCGGCTCGGCCGGCACCGGCTTCTTCCGCATCCAGCCGCTGCACGCGACGACGCCGGGCAACGAGACGCGGCACTGAGCGCCGTCAGGACTTGCCGGTCGACCCGTAACCGCCCGCCCCGCGTTCGCTGGCCGGGAAATCGCTGACGACATTGAACTGCGCCTGCACCACCGGGACGATCACGAGTTGCGCGATGCGCTCCATCGGCTCGATGGTGAACGGCGTGTCGCTGCGGTTCCAGGCGCTGACCATCAGCTGCCCCTGGTAATCGCTGTCGATCAGACCGACCAGGTTGCCCAGCACGATGCCGTGCTTGTGGCCCAGGCCCGAGCGCGGCAGGATGATGGCGGCATAGCCGGGGTCCTTCAGATGGATCGCGATGCCGGTCGGCACCAGCTGCCATGCGTTCGCGCCCAGCGTCAGCGGCGCATCCAGGCAGGCGCGCAGGTCGAGCCCGGCGCTGCCACTCGTCGCATAGGCCGGCAACTGCGAAGCCATGCGCTGGTCCATGATCTTGACGTCGATCTTCATCATGCTTTGTCTTTCACGCTGATCCGCGTTGCAATCTCTGCCACCAGCTTGCGCGCCAATGCCAACTTGCTGTCGCGCGCGAGTTCCTTGCTGCCGGCGGCGTCTATCAGCAGCAGCGCGTTGTCGTCCTGGCCGAAGGTGGCCGGGCCGATGTTGCCCACCAGCAGCGGCACGCCCTTGCGTTCGCGCTTGGCCTGCGCGTGGCGCAGCAGGTCATGGCTCTCGGCGGCAAAGCCGACGCAGTACAGCTCGCCGGCATGCGCGCGCGGCGACTGCGCCAGCGTGGCCAGGATGTCCGGGTTCTCGACGAAGCTCAGGGCCGGCGCGGCACCGGAGCCGTCCTTCTTGATCTTTTCGCCCGCCGCATTGGCGGGACGCCAGTCGGCCACGGCCGCCGTGGCGATGAAGATGCCGGCCGCACCCGCCTGCGCCAGCGTGGCACCGAGCATGTCGCGCGCCGAAGTGACATCGATGCGCTTGACGCCGCGCGGCGTCGGCAGGTGCACCGGTCCCGCCACCAGCGTGACCTCGGCGCCGGCCTCGCGCGCCGCGCGGGCGATGGCGAAACCCATCTTCCCGCTCGAAAGATTGGTGATGCCGCGCACCGGATCGATCGCTTCGTAGGTCGGCCCCCCCGTCACCAGCACTTGCCGGCCGTGCAGCGGCTTGGGCTGAAAAAAAGCGATCAGGTCTTCCAGCAGCTCCTGCGCTTCGAGCATGCGGCCGTCGCCGGTCTCGCCGCAGGCCTGCTCGCCGCTGCCCACATCGAGCACCGTGGCGCCGTCGGCGCGCAGTTGCGCCACATTGCGCTGCGTCGCCGGATGCGCCCACATCTCGCGGTTCATCGCCGGCGCCAGCAGCAGCGGCACGGTATCCAGCGGGCGTGCCAGGCACAGCAGGCTCAGCAGATCGTCGGCGCGGCCGTGCAGCAGCTTGGCCATGAAATCGGCGCTGGCCGGTGCAATCAGGATGGCATCGGCTTCACGGCTCAGGTTGATGTGCGCCATGTTGTTCGGTTCGCGCGCGTCCCACTGCGAGCTGCAGACAGGCCGGTTGCTCAATGCCTGCATCGTGACCGGCGTGATGAACTGCTGGGCCGCCTCGGTCATCACGACCTGCACCGTCGCGCCTTCCTTGACTAGGGCGCGGCACAATTCGGCCGCCTTGTAACAGGCAATGCCGCCGGTCAGGCCCAAAACAATGTGTTTTCCAGCAAGATCATTCATGGGCAGCAATGTAGCAGAACACTTTTTTGCCCCCACACTTGTCATTTCATGTACTGCGCTGCCCCCCGCGGGAGCCCTCGCGCCTAGGGGCGGCCCGTCGGTCGCTCGTATAATCACAATTTCCAACCGAATGAGCTTCACGCTCACTCTGACATGACCAAATTTGTCTTCGTCACCGGCGGTGTGGTGTCTTCCCTGGGCAAGGGAATCGCCTCAGCCTCCTTAGCCGCGATTCTGGAGTCGCGAGGCCTCAAAGTCACTCTCATCAAGCTCGATCCCTACCTGAACGTCGATCCCGGCACGATGTCGCCGTTTCAGCACGGCGAGGTCTTCGTCACCGACGACGGTGCCGAGACCGATCTGGACCTGGGCCACTACGAGCGCTTCGTGGACACGCGCATGCGCAAGGCGAACAACTTCACCACCGGCCAGATCTACAAGAGCGTGCTGGAGAAGGAGCGCCGCGGCGATTACCTTGGCAAGACGGTGCAGGTGATACCGCATGTCACCAACGAGATCCAGGAATTCATCCGGCGCGGCGCCGGCATGGGCACGCCCGAAGCGGTCGACGTGGCGATCGTCGAGATCGGCGGCACCGTCGGCGACATCGAGTCGCTGCCCTTCCTGGAAGCCGTGCGCCAGATGAGCCTGAAGATGGGCCACAACACGTGCGCCTTCGTGCATCTGAGCTACGTGCCCTGGATCGCCGCCGCCGGCGAGCTCAAGACCAAGCCGACCCAGCACACGGCCAAGCAGCTGCGCGAGATCGGCATCCAGGCCGACGCGCTGATCTGCCGCGCCGACCGCCCGATCCCCGACGAGGAACGCGAGAAGATCTCGCTCTTCTCCAATGTGCCCGACTGGGGCGTGATCTCGATGTGGGACGTCGACACCATCTACAAGGTGCCGCGCATGCTGCACGAGCAGGGTCTGGACGGACTGATCTGCGACAAGCTGCGCCTGAACACGCATCCGGCCAACCTCAAGCGCTGGGACGATCTGGTCTACGAGACCGAGCACCCGCAAGGCGAGGTCAGCATCGCAATGGTCGGCAAGTACGTGGACCTGAGCGACAGCTACAAGTCGCTCAACGAGGCGCTGCGCCACGCCGGCATGAAGAACCATGTGCGCGTCAAGATCGGCTACGTCGACTCGGAAAACCTCACGCCCGAGAACGTCTCGCAGCTGGCCAAGTTCGACGGCGTCCTGGTGCCCGGCGGCTTTGGCAAGCGCGGCATCGAAGGCAAGATCTGCGCGGCCCGTTTCGCGCGGGAGACCAAGACCCCGTATCTTGGCATCTGCCTGGGCATGCAGGTGGCGACCATCGAATTCGCGCGCCATGTCGCCGGTCTCGACGAAGCCAACAGCACCGAGTTCGAACCCGAGAACAAGAACCCCGTGATCGCCCTGATCACGGAGTGGAAGGACGCCGACGGCAGCATCAAGACGCGCGACGAGAACTCCGACCTCGGTGGCACCATGCGCCTGGGCGCGCAAAGCTCCGACGTGATCAAGGGCACGTTGGCGCACCAGATCTACGGCGACGTCGTCACGGAACGGCACCGCCACCGCTACGAGGCCAACGTCAACTTCCTCGACGCCCTGCGCAAGGCCGGGCTCGTGATTTCGGCGCTGACGCAACGCGAGCACCTGACGGAGATCGTCGAGCTGCCGCAAACCGTGCACCCCTGGTTCATCGGCGTGCAGTTCCACCCCGAATTCAAGTCGACGCCCTGGAACGGGCACCCGCTGTTCAATGCCTTCGTCAAGGCCGCGCTGGAACACCAGGCCGGCACGCGTAACCTGAAGGCAGTCGCATGAAGCTTTGCGGCTTTGACGTCGGCTTAACGCATCCCTTTTTTCTGATTGCCGGTCCGTGCGTCATCGAGTCCGAGCAATTGCAGATGGATACCGCCGGCACGCTCAAGGAAATCACCGGCAGCCTGGGCATTCCCTTCATATTCAAAAGCAGCTTCGACAAGGCCAATCGTTCGTCGGACAACACCTTTCGTGGGCCCGGCATCGACAAGGGGCTGGAGATTTTGGCCAAGGTGAAACGCGAGTTGCATTTGCCGGTGCTGACCGACATCCATTCCGAAGAGCAGATAGCGCAAGTGGCATCGGTCGTTGACGTGCTGCAGACGCCCGCCTTCCTGTGCCGCCAGACCGATTTCATCCGCGCGGTGGCGCAATCGGGCAAGCCGGTCAACATCAAGAAGGGCCAGTTCCTCGCGCCGCACGACATGAAGAACGTGATCGACAAGGCGCGCGCGGCCGCCCGTGAAGCGGGGCTCGAGGAAGACAACTTCATGGCCTGCGAGCGCGGCGCCAGTTTTGGCTACAACAATCTGGTCTCCGACATGCGCTCGCTGGCCATCATGCGCGAGACCGGCGCGCCGGTCGTGTTCGACGCCACGCACTCGGTGCAGTTGCCCGGCGGCCAGGGCACGAGCAGCGGCGGCCAGCGCGAGATGGTTCCGGTGCTGGCACGCGCTGCGGTTGCGGTCGGCGTCGCCGGCCTGTTCATGGAAACGCATCCCGACCCCAGCAAGGCGCTGAGCGACGGGCCCAACGCCGTGCCCCTCAAGCACATGCGTGCCCTGCTGGAAACGCTGGTGGCGCTGGACGCCGTGACCAAGCGCTGCGGCTTCCTCGAAGACCGCTTTGCCGTCTGATTTTTGTTTTACAAGTCTGGAAAGAAAGTTATGAGCGCAATTGTTGACATCGTAGGCCGCGAAATCCTGGATTCACGCGGCAACCCCACCGTCGAATGCGACGTGCTGCTGGAATCGGGCACCATGGGCCGCGCCGCCGTGCCGTCCGGCGCCTCTACGGGCAGCCGTGAGGCGATCGAGCTGCGCGACGGCGACAAGAGCCGCTACCTCGGCAAAGGCGTGCTCAAGGCCGTCGAGCACATCAACACCGAAATCTCCGAGGCCGTGCTCGGCCTCGATGCGTCCGAGCAGGCCTTCCTCGACAAGACGCTGATCGACCTCGATGGCACGGAGAACAAGTCGCGCCTGGGCGCCAACGCCATGCTGGCGGTTTCGATGGCGGTGGCGCGCGCCGCGGCCGAAGAATCGGGCCTGCCGTTGTACCGCTATTTCGGCGGAATGGGCGGCATGCAGATGCCCGTCCCCATGATGAACGTGGTCAATGGCGGCGCGCACGCCAACAACAACCTCGACATCCAGGAATTCATGATCATCCCGATCGGCGCACCGAGCTTTCGCGAAGCGATCCGCTACGGCGCGGAAGTGTTCCATGCGCTCAAAAAAATCCTGCACGACAAGGGCATGAGCGTGGCGGTTGGCGACGAGGGCGGTTTCGCTCCGAACGTGGCAGGCCACGAAGCGGCGATCGAACTGATCCTTCAGGCCATCGATGCCGCCGGCTTTGTTGCCGGTGAGCAGATCGCCCTGGGCCTGGACTGCGCCGCCAGCGAGTTCTTCAAGGACGGCAAGTACAACATCGAAGGCGAAGGCCTGATCCTCACATCGCAGGAATGGACCGACGTGCTGGCGAACTGGGTCGACAAATACCCGATCATCAGCATCGAGGACGGCATGAGCGAAGGCGACTGGGACGGCTGGAAGATCCTGACCGATCGCCTGGGCAAGAAGGTGCAGATCGTCGGCGACGACCTGTTCGTCACCAACACCAAGATCTTCAAGGAGGGCATCGACAAGGGCATCGCCAACTCGATCCTGATCAAGATCAACCAGATCGGCACGCTGACGGAAACCTTTGCCGCCATCGAGATGGCCAAGCGCGCCGGCTACACCGCCGTCATCAGCCACCGCTCCGGCGAGACCGAAGACTCCACCATCGCCGACCTCGCCGTCGGCACGAATGCGGGCCAGATCAAGACCGGCAGCCTGAGCCGCTCGGACCGCATGGCCAAGTACAACCAGCTGCTGCGCATCGAGGAAGACCTCGGTGACATCGCCAGCTACCCGGGCCGCGCGGCCTTCTACAACCTGCGCTGACCGGATGCGCGGCCCGTCGCAAGCCTGAACCATGGGTCGGCGCCTCGTCTCCATCGCCCTGCTGTGCCTGCTCGTGATCGTGCAGGCACAGCTGTGGTTCGGCCGGGGCAGCGTGCGGGCCGTCGCCCATCTGCAGGATCAGCTCGCCACGCAGAAGCAGCAGAACGAGCAGGCGCAACTCGCCAATGACCGGCTCGCGGCTGAAGTGCGCGACCTGAAGGAAGGCCTGGAGATGGTCGAGGAAAAGGCCCGCATGGAACTGGGCATGGTCCGGCCCAACGAGATCTACGTCCAGATCAAGCCGGGCAAATAGCGATTCCATCCCCGGGTTTGTCATTGCGGGCCCCGACCCGCAGTCGATGCAGCGCAAACCACCTGGATGCCGGATCAGGCCCGGCATGACCATGGGGCCCCCTACTGCACCTCGGAGCTCGCCGGCGGCACATCGCCCGCCTTGCGAAAGATCTGCGCCACATCGATCGCGTCGAAGCGGTACTGCGCGCCGCAGAACTCGCACCCGACCTCGACCTCGCCGCGCTCGGCCAGAATGCTTTGCGCCTCGTCCTGGCCGAGCCCCAGGATCATGCGACTGACGCGCTCGCGGCTGCAGGAGCAGGCAAAGCGCGGACCGGCATCACCCGCGAGCGGCTCGAAGCGGGTCAGCGCTTCTTCCCAGAACAGGCGCCGCAAAATGGTTTCCACGTCAAGTGTCAGCAGTTCCTCGCGCTTCAGGCTCGATGCCAGGATGGCGATGCGCTGGTAGTCTTCGTTGACGCCGATCTGATCCTCGTTGTGCTGAGTCGCGGCACTGCCGCCCAGGTTTCCCGCGCCCTGCATCGGCAGGCGCTGGATCAGGAGGCCGGCGGCCACCTTGTCGTCGGCCGCCAGCACCAGCGTGGTGTCGAGCTGTTCGCTTTGCAGCATGTAGTGCTCGAGCACCTTGCTCAGGTCCTCGATCTTCTCGCGCTGGTCGCCGAACAGGGGCACGACCCCCTGGTACGGTTGCTGCCCCGGCAGGCGGCTCCTGGGGTCAAGCGTGATCGCGCATTTGCCCTCGTTGCCGACATTGACCAGTTCGCTCAGGCTGGCCTGCGGCGCGATGTCGCCGATGACGGTGGCGGTGGCGCGCAAGCCGAAATCGGGCTGCACTTCGGCCACCGCGAGCTTGACCGGGCCGTCGCCGAAGATCTGCAGGATCAGCGCGCCGTTGAACTTGATGTTGGCCTGCATCAGCGTGGCCGCCGCAACCATCTCGCCGAGCAGATTGAGCACCGGCTCCGGGTAGGCGCCGGTCTTGCCGGCACTGGCGCGCCGCTGCAGGATCTCGGTCCAGGCATCGGTCAGACGCACGAGCACGCCGCGCACAGGCAGGCCGTCAAACAAGAATTTATGAATTTCCGACACGCACTTTTCCTTCAGATCCAGAACTTCAAACAGCGACTTCGCTCAGCCGAGCTTGTGCAGGCCATCGCGAAAACGACGCGCATTGCCGACATAGCCTTGGGCGGCCAGGCGCAGGCCCTCGACCTGCTCGGGCTGGAGCGCTCGCACGACCTTGGCCGGGCTGCCCATGATCATGGAACCATCGGGAAACTCCTTGCCTTCCGTGACCAGTGACCCGGCGCCGACAATGCAGCCCTTGCCGATCTTCGCACCATTGAGCACAACGGCACCGATGCCGATCAGGCTGCCGTCGCCGATCGTGCAGCCGTGCAGCATGACCTTGTGTCCGACCGTCACGTCCTCGCCGACCGTCAGCGGCTTGCCGATATCGGCGTGCAGCACGCTGGCGTCCTGGATGTTGGAGCGCCGCCCGATGCGGATGATTTCGGTGTCGCCCCGGATCACCGTGCCAAACCAGACGCTCGCGTCTTCAGCCAGTTCCACATTGCCCATCACCTGGGCGCTGTCAGCAACCCAAGCCGATTCGGCCAGTCGGGGGGCTATGCCATCAAGTTCGTAGATCGCCATATGTCGCTTCCCTTTTCATCAAGTCAATCGGTGGTTCATATTCCTAGCCACGTGGATGGTGCCGCGCGTGCAGCACCTTGAGCCGCTCCAGGGCCACATGGGTGTAGATGGTCGTGGTCGAGATATCGGCGTGGCCGAGCAGCATCTGCACAGCGCGCAGATCGGCGCCGTGATTGAGCAGATGCGTGGCAAAGGCATGGCGCAGCGTGTGCGGTGACAGCGGCGCGGTGATGCCGGCGCGCAGCGCGTGCTTCTTCACGATCATCCAGAACATGACGCGGCTCATCGCGCTGCCGGCCTTGGGCCCGCGATGGGTCACAAACAGATCCTCGGTCTGCCGGCCCGACAGCAGTTCCGGGCGGGCCTGCGCCAGGTACCGCCGCAGCCACTCGCTCGCGACCTCGCCAAACGGAACCAAGCGCTCCTTGTTGCCTTTGCCGAAGACGCGCAGCACGTTTTCCGACAGGCTCACGTTGAACACCTTGAGCGTCACCAGTTCGCTCACGCGCAGCCCGCTGGCATACATCAGCTCGAGCATGGTGCGGTCGCGCACGCCCAGCGAGGTATCGGTGTCAGGCGCCTTCAGCAGCGCCTCGACCTGCGCTTCGGTCAGCGTCTTGGGCACGCGCAAAGCCTGGCGCGCCGCCTGCAGCCGGAGCGTCGGGTCGGCGCTGATCACGTGCTCGCGCAGCGCCCAGCGGAAGTAGCGCTTGAAGACGGTCAGGCGCCGGTTCGCCGTGGTCGCCTTGCTGCTGGCGTGGCGCGCTGAAAAGTAGGCGTCGATGTCGGCCTGCGTCGTATCCGTCAGAACGCGCCGGCGTGCGGCGAGCCAGGCGGCGTACAGGTTCAGATCACGCCGGTAGGCCGCCAGCGTGTTCTTCGAAAGACCCTCTTCCAGCCACAGGGCGTCGATGAAGGCATCGATCAGCGCCTCGCCGGCCATGAATGGTCTAGCCCGCCGCCAGGCCGCCCCAAGGCGGGCACGCCGCCTTGGGGGGCAGCGAACCACGCGCAGCGGGGAGCGTGGGGGCCAACATCAGTCCAGCCTCAGATGGGCCGACTCGACCACCTTTTTGTAGACGTCGAATTCGGCCTTGATCTGCGCCGCAAACTGCTCGGGCGTGTTGGCAATGATGATGGAGCCAGTGTCCTCGATGCGCTTCTTCACGACCGGATCTTCCAGCGCCTTGCGCACACCGGCGTTGACCTTGTCCACGACATCCCTGGGCAGACCCTTGGGGCCATAGATGCCGTAGTAGGCCATGCGGTTGACCGGCTCCAGACCGATCTCCTTGAAGGTCGGCACATTGGGCAGTTGCGGCATGCGCTGCGGCGCCGCCACCACCACCGCGACCAGCCGGCCCGACAGGATGAAGGGCAGCGCCGACGGCATGTTGTCGAAGGTCATCGGCACCTGGCCCGAGACCGTGTCATTGAGCGCCGGGCCGGCGCCGCGGTACGGAATATGGGTGACGAAGGTGCCGCTCAGATTCTTGTACAGCTCCATCTGCAGGTGCCCGATGCCGCCGGTGCCGGACGACGAATAGGAATACTTGCCGGGGTTCTTCTTCAACTCGGCGACAAAGCCCTTGTAGTCCTTGGCCGGGAAGCTCGGATGCACGGCGATCACATTGGGCGTGGCCGCAATGTTGATGATGGGCGTGAAGTCGGTCAGCGGGTTGTAGGGCGTGCGCGGGTTGATCGCGGGGTTGGCCGCGGTCGTCGACACGGTGGCAAGGCCCAGCGTGTAGCCATCGGGCGCGGCCTTGGCCGTTTCGTTGGCGCCGATGATGCCGCCGCCACCGGCCCGGTTCTCCACCAGCACCGGCTGCCCCAGCGCCTTGCCCAGCGCTTCCGAGATCGTGCGCGCAATGATGTCGGTGGTGCCGCCCGGTGCAAACGGCACCTGCAGCTTGATGACCTTGTTCGGATAGCCCTGCGCCAGCGCAGAGCCGGCAAGCGTGAGCAGACTTAGGGTAGACAGGATTCGACGGTACACGATGGTTTCACTCCTCTGATGTTCAAAATTGTTGATCAACTGGCCAACATGGCTTTGCGATCGCGGGCTCCGGCCCGCAATCCATGGCTCGCGCGGCGCTGTCGCAAGGCATGGCTCCCGGATCAAGTCCGGGATGACAGCCAGAGGTCCGATGTTAACCGGGCCGGACCCACATTCACTGGTATTCTCGCCGGGTGAATTTCGCCCGACTCCTGTTCCCCGACTTCTCCCTGATTCTGTGCGGCTACCTGGTCTGCCGCTACACGGCGCTGGGCCGCAGCGTATGGGCGCCGGTCGAGAGCCTGGTCTACTTCCTGTTCTTCCCGGTCCTGCTGTTTCACTCGATCATCAAGAGCCCGCTTGACGTCGCAGCGGCGTCGAGCCTGATCGGCGCCGGCTGGGCCATGGGCCTGTGCGGCATCGCGCTGGCCTACTCCATTCCCTACTGGCCTTGGCTCGGTCGCCATGTCGAACGGCGCGAGCACGCGGCCAGCGCCCAGGTCGCGTTTCGCTTCAACTCCTTCATCGGCCTGGCGCTGGCCGACCGGCTCGCCGGGCCGCAGGGCCTGCTTCTGATCGCGGTGCTGATCGGCGTGTGCGTGCCGCTGTTCAACGTCGGCGCCGTCTGGCCGATGGCGCGCCATGCGCAGCGCGGCCTGCTCGGCGAACTGCTGCGCAACCCGCTCATCATCGGAACGGCCTCGGGTCTGGCGGCGAACCTGCTGGGTTTGAGCCTGCCAAACTGGATCGAGCCCACCGTCAGCCGCATCGGCGCCGCCTCCCTGGCGCTCGGGCTCATGGCCGCCGGTGCCGGCATGCAGTTCGGCAGCCTGCACCGCGCCAAGGCCCTGGCCGGCGCCGTATTGGGGATCCGGCATTTCCTGCTGCCGCTGCTGGCCCTGGGATTTGCCAGGCTCTTTCATCTGGACCCGGTTCAGAGCACGGTGCTACTGGCCTTTTCGGCCTTGCCGACGGCGCCGAGCTGCTACGTGCTGGCCGCGCGCATGGGCTACGACGGCGGCTATGTGGCCGGCCTCGTGACGCTGTCGACGCTGCTGGGCATGCTGAGCCTGCCGTTTGCGCTCGGCGTGCTGCGGACGCTCTGAGGCGGCCGCGAGACCCGCCGCCCGGCTTGCCGGCCGGCCCGCGCCATCGACCTTGCGTATGGCAACGCACAGACAGAGGCTGTTTCGTGCCTTAATGTGATGCATGCATTTCGCAGCATCCGCTACTCCCCTTCATAAAGCTTTCCAATGACGCCACCCCGCTGCACCCTTGTCGACGCATCACTGGTTCCGGAGGGCTTGCCGTGCTGATGGGCCCGAACGAGATTGAATCGCTCAAGGACGTGCCGCTCAAGGCGGTCGCGCTGCAGAGCGCAATCTTCAACAGCGCCAACTTCTCCAGCATCGCCACCGACGCCAAGGGCGTGATCCAGATTTTCAATGTCGGCGCCGAGCGCATGCTGGGTTATGCGGCCGCCGACGTGATGAACAAGATCACGCCGGCCGACATTTCCGATCCGCAGGAGCTGATCGCGCGCGCCAAGGCGCTGAGCGTCGAACTGGAGACCGACATCGCGCCGGGCTTCGAGGCGCTGGTATTCAAGGCCTCGCGCGGCATCGAGGACATCTACGAGCTGACCTACATCCGCAAGGACGGCAGCCGCTTCCCGGCCGTGGTCTCGGTCACGGCGCTGCGCGACGACCAGGAAGCCATCATCGGCTACCTGCTGATCGGCACCGACAACACGGCGCGCAAGCGCGCCGAAGAGGCTCTGCAGCGCGCCGGCGCGCTGCAGAGCGCGATCTTCAACAGCGCCAACTTTTCCAGCATCGCCACCGATGCGCGCGGCGTGATCCAGATTTTCAACGTCGGCGCCGAGCGCATGCTGGGCTATGCGGCGGCCGAGGTGATGAATAAGATCACGCCGGCCGACATCTCGGACCCGCAGGAAGTCATTGCGCGCGCCCAGGCGCTGAGCGTCGAACTCGAGACCGACATCGCGCCGGGCTTCGAAGCGCTGGTGTTCAAGGCCTCGCGCGGCATCGAGGACATCTACGAGCTGACCTACATCCGCAAGGACGGCAGCCGCTTCCCAGCCGTGGTCTCGGTCACGGCGCTGCGCGACGACCAGAACTACATCATCGGCTACCTGCTGATCGGCACCGACAACACGGCGCGCAAGCAGGTCGAAGCGGAGCGCGCGCGGCTCGACCAGGTGCTGCGCGACAAGAACGAAGAGCTGGAGAACGCCAAGTTTGTGGCGGAAAAGGCGAACCGCGCTAAGAGCAATTTCCTGGCGAGCATGAGCCACGAGCTGCGCACCCCGCTCAATGCCATCCTGGGCTTCGCACAGGTCATGGAATCGGGCTCGCCCGCGCCGACGACATCCCAGCGCGCCAACCTCGAGCAGATCCTGAAGGCCGGCTGGTATTTGCTCGAACTGATCAACGAAGTCCTCGACCTCGCGCTGATCGAGTCGGGCAAGGCGACGCTGTCGCTGGAGCCGGTCGCGCTGATCGAAGTCATGCGCGAGTGCCAAGCCATGATCGAGCCGCAGTCGCAAAAGCGCGGCATCGGATTGATGTTCCCGCGCTTCGACCTGCCGCTCTACATCAACGCGGACAGGACCCGGGTCCAGCAGGTTCTCATCAACCTGCTGTTCAACGCGATCAAGTACAACAAGCCCCATGGCATGGTCTCGGTGGAGTACGCCCTGTCGCCGCCAAACGCCATCCGCATCAGCGTGCGCGACACCGGCGCCGGACTGGCGCCGGAGCAGATTGCGCAGCTGTTCCAGTCGTTCAATCGGCTGGGCAAGGAATCGAGCAAGGAAGAAGGCTCCGGCATCGGCCTGGTCGTGACCCAGAAGCTGGTGGAACTGATGGGCGGCAAGATCGGTGTCGACAGCCAGGTCGGCGTCGGCAGCGTGTTCTGGTTCGAGCTGAGCCTGGCCAGCGCGCCGCTGCCGGTCGCACCGCAAGCCGAACACGAAACCGAAGCACTGGCGCCGGCACCGCATGGCGCGCCGCTGCGCACCGTGCTGTACGTCGAAGACAACCCGGCCAACCTGGAGCTGGTCGAACAGCTGCTGCAGCGCCGCTCCGACCTGCGACTGCTCAGCGCGGTCAACGGCCACCTCGGCATCGAGTTCGCGCGCCTGTACCATCCGGACGTGATCCTGATGGACATCAACCTGCCGGGCATCAGCGGCACCGAAGCGATGCAGATCCTGATGGCGGACCCCGACACCGCCTCGATACCGATCATCGCCTTGAGCGCCAATGCCGTGCCGCGCGACATCGAGAAGGGTCTTGAGGCCGGCTTCTTCGACTACATCACCAAACCGATCAAGGTCAAACTGTTCATGGACACGCTCGACGCGGCGCTGGAATTTGCGAAAACCCACGCCGCGCACGGACGCGATGCCACAGATCCGGTCCTGACCTGATCGCGTCAACGCAGCCGCGAACTCGCCCACAGCACCGAGCGGACACTATGAACACGTCGATGAAGCGACTGCTGCTGCTCTTGTGCGTGTGCTGGACAAGCGCCTGGGCGCAACAGCGACCGCTTGAGATTCACGACCGGCTCGCCGGCACGGCCGCCCAGGCCAAGCTCGTGGCGCTGACGCTCGACGCCTGCTCCGGGCAGTTCGACGATGACCTGCTTGCGTTTCTGATTCGCAACCGGATTGCGGCCACGATTTTCGCCACGAAGAAATGGCTGGTGCACAACCCGTCGGGCGTTGCCGTCATCAAGGCGCATCTGGACCTGTTTGATGTGGAGGACCACGGCGAGAACCATATTCCCGCCGTGATCGGTGCCGGGCGAAAGGTCTACGGCATCCGGGGCGAATCCGATGTGCTTCACCTGCGCCGCGAGGTCGCCGAAGGCGGCCGCGCCATTACCGAGATGATCGGCGTGCCGCCGCACTGGTACCGGGGCGCGACCGCCGAGTACGACTCACAGGCCGTCACCGAAATCGAAAAGATGGGCTACGGGATCGCCGGGTTCTCGGTCAATGCCGATGCCGGCGCCAAGCTGCGCAAGCCGGCGATCGAAGAGCGGCTCAAGCATGTCAAGCCCGGGGACGTGATCCTCGCGCACATGAACAAGCCCGCATCCGACACCGCAGAAGGCCTGTCCGCCGGGCTGATTCAACTGCTGAAGATGGGCTTCGTGTTTGTGCGGCTTGATCAGGTCGATCTGATCCAGGTGCCATAGCCCGGGCTGCGAAAACCGGTGTCGCAACCATCAACCCGGCACATCGGGCCGGGCCGCTTCGCGCTGCCGCTTGGCCCGCAGCAAGCGAAAGCGCCAGCGCACCAGACCCACGGCGTAGCTGATGTAGTAGCCGGCGAGCAGACCGAAGACCGCCAGCGTGACGGGGCTGCGCGCGAAGTCACCCATGCCATGCGGCATGCCCGGCGCGCTGGTGTAGACCTCGACAAAGCGGTAGACGATGCGGCCCACAAACAGCAGCGACAGGACGATGCCCAGATGCGCGTTGGGCGTGTAGAACAAGCCCTTCTTGGTCGCTTCGAAGCTGGTCTTGCGCAGGCCCCATCCCCCCAGCAGGGCGCCCAGGGCGACGGCAGCGGCAAGCCCCGCCAGACGCTCGACATGCGCACGCGCTGCCAGGGCGAGCAAGAGCAGCAAGGTGGGGAAGATGACCAGCGTGATCCAGGGCCGGATCCGCGACAGCCGTTGCCGCCCGATCATCCGGCGAAAGCGCGCATGGATGCGCCAGGCGAGCAGCGGCAGCAAGAACAACAGCGTCAGTGTCGTGGAATCCGGTGCTTGCATCGTTCGCTAGGCCATGGGGGTGGCTTGGCCAGCGAGCGCCCAGGCCACGTGCTCGCGCACCAGCGCGCTCGGGTGCGTGGCGCGCGCGGCCAGCGCATGGGTCAGCTCCTGGTCCGGCGCCGCGCGCACGGCGTTGCCCAGCGCCACCGCGATGTTGCGCAGCCAGCGTTCATGGCCGATGCGCCGGATCGGGCTGCCTTCGGTATGGCGCAGGAATTCATCCTCGCTCCAGCCGAACAGCGTCGCCAGTTTGCTGCCAACCAGGCCCGCCCGCTCGTCGAAATCAGGCAAGGCGCTGCGCTGCGCAAATTTGTTCCAGGGGCAGATCAGCTGGCAGTCGTCACAGCCGTAGATGCGGTTGCCGATCAGCGGCCGAAGTTCCAGCGGGATCGAGCCCGCGTGCTCGATCGTCAGGTAGGAGATGCAGCGCCGCGCATCGAGCTGCTGCGGCGCCACGATGGCCTGCGTCGGGCAGATGCCGATGCAGGCCGTGCAACTGCCGCAATGACCGGCGACCGGATCGGTGGCGGGCAGCGCGACATCGACATAGATCTCGCCCAGGAAGAACATGGAACCGGCTTCGCGGCTCAGCAGCAGCGTGTGCTTACCGCGCCAGCCCAGGCCGGCGCGCGCGGCGAGTTCGGCTTCGAGCACCGGCGCCGAATCGGTGAAGACACGGTAACCGAGCGCTCCGAATTCGGCGCTGATGCGCGTGCTCAAGTGCTGCAGGCGATTGCGCAGCACCTTGTGGTAATCCCGTCCGCGCGCGTACAGGGAGATGATGGCCTCATCGGGCCGGCGCAGTCGGTCCAATTCGATCGCCTGCCAGTCGGTCGGTGTGGCGGCGCTGAGGTAGTCCATGCGCGTCGTGATCACGCTGACCGTGCCCGGCAGCAGCTCAGCCGGGCGCGCGCGCTTCGTGCCGTGCGCCGCCATGTAGGCCATGTCGCCATGGAAACCCTGCGCCAGCCAGGCCGATAATCCGGGCTCTGATGATGACAAATCGACACCGGCCACGCCAATTTGGGAAAATCCCAGTTCCTTTCCCCATGACTGAATTCTGGAGACCCATTGGCTGGCACTGACATGATCGATGAGATTGGACACACGCCGATTGTAAAAACTCTGCTCTGGCCCGATGAACAGGCAACGCAACGCTTCGCGCAGGCGCTGGCGGCCCAGGCGGCGCTGGGCAACGCCTTCATCGAATTGCGCGGCGACCTCGGCGCCGGCAAGACCACGCTGGTGCGCCATCTGCTGCACGCGCTCGGGGTGACGGGCCGCGTCAAGAGTCCAACCTATGCCGTGGTCGAACCCTACGAACTGCCCGCCCTCAACATCTGGCACTTCGACTTCTACCGCTTCCATGACCCGAGCGAATGGCGCGATGCCGGCTTTCGCGACATCTTTGCCGGACCCGGCCTGAAGCTGGCCGAATGGCCCGACAAGGCTGCGGGCTTTCTGCCGCGCGCCGATCTGGTGATCGCGCTCGACGTCGTGGACGAAAGCGCCAGGCGCGCCACGCTGAGCGCGCACAGCGCCGCCGGGCGCGCGTTGCTACAGGCGACCGGGCCGTCCGTGGACACGCCATGAAGCGGCGCGACCTGCTGCAGTCGGGCACGCTGGTGCTGCTGCTCGGCGTGCGCAACCTGGCCGGCGCTGCCACCATCCTTGCGGTTCGGGTCTGGCCGGCGCCGGACTACTCGCGCGTCACCATCGAGTCCGACGGCGCGCTCAAGTTCAAGCAGCAGTTTGTTCCGAATCCGCCGCGGCTCGCCGTGGACATCGAGGGCATCGAACTCAATCCGGCCCTCAAGGCCCTGGTGGCCAAAGTCGGCGCCGACGACCCGACCATCGCCGGCATCCGCGTCGGGCAAAGCGCGCCCGGTGTCGTGCGGCTGGTGCTCGACCTCAAGCAGGCCGCGCTGCCGCAGGTCTTCACGCTGCCGCCGGTGGCCGCCTACCAGCACCGCCTGGTGTTCGACCTGTACCCGACGCAGCAAGCAGACCCGCTGGAGACGCTGATCGCCGAGCGCCTCAAGGGAAGCGCACCGACGCGGCCCGTGGCCGATCCGCTCGGCGACCTGATCGCGCGCCAGGGGCAGAAGGCGCCGCCACCCGCCGCCGCGGCCAGCGCCGCAGCGCCGGCCGCAAGCGACAACCGGACCTACATGTCGGCACCGGCACCGGCCGCAACCGACCGGCTCATCATCATCGCGCTCGACCCCGGCCACGGCGGCGAAGACCCCGGCGCCATCGGCCCCGGCGGCACGCGCGAGAAGGACGTGGTGCTGCGCCTGGCGCACCGCCTGCGCGAACGCATCAACGACAGCAGCGTCAACGGCAATCCGATGCGCGCCTACCTGACGCGCGACGCCGATTTCTTCGTGCCGCTGCACGTGCGCGTGCAAAAGGCGCGGCAGGTGCAGGCCGACCTGTTCGTCAGCCTGCACGCCGATGCCTTCTACACCCCGCATCCGCAGGGCGCGAGCGTCTTTGCGCTGAGCCAGGGTGGCGCCTCCAGCAGCGCCGCGCGCTGGATGGCGGAGCGCGAGAACAAGGCCGACCAGATCGGCGGCCTCAACGTCAAGACCAAGGACGCGCAGGTCAAGCACGCGCTGTTCGACATGAGCACAACGGCGCAGATCAACGACAGCCTGAAACTCGGCGGCGCCATGCTCGGCGAGATCGGCCGCGTCGGCAAGCTGCACAAGGGGCGCGTCGAGCAGGCCGGCTTTGCCGTGCTCAAGGCGCCCGATATCCCGAGCGTGCTGGTGGAGGCCGCCTTCATCAGCAACCCGGAGGAAGAAGCCAAGCTCAACAGCGACGTCTATCAGGATCAGGTCGCCAACGCGCTGATGCGCGGCATCGAAGGCTACTTCTCGAAGAACCCGCCGCTGGCGCGCAAGCGCAGCACGTGATATCCGCAGGACGGGGCGCCCCCTCAGTTGTGGTTGTCATTGCGGACTTATATGGATGCCTCCCGGATAGCAAGAAGAATTTGTGTTGTTCTGTAAAAGAATCGGCTGCTTACTTATATCCGGCCTTGATTTCGTGGTCTGCCTGGTTGCCCAGACTCGCCCGATGGCCCTGATGCATAGTCGCTGACAAGCACCTCATCTCGACCGCGGACTTCATATG
>Ga0209697_10001331_pt1 | contig 38389 bp, 30 predicted proteins | sample AliMusrvi5mmetaG_FD_184115 | JGI IMG/M metagenome (GOLD analysis project Ga0209697, IMG submission 184115) | Freshwater lake bacterial and archeal communities from Alinen Mustajarvi, Finland, to study Microbial Dark Matter (Phase II) - Alinen... | ecosystem: Environmental > Aquatic > Freshwater... | reverse complement strand
AGCTTCCGCATGAAAGACCGCATCGAAACCTGAAAAACCCTCTTCCCGCTCATGCCGAAAAAACAACTTTTTGCTATCCGGTTTTCAAACCGGCCAAATCATCCGACGTTCGCACCGGCGCCCGCAAGGGATTGACAGTTCGGGATTTATCGCCGAAAAACTGCGCGCACTAAAATACGCATGAAAAACATTCCACTCTTCCTCGCGATTTTCACCGTGACGGCCATGATGGCGTTGCAGGCTGCCACGAAGCCATCCGAGCAATCCATGGGCCTCAAATCCGGCGGCGAATCATCGGGTGTCTGCTCGCCCTCGCCGACAGCGCCGCCCCCCTCCCCCGGGCAAGGGTGATCGGATGCGCCGCTTTTCCGCCATACTCGGTGTTCTTTTTTTGGTATCCCCGGCACTCGCCGGAGGTCCCGAGTTCGACCACCCGCACACGAATCTGGGCCCCACGAATTTCGAGGGGAAAGTCTATTCGTGGATCGAAGTGGCGGGCATCAAGCTCTCCGATGGCGAGAAGCTCCCGTTGCGCCTGCTCTTCAGTGTCCAACCTCCATCCGGCATCCCTGTTTTTGGAAAATTCTGGTGGTGCCCGCTCGCCGAAAGCACGCTGGTTCCTGTCTCCGAGCGCTGCAGCCTTCTCTCGACCTTGGGGGGGAGCAACGTCTATCTGGTGAAGCAGAAGGACGGATCTCTCGCGAGCGGGGACGGGGCCTGGAAGGGCAAACCCGGGACCAAGGATCTCGTGGAGCTGGCCTCTCCCGACGGTTGGAGCTACACCTACCGGGGAGGGAGGATCACGGATGCGGTTTCCTCTGGCGGAACGCGCTTGCATTGGGCGTATGAAAACAACCTTTTCAAATCGCTTTCCGATTCCGAGAAAGGGCCGCTCCTATCTTTCGATTACGGTGCCCAGGGGCTGCCGGCGCGCATCTCCACCCCGGCGAACGCCTTCGAGTGCGAAGTCCAGAAAGTGCCCGTGGTGGCCAATGCAGCGGGGGTTATTTCCGGTTTTGAATTCAGCCTGGCCGCGATCTCGTCCAAATTGCAGGCTTGGAAGTTCCCCATCGAGATGGGGGAAGACGGCAACTACACCATGCCGCTCTCGATCCCATTCGAGGCGGCCAACAAATACATCTGGAGCGCGAAATCCGGAATCCTGCAATCCGAGGGTGGCTGGACATACGAGGTGAAACCGAAGGCAGACGGGCGCCCGGTCGTCTCCCGGAAGAACAAGAGCGGGGGCGTGGAATCCTATTTTTACGACGAGCAGACCGGGATTTCCGAACAAAGAGTTCCCGACGGGCGGGTCATCACGCGCAGCTATTTTTTGGCAGGGGGACCCACCCAGGGGAAAATCCGGAAATACCAGGAGCTTCTGAACGGGGTCGAGAAGGTGGCGATCCATTCCAGCTACGATGAAGCCGGCCGCATTATCCGCCAGAGGACCGGCGCGAAGGAACTGGTCTGGACCTACTACAAGAACGGGCTGCTCGCTTCCTTCGAGTCGCTGCGCGACGGGAACAGCGTCGAATCCATAAAGTATGATGAGACCGGCCGGTTGACCGAGAAATTCGGCGGGCTCGCGGCCTACAAGTATTCTTACGAAGGCGGGAAAACCGTCACCCAAAAGATACTGGGCGGAAAAGTTTGCGCGACGAAGGTCGAGGACCCGAGAACGCACGAATCCGCGATTTTTGTCCAGTCCCCGGATGGCTCGCTGAAACCCGGCTCCGCATTTCCCCTGGCCAACAGTCCACCCTCGCAGGAGTGGATAAATTCTGCGGCCACACTGGCCGGCAGGACACTGAGCAAAACCATTTCACCAAACACCCAATGAAAACATCGCAAATCGCTTTCCTCGTATCCTCAATTCTTTTTATCGGCACGGCGGTGCCGGTGGCGCGCGGGGAAGATCCCGTGCCTGACGAGCCGTGCGGGGATTCCGGGGAAACTTTATTTATGTCCTCGGAGGAAGGGACCGGGCCGAAGTATCGCAAGATCGGGTTCAACGGGTTTCCTATTCCCGACGAGAAGCCGCAGGCGACGCCGGAAACCGACGCGGAGGAGGAGGAATCCTTCGTGGACGCGTTCAACCACACGCTCTCCTATCAGGTGACCGACGTCTATGTGCCCTTCCAGGGGACAGATTTGACGCTGTCGGTGCGCAGGAATTGGACCCCGGAAATCTGGAACCTGGCGTCCGGGGCAAACCCGGCCCGACGACCGGACCGGCCGTTCGGGGCTGGGTGGGCATCGAGCCTCTCCGCCGGGGTGCGCTTCGAGTCAGGAGAAGTGCCCTACGCATATGTGACCGACACCAACGGGGTGACCTACCGGTTTTTGGTGTTGAGCGGCATTGATATCCCTAATGTGCATTTCCTGCCGATGCCCGAGAACCGCCACCAGCGGGAAGTGATGGCGACGAAGCTGGAGATGGCGACCAAGGTGGTGGGCGGGGTGCGGCAAACCACCTACAAGTTCACCTCGAAGATGGGGACGGTGCTGGAGTTCGAGGACAATGGCGCGCAGATGCTATCTGGAGGGGTCGGCATTGTCTGGGCGAGGCTGAAGAAGGCGACGGACCGGTTCGGGACGGAACTGGTTTACGAATACACGGCGGGCACGCCGATTCCGTACCAGCCGAAAACCAAGGACATCTCGCCGGCCCGCATCACTTGCCGGGAAAAAACGATCGGCATCACCTACACGGCAGACGGGCGCGTGGATGAGATCACCGACCCGCGAGGCAAGACCCACAAATACCATTACGCGGCCTTGCAAAGCGCCTTAGAAGGATCGTTAACACCCCCGGGCTTGGTCTCTGTCGAACGCCCCGATAGCACGGACGCCCGGCCGGACTGTGTTTCGTATTCATATAGCTTTATTAATGAGGCAGACACGATGCCCCGCACGGCGGATGATCCAGCTAATGGCAACCGTTATTTTTATGTGGATCTGGGCACGATCACGGATCCCAACATGGCGACGACGACGATTACTTACGCCCTCGACCACTCGCGGAAGACGTATATGATCTCGCCAACCCTTGGGAACCGATGGTATTCCCCCTCGGGGAGCCCCTGCAACGTGACCTCGATTTCGTTGCCCGACGGGACGGGAGCGACGTTTAGCAACCTGTCGGACGTCAGCCTGGTGCTGCCTTCATCCGGCGGGGCACCACAAGTGAGCGGCAAGCACCAGATGGTGGTGACAGACGCGAAGGGAGGGACTTGGACCTACGATTTCAGCGATGGGCTCGTGGTGACACTGGATTTCTGGAAGGACCTGATCGGATTTGACTCATATCCGTTCACGCCGAAGATGATCCTTTGGCAGACGATGGTTGTGAGCACGCCGGAAGGCGGGACCATGGAAGCGACCTTCGACAAGTGGGCGGGAATGGCGCTCAAGAGCTTCAAGGACGTGGGCGTGACGACCGCCACCCAGTTCGAATACGGGGACCAGTTTACCTATACCCTGATGCAGCCATGGATGAAGGGCTTGCCCATTGAAAAAGCCATCGCCCAACTGCCGACAACGATGTGGGGCGACGTGACCAAGCAGACCGACGGGCGCGGCAAGGTCAAGACATTCAAATACGAGGAGTCAACCATTCCGGCTGTCCCGTGGAGGGTGATGAAGAAAATCACCGACGAGGAGCGGAGGGTCACAGAATACACGATCGATCCGGCCAACGGCAACCGCAAGGATGAAACGGTGAAAAGCGCCGCCGGGGAGGTGGTGAAGACGACGGATTTCGAATACTCCAGCGCCTCCGGTCTGGCGGGGATACTGACGAAGAAAACCATCCGGGGCGGGGCCACCGCGCCAGGAGCAACCACCCCGGTCGACCTGGTCACCATATACACGCTAGAGCCAGGAACAACTGGGAACATCTGGAAGGAGCAAGTGGGAGGGCTCTCCCCGACCGTTCACACTTACGACGACAACAACAACAAGCTCACCACGACGGACCCCGACGGAAATACCACGACATTCGTTTACGATGACCTGAACCGGCTGACGGAAGTGGATTTCCCGGGGGGTGCCAACAAACTCATCACCTACGATCTGCGCGGCAACAAAATTGCCGAGAAGGACGAAAACGGCCACTGGACAGCCCGGGAATACGACGCCTTGGGGCGGGTGACCAAAGAAGCGAGGCACATGAATAGCACGGATGTCACGATTGAGAATAACCGTGCCGTGATCGAGGACTCCGACCTAGTGACCGCGACGACCTACGACGGCCTGGGAGCCAAGACCTCGGTCACATCGCCCAACTTGAAGACCACCGACATGGAATATGATGGGCTGAACCGCCTTGTGAAACTCACCAATCCTCCAGTCATTGATCCGGCGACAGGGAATCCGGTCCGCTACGAGACCAACTACATTTATGGAGACAACTCCGGCGGGCTCCAGTTCGGGCGCAACTTCCAACCGACGACAGTCGTCGATGCCCGCAATTTCCACACGATAACCGTTTACGATGCGTCTTTTCGGCCCACGAGCCGGAAGGTCGAATACAAACAAGACGCCCAGGGCCAGCCGGTCTTCGCGGAAACCAAGTTCGAGTATGACGATGTGGGTAATCTGATGAAGGAAACCGACCCGCTCATCCGCGACACCCTCCACGCCTACGACGCGCTCAACCGCGAAACCGTCACGACCTGGCCGGACCTGCACACAACCCAGACGTTCTACACCCCCGCCGGGCTGAAATGGAAAACCGTGGATGAGCTGGGCCACGACACGCTCACCGAATACGATGCCGCAGGGCGCCCGGTGAAAGTCAAGAGCCCCGAGGTTGACAGCCCGGAAATTGATCCGGCAACCCAATTGCCGATCAAAAAACGGGCAGTAACCCAGATGTTTTACGATGACGCCGGGAATGTCGTGAAGACCATCAACCCGCGCGGATATGAGTTGGCGGTCGAGAACAACCCCTACGCCTGGGTCTTCGAATACGATAACCGCAATCGAAAAACCAAGGAATGGCGGCCAGGTAACGCTCGGCCGATTGTGTGGGCGTATGACGCCGCCGGCAACGTGGTCAAGACGACCGACGCCCGTGGAAATGACACCGACACCACCTACGATGTTGCCAACCGGGTCACCAAGGTCGAGGAACCCTCGGTCCCGATCTCCGGCGGCGGGAGCGCCCGCCCGACCACCCAGAAGGGATACGACAAAAACGGCAACGTCACCAGCCTCACCGACCCGAACGGGCATGCGACCAGCAACTCCTACGACCCCCTCAACCGCCTGCTGGCGACGACAGACGCCGAGGGCATCGTGGTCTCAAACGAATACGACGAGGTCGGCAACCGGACAGCCGTCATCGACGGCAAGAGCCAGCGCACGGAGTTCGCCTACGACGGCCTGAACCGCCTCACGCTGGTCACCGACGCCTTGGGCAAGAGCACGGCCTTCGAGTTCGACGCGGTCAACAAAACCGCCCGTGTGGACGCCATCGGGCAGCGCACCGAATACGGCTACGATCAGCGGAACCGTCTCCTGGCAGTCATTTACGTGGGCCGCACCCAGGACAACCGCGCGCTGGCTTATGACACGACCGGCAACCTCCTGGCCGTGGTCGAGGCTACGCCATCCAAGAGCGTGGCGTATACGTATGACGCGCTCAAACGCCAGTTGACCGAGACAAGCGGCGGGCTCACCCACATCTACCGCTACGACCTCGCCGGGAACCGGACATACTGCCTCTACGGCGGGCTCAGCGTGCCGCTCCTCTCCACCTACGACGAGCAGAACCGGCTCGCCACGCTCGCCGAGGGGGGGCTGGTGACGGCCTACGCCTACGACGCCAACGGCAACGTGCTGGCCAAGACGCTCCCCAACGGGGACACCGCCACCTCGGTTTTCGATGCGGCAAACCGGACGACCTCGCTGGCCGGGACCAGCGGAACAAATGCCTCGCTCTACGCCTATGCCTACGAGTATGATGCCGCTGGAAACGTGAAAAAAATCACCGAAACCTGCGCCAACACCCCGTTGAATCGGATCGTGGAGAATGACTACGACGCGATCAACCGGCTGACGGCGGAGACGGAGAAATGGCCTCAGACAGGAGGACCATGGTCACAAAAGACAACTTTCAACTATGACGCGGCGCACAATCGCACGAGGAGGGCCATTAGCGAGGTTTACTGGACCTGCCCGGACGGAATAGGAGGGGAGACCGATTACACTTACAATGAGAACAACCAGCTCACGGGCTATACGGGATACTGGCAGGAGTGGGCAACCTCCCCGGTCGCCTACACCTACGACGACAACGGAAACCGGCTCACCCGCACCGAAGGCGAAGGCGAGGCGACAGACTGGTTTTCGTGGGACTACGAAAACCGGCTCCTCGGTCTGACCAAGCAGAGCGCGGGAGGGGTCGGCACATACGGGTGGGCGTATGACTACCGCACCCGGCGGGTGAACCTGACAACCCCTTCGGCTGCCTTGACGACGGTTTCCTTTAGCGGTGGCACTAGCGTGCGCGAAATCGCGAACGGCGTCCCCACCGTAGACTACGTCCGGGGCTCGGATTGGGGCGGCGGAGTCGGAGGCATCCTCTACACCCTGCGCGGTGGCGTGCCCAGCTTCACCCACTACGACCGACGCGGCGACGTCACCGCCAAGACCGACGCCACCGGCACGATCACCTACCAGGCCAGCTACGAGGCCTTCGGCATGCGCATCGGCCAAATCGGCTCAACCCCCGACCGCCAGAAGTCCAACACCAAGGACGAAGACATCCCCGGCTACGCCAACGAAGGGTTCAGGTTCCGCGACCTCGAAACCGGCGCGTTCCTAAGCAAAGACCCCCTCGGGTTCGTCGATGGGCCAAACCTTTACGCCTACGTGGTGGATAACCCGTGGACCCACTTTGACCCCGAGGGGCTGGAGAGTGACCTAGGGTCCGATAAAAAGTTCCATCCAGAAGCAACTCTTTATCGCGTAAAGGCAGATCCGAACCATCCGAACTCGCCAATTATTACGCCTGTTAATAGTGCTAAAGATATTAAAAGGCAAAATGCTACAATTTTTATTAATGGCATGGATAATCCATTGAAAGGCGCAGCAGCGTTAGGATTGCAGCACACTGGAAAGTCGAATTTTTATATGATTCATAATCCTTCGGATGGAGGCTTTAATGATTTCGTAAAGGAATGCATTCCCGAAAGGTTAGGAGCTCATCTTGCGGTGGACAGAAGCACTAGAGACATACTTAAGAAGTTCGATCTGGCAAACGCATCCATATACGCTCATAGTCAAGGGACAATGATCATGAATCATGCGCTTGAAGATCTCAGCCATGAAGGAGTGAAAACTCAAGGAATGAAGCTTTATTATGATGGATCGGCAGCAAATATTAATGCCACCAGAAATATATCAAAAGCAGCCGGGGCAACAATCGAACGTTTTGATGGACATCCCTTGGATGCAGTGCATAACATAGTTGGAATGAACTCAATTAATCCAGCGCGAATTGCTGGATCTCTGGTCTCTACACCGCTCCTATTTCAAAAACCAGATTGGAGCCCTCATGGATACCAAGGTGGAGGCTCGCATTTACAGGCATTCAATGACACGCCTGTTTTTCACTAAAAAATCGCTACTATGAAGAAAATTACAGTGTTTCATTTATTGTTGTCTTTTCTCCTTGTTGGTTGCTCGACAAAAATAGACATTTCAAGCAATGCGAGATTTAAAAACCTGATAGGTCATTCCTTAAATACAAGGGTGCCGCTGAAACTTTATGAAATTGATTATCAACTCAGCGGTTCCAAAAACAGATATGAACTAGGCGGTAACGTGTTAGGCCGACCATTGGTTGGAATTTTGCCTAAGGGGAATTCAGTGCTTTTTGAGAGAGCAGTTTGCAGAAACGGCTGGAGCGCATCAACCGAGCATTTGGAAGGTGCTATTAAGTTTCGAGGGGAAACTTATCCTATCACTTATTTTCTGGGACTCAGAGGACAAGACAGTTACAGTTTTTGGAAAGGGCTAGATTATGATTTTGTGATTCCCGAAAGGCAGATAGGCGAAAGCCAGGAAAAGGCAAAAGGCAAAGGGGTCAGGCGACATGAAAGCTGATGCAGCCTTGATCTGCGGGCGCTGAGAGCCTGGAAGCGGCATAGATCCCGCGAGCCAACCAATAGCATTGGCCGTGCCAACCTATTTGGAAAATGAAGTTCAAGAAAGCTGCTCGGCTATGAACGGCTCAATGCGTCACAGACTTTCGCCGTCCGCTGCTCCCCGGCGCTCGCACACAAAACGGCAACCATAGCACCAACGATGCCAACAAAAATGCAATGGGCGTCACGACGAGGCTTCTTGAACTCGACCCGGCATAATGACGGCGTGTTGTTCTTATCTCCCGACGAGTCAATGGCTGGGCCCTCCCTCATCCGCCAATCGTCCCCGCCAACCTGCGGAAGCCCGAGCGGAGTCTTTCACCGAGGCGATCCTTATGAAAACGAGTGAGACCCGCGACCTGCGCGTGCTATCTCAAAAGAGGCTCTCTCATCATGGATCGAACTCGTCAACGATTGCTTTTCAAAATTCAATTTTCAAGCAGGATTGATGAGTGAGCAAAATCTGTAGGCCGAGATTGATTCTTCCATTGTTGCTTTTGCTTCTGGCGCCAGGAAGGTTTTTGGCAGCCGATGACTTTGAGCATCCGAATTCCTATATCGGCAACGCGGATTGGGACGGGGGATTGGTGCTGTGGGTGGAGGTTGCAGGGATTACCCTCGATGATGGAATTTCCCTGCCGCTTCGTCTGCGGTTCACATCCAAAGGAAAGGGTTTCCTGTTCGGCAAGAACTGGTGGTGTCCGCTCCTGGAAAGCACGGCGATTCTTCCGAAAAGCCATTTTATCGAGTATTCGACGCTCGGGGGCGGTGGCGAGTATCTGGCCAGGGGAAATCAATTTGTCTCCGACGATGGGCGCACCAAGGCAACGCTCGATAGTGATGAGATCGAGATCGATTCTGGTGGGTGGGTTTATCGCTACAAGGATGGAAAAATCACCGAGGCGAAAACGCCGGATGGAACATCTTTGGTCTGGAAGAAGGATGGTGAGTCCATCAGTCTGGAGGTTGCGGGCCGGAGATGCGTGTTGGCAATAATGCGAACCGGGGATGAGGCGAAGATTACGATTTCGAGCCAGAAAGCGGAATTTATCCTGAAACAAAAGAGCGACAAAAACGGTGATCCTGTGGGCTGGGTTCTGGCTTTCCCCGATGGACGCAGGGAAGAAATGAAATTGGAGCGACAGGCCTGTGGAGTGACACAGATGACCGTGGAAGGATCCGGTGGCATCCGTGGGATTTACCGGTGGAAAACCGAGACGGGAGAACTGCTGGCAGACTCCGATTTTACCTACGAGATGCGTCCGACCGACATCGGCCGGGATTTGCTGAACCGGGTGGACGGCCAGGGGCAGACAGAGTGGTATTATTTCGATTCCGACAAAGGGGCCGCGACATACAAGCGGCAGGACGGGAGCCGTGTCGTGAGCTGGTATGACCTGAGACGGGGGCCAGCCCACATGAAAGTGTTCCGGATGGATACCCTATCAGGAGACCAGAAGCTGGTTTCTTCAAGGTTGCTCAGTTACACGCCGGAAGGGGTGTTGGACAAGGAATGGACGGAGGAAGGGGAGCGCGGGAACAATTCATCCAAAGGCATCCGCTTTATCGCCCTTGATGAGGCGATGAAGCTTCACGCCGAAACCGGCACGCTGTTCATCGATGCCAGACATCCGGCGGCCTTTCGTGCCGGGGCGATACCCGGCTCGGTGAATCTCTCACGGGTGGCCTTTGAACGCGATTACGCGGGAAAGGACAGCCTGCTCAAAGGCGCGAAGACCCTGGTTGTGTATTGCACGAGCCGGAACTGCGAGGACAGCAGCATCGTTGCGACAAAACTCCACAATCTCGGTCACAAGAATGTGGTGGTATTTGAAGGCGGGTGGGCGGAGTGGTGGAAACACAGCCGATCAAGGTGACTTGGCGGGCGAGGGAGACGGCTCTTCTTTGGGTTTCAGCACTTCGTCGGAAACCCGTTTGAGCCCGGCAGTGGCCATCTGGCTGGCCGGGTAACGGTTTTTGGCCAGCGCATAGAGCGACATGCTGGCCCCGAGTTTTTTTGCTTTCTCCGCCGAGGTGGCCTTGTTGATGGCGCTGACGAACTCCGGGGCCTTCGAAGAATAGAGGGCGAGCGCCTGATTGAGCTTTTGGTCCTCCGGCCAGTATGCAACCGCGATCTCGATGGTTTCCCAAGCACCGGCGGAATCTCCGTTCCCGTCCAGGATCTTCGACTTCTCGATGGCGGTCTCGGCAGCCTTGACCTTTTCCAAGGCCACCGTGAACTGGGCCTTTCTCTTCTCGTCGGATTGGACGAAGGCCAGGTATTGGACCTGTTTGTCGGCAATGCCCCGGTGGTTGCCAGCGGCAAATTCCCGGTCAAAATCCACGATGTTTTTCGCCGAGGCGTCCTCGACGGAAAAATACTCTGAGGAGGCCTTGTCGAGATCCGGATTTGCGGGCCACAGTTCGGCGGCAGCCTTAAACTCGTCCATGGCCTTCTGGGTGTTGCCCTGCTGAACGAGAAGCTTGGCTTTGCCGAGCCTCATGCGGCTGTCGAGTTTGATCGCCTGGATGAGCGAACGCGGCTTGGTGATGTCGAAATCCACCGCCTTGCTCTCCATCTCGTTGAGCACGGTTTCAAGACCGTCCAAGTCGCGCGCCTCGATGAGGTTCTTCATCTTGCGGACCCTGTTCGCGTGGTCGATCACCGCAAGTTTCAACTCCCTTTCCAAGCCATTCATCTGGGGGGTTGTGTCTCCGGTTTCCCAAGCTTTTTCCAAAATCGTGGAAGCCGTGGTGATCTGTTTGCTTTTGACCTTGAACCGGAAGACATCGACCGCTCTCGCGATTTCCCGCGTGGCTTCCAGGGAGGCGGTGGCCTGGTTGGCCACTTCGGGAGGAAGTTCCCCGTCAATGAAGAGCGCCTGGTAAAATTCGGCGGCGAGCACCGCATGGGCGTAGCGTTTGCTCTTGAAGAGGGTCGTGATGTATTCCACCAAATCCGTGCGGGCCTTTGATTTGATGTTTGCAACCTTGATCTCGTTGAGCTTGATCCGGGCCTTGGAGTCCAAGGATTTGAAATATTCCTCGGTCAGGCGGAGCGCCCCGGGACCCGCTTGGGCCGTGTCGGCAACGGCCGTGGCGGCGGCCTGCTGCCCGTCCTTTATCTTGGTGCGGCTTTCGGCAGCCCTGCGGGCGGATTCGGCGCTCAGGTCGGCATTCCAGTTCGAGGTGCGGATTTTTCCTTGGAGTTTGTCGTTTTCTTCCAGAAGGGACTTGGCCGTACCGTTGGTATCCCAGACTGCACGGACGCGGTTGGCGATTTGTTTGCTTATCCCCGCATCCCAGGGAAAATTGCTCAGAGCAAAAAGGATTTGCCAGGCTTCCACCGGCTTTCTCGCGTTGAGAAACTTCAAAGCCTCCTCATAAAGGGACTCATACTTGGCGATCTGAGCGGGGTCCGCCTCCTGCGCGCTGAGGAACTTTTCAAAATCCGGAGGAAGGAGGCTTTGGGAGGAGATCAATGATTCCAGGGCATTATGTTTGTCTCCCGCTGCGGCTTTCCCCTTGCGGTAGTCATCGCTGGCGGTGCCCATGGCGCTGCCATCGGCAGGCCCCCGGTTGTAGAGATAATCGAGCGCCTCGGAATCAACCCGTGGTTGCGCGGCGGGAGGTTGTGCCGGTGGGGCAGATGTTGCGACAGGTGGTTCTGATTGGGCAAAAAGAGAAATCGCAGGTCCAACCAGCGCGCAAACCAAGAGTCTCTTCATCATGTCGCGGAGCATAGAGGGAAGGGCGCGGCAAATCAACGCAGGTGTTCAAAGACAATCTCCGGCCAGGCCGGAAGAAAGTCGCCCGCACCGGGAACGATTTGGGCGTCTTGTTGCCACGGCTGGCGCGCCGGCGAGTGGGAAAACTCCCCGAAAACAGCAGTCTTCTCGGGAATCGCCGCCAACTGCATGGGAGAAAGGTTGCTGTTGAGAAGGATCAGTTTTCGCGGAGACTGCAACACGGATAGATCGGGGAGGGCACCGCAGACGACGACGGTGGAATGGGGAGGGATTTTTCCTGGATCGCCCGTCACTCCAAGCGACGGACAACTGGCGGTGGCAGCCATGAACTTTCTCAGCGTTTTTCCAAAACTGTCGCCGAGGATGGCACGGTTCACAAAGACCCATGCCGCCGGTTGGCCTTCGCCAACGATGATCCCTCCGGGAACAACCTGAATCGCGGGAGACGAGGACATCCGGGCGAGCAAACAAACGGCCCCCACCCCGATGAACACCGAGGCCAAAGCTCCCAGAACGCCACGACGGCTAGGCCACTGGTGTTTTGAGGCACGCAGAGCAATCGCCACCACGAGCGCGGCCATTGGCGGAAAATACAAAAGCCACGAGGTCGAGAAGTGGGTGAAAATGCCAGCGACGACGGCGGCAGTCCAAATGCCAAAGGGAACGGCCAGAGCCCGAAGTCCCGGGCCGGGCCATGTGAAAAGAAATCCAAAAGCCAACAAAAGCAGATAGGCGACCCGCATCGGCCAGTTGAGTTCCGCCAAGAGAGTAAAATGAAGGCTCACAAGATTGAGAAACCGCTCCTCGCGTTCCGAGGCCTGATACCACTGCATGTAGGCTTCTTGGGAATGCCCCAACCCCCAGCCTTGCGGGGCGTCCACGATCATTTTCGGAACATTCCTCCACACTTCCAAGCGGTTTGTGACCGAGGGGTCGCCTTGCCAGCTCGAAGCGTATCGCGCCGTGGCACTGAGAAAAACCGCATAGCAGGACAGTAGAGCGACAGCCAGGAGCACCGAAATCACCCGGGCTCTCGGCCATGGGAGGTCTGCAAAAAAGACGAGAACGGCCCCGCCGGCCAGCACCCCCAGCAAACCGCCGCGCGAAAACGTCTGGACCAGGAAGGCTCCCAGAATGGAGAAAATCCCGAGGGCGACCCAGAAACCCCGGCGTTTGAAAAGCGAGATTCCCCAGCAGGCAACCATGAGCGCGGCGATGAGGGCGGCCGTGCGATTGGGATTTCCGAAACCCCAATCCAGACGATGCATCTCCCCGTAGTAGAAGCTCATTTGTTCCAGGCCTCCGAGATGGATTTGGTCGGAAGGGGAACACGTAGCGTCTCGGGGATCTTGGCTTTCTTCTCCTCCGGGAAAACTTCTTGGTTCAGATAATCGCCCACAAATTCTGGTTTTCTAAACCCTTCGGGCCAGGGTTTGGGGAGAGGTTCGCCGGTCGCGGATGGTTTCCACTTTTTGTCGATTTCCTCGCGCTCGGCCTGGAGCGACAGCGCGTATTCAAAGAATTTGATGCCGAGATTGTCGGCGATCGGGCTTCCCGCATGGCCCAGATTCATGACCGCCTTGTAGATGATCGGATATCCTGCCGCGCGGCAGTCCGCATACCAGCGCAGCCCGTGCTCATATCCCCCGTCCAACTCCCCCGAGGTCAGAAGCCACAAGACTTTCGCGGCGTCAGGGGTGGGTTTGTCAAAACTGCTGGGAATATGGATGTAGGCCGCCAAAAAATGATCCGGCTTGCGGAGGACCAGACGGTGCGCCCATTGGGCGGAGGCGCAAATCCCCCAGAGCAGATAGTTGCTCGTGGGAATGCCATACTTGGTATGAAGTTCGTCCACTCCATGCTCCCATGCGGCGGCCACCTCGTCGAAGCCAAGATCGAGTTGCTTGTTGGTTTCCCGTTCCAGTTCGTCGTAGCTGGCATCCGGTCGCCAGAGGGTTTGGGCTCCCCAGCACAGGATGGCGAATTTTTGCCGGTCCGCGAATTGAAAGAGACCGCCGTAGTCCGAAGGGTTCTTCTGTTCAAGAGTGCGGCGAATTTGGCCGACACTGTTGGCGAGCACACACATCGCAAGCACCCCTTTGACCTCTGAGGCATCGGCGATCCCGTTGGGAAACCGGAGAAACAAGGTGATTTTCGGCTGTTTCGGATTGAGCGTGCGCACCAGATGTTCAATCACGGGTTCGGGCACGGGGACCCGGAGTTTTCTGGGAGGGGGCGCGGCGGCAACAAGGGCTCTTTCGGGGAACTCATACCCTATAACGGCGTTGTCTGGAAATGCTTTTACCGAGGCCTCGTCCGCCTCTCCGAACACGACTACAGCCGACCACTTGCCTCCTTTCTCCAAGAGAGATTTGGGGACGCGAAAGAAGACGCTTTCTGGCTTGCGATCATAAAATATGACGGGCACTGAAAACGGTGTGTTTTTCGCTTTTTCCTCGTGGAAGGCCGACTCCGGCTGCACAGGGTTGCCGACCTGTTTTTTCTCCGCATCAAAGAAATAGGCTTTCATCTTCAACCCATCGGAACGGACGGTGCCACCGGTCTCCAGGACCGCCTCCATGCAGGGAACAAACGCGTCGGGGATCCCTCTTTTTTTGTCGCCTGGCACCCAGATGCCAATGCCTTTTTTTTGGTCCTTCGAGAGAAACGAGAAGTTCTTGATCTGAAAGAAATCCGACGACGCCCGGCCGCATGGAAGACAGCTCACGATCATCAAGGAAACGATGATCGTTTTTACTTGAAATTTAATGTGGTCCATTTTTGAAGAAGATCTGTTGCGGGCAACCAACCGGACATGGTCGGTTGCATGGCTGCAGCACGTTCTGTGAGGTTTTTCCCGGTTTCCACATCAATCCAGATGCCGTTTCCCGAGGGGTTCAGAATCGAGAAAAAGTAGTCTTGGACAAAGGAATTGAGTTTTTCCGGCCACTGGTGTTCGCAGCCTTTCACCTCGACCCAAAGAAGGCGGCTTCCCGCAGCCCGCCCCCGCTTGAAATGGGTCAGTGCCGCCCCGAGCCTGGTTCCGTCACTCTCCCCGCACGAGACAATCCCCGGAGGCCAAGCCTTGGGGATGTCCTCATACCTTCCCGTGGCGTGGGCGCACCATGCCATGACCGAATTCGGACGCCAATTCACAAACATTTCTGTGAAATACGCCCCGCTGGAAAACCCGTAAATCAGAAGTGGCAAATCCCGACCAAAGCGCTTCCGGATTGCGGCAAGCAGAATGTCGCCGGAACCTTGCTCGGGGAAGGTGTAGCCGATGTCGGAATAAAGTTGGGGGGGAGGAGAGGAAAACGAGATCCCGGCCAAAGCGAGATGATTCCTGGCGGCAAAGGTCTGCCATTTTGAATCTTCAACCAGAGTTTTGCCGTCGCCGTTCATCCCCGGACAGAGGACCAAAACTGCTTTTGGCGCATTTGCCGTGTCGGCGAACCAAACATCGGCCTGTGTCATTCCACGCGCGGGAGGGAACGAAAGCTTGCAGGTCTCAAATCCGAATCCGGTTGGCGCGGCAAGCAAAAGGGCAAAGCCGACAGAAAGCCCTCTCATCGGGAGGATTTCGGCAGACGGTTGACGAAGAAAATCGAGACCATGACACCGAGCAGGATGTGCAAGGAGAGAGCCCAAACAGCCATGGAGTAGTCCGCGATGTGGGTTTGCGTCGAATCGCCAACGAGACGGAAGTATCGGGAACCACCCAGCGTGCGCAAATATCCGCTCCAGCCCCAATAGGCGGCCACGAAGGGGCGGCAGACACCGGAAAGCCAATCGGGCAGGGCGAGCGCTGCTCCTGACAACGGGAGCTGAAAGCCCACCAGATAAATCGAGAGCAGGGAGGCCCGCTCGGCGGAGGGGGAGGCGGAGGAAATGGCCAGGCAGGTGACGCTCATCGCCAGCGTCGTCAAGAACAGGATGACAAATTGCTCCATAAGCGAGCCGGGAAACCCGCAGGCGGTTTTAACGAACCACTCCATCCAGAACGCCTGCAAAAAGGAAAAGACGAGAAGCTGGAAAAGTTTGGATACCACACAGGCACCCGGGGACAATCCCGCAAACAGTTCCTTGCGGATAATGTCCCTCTCTCTTGCGATTTCCCGCGCGCCGTTGTTTGCCCCGATGAGGGTCAGGAGGATCACCTGAAACATGATCAGCCCCGACACCAGGGATGCCGCCTCGAACGCGCTTTGCAGGTAGAATATTTTCTGTTCGAGGGAGCGGAGGATATTGGCGCTCTCGTCCACAACGGATCGCACCTGGGGCAGACCGTTGAGGGCGAAGACGGCGACCAGCAGGGGGAAGGTTACGATGAGCACCGCTTGCAGGGCCAGTTGTGCTTTGTCCCTCAAGAGCAACTTCGTTTGACGGCCAAGAAGCGAGGGAAACTGCCTCACTCCGTTTGGCGCCCTGTCGGTTTGCAAAGGTTCCGGTTGGCATGGGGGGCCAGGAGGTGGAACCGCCGGAGGGACCGCCTGTGCCGGACCAGAAAACGCACCGAACAATTCCTCAACGGAGTTCACATTGTTGCTCCGAAGCAGCGACTCTTCTGTTCCAAAGTGGACCAAGCGCCCCTTGTGGAGGAAGATGACGCGGTCGCAGAGCGCCAAATGCTGTGTGCCATGGGTAACGAGCAGGATCGTCTTGCCGTGATGATGGGCAAGATCCCGAAGCCAACGCATAATTTCCCCGTCGGAAAAGACATCCAGACCGGTTGTCAGTTCATCAAGAAGGAGAAATGCCGGATCCCCCACAAGTTCCTCAGCTAGGGCAACGCGTCGCATTTCCCCTCCCGACAATGTGGAGAACTTCTGGTCAAGGAGATCCTCGATTCCCGCGAGTTCCACCACATGTCGCAGCCAGTTCGTGCGGGTGGAGTGTCCCACCGTGGGAGGAAGCCGGAGCGCGACGGCGTATTCCAGAATCTCCCTCACGTTCAGTTCCGCGTGAAATGTTCCGAATTGTGGGATGTATCCCAGGGCAAGCGGGTATTGCTTTTTGACATCGCCCACGGGGTGCCCCGCGAAATGAACTTTTCCCGCCTGGGGATTTATCAGGCCAGAAAGTGTTCGGATGAGGGTGCTCTTTCCGCATCCGGACATGCCGATGACAGCAACAAACGATCCCTTCGGGACCTCGAAGGAAACATCGGAGAGCAAACGGCTGCCGCCGGGGGCGACAACATCCAGTTTACGAGCCTCAATCCAGGCGCTGTGTTGCACGACGGTGACGGTCTCCTCAATTTGACCTCAGAAAATTCACCTTGATCAGGCCCCCGTCGGACACAAGAAGTTCCGCTTCGAAATGCTCCCCGGTTTCCATCGGGGTCGAATCATATTTTTGTGGAATCAGGACCACGACAGGGGATTTCCCATCCCCGAGCGTGCAGTTGACCAAACGGCCAAGATTTTCTTTCCACCCAATCTGACTGGTGATCGTCAATTTCCCGCGAAAGCGTGTTCCTTCAAGGGTTGCGTGGTTTTCGTAATACTCCTGCACGGGAAACTCCCGGAGCACTCGCAGCGGATTGAAAAACACGCCGCTCGATTTGACGGCAACGGCACCAGCAACGGCCAGGGCCAACACGATGACCCCCGCCCAGAGGATACCCTTTCTGGAAAAAGCCGGACGCTGAGATTCCACTGATGCGCTCGACCGGGCAAAGGGTGAACGGACTTGGTTTTCGGTTTCGCCAGTAATCGGGTCTTCCACGAGTGCGAGTCTGACATCCGGAGGATTTTTATCAAGCATGCGAAATCTTCTGAGAAAGTCACTCCTCCTCTGCCACCCGGGTTGCAGAAAGAGATGGTGTCAAGCCGGCGGACATGCTGACATCGCCGACCGGAAGCTGGCGGGAGAGTCTCCGGCTCGGCGTCGCCACCCGCATCGAAGGAACCGTCCGCATGACAAATCAACAACTGGCTCGTCAATTTGGAAGACGAGGGGGAAGCCGAGGTACGAGGATCTTTGGAGACAACTCCTCGACTCGGAGGCCGAGCGCGAGGAGGTCGAGGCCATCGGGTCTTTTCTCAAGGGACGCTCGGAGCTCGACCTCAAGTGGGAACTCGCCTAGGTCGAGGGGCTCCTCGAACCCTTGGAGTCCCTGGTGGAGCGCCCCTCAAAAATGAAGGAACTCTTCCGTGTGATCGGCCGCCGCCGTGACAATCGGACAAGCCGAATCCAGCAGACAGTCATTTTCTCCCGTTTTTTCGACACGGTGGAAGAAATCCGGGATCTCCTGCGGGATGCAGATCCCAACATGCTTATCGGCGTATATTCGGGCCAAGGGGCTGGTTGGTGGACAATACGTGGACCCGCAAACCAAACGCCTCGTCCATATAGACCGTGAAATCGTCAAACACCGGTTCCTGCGTGGAGAAATCGATGTGATCATGGCAGGCTTCTCCCTCACTCTTTGAGAAAGCGCATCGCCTCCTCCACCTTTCTTCCTGCTCGTCAGAAGCCTGGCAGGATTCCCCGATTTGGCGAATTTGATTTGCGGTTTTGAGGTATTCCTCAAAACTTCCGCAACGCCACAAGCCATTTTTTCACGTTCCGAAGACCTGCAAAGATACCCAAACCCGGAACGCAAGACGTGTGGGCAGAATATCGGATCATCCACAAGGCAATCGTAATCCTGGTCCGAATGGTGATTGACCCGACAAATTGCAGGATCTGGCAAGCTTGGGCGTTTTCCTTCGTTGAAATCCTGTGAACTCATCTGGGAAATTCTCAAATTGTCGAAACGCCGCCAGCCAATTTTTCCCGTTCTGGATGCTGACACAAAAAGCTATATCCAAACCTACCACCTCCTCAATGAAATTTCCGTTCCTGGGGATGAGGGCTGGGATTACCTTTCCGTTGATGAAGCGGCTCGACGGCTGCATGTGACCCACGGCAACAAGATTGTCGTCATTGATCTCGACGCTGAGAAGATAGTTGGGGAAATCGCCGACACCCCAGGAGTTCACGGCTTTGCTATTGCAACAGATCTTGGCCTCGGCTTTTCCAACAACGGAAAGGAATCCAAGGCGAGCGTCGTCGATCTTAAAGCGCTCAATACGCTCTCAAAAGTGCCCACGGGTGAGATCCCTGACGCCATTGCCTACGACGAAGGAAACCATGAGGTTTATGCATTTAACGGAAAGGGGCACTCGGCCACGGTTTTCGAGGCAAAGTCCGGCAAGGTTCTGGCGACCATTCCGCTTTCTGGAAAGCCCGAATTTGCAGTTGCTGATCCAAAAGCCGGTCGGGTTTATTGCAACATTGAGGACAAAAGCGAAGTGGCGGTCATCGACACGAAAACGCATGCCGTGGTGAATTCATGGCCCATTGCACCCGGCACGGAAGCTTCGGGGATGGCGCTCGATGCGGCGAACCACCGGCTTTTTATCGGTTGCCACAACCAGATGATGGTCATGATGGACAGCACGGACGGCAAAGTCATTGCCACGGTGCCCATCGGCGAGGGCGTCGACGCCAACATGTTTGATCCCGGAACCAGTATGGCATTCAGCTCCAACGGCGAAGGCACGGTGACGATCGCGCATGAGGGGACCCCGGAAAAACTGATCCCGGTGCAGACATTGGCGACGGAACGCAGCGCACGCACGATGGCCCTCGATCCAAAAACCCACAATATCTACCTGCCTTCAGCTAAGTTTGAGCCGCCAGCAGAGCAGACGCCTGGATCGCCCCGCCAACGCCCAAAGATGATTCCGGGCAGCATGAAAATTCTCGTCTATGGCATGAACTAGAGGGGTCCTGTTTAACTGCCTTCCCTGTTTTTTAGTTGCCAAGTCCGCCAGACTGTTGCTTATTCCCTCTCAACTATGAGCTTAACCCACATCACCAGCCAGTCGCTACGCCACCTTCTCACCCTGACGGAAAAGAAGCAACAATTCCTCAAGGGCATCGAGGAAGTCGAGAGCGAGATCGCCAAGGCCCTCAAGGGTGCCGCCTCCTCGGTTGTCGAAGCCGCAGAGGCCGTCACACCGTTCAAACCTGCCAAGAAGTCCAAGGGGAAGACGACCCGCAAATCCAAGGCTATCAAGTCAGGCGGACTCAAGGAGCGCATCCTCGCCCTCCTCGATGCAGCCGGTGACCAGGGACTCCGGGTGAAGGAGATCGCCGAGAAGCTTGCAGCCAAGCCCGCCAACATTTCCGTGTGGTTCAGCACGACCGGCAAGAAGCTCGTCACGAAAGTCGAACCCGGCCGCTACGCGGTGAAGGGTGCCAAGAAGTCATCAGCCAAGCCAACGGCTGCAGCTCCCGCCGCCAAAGCCTCCAATAAAACCAAGCCCGCCACGAGGAAAAGCGGTCTCACCGCCGAGAGGCGTGCGAAGCTCGCCGCCAACATGAAAGCCCGCTGGGCCGCGCGCAAGGCCGGTAAACCAGCCGCGAAGGTCGGCAAGCCCGCAAAGAAGGGGTTCAAGTTGCCGAAAGCCGCCAAGAATCCGTTCTGAATCTGCTCCAGACACACCAAAGGCCAGCTTGGATTGCTCCATCGCTGGCCTTTTTGGTTCGGCGGCAGTCGGGTTGGTTAAGTCCTTTGTAGAAAGTTCGCCTACGGTACACACTTTACTGTTAAGCCTACATATTTGCTGTTTTCAATGCTATTACCTGTTGCTCATGAAAACTACGTAAATCGGACAGACTTCGGCCTAATGAAATAACCTTATACGAGGCATTGTGAGCTTCAGCGCGCGGGGCCGCTTCAAGTCTAACTGCATAATCGTTTATGGATAAACGAATCCCGTGAGCGGTTGGCATTCTTCTAATTCTTATTTGTTTGGTAGACATGGTTTCCGAAATCTCCGTGTTCTGAAAGTGTAAATGCTAATCCGCATGCATCAGCGAATGCACAGATTACATCATTATAGTAGTAACGAAATACCCTGGTGGTGGGGGCGTCGATTGATAAAATACCCCATGGGTCCCCGCAAACCTTGAAGTGACACAACATCGTTGATCGATACCATTTAAAAGGATCGTCATATCCCTTCTCAAAGTTGCCGTTGCTCATCTCTTTTAGAAGATCATTGCAAATGAGAACAGTGTCAGAGGTAAATGCTTTAACTACCATGCCCGATTTGTGAGGCAAACTGTGCTTCGTGCGCTCAGGAGGCGCATTACAACTGTAAAGTCGTGATTTAAAGTGCTTCCCATCCTCCTCTGATTGCTCTGGCATAATCAATACTGCGGTGCAGTGTGTGCCAGTAAGTTCACGAAAGCAACTGCTAGCTGAGTCGAGGATCTCTTGCAAAGCCTCGTAAAGTGACTGAATTGATGCATCCGTTAATAGCTTTTCGTCTAGATCTGGGAGTTCGTCCGTTTCTTCAAGATATTGTAATTCCTCTCCGAGCTGATTTCTCAGATCATGGATGACCTCGTGAACATACTTCATTGCTTTGTATATTCGCTGATTTCTTCGTCGATAGACGACCGAGCGAACTACGGCATAAACTAAAAAGATTGATGCGGCAACGTGAAGGGTAATGCCCATCGCAACTGAATTCCAGTGCGGACGAATCAATGCGACTACTGCTATTACCCCTCCGAGCCACCAGCCGACATCTTTTAATACGCCAGTTATATCTCGGAACGGAGCGAGAAGCGTTTCTTTTAGGTTTAGTTTCATGAATTGCTGGGACGCCTAGGCGGTCAGGGCGCTTCGAGTTGTGCAGCAGTTTTAGCGGAGCAATTAAGCGTGGCGCCAGTGATCTGGATTTCCCTTATTTGTATTCCTCACCCGGGCGGTCAGAGGCTGGTGGCCCAACTTTTTCGCGCCAGAAATGGCCTCCGTTTGCGTCCTGTAGTCAATGTTGGTAACTCGGGCTCCATGGGAGTATTCGAGAATATAGTCTGTAATGGCGCTGCCTTCTGGACGCCCCTTTGGTCGCGGTTCAACATATACGTTTGCCATATTTTTCTCCTTTTGATTGCAGGTCTTATTCTAGCAACAACACGATGGTGGGCAAGAAGAATTTGCCCCCAAAAGAATTTAACGCCTGCAGATCCCTCCGGTCTGGGCGGCGGTGCTGGTCAGGAACGACGCGCCACAGATCAGGCAGGTGGCCTTCTCCTCGGGGGGCCAGTTGTGGTCGATGCGGGAACTGTGGCATACGGTGGCAGTCGAGGAAAGTGTTGGCCGAAATATTTTAGGAGGATGGTGCTCAGCGACGCCGTCCAACTCCAAACCCACCCCCGGCAGGCTGGTGAGTTTCTTGGGACCACCCACGACTCAGTGCATGGTCGGGCACATCGCATAGATGCGTTCGATGGCGGGAACGGCCTCCGCCTTCCCATTGATCGTCATGTGGCTGTGCATCATGGCCGTCAACTGCGCGATGCGCTAGCTCAAGGTGTTGATGAGTTCGGTGGACGTCCTCGGCGCATTTACGTCAACTTTTGGCAGATAAACATGGCCGGATTGATGGGGGCTTTGCGCCCCCAATCCCCCGCACTGCTCGCCGCAGGGGCGTTCGGGGGGAACTTCCTTTTCAAGGCTTGGGCTGTCAAGATCCTTGATGGCGCTGCGGCATCTGACAAGTGTTCAGTGTGTTTTCCATCCTGCCAGACCGCAGCGCTCTTGATCCGAAAATCTGAATTGCTTCCGTCTCAACCTGAACTCCCAAAATGAACATCGACAAACTATCCAAATTTCTTGAAGAAAACGATGCAAGCTTTTCTGCAACTCGCCTTGCATTTCTTCTTTGGTCCGCCGGCGTGTCAGGAAGAATCTTCGTCGCCAAGTGAGCGGGCAGTTCACGGCTTGGACGGAATCTTGAATCCGACATATGTGCCGCCGCTGATGGCCATGAGGCCAAGAAGCGTTTCTGAAAATTCCGGCATCGAAAGTGAATTATATACGGACGCGATGAAAATTGCGCCGGCGACGATAGTCCAAACGGCATTTTGCAGTCGATAGAGGCTCACCCCATCGCCGTCGCTCAAGATGTCCAGCACGAAACCCTGACTCGGCGTGCTCTTGAGTTGCGCCTGAAGGGTTTGGATTTCTAAATTCCAGCTGTCGATCTGATCTTTGCGCGGGTCGCCAGCCTGAAGGTCGGCTTCCTTGTCCGCTTTAAGGAGATTCTGCTTTTTCGTCCGCAGCACGGCGATCTGGTCCATGGCCGATTGGCGCTTGCTTTTGTCCACGACCATGCCGGCGAACCCGGTTGCGGCACTAATGCCGATGAGTCCGAGAACTGACGGCGTGAGCGTATCGAGCGCTCCCGTGGTGATCCAAATGAAGACGAACGAGGTGACCACGAGGACGAACCAGAAGGCCATTTGCGACCGGGCAAGGCTGAAGGTGATTTTCTCCCCGGGTTCAGGCGGTTGGCCGGAGTCGCGGAGAAGGTTGGATTGCCGTGCGAGGGTGGTGATGGCCCAGATTATTCCAATGGTGAGAATGATGACAAACCAGGAACCGACTGGGCTTATCTTCTGAACCGGCACCTGCACATCACTCTCAAGGGGAAAGAAGCGGGTATTGTAACCGAGCGCTATGCGGGCTTTGGAAGACGGATGAACTATATCCGCAAAGGAAGGTCTGCTCAGCAAGCTGTTCCAGGTAGCCAGGTTATTATCCGTTTCGGTGGAAACTCTCTCGAGGTAAAACCCGAGTCTTGTGGTATGCCCCGCCGCTTCCGGCCGCTGAGTGCCAGAGAGCACTGCTTTGGGCGGAATTGGAAAGGTTCGGTCCAGGAGGGGGGCAACGCCTTTGAGCGGCAAGCCGTTGAGATATAGCACAATTTTTGAAGGATCGTTCTTTGCAGGATCGGTTTCGAGCCATTCTTTAAGTCCAGTTACCATCACCTCGATGTTATGGTGAAGCGCAACGCTCCCCGTCGCGCCTACGACGACGGGGTCGGATGTGTCGGCGCTGGATTTGGACACGCCAAAGAACAGTGCTGCTGTCAGGATTGCCCAGTAAGCGGGCCTTTGGAATATTTTCATAGTCGTGTCAGATTTCGAAGGAGGGGGAACGGCTGGCAAAGCGCGGATTTTGGCTATAATGTCTGGCGGTATGTTTGGCGGAGAATAGGCAGCTTGGATTCAAGAAGCAAGTGCGACAGAGTAGGCGGGTGAAATACAATCATTTAAGCACGGAAGAAAGGTGTCAGATCGCTGCGATGAGGGGGCAGTATTTGGGGATGGCTGTGATCGCGCAGCATCTTGGAAGGTATCGTAGCACGTTGTATCGGGAGGTGAAGCGCAATCGGTCGGTCCACGATGGCAACTATCGGGCGACGCATTCGGTTTGGAAGGTCGGGGGCCGCAAAAAGGCGATCTCGGCGCATCTGCGGTTTGGGAAAGAGGCGTTTGCCCCGATTGAGATAATCGTTCGGGGGGAACTTTCTTTTTGCAGGCCTTTTGGGCTGATGGGGCTGATGGTGCCGTCTGTGCGAGGGGGGCGCAGTGGACCCCGTAATTGAATCCAAATTATCAGACCCCCTCCGCATGGTCCGGGGCGATTGAACGGCTGATCCGCCGGATGGAAAACCCGGACATTCCGGAGGATGTCTGGCGCGGTATCGAGAATACGGAGGACGGGCGGTTTGTGGACATGGAAACCGCCCTGACGAAAGCCCTGACGTGCCGGGCGCAAAATTCTGCTTTCCTTGCCACGGTAGCATTCTGGCAGGCGTTCTATGCCCTGCCAGACTCGCAAAAGGAATCCACGAGGGCCGCATGGGTGTTCTTCAAGGGAGATCCTTTTGACCCCCGGTCGCAGACACACAAAATCCACCGGTTGTCGGCCATCATGCGGAAAACTGTTCATCCGCAATGGTGATCGAGGGCGACCTGCGGTCGGTCTTCTACATCGAGAACGGCACTGTCATTTCCTTCAAGATCGGCAGCCACGCGGTCTATCGGCAATAATCTCCCTTGACTCCCGCTCCCCATACCGGAAACATGCCAGACATGCAGAAAAACCGCTCAATCACTTGTTAGGCGTCTACACCGCCTTTTTCATGAAAACTGCCAAACCAAACCCAACAAACCCAAGAGACAATCTATGAAGAACATAATTACTCGACTTGCACTATGCACTGCTATAGCGCTGGTTGCCATTCAGTCAAACGCCAACGCTCAGAGCCAGCAAGAAATGAACCGACAAGCGGCGCGGGATTTCGATGCGGCAGACAGCGCTTTGAACAGAGTTTACAAACAACTGACCGACAAGCTCGATAAGGAATCGCAATCGAAGCTCAAGGCGGTGCAGCGTGCCTGGGTTCAGTTTCGCGACGCCGAAGCGCAGTTTGAGGCTGATTTAGAGGCGCGCGGCGGGACGATGGCTCCTCTCATCTACAACGGCACACGCGCAAGTCTGACCAAGACTCGCACGAAAGAACTGCAGCTTGTATTGAAAGATTATGGTAGATAACCATCGCCTAACCATGTGATGCTAACGGGCTCCACTTAGACACACCACAATTAGGCAGTCATAAAATGTGGGGTGAGCCCCAAGTCATACCAAACTCCATAGGCAGACGAAGATTCTCACTCGCATCAAACATCAATCCAACCTTATGTAAATTATGGCTCTCGAATTTGACCCAAACGCGGACCGTTTCAGTGCCAATAATGCGCTTTACTTAGCAACTGCCTCTGCCATCGCCTACATGGACGAAAAGTCAGCTTTGCAACGGACAGATACTGATCTTGGTCTCGACAGAAACTTCCAATTCTTTGATATTAATAACCCTGGAGTGACAGGGTGCAACACCCAAGCTTTTGCCGCAGCATCTTCAACCCATGCTATACTCGCTTTTCGCGGAACGGAGCAAACGAATTTGAAGGACTGGATGAGTGACTTAACCGCCACTCCAGCTGATTCGCAGTGGCTGTTTTCAGATGCGTTCAATGTTGGTGCAATCCATGCGGGTTTCGGGAATGCAGTGGCCGACAGTTGGAGCCCGATTTCCGACTGGATTAGAGTCAACGTGATCACCACAGGGCTTCCCCTCTGGATCACAGGTCACAGCCTGGGGGGATCTTTGGCAGTTCTTTCCGCCGCCGTCTGCTCTTACGATCCACAAAATCTTGTTTCCATTCACGGTGTTTACACTTTTGGTCAACCGCGCGTCGGGTTTCATAATTTTTGTCAGCTCGTGGATAATAGGCTTCGAGCGAGAATTTTTCGATTGGTCAACCGGAAGGATATAGTTGCTCGAGTCCCCTTTCGCTCATGGGACTATGGAGACGTTGGCCAGATGATTCATTTTGAATCTACGGGTATTCCTGTGCTGGAAAGCCCTGAGTGGAAACATTTTCTCCTCCAGCCGTTTAATGATTTTGGAAGTTTTTTCAACATGCTCTTTACTGTGAGTGCTGGTATCGAAGACCATAACATAGCTGGCTACATTAAAGCGATTCAAGAACAGCAAGGGGCCTTAGATAAATTGGAGTTTGACCTAAATTATTAGGTTTTGTTGCTTCAATCTTGTATCATGACCCAAGCGCTAGGATACCCAAGCTTTATTGCCAAATTAAAAATATGAAGAAAGCCATTTTTCAAGCATACGAGAGACCGTTCCCGCTAGACGCCTATGGGGTAAACTCAAACATAGCCGCCAAGGCTCAACTTTCGCACACATTCGTGGTCTGTGATGACGACAGACGTTACAACTGGAACTGTTGGGGAGATGGGGAGGAAGCCGTCGATCAATCCGATGTGAAACCGCTTGGAAATTATAAAGGCGAAGGCTATGCCGCATGGGTTAGTCTTCTTTACGGATCTAAGGAGGGCGAACGCAACCCCACAGACAAGGTCATGGGTCTGCGCATTCGCGTGGACGGCGTGTGCCAGAATGCTTCCAACCGAATTCTCGCTTTGTCCGGTCGGGATATGTCAGTCTCGGAAGCTCCGGCAAACGCGGCTGTGCTCCTGATGTATGGGAAGTTCGGATTCGGGATCGAAAGCTTCATTCAAGATGTCCGTAGCGCAGCTGAACAAATCAATCAAAAGGAAAACTCTTCAATCTTGGCAGAGGAAATCGAAGCCGTTATCGCCACGCTTTGCGCGGGAGCGGATGACGAAATGGGAATCATTGGAGGTGAATGTCTCGGAACGCATTTTCATTCAGTCATTGCCAATAATGTCCTTCCTGAGAAATTGGCGACGCTGAAAGGAATTTACAAAACTTTCCAAATCAGACGCGCGGAGATATACAACAACAATTCCAAAGTCGGCCTAGACGGGGTCGTGTTTCAAAAGGAATTTGCGAAGCAATTAAGTGTTGCCTTCATCAATTGCTTGGTTGAAATGAAGGGGATCTTAAGCCCTGATGAATACAAAGACCTGTTTCCAGATGAACCCGAAACGTTGGCCAGTCTTCTGTTGCCATCGATAACCTGATATTGCAACAGCTTACACAATGAACACTTTGGGCTACCGGGCCGAGCACCTAAATGCCGTGCCTGCGGCACTTTCGTGCATTTTTCCTGCGGAGCAGACTCGGATGCCGAAAGTGGCAGCAGGTGATCAGGGACGTTCACTGATGATTTCTTCCTAGAGGAGCAAGGTGAATGAAAGGACCAACGATCTGAGCTGTGCATTGTCGAATGCATCGTTCATCGGGTTCACGGGCACGCCCATCGAAAAGACGGACGCGAATACGCGGGTGGTCTTCAGCGATTTCATTTCTATCTACGACATTCAGCACGCGGGCGCCTACAAGGCCACGGTGCCGATCAATTACGAGAGCCGCACTTGACTCCCTCGCGGCCCCGCACGGTTCTGGTACCGGTGCTACTATCCTCTTTCTGCACGCTCGGAACACCATTTTATGGCCGGCACCACCGGCACCTGACGGAAGCCAAAACCATTATTCTTTGAAAGGGGCGAGTAGTATCAGATCAAATCAAGAGGAAAAAATGAAAAAGATTTGAAGGCGCAAGGGACTGCGCCAATTTGAATTGCTCAATTGGCTCCTAACTTGGCTGAGCTTGGAGCAAGCGGTTTTGGAACGAAAGGTGGAGGCGGAGCGAGGGCGGTGGCGGCACCGGTTTCTCTTTGTGAGCAGAGAGACGCCCCCTTATCCTGGCAGACTGGTCTGACGCGCCCTCGACAACATATGCCGGGGCAGAGTATCTTTGAGCCATGGTCCGACACGCGCCGTGGAGGGCGCAGTCGGATCGGGAGCGACCGGTGGGTTGGCATACTCGCCCAAGCCGTCGCGTGATGCGCGGCATCTTTGCCTGAGCCATCCGGTCGCCCCGTCTCCGGTTTTCATTTCCGCATGCGCTGTGCTCCGGAACCCTCCGGTTTGCGTGGGGAAAAATGGTGTCGTATCAAAAGCTTCATGGCCGGAGGGGAAGAGTCACCGAGCGGGACTCCATGACGAGGTGCCGCCAAAACCCCAGGGGAGTGGTTTCCTTTGAGATGAGAGCGATGCCATCGGGGATGGTGCGCCATTTGCTCAAAAGGATGAGCCAGGCGTGCCGGGCGGCATCGGCACGGTCCTGATCGGAAGCGGTGCTGGAGCGGCTTCGCGGGTCGAGGTAGGGGACGCGGTTGAGGACCAGGGAGCGCAGAAGGCGCAGGTAACGGCGGGCTCCGGCGAAGATGCCATGCTGGCCGTTGGCGTTCCATCGCGAGATGCGCTCCTTGAGTTCGGCAGGGCCGTAGAGATGGATTTTTTGTGCGCTTTGGACCGTCCAATCTTTGAGGATGTGGTTGCAGCGGGCCGGGGTGTGGCCTTGGCAGGCGGGCTGGTCGGGGCCGCCGCTCTGGAAGGTGTGCGGGACGATGCCGGCGTAAGCGCAGAGCGAGTCCACGGGGGACAACCGGATGGGGTCGCCGAGTTCAGCGGCCATTCCGGCGGCCAGAGTGAAGCCGATGCCGGGGATGCTTGTGAGCATCGAGTAAGGGGTGGAGGCGAGCAGGATGGCGGCCTGCGCTCGCAGTTCCTTGGCGTTGCGGGCAAGGCATTCGCGCAAGTCGGCGGTGGCGGCGAGCGTGCGTGGAAGTGCCGCCAGACGATGCGGGGCGGGAGGCAGCGCGCCGGAAGCCAGGGCGATGAGCTTGGCGGCGATCTCGTCGGGAGCTCGAACTCCGTGGCGGGCCAAGAATGCGGCGAGCGTGCGCGGGCGGCGGCGGGCGATCTCCGTCGCGCTGAAGCGCTCCTTCATCAGGGCAATGGAGGCCTCGCAAAAAGGGGTGAGCCCGCTTTTTGCGTCTTCGAGAAAACCGGGGAAGAGCTGGTCCACTAGGGCGTGAATGCGGTTGGAGGCGGCGGTTTGCTGGCGCACCAACTTGCGTCGGCAGCGGGTGAGTTCGCGGATTTGAAAGTAGATGTCTTCGTCTGCTTTCTTGCCCTTTGCCCCGGGAGAGCCCGCCGGACCCGTGCCCCGCGCACGCCGCGAAAGGAGGGTTTTTGCGATGCCCAGAAGATCGAGCAGATCGGTGCTGGCGATCAGGTTCTCGCGGTTCTCGGCCGCTTCGGCCGCATTGACTCGCAGAACCAAATACCGCCGGTCTCGCAGCGCCTGCGTGAAGTTGGCCACGTAAGAGGGCTCGTCTTCGCCGCCGAGGAATATGTCGCACTTGGGGATCTTGCGCCTCCGGGCCGTGGCGCTGATTTGCTCGATGAGAAAGGTAACGCCTTCGAGCGTGTTATCGATCGCAAAAGGCTTCCGGAGGATATCGCCGTTGCCATCGCAGCAGAGTGCCACATGCTTGCGTTTGGCGTAGTCGAGCGCGACGCATAGAACTTTTCGCGGATCTGAAGCCCGCTCGCAAAGGGCGCGAAGCAGGGCGTTCTGATTGCGGTAGATGGAAGCTACAGATTTGGGTGTCGGTGTGATTTTCATGGCATCTCGAAGATGCCATTGCGGCAGCTTCAACGCGCCTCCGAAGCAGTCCGGCGAGCTGGAGCCCTACGGGCTCGCCCGCCTGCTTCGGAAGGCATGTTCCAAAGGTACCAGTCATTGCCCCCGCCCCTCTCAATCTCTCCCCCACGGCTAGGGAGGAACTTTCATATTGTTCCGTTTGGCGAACACCGCAATCTGATGGACCATGGCTGATATCGAGAGCATGGGCAGAATTCCTTTATCGGATATTCACGGCGATTCGGTGAGTTCGTGCTCCACGGCGGTTCTGAGCAACTCAACCAGCTCGGCATCCATATACTCGTAGTCGTCGGGAATATCCAGGGAGCGCATGGTTGGGATGGATTCAGCGGGGAACTGGAATCTGACCCGTGCCGCATACTTGCGCTCCATCACGAGAACAAGGTCGGCCCAGAAGAGATCGTTTTCTTTAATCCTTCTCTTGCTGCTCTCGCTCGTGCCTGCTGACCGGACCGACATTCTTGGGTCGCCTTTGAATATCCGCTCTGCGGTCGGGCTCCTTCGTTGATTTCTCCCGCAGACGAAGAGCACTTTGGTGGGGGTGGCGGCTTTCCTCTTGCTCGGACGAAGAACGAAAGCGGCGGCCGCCTGTTCGTTCCTCTATTTCTTTGCCTCAGAACGCTGGCATGAATAAAACCTCCCCGCCAAAGTCAATGGCTTTGACCAGGTATATCGCTCGATGCCCACCACCCTCAATGATCGCAGCATCTTATCATGTTTGACCTTCCAGATTTCATTAATGTTCGGTCGGAAGTCCGCTGCGTTGAGGGCGGCAACAGCCTTCCAGAATGCTTTCATCCCGACACTCCTGCGGTCCAGCATGGGACTGATGAGGTATCCTGGGCGCGGGTCGTCATCGTTTGAGATGACCAAATCAAACAGTTCTTGTAGGCTGAGGTGTGTGGGGGGCTCGTGATGTGTAAAAGCGTGCGACGACCAAATTCGGATGCCAAGGGCTCGAAGCATCTCTTCGGTTGACCATTTCTCGTTGGGGTCGTTCGTGTTCAGAAGCTGGGCGAGCATACTTCAGGCAGGGGCCCGGCGGGGGCGCGGGTAATGGTTTGATACCACGGACAATTAAACAAACCCAACCGGAGCCGCGTGAGGTTGATAAAGTTCCTCCAGTTGCACGATTTCCTCCGGCGACAGTTTTACTGACAGCGCAGCCACGGCATCCTCCAAGTGATTGGGTTTTGTGGCACCGACAATCGGGGACGTGACCACAGGTTTGAGGAGCAACCAAGCCAGCGCAATTTGGGATGGAGGCAGACCGTGCTTTTGCGCGAGCTCGTTCACCCGATCAATGACTGGCTTGTCGATGTCCACCGTCTTGCTGTAAAGGGTCATCGCAAAGTTGTCGGTTTTGGCGCGGTTGGTGGCGGGTTCCTCTGACCAGGGGCGAGCCAAACGACCACGGGCGAGCGGGGACCAGGGTGTCACACCCAATCCCTCGGTCTGGCAAAGGCGCAACATTTCCCGCTCTTCCTCACGATAGAGCAGGTTGTAATAATTTTGCATGGACGCGAAGGGCGCCCAGCCATTGGCCCTCTGGATGCCGATGGCCTTCATGAACTGCCACGCAAACATCGACGAGGCGCCCAAATAACGCGCCTTGCCCGAGCGCACGATGTCGTTGAGGGTTTCCAGCGTTTCTTCCAAAGGCGTTTCGTAATCGAATCGGTGGATGATGTAGAGATCAATGTAGTCGGTGCCCAACCGCCGCAAACTGTTGTCAACTTCTGTCAGAATGGCCTTGCGAGAGAGACCACGACCGTTGACATCCGGCCGAACCGCGCCATTCACCTTGGTGGCGATCACCAGCTCGTCGCGACGGGCAAAATCCCGGACCGCCCGCCCCAACACCACCTCGCTTTCACCGATGGAATAAACATTGGCGGTGTCGAAGAAATTTATGCCCAATTCAAGGGCGCGCTTGATGAATGGACGGCTGTCTTCCTCAGTCAACGTCCAAGGCCAGTGCAGCATATCTGGCCAAGGAGTGACCTTTAGATTGCCGTAGGACATGCAGCCCAAACAAATGCGCGACACGCGCATTCCCGTGTTTCCAAGTTTGACGTAATTCATTTTGATTACTCCAGCGTCAACCCTACTTTGCCGCCTCCGTCCCGGAATTGCCCTTGACCACCATGTGGCTGTGCATCTCGGCCGTCAGTTGCGCGATGCGCTCGCTCAAGGTGTTGGTGAGTTCGGTGAGCCGCGTGTTCTGGTTCAGAAGTCCCACGAGTTGTTCCGTCTGTTGTGCGGCAAGCGATTGCCTCTCTTCGCTTGCCTGGGCCAGCGCTTCACGGTGCTGGGCATCGGCGTCGGCGTGGGCCTTGTCGCGGTCCGCCTGCCTCGTCTGCGCCAGCAGGATCAGCGGCGCGGCGTAGGCGGCCTGCAGGCTGAAAGCGAGGTTCAGCAGGATGAACGGATAGATGTCGAACGTGAAGACGCCCACCACGTTCAGGCCGATCCAAGCTGCCACGACAACTGTCTGAGCGACCAGGAAAACCGGAGTCCCGAAAAATCGGGCAAACGCCTCGGCTTTCAGCGCGAAAAAGTCGTTGCCGAAAACCGAAGCGAGATGTGCGTGCGGAAGGTGGAACCGAAAATGGTTCGTTGGAGTTTCGGATTTTTGCACGGGTGCGGAGGTTGGCGTTTTCATAGTTTTGTGGCCGGACGGTTGAATGGGGCTTCCATAGGAATCAAACTCTCTACGACATGCGACGGCGAGACCAGCGATTTTTTTGGTTCATCCGCAACGGTTGTGTATAGGGGCGCTCCGATCCTTCACCCGTGGTATTTGAGGCAGGGGATGTTTCGATTGCAGAGCAATTTGTGTTCCCCTCGTGTTTCAACACCTTCACGCGCTCTGGGAAGCCATCGGCGCAGTCTCAGCCGCGTTCTCTCGTTACGCCGCCGAAGTTTCCCCAGCGACTGGCAGCCACTTCTGAATTATTTCCCTCACTGCCGCCATGCTTGCGGGTTTTGTCAGGCAGTCATTCATCCCTGCAAGTCTGCAGGCTTTCAGATTTTCAGGCATGGCATCTGCCGTGATGGCGATTATTGGAATACCTCGGATACATCCAACGCCTGCGAAGGTCTTCATGGGATCGCTCCCCCCCGAGGATGTCCTGTGATTTTCGAATACGGTCTTTCTGGACGTGCTGAAAACGACCGGGGATTTGTACATGCATGGTACTCACGAGCTTGAAATCCTTCAGAACCTATTCGGGCCAACGCCAAAAATCCCTCTCATTTAGCGGAGAAACCCCACGACGAGCGTGGACGAAAAAATTAATGGGAAATCCCAGCTTAAACGCGAGATTGACGAATCAGTTGCTGTTGAGTTATCTGTTATGGATACCACTACGATGCTCATGAAGAAACTAAATCATAATTCTGGCCACATGTTCATTCGCACTGCCTCCATTGTCGCTCTATTCGCTAGCCTGCTATCGGGACCATCTCCTGCATCGGCTCAAGAGGAGGAAAGCAAGCGTGTTTGGCAACTTGAGAAGAGCCTCTCGACACCGGACGGGTTGCTGACCATTGAAGTTTCTGTGACTCGCGGAGACTGGCCCATGTGGCGGGTCATGGTTTGCAACCGAAAAACGGGGGAGAAACGCGAGTTGGACTTTAGTCATGATGGATTGTCGATCCAGGGGACGCCATTGCTTTCGAGTGGCGGAAACATTCTGGTGATCACCATCGGCGGGGCTAGTTACGGAACAGAACCCGTCATTTTTCAACGGGGAGCAGACGGATGGTTCGAGAAATTGCAGATGGAAGTTGAATGCCATGCGTGGGAGTGCGCCGTGAAATCGGGACGGTTCCCCTCTGATGCACGCTCCAGCCACATTTATCTTCATCCTTTTGCCATTGATGAAAAAAATGGGCTGATCAATATCGCGGTCGCCGGGGATGCTCAATTTCATCGCGAGGAGAAGGGATTTAAGAAGGGGCAACACTCATTTGAGCCATTCGGCGTTTACTACGACTACAACCACCTGAACTGGCAGATGATGCGCAAGCTTCCAAAGAATTGGGCCAAAAGTGCGGAGCCGGTGCGCCCAATGGCTTTCCCGGTGGTGCCTTCAGGCTCGTGACGAATTTAGCTTGTTTGCTGGAAACCACAAAGTCGAGGTGCCGCGCAGCTTCAAAAATCTCAGGAATCGGATCTCGCCGGCATGGCACAGCACGGGAAAAATCTATTTCGCGTGATACAGGCTCGTTGCCTTGTTCCCGGTCGTCGTGGCGCCTTTGAAGCTTTTCACGGCCTTTCCACCCCACTTCCTGACGGCGGATGCTGATGCATGTCCGTCAAAGCGAGCCAAACCTCCCTTCCAAGCAGAACGCAGCGTAGTGGCCTTGTGTGGCCAGAGAGAACGCGGTTTACGTCGTCGAAGTTTCCCCAGCGACTGGCAGCCACTTCTGAATAATTTCTCGCACTGCCGCCAAGCTCGCGGGTTTTGTCAGGCAGTCATTCATGCCTGCAAGTTTGCAGGCTTTCAGATTTTCAGGCATGGCATCTGCCGTGATTGCGATTATTGGAATATCGGGATTGCGGCTGTTTGCTGATCCATCACGAATTCGCCTCGTGGCTTCGATGCCACCCATCACCGGCATCACGCAATCCATAATCACCAGCGCATAATCCTTCCTCGAAAGAAATTCGAGCGCCTCTGCACCGTTTCTGGCAAGATCCACTTCCAGCCCAAGACGCGCCAAAACAATACCTTCAAGCAATTGGCTCGCATTGTCGTCTTCAACAAGAAGGACACGCTGGGATCTGGGATCTGGGATCTGGGATCTGGGATCTGGGATCTGGGATCTGGGATCTGGGATCTGGGATCTGGGATCTGGGATCTGGGATCTGGGATCTGGGATCTGGCCGACATCGGCTTCCGCTCTACTGATTTTTTGACCCAAAGGCAAACCCAAACCCATCTTCTACAGTGTGGAAAACTGATAGGTTGATGATCAGCAAGTTAAGAATGGTCAAAAAATCGTTGGCACTACATTTTTTCTCCCGCTCCTTGTTCAGGAAAGTTCCTGAAGGACTGGCGGCATGGCCACTGCGGCGGCGCGGATCGCCTGCGAGGCGTGCCCGGTGATCTCGCTGCGAAGCAGGAAGCGGCTTCCTTGCAAGAGGAGTTCCACTTGCTGGAGGTTGTCCAAGCCACGGATGACTTCGGCCCACTCGGCATCGAGGCCTTTTTCTTCCAGCCGCAGCTCCAATTCCCGCTTCAGGCAGAGAGCCAGGAACGAACAGAACACATGACCCCGGATCGTCTCATCGCATTTGTGGTAAATCGGCCTCGTCTCCAAGATGGTTTTTGCCGTGCGGAACGTGTCCTCGACCATCCAGAGCGTTTTGTAAACATTGGCCACGGTTTCCGCATCGTGGTCCGTGTCGGTGCGCAGCACGAAAAGCCCGTCATAGCGCTCATCGGCGATGATCTGTTTTTCATCGATGGCAAAGTGGCTTCCGCCTTCGGTTTTCAGGAACCGCCGGAACCCCTTGTTCCCGACCAGGCTTTTGTCTCCACTTTTGAGTGCCTTGCCCAAGGATTCCACGATGGCCGCGCGGTCATGCGCATCCTTGCGCTTCTCTTCCTCATTGAGACAGATCACGTAGCGGCGTCCCTCCACTTCGACCTCCTTGACTTTCAGCGGGGCCGGATCCTTCACCCGAACTCTCTCGGGAGTGACCGTCTTCCAAGGTTTGCGGTTTTTCAAAACGACTTCTCCGACTTCTTTTGTGCGGCGCATCCGCACTCCGATGACGTAATGCACCGGCGGCTCCATTTTCCCGAGAGCTTCCAGCGTTGCTTCGCTCACGAAGCCACGGTCGGCCACCACGCACACTTCGCGCACCCGGAACTTCGCCCTCATGCGCTCGATCACCGGAACCAGGCTCTTGGCGTCGGACGTGTTGCCCGGCCACATCTCGCAACACAGCGGACGCCCTTCCACGTCGAGCGCGATCCCCACGACCATTTGATGCAGGTCGGGCCGGTGATCTTTGCTGTGCCCGTGGCATCCAAGGGTCTCCCCTCCCTCTCCCTCGAAGTAAATCGAGGTCGTGTCAAAAAAGACCAGACCCACTTCGCTGAAGAGGTCGCGCCCCCGATCAAAGAGAGCCTCCTCGATCAAATCCTTCGTGCAGCGCGGGCTGCCCAGGATTCCCGTTCCGATCTTCTCTCCCAGCCAGCCCATCGTCCGATAGAGCTGGTGCAGCCAAAGCTCGTCGGTTCCGGGGATGATGTAGTTTTCTTTCCACACTTCCGCCGCCCGGTCGCTGCCGGAGACAAAAAGCCGGTGCAGCACCGTAAGATAAACCGCGCGCTCCAGATCGAACCTATGACGGCGTTTGCCTGCCAGGCCCCGCACGATCTCCTCGAACCCCATGCTCTTCCACAACCGCCCAAACACCAAGTCCGGCCCGATTTTGCGGATGCTTACCGGCTGGGTTTCGCCGGCGGCATGCGCGTCCAGAACTTTGATCTTTTTGCAGAACCGCAGACCGCTTCGCAGAAGGCTGTCGAGTTGCCCGCTCTGCTGGAGGACATCGAGGCGCCCCAGCGTGGCGATGATCTCCTGCCTGACCGTCTTGCCCCGCCGCACGCTGCGGGCGATCTGCAGGTAGCGGTATCCTTTGGCGGGCTTAATTCGGAAAAACATGGCGTGAAATGGTGGACTCCACGCAAAAAGCCAACACATCAGCCTACAATCAAGAAGATAATGCTTCTGGACAGCAATAGTTGCACTACATTTTCGACTCCGACTCTCTCCTGCCGCCCGCAAACCCGCATCAACAAAGGATCTTCACTTTTCGCGACCCTTCAAACTGTAGAAGATGGGCCAAACGGTCTGACCGGTTGCGCGTGTCCGGTCATGGCAGGCTTCCCCCTCACTCTTTGAGAAAGCGCATCGCCTCCTCCACCTTTCTTCCTGCTCGTCAGAAGCCTGGCAGGATTCCCCGATTTGGCGAATTTGATTTGCGGTTTTGGGGTGTTCCTCAAAACTTCCGCAACGCCACAAGCCATTTTTTCACGTTCCGAAGACCTGCAAAAATACCCGAACCCGGAACGCAAGACGTGTGGGCAGAATATCGGATCATCCACAAGGCAATCGTAATCCTGGTCCCAATGGTGATTGACCCGACAAATTGCAGGATCTGGCAAACTTGGGCGTTTTCCTTCGTTGAAATCCTGGGAACTCATCTGGGAAATTCTCAAATTGTCGAAACGCCGCCAGCGATTTTTTCCCGTTCTGGATGCTGACACAAAAAGCTATATCCAAAACTTAAAGCATGGGGACAATGAGACGGATTATCCACAAGGCAATCGTAGATGTCTCCGACGCGCTTCCGGAGGCTGCAACTCGCTGTATCGGGCGAGCATGAACCGAGTCCCTCATTATCCTCTGAATTCATGGCCTCCAATTACCAGTCCGCCTGGGTTCCAGACAGTAGGTGTTTCCCTACCTTCCAAAGCAGTCCCCCTCTGTCAGAGAGGATAACCGGGTTGGAGGTGGCCCTTCCCGCAAGGTCTCAAAAACCCAGACGCTTGACCGTGAGAGTGGGCGCTGATTCGATGATGTCCATGAAATCGACAGCCCCATGGATTCTCGCCGCTTTTGTTATCACCTTCTTGACCACTGCGGTTGCCCCCGGTTGTCGCGCGGCAGAATTTACATATCACCCCCTCAAGGAAATTTCCGTTTCTGGGGATGAGGGCTGGGATTGGCTTTCCATTGATGAAGCGGCCCGGCGATTGTATGTGACCCACGGCAGCAAGATTGTCGTCATTGATCTCGACGCGGATAAGATCGTTGGGGAAATCGCCGACACCCCAGGAGTTCACGGCTTCGCCCTTGCAACGGATCTTGGCCTTGGATTTTCCAGTAACGGGAAGGAATCCAAGTCGAGCATCGTCGATCTCAAAACACTCGATACGCTCTCGAAAGTGCCTACGGGTGAAAACCCTGACGCCATTGCCTACGACGAAGGAAACCATGAGGTTTATGCATTTAATGGACGGGGGCACTCGGCCACGGTTTTCGAGGCAAAGTCGGGCAAGGTTCTGGCGACCATCCCGCTTTCTGGAAAGCCCGAATTCGCAGTTGCTGATCCAAAATCCTGCCGGGTTTATTGTAACATTGAAGACAAAAGCGAAGTGGCGGTCATCGACACGAAGACGCATGCCGTGGTGAATTCGTGGCCCATTGCGCCCGGCACGGAAGCCTCGGGGATGGCGCTCGACGCGGCGAACCACCGGCTCTTTATCGGTTGCCGCAACCAGATGATGGTCATGATGGACAGCACGAACGGCAAAGTCATTGCCACGGTGCCCATCGGCGAGGGCGTCGACGCCAACATGTTTGATCCCGGAACCGGTTTGGCATTTAGCTCCAACGGCGAAGGCACGGTGACGATTGCGCATGAGGAAACCCCGGGAAAGCTTATCCCGGTGCAGACATTGGCGACGGAACGCAGCGCACGCACGATGGCCCTCGATCCAAAAACCCACAATATCTACCTGCCTTCAGCTAAGTTTGAGCCGCCAGCAGAGCAGACGCCTGGATCGCCCC
>Ga0209697_10001327_pt1 | contig 38439 bp, 33 predicted proteins | sample AliMusrvi5mmetaG_FD_184115 | JGI IMG/M metagenome (GOLD analysis project Ga0209697, IMG submission 184115) | Freshwater lake bacterial and archeal communities from Alinen Mustajarvi, Finland, to study Microbial Dark Matter (Phase II) - Alinen... | ecosystem: Environmental > Aquatic > Freshwater... | reverse complement strand
CAAAAATAGTATTAGTAATAGTTTAATACGAATACTTGAATTGGATTATTTGGAATAAAATCGTAAAAACATTTAACCTTTAAAATTAATCAAGTTATGAGTAAAGAGGTAGAACGGTACATTGAGAATTTTTTGGCAAATCTGATGGCTAAAAATCCGCATGAAGAGGAATTTCATCAGGCAGTTCGCGAAGTTGTTGAGAGTCTGACTCCTTTTCTGCTGAAGAATCCGGTATATACCCGGTTAAAGATTCTGGAACGGATGACAGAACCCGAACGGGTCATTCTGTTCAGAGTTCCCTGGATTAATGATCAGGGGGAGGTTGAAATAAACAAGGGTTATCGCGTTCAGATGAACAGCGCAATTGGACCTTACAAGGGAGGTTTGCGTTTCCATCCGTCTGTAAATCTGAGTATTCTTAAATTTCTGGCTTTTGAGCAGGTTCTTAAAAACAGTTTGACCACACTTCCCATGGGAGGAGGTAAAGGTGGTTCAGATTTTGATCCGAAAGGAAAATCGGATAATGAGGTAATGCATTTTTGTCAATCTTTTATGACTGAACTTCAGCGCCATATCGGACCGGATACAGATGTCCCTGCAGGAGATATCGGCGTCGGTGGTCGTGAAATAGGTTTCCTTTTTGGTCAGTACAAGAGGCTTCGCAACGAGTTTACTGGAACCCTTACCGGTAAGGGGAGCGACTGGGGTGGCAGCCCATTACGTCCTGAAGCCACTGGTTACGGGACTACCTATTTTGCCCAGGAGATGTTGAAAACAAAGGGGGAACTCATTAAAGGTAAAACGGTTGTAATTTCAGGTTCAGGGAATGTATCCCAATATGCTGTCGAAAAGGTGACCCAATTGGGAGGAAAAGTAGTTACGCTTTCAGATTCAAATGGATACATCTATGATACAACCGGAATATCTCCGGATAAGCTGGCTTATGTGATGGAACTGAAGAATGTTTATCGGGGGCGAATCAGGGAATATGTCAATGAGTATCCGGAGGCCAGCTATTTTGAAAACAAAAGGCCATGGGGTGTAAAATGTGATATTGCCCTGCCCTGTGCGACACAGAATGAGATCGATGGGGATGAAGCAAAAACCCTTGTGGAAAATGGCTGTATTTGTGTCGCTGAAGGAGCCAACATGCCCTCGACCCTGGAGGCAGTAGAAGTTTTTATTCGTTCCAAAATTCTTTTTGGACCCGGGAAAGCTGCAAACGCAGGAGGTGTTGCCACCTCTGGTCTGGAGATGACTCAGAATTCCATGCGGCTGAAATGGACCCGCGAGGAGGTGGATGCCAGGTTGCACGCAATCATGCAAAGCATACATGCCGCCTGTGTTAAGCACGGAACTGAACCTGATGGTTTTGTGAATTATGTCAAAGGGGCCAATATTAGTGGATTCCAAAAGGTAGCCAATGCCATGATCGAACAGGGATTGGTGTAAATAAAAAATGGTTGTTGAGACGCACTGCAGTGCGTCTCAACAACCATTTTTTATTTATATTCGTTCCATGCTTTAATCGATATGTTATCGAGGTCAAGCTTGCAGATCGCGTAAATAAAAGCGCTGGCAACCCTGGCATTGGTAATAAGCGGAATATTGAAATCGATCGCATTTCTGCGGATGTTGTAACCGTTTGAGATTTCACGCGTTGTGTGATCCTTAGGGATATTGATGACCATTTCCACTATCCGGTTCTTAATCAGATCAAGGGTATTGGGCTGTTTATCATCTTCGTCAGGCCAAAAGACCTGCTCGGTCTCTATCCCATTTTCCTGGAAGAAATTGTGAGTTCCCCCTGTTGCGTAGATTGTAAAACCACGTTCCTTCAGCATCCGCGCACTTTCGAGAAGTTCTATTTTACCGCGTGTTGGACCGGAGGAGATCAGAATGCTCTTTTTCGGGATGCGGTAACCGACGGATAACATCGATTTGAGTAACGCTTCATAAAAATTCTCACCAATACACGCCACCTCTCCGGTAGATGCCATGTCAACTCCGGTAACAGGATCTGCATTTAAAAGCCGGTGAAAGGAGAATTGCGGGGCTTTAACGCCGACATAATCAAGTTCAAAGAGCGATTTGTCCGGCTTCTGAAAAGGAACATCGAGCATCGCCTTTGTGGCTATTTCAATCAGGTTGGTTCGCAAAACCTTTGATACAAACGGGAAGGAGCGGGAAGCTCTTAAGTTACATTCTATTACCTTGATATCATTATCTTTGGCAAGATACTGGATGTTGAACGGACCTGTGATCTCCAAAGCTTTGGCAATTTTGCGCGATATCTTCTTAATCCGCCTGATGGTTTCTATATAGAGTTTCTGCGGAGGGAATACAATCGTGGCATCTCCCGAATGAACCCCCGCAAATTCGACATGCTCAGAGATGGCATAAGCAACAATCTCGCCGTTTTTAGCCACTGCATCAACCTCTATTTCCTTGGCATTCTCGATAAATTCCGATACAACAACCGGGTGTTCCTTCGAAACTTTTGTGGCGAGTGTAAGGAAATGATGAAGCTGATCCTTATTGGAAACAACGTTCATGGCAGCTCCCGACAGGACATAGGAGGGTCTTATCAGAACTGGGAATCCAACCTCGTCTACAAACCGGTTAATATCTTCAATTGTCGTGAGTTGGCTCCACCTTGGCTGATCAACATCAAGCCTGTCGAGCATAGCCGAGAATTTGTTCCGGTCCTCGGCATTATCAATTTTCTCGGCAGTTGTCCCAAGAATCGGAACTCCTTGCCGGTGTAGTCTCATGGCCAGATTGTTCGGGATTTGTCCCCCCATCGAAAGGACTGTACCTAATGGTTGCTCCAGATCACAGATATCAAGAACCCGCTCAAGAGTGAGTTCGTCGAAATAGAGCCTGTCGCAGGTGTCATAGTCGGTAGATACAGTTTCCGGATTATAGTTGATCATGATTGAACGAAACCCCTCCTTGCGGATGGTGTTGACTGCATTTACCGAGCACCAGTCAAATTCAACGGAAGAGCCGATGCGATAGGCTCCTGATCCAAGAACGATCACCGATTTGTTGTCATGCTGAAATTCTACATCGTGTTCTGTTCCGTTGTAGGTGACATACAGATAATTGGTCTTTGCCGGATATTCTCCAGCAAGGGTATCGATCTGTTTGATAACCGGAACAATACCGAGGCTTTTCCGCAGAGCCCTTACTTTTAAAAGGTCAGCCTGAATATATTGATCTGAGTTTTTAAGAACAAGCCGGGCAATCTGGAAGTCTGAATATCCCTGTTTTTTGGCCAGCAATAATAAATCAACCGGTAATTTTTCGAGCGTATTGAATTCCAGTAGTTTATTCCGAAGTTCATAGATATTTCTGAGTTTCTGAAGAAACCATTTGTCAATTCGGGTGATCTCCCATATTTTATCTACTGAATAACCTTTGTGCATGGCCTCGGCAATGGCAAAGATACGCCGGTCGGTAGGATTTTTTAATTCACCGTCGATGTCTGTAATCTCCATTTCGCCCCTGTTTCCAACGAAGCCGTGCATTCCGGCTCCCACCATGCGAATCCCTTTCTGGATCGCCTCCTCGAAGGAGCGGCCGATAGCCATGATTTCGCCAACCGATTTCATACTTGAGCCGAGCGTTTTTGAAACCCCTTCGAATTTATTCAAGTCCCAGCGGGGTATTTTAACAACCACATAATCGAGTGCCGGCTCGAAACAGGCAGTGGTTACCTTGGTCACTGAATTTTTCAGTTCGTGCAGTCCATATCCCAGACCAAGTTTGGCTGCAACAAAGGCAAGCGGATAACCCGTTGCCTTGGAGGCCAAGGCAGAGGATCTGGAAAGACGCGCATTTACTTCAATCACGCGGTAGTCTTCTGAATTTGGATCGAGGGCAAACTGGACATTGCACTCCCCGATGACGCCGATTTTACGGATAATCTTAATAGAGAGGGCCCGCAATTTATGATATTCATCGTTAGACAAGGTCTGAGATGGCGCAACTACAATTGATTCACCGGTATGAATTCCCAGCGGATCGAAGTTCTCCATGTTACAAACGGTGATGCAGTTGTCATAAACATCGCGAACAACTTCATATTCAACTTCTTTCCATCCCTTGATTGATTCTTCAACCAGGATTTGGGGAGAATAGCTGAATGCGTTTTCAGCCAGTTTGTTCAATTCTTCCTCGTTTGAACAGAAGCCCGAACCTAATCCGCCAAGGGTATAAGCCGCCCTGATGATTAAAGGAAAACCCAGTTTTTTTGCAGCTTCCCTCGCTTTTTCGATGGTGTCGCAAGCCACACTTTTTGGAGTAAGCACATCTATTTCGTGCAGAATATCGGAAAAGATCTGGCGATCTTCGGTATTGATAATCGATTGTACCGGAGTTCCAACTACCTTGATATTGTGCTTTTCGAGGATTCCCTGCCTGAACAGATCCACTCCGCAGTTTAATGCAGTTTGTCCACCGAAAGCGAGGAGAATACCGTCCGGTTTCTCCTTTTCGATCACTTTTTCGACAAATGTGGCAGTCACCGGAAGAAAATAGATTTTATCGGCAATCTCTTCGGAAGTCTGGATTGTCGCAATATTGGGGTTAATCAGGATCGTATAGACCCCCTCTTCTTTTAAGGCTTTGAGGGCCTGTGAACCTGAATAGTCAAATTCTCCGGCTTCCCCGATTTTCAGAGCGCCAGAACCCAGGACGATTACTTTTTTTATAGTTGAGTTAATCATTTATCTGACTTATTTTTTTTTACACTTTCAATGAAATCATCAAACAAAAATTCGGTATCCACAGGGCCGGATGAGGCTTCAGGATGGAACTGTGTCGAGAAGAACGGTTTCGACTGGTGCCGGATCCCTTCATTGGTATTGTCATTCACATTCACAAAAAGCGATTCCCAACCCTCCGGCATTGTTTCTTCGGCAATTGCAAAACCGTGGTTTTGGGAAGTGATAAAACAGCGGTTTGTTCCCCGGAGTAAAACAGGTTGATTATGACTTCGGTGCCCGTATTTGAGTTTATAGGTTTCTGCTCCCGCAGCAAGCCCCAGCAATTGATTACCCAGACAGATTCCCATGATTGGTTTGTCCTGCTGAATAGCGGTTTTGATATGTTTGACGGTGATGTCGCACATCGCAGGGTCACCGGGACCATTGGTCAGAAAAAGTCCGTCATAATCAAGCTTAGTGAAATCGTAATCCCAGGGAACCCTGATTACAGTGGTGTTCCGGTTTAACAAACAACGAATGATATTATTTTTAACGCCGCAGTCTACCAAAACAATCCTGAATTCTCCGTCACCATAGGTTTCAACGGTATCGGTACTGGCGATTGCAACCAGGTTAACCAGATTGGGGTCGAAGAATTCGATCTCTTCACCTTCAAACTCTATTTTGCCCAGCAATGACCCTTTTTCACGCAAAATCTTTGTCAGCAGACGGGTATCAATGTCATAAAGCCCCGGGATATGTTGTGATTTAAGCCAGTCGCCCAGACTCATCATCGCATTCCAATGACTGAATCCCACAGAATAATCGGAAACGATAAGACCGGTGATATGGATCCTGTCCGATTCAAAATGCCTATGTATTCCGTTCTCCTTGTGATCCTTTGGTACTCCGTAATTCCCGATCAGAGGGTAAGTCGAAACCAATATTTGTCCGGTATAGGAAGGATCAGTAAGGCTTTCGGGATAGCCGGTCATCGCAGTATAGAAAACTACCTCTCCGGCCACCGATTTTTCATAACCGAATGATTTTCCTTTCAATACTGTTCCATCCTCAAGAATCAGTTTTACTTTTCGCATTATTCGCTTGTTTTTCTCTGGTTAACTTAATATTGAACACTTAATTCTCAAAAAAAATGCGTTTTCACTACCTTTTTATCAGTAGTAAAAACGCATTTTACCGCGTCTTCTTGATCGATATTCTTAGTTGATGTCGCACAGCTGCAAAAGTAGTTTAATTCTGTGAAACTCGCAAAGCTATAAATGAAAATTTATAAATATTCACATTGATTTAATAAACAGGGTTCAAATTAAATAAATATGCATGCAAATACTGATAAATGAAAATAAATGCATAAAATTGCACTCTTTAATGGAATAAATATTCATTGAATAATGCACTCATGAAGAATCGGTCACAAAGGATTCAATTGATAAAGAAGATTATTTCGGCAGAGGTAATCAGCAGCCAGGATGAGCTGTTGATTCATTTGCTGGAGCAGGGATGTGATATCACTCAGGCAACGCTTTCGCGTGATCTCAAATCGATGCATGTGGTGAAAGTGAGTGACGATAAGAACGGATATATCTATCGTCTTGCCGGAAATGAAGTTGCAGGAGGTCAGTTGTCCTCATCTGTTTCGCAACGTGATTTTATGGCAGACGGCGTGGTTGGGATTGAATTTTCATCAAATCTGGGAGTTGTTAAAACCTTGCCGGGTTATGCCAACAGTGTCGCAATCCTGATTGATAAGGTTAATCCATATGAAATTCTTGGAACAGTGGCCGGGGATGATACTATCCTGCTGATTATGCGGGAGGGAATTGGGCGTAGTGATGTGATTCAGGTGTTGAAATCAATTATGCCAAAATTGGAAAGTAAAATTTAATTAAAATCGAATTCTGAAGTTATGATATTTAAAAAGAGGGAAGATATTCAGTTAAAACCTGAAATCCTGGTGCTGATAGCGGGAGAGGAGCATCTTCGTTTTGTGGATGAAATAAATGATACCATCGAAAAGGCTTCGTTGGAGCGCGGAACAGGGATTGCCCGCCGTTCACATGAATATATCGCCTCCAAAATTTCGGAAGGAAAAGCAATAATAGCCATAGATGGTGAAAAATTTGCCGGATTCTGCTACATTGAAACCTGGAACGATGCCAAATATGTGGCCAATTCAGGATTGATTGTCCACTGGGATTACCGGGGGCATGGATTGGCACGCAGTATTAAAATGAAAGCATTTGAGTTGTCCCGCACAAAGTTCCCCAATGCTAAGCTGTTTGGTTTGACTACCGGACTTGCCGTAATGAAAATAAACTCAGAACTGGGCTACCGTCCGGTCACCTTTTCAGAACTCACTGATGATGAGCAATTCTGGAAAGGATGCCAAAGCTGCGTGAATTATGATATCCTGCTTCGGATGAATAAAACCAAGTGTTTGTGCACCGGTATGCTTTATGATCCGGTTTGGGAGGCCAAAAAGCAAAAGCCGAAAACGCCGTTTAAAATTTACAAGGAGTGGCTCGAAAAACGCAAAAATGAAAAACTTTTGTTTTCGGCTATCGACTGGAGCAAAATTGTTGTTTTGGGACGCTAAGTAATTGTCAATGAATAATGTTCTCCATCATCTGACGTATCAATGCCATTACAATTTGATTATCTGCGATTTAGAAAAATATAATTGCGACTTTAAATCATTCCAGGTACTTAATTTAAATGAACGTTTACATAATCAGGTTTAAAATTAGTTATCAATAAAATATTTTCATGAAGGAAAAAGTAGTTCTGGCATTCAGCGGAGGATTGGATACTTCGTTTTGTGCAATTTATCTGTCAGTTGAAAAGGGTATGGAGGTTCATACTGCCATTGCCAATACCGGCGGATTTTCGAAGGAAGAGTTGGCTCTTATCGAGAAAAAGGCCTATTCATTGGGTGTCAAATCCCACAAGATGATTGATGTCACCGAAGAATATTACAACAAGGGAATCAGGTATATGGTCTATGGCAATGTGCTGCGAAACAATACTTACCCGATTTCAGTCAGTTCTGAGCGGATCTTTCAGGCACTTGCCGTGATTGAATATGCCAAAAGTATCGGGGCAACTCATGTGGCCCACGGAAGTACTGGTGCCGGGAATGACCAGATCCGTTTTGACCTGGCGTTTGAAGTCCTTGCTCCCGAAATTAAAATCATAACACCTACCCGTGATCTCGAATTATCCCGCGATGCAGAGATTGACTATCTGCGCAAACATGGTGTAGTTGATAATTTTGAGAAGATGGCCTACTCGGTGAATAAGGGGCTTTGGGGTACCAGCATTGGCGGAAAAGAGACGCTTCAGAGCGACAAAACACTTCCGGAAGAGGCTTATCCTACTCATCTTCAGAAGGAAGGTGAAGAGACTATTACCCTGGAATTCCAAAAAGGTGAATTAAAAGGTGTGAACGGCAAGATTTACCCAAATACGGTCGATGCCATCAATGAGGCAGAGAAGCTCGGTTCTGCCTGGGCTATCGGACGCGACATGCATATTGGGGATACGATCATTGGAATTAAAGGAAGGGTAGGGTTCGAAGCGGCTGCCCCGATGCTGATTATCAAGGCTCACCAGATGCTTGAAAAACATACCCTGACCAAATGGCAGCAATACTGGAAAGAACAGCTAGGTAACTGGTACGGGATGTTTTTGCACGAAGCGATGTACCTCGAACCGGTAATGCGCGATATCGAAAAATTTCTCGAAAACAGCCAGGAAAATGTTTCTGGTAAAGTGATCATTACCCTAAGGCCATACCATTTCCAGCTGGTAGGAATCGAATCAGAACATGATCTGATGAAATCCGAATTTGGGCAATATGGCGAGATGAATAAAGGTTGGACAGCCGATGATGCCAAAGGATTCACCAAAATCCTTGCCAATCAGTTAAAGATCTATCATTCAGTAAATCAAAAATAATGACTCAACCTGGTAACCTCAGGGTCGGGATAGTGGGCGGTGCCGGTTATACGGCCGGTGAATTGATCCGCATATTACTCTATCACCCGTCTGCCGATTTAAAATATATCCAAAGTAGGAGCAACAACGGGCAACCCGTTTCTTCTGTCCATACCGATCTTCTCGGGGATACCGATATGGTTTTTTCGGATATTAATTTTGAAGATACCGATGTGCTGTTTCTATGCTCAGGACATGGTAAGTCGGTTGATTATCTGAACAATAACAGTATTCCTAAACAAGTCAGAATTATTGATCTGAGTCACGATTTTAGATTAAAGAGGGAAGGGAATGAATTTATATACGGTCTTCCTGAACTTAACCGTGAGCAGATCAGGGGTGCTTCCCGGATTGCAAACCCAGGGTGTTTTGCAACTGCTATTCAGTTAGCAATAATCCCACTGGCATCGGCCGGGTTATTGCTCGACGAGGTTCATATCAATGCGATAACGGGGTCGACCGGAGCGGGTCAGGCACCAACACGGACCTCCCATTTCAGCTGGAGAGACAATAATCTGTCGGTTTACAAGGCCTTTGAACATCAGCATCTTGGTGAAATCTGCCAAAGTCTGCGTCAGGCTCAGCCTGGCTTCGATAAGGAGGTGAACTTTATTCCTGTCAGGGGAAATCATACCCGCGGAATATTTGTCTCAGCCTATACCCGGTTTGAGGGGACGCTGACAGATGCAACTGAAATTTACAATAAATTTTATGCCACTCATCCGTTTGTAAACATAACTTCCGAAAATCCGGACATGAAACAGGTGGTCAATACCAATAAAGGGCTGGTTTACCTGGAAAAACACGGCAATAAGCTGATGATCATTTCGTGCATCGATAATTTGCTGAAAGGTGCCTCCGGGCAGGCTGTCCAGAATATGAACCTGATGTTCGGACTGGATGAGCGGTGCGGGTTGAATCTGAAGGCGATAGGATTTTAGGGATTGAATGTATTTGATTAAATTCTATTTCGTTTTTATTCGGATATATTTTCCCTCTAAGACAATGCCGTGGGCATAAAATATGGGTAGACGATGAAAATAGTGTAAAATATTTCGTTCCGGATGGGACGAGACCTCGCATAAAATTCTGTTTTCTACCCCTATTTATTCCCTGACGGGATGGAAAATCCAGTTTTAAACAGACTCTGAGTCTTTAAAAAATAAAATATGAAACTATTCGATGTTTATCCCCTCTTCGATATCGTTCCTGTATCGGCAAACGGTTGCTATATTACAGATGATCAAGGTATTGAATATCTTGATTTGTATGGCGGACATGCTGTAATTTCCGTAGGTCATACCCATCCTGAATATGTCAGGAAGATTACAGACCAACTTCAGCAGATAGGTTTCTACTCCAATTCGGTAAAGAATCCTATGCAGGAGGAACTTGCATTAAAGTTAGGGAGGCTCTCGGGTTATCCAGATTATTCGCTTTTCTTTTGCAATTCGGGCGCCGAAGCCAACGAGAATGCCCTGAAGCTGGCCTCCTTTCATACGGGGAAAGACCGGATCATCGCTTTTGAAAAAGCATTTCACGGCAGAACTTCAGCAGCAGTTGCCATAACCGATAATCCAAAAATTATCTCTCCGATAAACGACACTGTAAAGCGGACATTTCTGCCATTAAATGATACTGCTCAACTTGAAACAGCTTTGCAGCAGGGTGATGCTGCTGCGGTGATTGTTGAAGGAATCCAGGGCGTTGGTGGTTGTCGTGTTCCGGAGCCATCGTTTCTGAAAGCCGCCTCCGCGTTATGCAAGAAACATGGCGCTATTTTAATTCTGGATGAGATCCAATCCGGCTATGGAAGGAGCGGAAAGTTTTTTGCACATCAATATGCTGACATTCGCCCCGACATTATCTCGGTAGCCAAGGGTATGGGAAATGGCTTTCCGATCGGAGGCATTCTGATCAGTCCCGATCTAAAACCCTGGTCTGGAATGTTGGGGACAACTTTTGGCGGAAATTACCTCGCCTGTGCAGCCGGAATCGCAGTGCTTGACATCATGAAAGCAGAAAATCTGATCGAAAATGCCATGGAAGTTGGCAGCTATTTATTCACTCAACTCTCAGCCATTCCTCAGATTAAGGATTTGCGTGGTAAAGGATTAATGATCGGGATGGAATTTGATTTTCCGGTTGGTCCGATCCGGAAACAGCTTCTTTTTGAAGAGAAAATATTCACCGGAGTTACCGGCACCCATGTTATTCGTATTCTTCCGCCTCTTACTCTAACCAAAGCTCAATGTGATCTTTTTGTGAAGGCATTGGTAAAGCTGTTGAATTAATTGTAAATTGCGTTTCTCAAAAATTGCTAATTTGTACATATGGAAATAAAGAATTTAAAAATAGCTATCGTAGGAGGAGGCAACCTTGGACGTTCGGTTGCTGAAGGTTTTATGAAAGCAGGAATCTCAGCTTCAAAAATGACTGTTTCTCGTCGGCGGGTTCAACTGCTTGATGATCTGGCAGCAAAGGGGATTCGTATTGAACAGGACAACAAAACTGCCGTAGCAATGGCAGATTTGATTATCGTTGCCGTTAAGCCTTACCAGGCAGTTGAGGTGATCACAGAAATTAAGCCGATTCTGAAACCTGGACAACTCGTGGTATCGTTGATGACAGGTATCAGCATTGCCCAAATGAAGGAATTACTACCATCAGGGGTCATTCCCTTACGCGTAATGCCGAACACTGCAGTAGCACTTCAGGAATCGATGACCCTGATTTCAGCTCCGGATTGTTCCCAGGCTCAGCTTGATCTGGTCCAGGAATTATTTGAATCGCTTGGAAAGGTAATCTTTATCAATGAAGAATTGATGGCCGCTGCAACTGTCCTAGGAGCTTGCGGAATTGCATTTGCCCTTCGTTTCATTCGGGCTGCGATCCAGGGTGGCGTCGAAATTGGATTTGGTGCAGATGTTGCGCAACAAATAGTTGCACAGACTGTTAAGGGTGCATCTGAGTTGATTTTGCAAACCGGGCACCACCCGGAACAGGAAATAGACAAAGTTACTACTCCGAAAGGGATTACGATCTCAGGTCTGAACGAGATGGAACACCAGGGGTTTTCGTCCTCGTTGATCAGGGGACTTCTGGTTTCGTACAATAAAATAAACAATGCTAAATAACCGGTAACCTATATTTAATACCCGGACCAATGGAAGAACAGATCAGAAAAATAGCCGACCGTTTACGTGAAATGCGTGAAATACTTGGGATATCACTCGAGGAAGCTGCATTAACCTGTGACCTCACCAGCCAGCAATACCTGGAGATTGAAGGTGGGCATACCGACATTCCTGTGAGTATCTTGCATCGGATGTCTTTGAAATTCAATATGGATCTTACTACACTGCTTACAGGGGAAGAGCCACATATGCATGCCTATACTTTGACCCGAAAAGACAAGGGAATTGGTGTGGAACGCCAGAAAGCCTATAAATATCAGGCACTTGCAGGAAATTTTCTGAAGCGTAAAGCCGATCCTTTTATAGTGGTGGTAGAGCCAAAACCGGATGCAAATGTAAGTTTCAATGCCCATCCCGGTCAGGAATTCAATTATTTACTCGAAGGTAAACTGAAATTTTTCATTGGGAAGAAGGAGATGATTCTCGAACCAGGCGATTCGGTCTATTTCGATTCAGGATTGCCGCACGGAATGCTCGCTCTTGATAATGAAACCGCCAGATTTTTAGCAATAATCCTATAATTTTTAGTTTGCATGTTTGAGAAATATTTAAAGAAATCGGTTTTCGAATCCCTCGAAGATTTCAAGCAAAACTTTGAAATAGTTGTTCCTGAGCAATTTAATTTTGCATACGATGTGGTTGACGAATATGCCCGGACCGCTCCATCCAAAAGAGCAATCAGTTGGGTTAACGATAAGGGCGAAAAGCATGAATTTTCATTTGGTGATCTAAAAAAGGCGAGTGACGAAACGGCCTCTTTTTTTCAGTCTCTGGGAATCGGTCGTGGTGACAAGGTGATGATGATTCTGAAAAGACGTTACGAATTCTGGTTTTCTATCCTGGCATTGCATAAAATAGGGGCAGTTGGAATTCCAGCAACCCATCTGTTAACAACCAAGGATTTGGTATACCGCAATAACGCTGCTGGAGTAAAGATGATTATTACAGTTTCAGAACCGGATATTATAAATAGTATCAATGATTCAATAGCCAATTCCCCTACGGTTGAAAAACTGGTAACAGTTGGCGATCCAACTCCTGAAGGGTGGATAACTTTCCGTGAAGGCAAAAAAAATGCAAACCTATTTGTCCGGCCACAAGGTGAATCTGCACCCGCGAAAAACGACATTTCGCTCCTTTATTTTACTTCGGGGACAACCGCAAATCCTAAGATGGTGGTACATGACTTCACCTATCCGCTGGGTCATATCGTTACAGCCAAATATTGGCAGAATGTCGAAAACAACGGACTCCATTTTACGGTTTCTGATTCCGGATGGGCTAAATCTGTATGGGGAAAAATTTATGGTCAATGGCTTGCCGGTGCTGCAGTATTTGTATACGACTATGAGAAGTTTGTTCCGGATGATATGCTCTCAAAAATCAGCACCTTTGGGGTGACAAGCTTTTGTGCTCCTCCTACCATTTACCGGTATCTGATCAGGGAAGATTTCTCAAAATATGACCTTTCGAAACTCAAATGGGCGACGGTAGCCGGTGAGCCACTCAATCCTATTGTTTACGATACCTTTTATCAGTTAACCGGGTTAAAGCTTCATGAGGGTTTTGGCCAGACTGAAACCACTTTGCAGATTGCCACCTTCCCCTGGATGGAACCCAAGCCCGGATCGATGGGAGTTCCGTCACCCCAATTCGATGTTCAGTTAATTGATTCTGAAAATAAGGATTGTGAAGACGGTGAGGTAGGACAAATTGTAATCCGAACCAGCAAAAAAATTCCAGTTGGTTTATTTTCAGGATATTATAAGGATGATGAAAAAACGGCTTCCTGCCATTTCGGTGGACTTTATTATACAGGCGATCTGGCCTGGCGCGATGAAGACGGTTATTACTGGTTTGTCGGGCGTGTGGATGATGTGATTAAATCGTCGGGCTACAGGATTGGTCCATTTGAAGTGGAAAGCGCGCTGATGACACACCCTGCCGTTGTTGAGTGTGCCGTTACCGGTGCTCCGGACGATATCCGGGGACAGGTGGTCAAAGCCACCATAATCCTGGCACAAGCATACAGGCCGGGAAGTGAAGATTTGGCAAAGGAGATCCAGGAACACGTTAAAACGGTTACTGCACCTTATAAATACCCACGGATTGTGGAATTTGTAACGGAATTACCCAAAACGATCAGCGGAAAAATCCGGCGTGTCGAAATCAGGGAAAAAAGCGAACTCAAAAGGAGTTTAAAATAATCCCGGGAATTATTAAATTTGATATGTCATTATTATACAATAGAATCGTAGTAAAGGTTGGCAGTAATGTTCTGACACGCGAAGATGGGATGCTTAACGTGGCAAGAATGGGTCATATCGTCGATCAGTTGTCGTTGCTTCGAAAAGAGGGGTTGCAGGTAATTCTTGTAACTTCAGGTGCGGTTGCGGCCGGAAGGGCAGAGGTGGAGCTTCAGCGTAAACTTGACCCTGTTTCAAGCCGGCAATTGTGGTCTGCAGTTGGTCAGGTGAAGTTAATTAACCAGTATTCAAATCTTTTCCGCGAAAATGGGATTACCTGCGCTCAGGTTTTGACGACCAAAGAGAACTTCAGTGACCGTCACCATTACCTGAACATGCGTAATTGCATGACCACCTTGCTCGAAAATGATGTTGTTCCGGTAGTCAATGAAAATGATACAATTTCGGTAACCGAACTGATGTTCACCGATAATGATGAGCTGTCCGGATTGATTGCTTCGATGATGGATATGGATGCACTCATTATTCTGACCAATGTAGATGGGGTATTTACCGGTTCGCCCGATGCACCGGATAGCAAACTGATCGCTTCGATCAATCTTGGAGAGACACTTGATGTTGAGGCCATTTCGGGGAAAAAATCGAATTTTGGAAGAGGTGGAATGCTGACTAAATTTCATATTGCCTCCAAACTGGCGCACCAGGGCATTTCAGTTCATATTACGAATGGCGTTAAAGCGAATACGCTAACCAATATTTTAGTGACAGATCAGTCAGCTGTACATACTCATTTCATACCATCCCAAAAGAAATCAACAGGGGTAAGGAAATGGCTTGCTCATTCTGATGATTTTGCAAAAGGAGAAGTGATTATCAATTGCGGTGCAAAAGAGGCTCTTCTTTCAGATCAGGCTGTAAGTCTTCTTCTTATCGGGATTACCAGTGTTACCGGATTCTTTAAAGAAGGGGATATTGTACGGGTTAAAGATGTTAACGACGAATTAATTGGGCTTGGTAAAGCCTCGTATTCTTCGGAAGAAGTGCTTAAAGGGATGGGCGGAAGAGTTTCCAAACCTTTCATCCATTACGATTATTTGTATCTGATTTAAAAACTATGTTCTATGAATTTTCACCAGCAATTTGAAAATACGTTAAGTGCCAGCCGCGAATTAAATCTTTTAAGTGTAGAAAAGGTTAATGAAATTCTATTGAAAATTGCGGATGCCGCTGAAAAGAGCACAGCCTTTATTCTGCGTGAAAACCAGAAAGATCTGGCCCGTATGGAAAATTCTGATCCAAAATACGACCGGTTGAAACTAAGCGCTGACCGCATCAGAAGTATTGCAGATGATATCCGTAATGTTGCTTCATTACCTTCACCGCTGGGAAGAATACTCTCAGATTCTTTAAGACCAAACGGATTGAAAATCACCAAAATCACAGTCCCTTTCGGTGTAATCGGAATAGTCTACGAAGCCCGCCCTAATGTTACCTTTGATGTATTCTCCCTTTGCCTGAAATCGGGTAACGCCTGTGTTTTAAAAGGGGGAAGCGATGCCATTTATTCCAATCAGGCAATTGTTAGTATAATTCATAACGTATTGGATATTAATAATATAAATAAAAATATTTTAACACTTCTTCCTGCCGGAAGGGAAGCGACCACTGAATTGCTCAATGCCAGAGGATATGTTGATCTGATCATTCCCCGTGGAAGCCAGGGGTTGATTGACTATGTCCGGAAACATGCCACAATCCCTGTAATTGAAACCGGAGCCGGGATTTGCCATACCTATTTTGACGAATTTGGCGATCTCGCAAAGGGTATCCAGATTATCAATAATGCAAAAACCCGCAGAGTAAGTGTTTGCAATGCCCTCGACTGCCTGATTATCCATCAGTCAAGACTACGTGAACTCCCTGCGATTGCTAAACTCCTTGCCAAAAGCGAGGTGGAAATTTTTGCCGATAAATTTTCCTTCGATGTCCTTGAAGGAAAATATCCTGATCATCTGCTGAAGAATACCAGCGATGAATCGTATGGAACCGAATTCCTATCTTATAAAATGGCGATTAAAACTGTTGCCTCGTTCGATGAGGCTATTGCCCATATTGTTAAATACAGTTCAAAGCACAGTGAAGCTATTATTTCTGAGAACAGGAAGAATTGTGATCTGTTCCTCAAAGTGGTGGATGCCGCTGCTGTTTATGTCAATGCAAGTACTGCTTTCACCGATGGTGCACAATTTGGATTAGGGGCTGAAATAGGGATTAGTACCCAGAAGTTGCATGCCCGTGGTCCAATGGCACTCGAAGAGCTGACGAGTATTAAATGGCTGGTTGAAGGAGACGGACAAATACGTCCTTAAAAAAATGCAAAATGCAAAATGCAAAATGCAAAATGCAAAGTGGTCATTCAATGGTTACTGCAGGATCATTGGTTTCGGTATCATTTGATTTGGATGATCCTGGGTATTTAAAAAATGAATAGAAATTTAGTTATAAACGAATATGAGACACTTTACATCTGTTTTCGACCTTCCTGATTTAGCCAATGCATTAAAGATGGCCTGTGAAATCAAAAGTAATCCGTTTGGTTTTCAACATCTTGGAAAGAATAAAACCATGGTGTTGATTTTCTTTAATTCAAGCCTTCGCACCCGGTTAAGTACCCAAAAGGCGGCGATGAATCTGGGAATGAATACGATGGTTCTCAATGTGAATCAGGACGGATGGCGAATGGAGAGTGAGTTGGGTGTAATCATGGATGGTGATAAACCGGAACATTTGCGTGAAGCGATCCCTGTCATCGGAAGATTTTGTGATATCATCGGAGTAAGGGCCTTTGCAAATTTTGAAAGCCGTGAGGATGATTATGCTGAAAAAATACTGAATCAGTTTATCCAATTATCCGGTGTGCCGGTTGTAAGCATGGAAGCTGCTACCAGGCATCCGTTGCAAAGCTTTGCAGACCTGTTGACCATTGAAGAATACAAAACAAAACCGCGCCCAAAGGTTGTGTTGAGCTGGGCTCCGCATCCAAAGGTTCTTCCTCAGGCAGTGCCTAACTCATTTGTCGAATGGATGCGCCAGACCGATTATGAATTTGTGGTTACACATCCCAAGGGGTATGAGCTCAGTCCTATGTTTATGGGTGACCTTAAGGTGGAATATGATCAGGATAGAGCCTTCGAAAGTGCCGACTTTATTTATGCCAAAAACTGGTCGTCCTATACCGAATATGGAGAAATTCTGTCGAAGGATATGAGCTGGACCGTCACCACAGAAAAGATGGCGCTGACAGACCATGCCCGGTTCATGCATTGTCTCCCTGTTCGGCGAAATATGATCGTAACTGATGAAGTTCTAGATGGACCTTCTTCAATTGTAGTTGATGAAGCGGAAAATCGTGTATATTCGGCCCAGACAGTTTTAAAAATGATTTTGGAAGGGTAGTATGAGAGAACATTTGATAATCATTAAGGTAGGTGGACAGATCGTCGAAGAGGAGGGATCCCTTCGCACCCTGTTAAAGGACTTTTCACGCATAGCCGGTGGCAAAATTCTGGTTCATGGGGGTGGAAAGAGTGCAACTGCATTGTCTGAAAAACTGGGTATTGAAACCAAAATGGTAGATGGACGTCGTATCACAGACGCGGAAACCCTCAAAGTTGCCACAATGGTCTATGCCGGATTAGTGAATAAAAATATAGTGGCCGGTTTACAGGCTTTAGGAAATAATGCAATAGGACTTTGCGGTGCCGATCTCGATATTATCAGGGCCGTCAAGCGACCGGTTGGAGTTGTTGATTATGGCTTTGTAGGAGATATCAACTGGGTAAATGCACAGGCGATGTATGATTTGATTGAAAATGGGGCTGTTCCTGTTATCGCACCCATCACTCACGATGGTAAGGGTTCACTATTGAACACTAATGCTGACAATATCGCGTCAGAATTAGCAACCACTTTATGCGGGAGATATGAACTGAGGCTGATATACTGTTTTGAAAAGCAAGGAGTTCTATCCAATGAAGCAGACGATAAATCAATAATACCTGAAATTGACCCTGGATTATTCGAAGAACTCAAATCTCAGGGTGTGGTCTCAGGGGGTATGATTCCCAAACTTGAAAGTGGATTTAATGCGCTCCGCAGGGGTGTAAGTGCGGTTGTAATTACCAATGCACAGGGTATTTCAGGAGGTTTGAGAGGAACAAGGTTAGTACTCTGATTTATGCTGAAAGAGATAATCATTTCAGATAGTATTGAGCTGCTCAAAGCGATGATTGAGATCCCTTCGTTAAGCAGGGAGGAAAAAGAGGTCGTTGATTACCTGGAGGAGAAATTCAGATTGTGGGAACTGCCATTTGAAAGAAGTGGAAATAATATCTGGATCCGCAGCGCCGACTGGTCCGAATCGAAACCGGTTGTTTTGTTTAATTCCCACGTCGATACCGTGCGTTCAGGGAAGGGGTGGACCTACGAACCCTTTAAAGCAACTGTTGAAGACGACCGGTTGACTGGTCTTGGAAGCAACGATGCAGGAGCATCAGTGGTTGCTTTGCTGGGAGCATTCCGTTATTTTTACCATGTTGAAAACCTGCCATATAACCTGATCTTCTGTGCCAGCGCCGAAGAGGAGATTTCCGGTCCAAATGGAGTGGCCTCCGTTCTGGATCAGCTTGGCAAAATAAATCTGGCGATTGTAGGTGAACCCACACAAATGCATGTGGCTATTGCAGAAAAAGGATTAATAGTTCTGGATTGTGAGGCTAAAGGGAAAGCTGGTCATGCAGCCCGTAATGAAGGGGTTAATGCCATCTATAAAGCCATTAAGGATATTCAGATTCTTGAGCAATACCGGTTTCCGCTGGAGTCTCCCGTACTGGGACCGGTGAAATTGACTGTCACACAAATTGAAGCGGGATCCCAACATAACGTGGTGCCTGATTCATGCCGTTTTGTGATCGATGTGCGTACCAATGAGTTCTATTCAAACGATGAGGCTTTTCATGTTATTGCTGGACTAATTGAATCGGAGGTTCGCCCGCGCTCTTTCAGACTCAATTCTTCACGGATCAGTCCGAGCCATCCATTGGTCAAGCGTGCTGTCGAAATGGGATTAAATACCTACGGTTCACCTACAACCTCTGATCAGGCAGTGATCCCTTACCCTTCAGTCAAAATGGGCCCCGGTGATTCTGCACGCTCCCATACTGCGAATGAATATATCCTGATATCGGAAATTAGCGGGGGAATTGAAACCTATATCAAACTGCTGGAAGGGTTGAAGTTTTAGGGTTTAAGCGAGACATTTAATTTAAATTTAACATTTCGGGGCTGGAATGGGTTGATCGAATCTGATTTTTAATTAATATTGCAAAAGCAAAATAAATATGACAAAGCTCAGCATTTATACCGGACATCATCTACATCACTTACCTTAAGGTGAGCTTGTGTTGGTGTGTCCATAATCATATGACCAAAACTCAGGCTTACCTTATCAATCAGGTGGGCCTTTTTTAATTTTATAAAAATGGATTCGATTTTAAGAATTGCCATACAGACCAAGGGTCGTTTGAACGAAGATTCAATGTCTTTGCTCTCTGAGACTGGCATCAAATTAGTTTCGAGCAGCCGGAGATTGATCTCTGCAGCCAAAAATTTCCCGCTTGAAGCGCTATTCCTGCGAGATGATGATATCCCTCAATGTGTTGCAGATGGGGTGGCCGATATCGGGATAGTCGGGAAGAATGAGGTGATGGAACAGCAGCAAAAAGTTGAGATCGTTAAACATTTGGGATTCAGTAAGTGCAGGCTCTCCCTGGCAATTCCAAAAGATGAACAATTTAATGGTCTTGAATGGTTTGCAGGAAAGAAGATTGCCACATCATATCCACGGATTTTAAAAGATTTTCTTGCTGAAAATAAATTGGTGGCTAATACTCACTTTATTGCCGGTTCAGTTGAAATTGCTCCTGGAATCGGTCTGGCAGATGCTATTTTCGATATTGTAAGTTCCGGAAGTACTTTGGTTAGTAATAGGTTGAAGGAGGTCCATACTATTATTGACTCTGAAGCAGTTTTAGTGGCAACCCCCAATCTTTCCATCGAGAAGCAAGTGATTCTGGATGAACTGATCTTCCGGATTGAAGCAGTTGAAAAGGGAAGAGGGAAAAAGTATATCATGCTAAATGCACCGAATGATAAACTCGATCAGATTATCAAAGTGCTTCCCGGAATGACTTCCCCTACGATTATGCCTTTGGCGAAAGCGGGTTGGAGCTCCTTACACTCGGTAATTAACGAAAGTGAGTTCTGGGTAGTGATCGGCAACCTGAAAAAAAATGGGGCTGAAGGTATTTTGGTCCTCCCAATTGAGAAAATGATTTTATAAATTTTAATGCCATGCAAATCTACCGTTATCCCCTGTTTAATACGTGGCCGGAAATTACCCGGCGTCCAACAGCTGATTTTCTGGAGAAAATTGAGACGGTTAGTAAGGTAATGTCTAAAATCCGTGCTGAAGGTGATGCTGCTGTACGTAAATTCACCCTTCAATTTGATCATGCTGATCTTGCTGATTATAGAGTTTCGGCTGATGAGATAGATGAGGCAGATCAAATATTGGAGCCCAAACTAAAAAATGCAATTCATATTGCCGCACAAAATATCGATACATTTCATGTTGCCCAAAAGGCGGTTTATAGGATTATAGAGACCATGCCTGGCGTGAAATGCTGGCAGAAATCGGTTCCTATTGAAAAGGTCGGATTATATATCCCCGGAGGTTCAGCCCCATTGTTCTCCACTGTGCTAATGTTGGGAATCCCGGCCATGATAGCGGGTTGTCGTAATGTCATCCTTTGTACTCCCCCGGACCGGAACGGGAAAATCCATCCTGCAATCCTGTTTGCCGCATCGGTTTGTCATATTACTGAGATCTATAAAGTTGGAGGTATGCAGGCCATTGGAGCCATGGCTTACGGTACCGAAACAGTTCCAAAGGTCGATAAGATTTTTGGTCCCGGCAATTCATGGGTGACTGCGGCCAAACAATTTGTATCCAACTCCGAGTGTGCCATTGATATGCCCGCCGGTCCGTCAGAAGTGGCCGTTATGGCTGATGAAACAGCGAATCCGGCTTTTGTTGCCGCTGATCTGCTGTCCCAGGCAGAGCATGGCCCGGACAGTCAGGTTATTTTGGTAACCACTGAAGAACAATTGATTAAGGATGTGATAAAGGTCATGGGAAAACAGCTCAAAGCCCTTCCACGATCAGAAATTGCCGCTAAAGCGCTCGAAAACAGCCGTGCTATACTCGTGAAGGATGTTGAGGAGATGCTTACATTGATTAATTTTTATGCGCCTGAACATTTGATTATTGCCACAAAAGATGCAGCAGTTATCGCAGATAGGATTATTAATGCAGGATCTGTCTTTATCGGAAACTACACTCCGGAATGTGCCGGAGATTATGCTTCAGGAACAAATCACACCCTTCCTACTAATGGTTGGGCAAAATCGTTCAGCGGCATTGGCCTCGACAGCTTTTGCAAGAAAGTAACTTTCCAGGAGATCACCAGTGAAGGAATTAAAAACCTTGGACCGGTGATCGAGGAGATGGCTCAGGCAGAGCAGCTGTTTGCCCATAAGAATGCCGCAACCCTGAGAATGAAAGAAGCGAAATAATCCTACAATTTAATTCAACTGAAATGAACAGGTTCCGGTACTTTGATTTTTTATTCATCATCTTTTGTGGAGTAATCTTCACCTTGATTATCCAGTGGGGAAATTCAAAACTCCTGTCACAATTTTCAGTTGTAATTGTATTAATAGCTTATTATATTGGGAAATATGTTGGGCGGACAAAATTAAAAAAGCAAGATAAGATATGAATTTTGATATCGACAGATTATTACGCAGGAATATCCGCAACCTGAAACCCTATTCCAGTGCAAGGGATGAATTTTCGGGTGAGGCTGCAGTATTTCTGGATGCCAACGAAAATCCGTATAATTCCCCATGGAACCGCTATCCCGATCCGCACCAGCGAATACTGAAGGAGAAGGTGTGCGAAATTAAGCATGTCCCGACAGAGAAAATCTTTTTGGGTAACGGAAGCGATGAACCCATCGATCTGCTGTTTCGTGCATTTTGCGAACCGGCGAAAGATAATGTTGTGTCAATAAATCCAACCTATGGAATGTACCGGGTGGCAGCTGACACCAATAATATTGCCGTTAATCAGGTCGCGCTGACTTCAGACTTTGAGCTGGATGCCGGATCTGTCCTGGCTGCAGTAACTGCCGAAACCAAGATTATTTTTCTGTGTTCCCCTAACAATCCTACGGGAAATGCCCTTGATAACTGTGGTATATTGCAGATAATCAGTAATTTTAATGGCCTTGTCGTAGTTGATGAAGCCTATATTGATTTTTGTCCTGAAAAGTCATTGCTTCCGGATCTGGATAAATATCCCAACCTGGTTATTCTTCAAACCTTTTCAAAAGCATGGGGAATGGCAGGACTGCGGCTTGGAATGGCCTTTGCCAATGAAAAGATCATCGAGGTGTTAAGCCGGATAAAATATCCCTATAATCTCAATATCCTGACTCAGCAAAAAGGGCTTGAACTGCTGGCAGGTGAGCAGCTGAAAAATGAGTGGGTAAAAATAATCCTTAAGGAACGGGAGAAGATGATCCGGAATTTATTACTTTATCCCTTTGTGATTAAGGTGTATCCGTCGGATGCGAACTTTGTGCTGGTCCAGGTGTATGATCCCCGGGGTATTTATAATTACCTGGTTGACGAAAAAATTATTGTTCGGGACCGATCTTCAATTGCTCTTTGTGAAGGGTGTCTCCGAATCAGTATCGGATCACCCGAGGAAAATGCAACTTTAATGGAGGCATTTGATCAGTTGATTTAAAATTTAAACAAATTGTAGATTAAGCCCCGAAACGTCGGAACTGGCATAAAAAATAATAACAAAACCCAGCTTTTCTGGTGGCGATTTCGTATCTTTAATAGATTGGAATCTCAAATGTCACACTGAAGGTCGGGCTTCGGACAAATAAGTGTAATAATGAAGAAGATTCTTTTTATAGATCGGGACGGAACGTTGATCGTGGAGCCAACCAGCGATATGCAGGTTGATTCACTCGAAAAACTCGAATTTATACCTGGCGTATTCCGAAACCTGTATAATATCCAAAAACTGACCGATTTTGAATTGGTTATCGTTTCAAACCAGGATGGTTTGGGGACATCCTCCTACCCTGAGGAGACTTTCTGGCCTGCTCAGCAAATGATGCTGAAAGCATTTGAAAATGAAGGGGTTACTTTCCATAAAATTCATATTGATCCAACCTTTCCTGAAGAAAACTCCCCTAATCGTAAGCCTGGCACAGGAATGTTAAAGGAATATTTCTCTCCGGAATATGACCTTGCAGGTTCTTTTGTGATTGGCGACCGGATTACGGACATCCAATTAGCCAAAAACCTTGGGGCGAAAGGAATCTTTTTCGTTCATGAAGATCAGATCACTAAGCTAAAAGAAAGTGGATTGGATGGGCATTGTGTCCTGGCAACCGATCAGTGGGAAACTATTTTTAATTTCCTGGTTATCGGTGAGCGGTCTGCCATCGTGAGCCGGAAAACAGCCGAGACAGATATTTTTGTTGAGCTAAAATTGGATGGAACAGGGAAATGTAATATCCATACCGGACTCGCATTTTTTGACCATATGCTTGACCAGATCGGGCGTCATTCAGGTTGTGACCTGACCATTCAAGTTAAGGGGGACCTCTCTGTGGATGAGCATCATACCATCGAAGATACTGGTATAGCCCTTGGCGAGGCAATCCGGAAAGCCCTGGGTGACAAGCGGGGAATTGAAAGATATGGGTATTGCCTGCCGATGGACGATTGCCTGGCACAGGTTGCACTCGATTTTGGCGGGAGACCCTGGATCGTCTGGAAAGCGGAATTTAACCGTGAGAAAGTTGGGGATATGCCTACTGAGATGTTCTTTCATTTCTTTAAGTCACTCTCTGACTCGGCCCTGGCGAACCTGAATATTCAGGCCGAAGGGACGAATGAACATCATAAAATCGAAGGGATCTTTAAGGCGTTTGCCCGGGCCCTGAAGATGGCGATCCGCAAAGACCCCTTTGTTAAATCACTTCCAAGTACTAAAGGTGTCCTTTAAAGATTTTAAAGCAATTGAACCTGTCAAATCTTAGAAACTATTAAATATTATTTATGCAATCGATTCGCAAGATTACCGGAATCCGAAATACAGCGATTTTACTCATTTATTGTCCGGATAAGCAGGGAATTTTGGCTGCCGTAACCGAATTTTTAAATGAAAACCGCGGAAATATCATTTATCTCGATCAGCATGTCGATCATGAGGAAGGTCTATTCTATATGCGTGTTGAATGGGAACTGGAAAAATTTGCCATCCCCCGGGAGAAAATTTCGGATTACTTTGAAACACTTATTGCACGTAAATTTTCAATTAAATACTCGCTCCATTTTTCAGACAAAAAACCGAGAATGGCAGTATTTGTTTCGAAAATGTCTCATTGTCTTTTTGATATCCTATCCCGATATACCGCTGGTGATTGGGAGACTGAAATACCATTGATCATCAGTAATCATGATTTATTAAAGCCTGTTGCACAGCGGTTTGGAATAGATTTCGTGCTGATCGAGAAGGATAATTCCAATAAAGCGGAACAGGAGAAACGTGAGATTGAAATTCTTCAGCAGTATGATATAGATTTTGTGGTCCTGGCAAGGTATATGCAGGTGCTGTCTGATCAGTTTGTTGCCAGCTATCCCAATCGGATCATTAATATTCATCACTCCTTTTTGCCGGCATTTGCCGGAGCAAAACCTTATCATGCAGCGCATGAACGGGGCGTAAAGATTATTGGGGCAACCAGTCATTATGTTACCACAGATCTAGATGCCGGTCCAATCATAGCCCAGGATGTTGTCCGGATTTCCCATATCGATAATGTGGATAGTTTAATCCGGAAAGGAAGGGATCTGGAAAAAATCGTTCTGAGTGAGGCAGTTTACAAACATTTGCAACGAAAAATACTGGTATATAACAACCGGACAGTCGTTTTTAACTAAAAATAAATTCAAATGAAAAGCATTTTTCGAAATCACAGGATTGCCGCTTTGGTGGGAATTTTGATTTTTACCAATGCTTTTGGCCAATCAGGAGTTGAAATTCCTAAACAGGATATTCCTGAAGAATACGAATTTACGGCAAAAATAGGGGATAAAATACCCGATTTTACCCTCACCCTTTCCAATGGGAAAAAGATATCTTCCAAAGACTGGAGAGGGAAAGTGGTTATGTTACAGTTTACAGCCAGCTGGTGCGGTATTTGCCGGAAGGAAATACCTTATATTCAGCAGGATATATGGTTTAAAAATAAACACAATTCCAATTTTCTGCTGTTTGGTGTAGATCGTGATGAGCCATTGGAAAAGGTCAAACAGTACCAAAAGGATATGAATATTTCGTATCCGCTGGCAGTCGATCCGAATGCGGATATTTTTGGTCTGTTCGCTGATAAACGAGCGGGAGTAACCCGAAATGTGATCATCAATCGCGAGGGCAAGATCGTTTATATGACCAGGTTATTTAAAGAACGGGAATTCAGAGAGATGGTCAGGATTATCGGGGTGCTTTTAAAATAAAAACTATTTAGCAACAAATTTTAAATGAAGGTTGTAATTATTAAATACAATGCCGGAAATATCCGGTCGGTCGACTTTGCGCTTCAAAGGCTTGGCGTTTCGGCATTGATTACGGATGATCATGATGAAATCAGAAGTGCCGACAGGATCATTTTCCCGGGAGTTGGAGAAGCTTCAACCACAATGAGCTATCTGGCAGCGCATAAGCTTGACACCTTGATTTGTGATCTCAGGCAGCCCGTGCTTGGAGTATGCCTTGGTCTTCAACTGATGTGTACCCATTCCGAGGAAGGAGACACCACCTGTCTTGGCATATTTCCTGAAAAGGTCAGAAAATTTGAGCTTCTTTCCACCGATTCCTCTTCGTTTAAGATTCCGCATATGGGTTGGAACAGTGTTTCTGATTTAAAAACCCCGCTTTTCTCCGGGATTAGTGAGAATGACTATTTTTATTTTGTCCATTCCTTTTATGCCACTGCCGGCCCCGATACCGCGGCAACCTGCGATTATCTGATCCCGTTTAGTGCCGCACTTCAACGCGATAATTTTTACGCCACCCAATTCCATCCTGAAAAAAGCGGTGCGACCGGTGCAAAAATCCTCAGCAACTTTATAAATCTAAACGTTTGAAAAATAACAGTATTGAAATTATTCCGGCCATTGATATTATCGATGGTAAATGTGTCCGTTTGAGCCAGGGCGATTATGGCCGCAAGACCATTTACAATGAAAATCCGCTGGAGGTGGCAAAAATGTTTGAGAGTGCAGGACTGAAACGGCTTCATCTGGTTGACCTGGATGGAGCTGAGGCTCATCATATTGTAAACCAAAATGTTTTAAAGAATATTACGCTAAATACAAAATTGATTGTCGATTTTGGTGGCGGACTCAAATCGGATGAGGACCTCAAAATTGCATTCGACTCGGGAGCATCAATGGTTACCGGAGGAAGCATAGCTGTTAAATCTCCTGAGACTTTCCAGAAATGGATTGAAATATATGGAGCCGAAAGAATAATCCTGGGTGCCGATGCCAAAAATGAAATGATTGCTGTGGCCGGGTGGAAGGAGAGCACAGAATCGGATATCTTTTCGTATATCACAAAATGGTATGCTGCCGGCATCCGGAAAATCATCAGTACGGATATCAGCCGCGATGGAATGCTGGAGGGTGCGGCAACCGACCTTTACCGGAAAATACTTCAGGCTGTACCTGGGACTTACCTGATTGCCAGCGGCGGGGTGAGTTCAATGTCAGATATCCTGGAATTGCAAAATGCCGGCATTCCGGCTGTAATTACCGGGAAAGCAATCTATGAAGGAAGGATAACTATGAAGGAGATTGAGTGTTTTATAAGTAAGGCCGAAGGGTAAAGACACAAGGCAGAAGGGAGAAGTTGGTTCATGAAGTGAGAGGTAAAAAGGATATTTACTAAATTAGATGTCATGAAAACTTACAGAGAATTAATTGTCTGGCAAAAATCGATAAGGTGAAATTTTATTTAATAAACAACCAAAGTCAACAGGCAAACAGGCAATTAGGAAGCACTTCATTTTTTTATCTTCTGCCTTCTGCCTTTTATAACTGTTAAACTCTAAGAATATGCTCGCAAAACGAATCATACCATGTCTCGATATCCGGGACGGACAAACCGTGAAAGGGGTTAATTTTGTAAATATCATTAATGTGGGTGACCCGGTTGAACTCGGAAAGCTATACGCCGAACAGGGTGCCGATGAGCTGGTGTTCCTTGATATTACCGCTACACACGAGGGTCGCAAAACATTTGTGGAACTGGTCAAGCGAATTGCCCGGAATCTTGATATCCCATTTACCGTTGGGGGTGGAATCAGCGAAATCCGCGATGCCGAAGCTCTGTTGGCTGCCGGTGCTGATAAAATCTCAATCAACTCTTCCGCAGTGAGGAATCCACAACTTATTGACGATCTGGCCCGCAATTTTGGCAGTCAGTTTGTGGTAGTCGCCATTGATGCACGTGAAGTCCATGATTATTGGACTGTTACAGTTAATGGTGGTCGAATCCCTACCGATAAGGAGCTATTTTCCTGGGCAAAAGAGGCAGAGAGCCGTGGAGCCGGTGAAATCCTGTTCACCTCCATGAATCACGACGGCACTAAAAACGGTTTTGCTAATAATGAACTGGCAAAATTGTCTGATAACTTGACTATTCCGTTGATTGCCTCCGGAGGAGCCGGAAGTATGGAACATTTCGCTGATGTTTTTACTCTGGGTAAGGCAGATGCCGGACTTGCCGCGAGTATTTTCCATTTTCACGAAATTGCCATTCCCGATCTAAAGCACTACCTTCGCGGACGCGGGATTTGCGTGAGGTAGTTTAATGAAAAAATTGAAACCCGCTCAATGGAATATATTGGTTTTTGCAACAGATGCAGAGCCGCAAAGCAAAATTTGATAGAATTACTTTATGGAACTTAATTTTTCTAAACTGGCAGGTGAACTTGTTCCTGCTGTTATTCAGGATAATACAACAAGCAAGGTGTTAATGCTTGGGTTTATGAATAAAGAGGCATATGATAAGACTGTTGCCACCAATCTGGTGACTTTCTATAGCCGGACCAAAAACAGACTCTGGACAAAAGGGGAGGAGTCGGGCAATTTTTTAAATGTGGTCTCTATCCAGTCTGATTGCGATGAAGATACTTTGCTGATTAAAGTTAATCCTGTGGGACCGGTTTGTCATAAAGGGACCGATACCTGTTGGGGCGAGCAGAATAAGACCGATGACATTCAGTTTCTTAAACAATTGCAGGATTTTATTGATAAGCGCAGGAAGGAAATGCCAAAGGGTTCCTATACCACCTCGCTTTTCGAAGACGGACTCTCACGCATGGCACAGAAAGTTGGAGAGGAGGCCATAGAAACGGTGATCGAAGCGATGGCCAATAACGATGAAAGGTTGCTTTACGAAGCCTCCGATCTTGTTTATCATCTCATTGTTCTTCTTTCACATAAGGGTCTTGGCATTGAAGATATCGCCCGCGAATTGAAAAAAAGGCATAAATAGAGTCAGACAATTAAAACCATGAGGATAAAATTATTAGTTCTGATAGCGGGGATTTTATGCTTTGGTTTTGTTGCTTCAATAGCAATAGCTGCACCAAAAGTCATTGGCAATGAGAAGGATAAATTAATTCTTCAGGAAAAATTCGATAAATTTTCAAGCCAGCACGACCTTTCAGTGGGAGAGCTGATGTATCGGATTGGGTTGGATTTTGAAGGGACTCCCTATGTTGCCAAAACACTTGACCTGAATGCCGAAGAAAACCTGGTCATAAACCTTCGCGAATTTGATTGCACCACCTTTGTCGAGAACTGTCTGGCAATTGCTCTTTCTCTCAAAAACGGGGAACCTACATTCGATCAATTTATTACGCAACTTGAAAGAATAAGGTACCGAAATGGCCGGTTGGATGGCTATTCCAGCAGGTTGCACTATTTCAGTGAGTGGATCACCGATAACGAGACCAAAGGTATAGTGAAAGATATAACGGTGAATCTGGGTGGTATCAGGCATCCGGTTTTACTTAATTTCATGGGTACTCACCCTGATTTTTATGCTCAGCTTAAAGAGGATCCTTTGCAGATTGTCCGGATAAAACAAATTGAGAAAAAAGTATCTGCACATCCGTTTTATTTTATTCCAAAGGAGATGATAAGTGATCAGGAAACTAAAATGATGGATGGAGATATTATCGCTTTGACTACCAGGATTCCTGGCTTGGATGTTTCCCATCTGGGACTGATCAGTAAAAAGAACGGGGTGGTATTCCTCTTAAATGCCTCATCGACTGGTGGTAAAGTTGAATTAACCAGGTTTCCGCTTGTTGAATACCTCAAAGGCTTGAAAAACGTCACCGGAATCTTTGTGGTCAGGTCTAAATAGGCGGTTTCAACTTCATTAAAGCCATCTCTCCTGAATTAACCATTTATTAATGTACTTATGAATGCCTGATACCGGATAGAGTTGTAATCTTGTATTGTATTTAAAATAAAGACATAAGATGGATATTATTACACAATTGAATAAACGTTATGCAACAAAAGCATTCGATTCTTCCAAAAAGATTTCGAACGCTGATATGGAAAAATTACTTGAAGCAATCAGGCTCTCTGCTTCCTCTTTTGGATTACAACCGTATAAAATTTTAGTAGTTGAAGATCCTGAAATCAGGGTTGAGCTTCGTAAAGCTGCCTGGAATCAACCTCAGATCACCGATGCATCGGCTTTGCTGATCTTTGCGGCAAATGCTGAAACCAATGAAAAGACAATTGATGATTATGTTTCACTGGTTGCAGCGACACGTAGTCTGCCACTGGAAAGTCTTGGCGGATATGGTGATATGATGAAAGGTTCTCTGAATAGGATGAATCACGAACAGGTTGAAACCTGGGTGAGCAAACAGGCTTATATTGCGCTCGGGTTTGGTCTGGTTTCATCAGCGGTTCTCGGAATTGATACCTGCCCGATGGAAGGGTTTAATGCTGCTGAATTTGACACAATTCTGGATCTTGAGAAATTGGGGTTGAAGTCGAAGATTGTTTTGGCAGTTGGTTATCGAGCTTCAGATGACAAATACCAGTATCTTCCTAAGGTGCGAAAGAGCCCGGAAGATTTATTTATAAAGTTCTAATAAAAAAGACCGGTTAGCGAGCCGGTCTTTTTTATATATTCTCGCTTGCAGCTTATTTGTCCATTACATATTTATGAATCCTCTTGGCGGCATCACGGCCTGAGCGGATAGCCCATACAACAAGGCTTGCACCCCGGGTTGCATCACCGCCTACGAAAATTTTATCGAGGTTTGTGGCATTTTCGATTGATCTTACATTGCCCCGCTCATCATATTCAACCCCTAAATCATCGAGTAAACCCTTATGCGAAGGGGACAGGAATCCCATCGAAAGCAATACAAGGTCAGCTTCAATCAATTCAATAGTCCCCGGAATCTCTTTCATGATCATCCTTCCATTTTCCCGGATCCATTCTACCTGAACAACTTCAACACCTGTAAGAATGCCATTGGTCCCTACAAATCTTTTGGTCGCAAGGTTCCATCTTCTTTCACAACCTTCCAGATGGGAACTTGACGTCCGGAGCGTATTAGGCCAGTAAGGCCAAGGATTATCTTCAGATCTTTTAACCGGTGGTTTGTCGAGAATTTCAATCTGAGTTACGAAAGAGGCTTTCTGCCGGATAGATGTCCCAACACAGTCAGAGCCTGTATCCCCACCCCCAATCACCAAAACACGCTTGTCCCTTGCTAACAGCCTTTCGGTTTCCGGAATCTGCTGACCGCTGATTACTTTATTTTGCTGGCGAAGGAATTCCATAGCAAAATAAATGCCTTTCAGATTTCGTCCCTCAGCGGGTAAATCACGAGGCTCCATGGCTCCACAAGCGAGACAGACCGCATCGAAATCCTTTAGCAACTTGTTGGCGGGTAGGTCAACTCCAACTTTTGTATTGACTTTGAACGTAATGCCCTCTTTTTCAAACAAATTGATTCTTCTGTCAATCACTGTCTTATTCAATTTGAAATCCGGAATCCCGTATCTGAGCAATCCTCCGACTTTATCATCCTGCTCAAATACAGTTACTGAATGCCCCGCCTTATTAAGCAAGTCAGCCGTTGATAGTCCTGCAGGCCCGGAACCGATAATTGCGATTTTCTTCCCGGTTCTTCTGGATGGGATCTGCTCTACAACATGTCCCATATCGAATGCTTTTTCAACAATGGAGCATTCGTTTTCCCGAATTGTTACTGCTTCTTCGTGAATAGCCAACACACAGGATTTCTCACAGGGAGCAGGGCATACCCGGCCGGTGAATTCCGGAAAGCTGTTGGTTGCCGAAAGTAAATCATAGGCCTCTTCCCATTTCCCGCGATAGACAGCATCCTGCCATTCGGGAATATTGCTTTCTACAGGACAAGAGCTGTGACAGAAAGGGATTCCGCAATCCATGCATCGGGATGCCTGGTCTTTACGATCACTTTCATTCAGCGTTTGTTCTACTTCCCCATAATCAAATATCCGTTCATTTACCGGACGATAGCCGCCCACTTTCCGATCTATTTCGATAAAACCTTTTGGATTTCCCATTTTTTTAAACTTTAATCGTTGTTCGTGTTAAACGTTTTCTTTTTGGTTCAATTACTCTCTCCTGTCCGGGACATCTTCGGCCATTTCCAGCTTCCGTTTCACCTCTTTTAGTTTCTGTTCGTTCAACACTTTTTTGTATTCCAGAGGAATAACTTTGACAAATTTAGGGAGGTATTCTTCCCAATTAGTAAGAACCTTTCCAGCCAGCGGACTTTGGGTATAAAGCAGGTGTTTGCCGATCATATCCTGCAACTCTGATATATCTGCCTTATCTTCAACCGGACCCAGCTCAACCAGCCCTTTATTGCAATAATATTCAAAATCACCATTTTCATCCAATACATAAGCAATTCCTCCACTCATTCCTGCTGCAAAATTCCTGCCCGTGGCTCCAAGAACAACAGTGCGTCCCCCGGTCATATATTCACAGCAATGATCACCTGAACCTTCTACAACTGCTTTGGCTCCCGAATTACGAACACAAAAACGTTCACCTGCTACTCCCTGAATATATACATCGCCACTGGTTGCCCCATAAAGTGTGGTATTTCCGACAATGATGTTTTTATCAGGAGCAAATGTTGAACCGTTTGGAGGAACGACAATGATTTTACCTCCTGAAAGACCTTTCCCGAGGTAATCATTGGCATCTCCTTCGAGTCTGAAATTTACCCCTTTCACCAAAAATGCACCGAAACTCTGGCCAGCTGTTCCGCTGAAGGTGCAATTTATAGTGTCCTTTGGCAACCCCTCTTCTCCATATCGTTTGGATATTTGTCCTGAAAGCATCGCCCCAACTGTACGCATAGCATTATGTATCTTATAGGCAAGCCAAACTTTTTCACCCCCCTTGATCGCCTTGTTGGCATCGCGGATCAATGTTTTGTCAATGACGTCATCCAGATTCTTGGTGTTGGGATGGGTATTGCGAATCGGATTTAGTCGTGCTTCTTCAGGAAGATTCAGAAATTTCGATAAATCGACATTTTTCATCTTCCAGTTTGTTACCGCCGGATTTTGCTCCAAAAGGTCAACCCGTCCGACCAGGTCATCGAAGTTGCGAACTCCTATTTCGGCCATATATTCCCGAATTTCCTCCGCAATAAAGGTGAAATAATTAATTACATTTTGGGAACGTCCCAGGAAACGCTTTCTCAGGGTCTTATTCTGGGTTGCTACGCCGGCTGGGCAGGTGTTCAGGTGACACTTACGCATCATAATACAACCTAATGAAATCAAAGCACCGGTTGCAAACCCAAATTCTTCGGCTCCCAGCATACCCATGATAACTACGTCCCGACCGGTTTTTAACTGACCGTCAACCTGAAGTTTCACACGACCACGGAGATTGTTCATTACCAGGGTCTGCTGTGTTTCAGCAATCCCAAATTCAGCAGGCAGCCCGGCATGTTTAATTGAACTGGCAGGTGAAGCTCCGGTACCCCCTTCACAACCGCTTATGATAATAATATCAGAAAATCCTTTGGCAACCCCTGCTGCTATTGTTCCTACTCCCGATTCTGCTACAAGTTTTACAGATACTTTAGCATCAGGATTAACATTTTTTAAATCAAAAATAAGCTGGGCAAGATCCTCAATAGAGTAAATGTCGTGATGAGGCGGAGGAGATATCAGGGTAATCCCCGGGGTTGAGTGCCTCAGCTTAGCGATTATCTTATTAACTTTAAATCCGGGTAATTGTCCCCCTTCACCGGGTTTTGCTCCTTGTGCAATTTTTATCTGTAACTCCTGGGCATTTATCAGGTAATTATTGGTCACACCAAAACGACCGGAGGCAATCTGTTTTATTTTTGAATTTCTGTCTGTGCCAAAGCGGCCGGCATCTTCTCCTCCTTCACCCGTGTTGCTTCTTCCACCGATTGTGTTCATGGCAACGGCAATAGCTTCGTGAGCCTCCTTAGATATTGATCCATAAGACATTGCTCCGGTTACAAATCGTTTCATGATGGCTTGGGCCGGTTCAACCTCTTCAATGGGGATCGGGTTATTTTTCCATTTTAAAGCTCCCCGGATAAAGGCTGGCTGTGCATTTTGTTCATCAACCAGCTTGCTGAATTTTTTATATACCTGATAATCATCCGATTTAGTGGCCCATTGAAGAAGAGCAACGCTTTGAGGATTCCAGGCATGGAACTCTCCGTTATTTCGGTAATGGTATTCGCCAACGGTTGAGAAAGAAACTTTCTTTTCCGGATTTTTAAAGGCTTCGTCATGAAACATCATGGCTTCCCGGAAGATCTCCTCATAACCGACTCCTCCAATGCGTGAAGGTGTTCCTTTGAAATAATTATCAATCAGATCATCACTCACACCAACAGCTTCAAAAAGCTGGGATCCGTGATAAGAACGAAGAGTTGAAATTCCCATTTTGGAAAGTATCTTAAGAAGTCCCTTATCGATTGCCTTAATGTAATTCTTGCGGGCTTCGTAATATGGGACCTTAATTTCACCTTCTGTTACCAGATAATCGATCGCTGCAAAAGCCAGATATGGGTTTACAACACTCGCACCATAACCGAGTAACAACGCAAAATGCATTATTTCTCTGGGTTCGGCACTTTCAACAATGATCCCTACCTGCATTCTTTTTTTATTCTTGATCAGGTGATGATGCACAGCAGCAACTGAAAGCAACGAAGGGATTGGAACCATATCTTCCGATACGTTCCGATCGGTTAGAATGATAAAATTTTTATGCTCATCAACTGCTTTTTCAGCGCTTTCAAGCATTGTTTTAAAGGCCTTTTTGAATCCCTCAACGCCTTCTTTGACCGGGAATAGCATCGGAATCGTTGCATGGGTAAATGTCTCATGCTTTAGATCCTTAATTTTACCAAGATCGGTATTGGTAATAATCGGGCTGTCGAATTTGATCAGTTTGCAATGATTTGGTGTCTCATCCAGTATATTACTGCTCAGTGATCCGATATAATTGGTTAATGACATAACCAACCCTTCACGGATAGGATCGATAGGAGGATTGGTAACCTGGGCAAACAACTGTCGGAAATAACTAAAGAATCGTTTTGGCTTTTCTGAAAAGACAGCCAACGGGGTGTCATTACCCATTGAACTGGTTGGCTCTTGTGCAGTTTCCGACATCTCTTTGATGATCAGCATCATCTCTTCCTTACTGTATCCAAAAACCTTGGAGTAGGGACCAAACTGATCTCCCATATTTGAAGGGACATCCTGTTTTACTTTAATAGCCTCCAGTTCTAATCTGTTTTCCTTCAGCCAGTTGACATACGGATTCTTACGGCTCAACTCTGCTTTAACCTCTTTATCGGGAATAATTATCCCTAAATGGGTGTCAACCAGCAATAATTTCCCGGGTCTAAGACGTCCTTTCTCTTTGATTTCACTTGCCGGAAAAACCTGAACACCGACTTCAGATCCCATGACAATCATATCATTTTTGGTAATGACATATCTTGAAGGACGTAATCCGCTGCGATCCAGCGTTCCGCCAATATACCGGCCATCGGAGAAGACCATGGAGGCAGGTCCGTCCCAGGGTTCCATAAGCGTGGAATGATATTCGTAGAATGCTTTCAAACTTTCCGGAATAGGGTTTTTCTCATTGAACGACTCAGGAATCAGCATACACAACGAATGAGGCATACTGCGCCCCGTCATATGGAGAAATTCCAGGGTGTTGTCAAATGATGCAGAGTCCGATTTCCCTGGTTCGATAATCGGATATAGTTTTTCAAGGTCGTCACCAAAAAGGTCAGACTGGAGCAGGGACTCCCGGGCATGCATCCATTGACGGTTTCCCTTGATTGTATTTATCTCTCCGTTATGGGCGATAATCCGGAATGGCTGTGCAAGACTCCAGGTAGGGAAAGTATTTGTACTGAAACGGGAGTGCACCAGTGCAATTGCACTGGTCATTGCAGGATTCGTCAAGTCCTTGAAATAATCACGCAACTGACCTGGCGTGAACATTCCTTTGTATATCAGTACTTTACTTGAAAAGCTCGGCAGGTAAAAGACCTCTTTTTCAGATAACTGTGATTCTCTGATTATTCTTTCAGCTTGTTTTCGAGCAAGATAAAGTTTGCGTTCAAGGATATCCTGTTCGTAATTTCCTTTTACAAATATCTGACGGATAATGGGTTCTGAGCGTTTGGCTATTTCGCCGATTACTGAGTTATCAACCGGGACATCGCGCCAACTGATCAATTGCAGCCCTTCAGATTCAACATAACGGTTGAGTACTTCCACGCAATAGGCAGCTTCTTCTTCATTTTGAGGTAAGAAAACAAGACCTGTCCCGTATTTGCCTGATTCCGGAACGGCAATCTTCAGCGAAAGAAAGAAATCATGTGGCAACTGCATTAATATTCCGGCACCGTCACCGGTTTTATTGTCTGAACTCGTTGCCCCACGATGATCCATATTCAACAATACAGTAAGCCCACGCTGAATTATGTCGTGTGACTTCTGCCCCTTAATATGGGCAACAAACCCAATTCCACAGGCATCATGTTCATTATTAGGATCATACAGCCCTTGAGCTTTTGGAAAACTATTTGATTCCATTTGATATAAAATTAGCAAAACTTCCCGGCTACGATCAGACAGGAAGAATATGATATTATCTATTGGTAATTACTCGATAAAAAGCAATAATCTGTAACAAAATGTAAGTAAATAACAGCTATTGCTTAAAAACTAAAATCAAAAGTACAATTTATACGTCAAATATCCTTGGTTGTATCTGCCTTTATTTGTATTTTTTTTGTCCTTGGAACATGATATTTTAGTTTTCAGGCTCAAATAATCTAATAATCAGCATTATGGTTGGAGATATTAAATAATTATTAAATGTCATTATGAAACTTAAAATTCCAGATTCCCGACAAAAAGGAAATAAACAGTTTGATTTTAAATCTACCTTACTCTTTACCCAAGTATTTATTCAATTTATTACGGTTGAATATCCTGTGATAAAAGTTGGTTAAAAGCTGTTTCTACTCTTTGAAAGTTGAAACGCCTGATTATTCCATCCATCCTTTCCCGAATCTGAGCAAGACATAGATTCCCAATACTCCCTGCATGAGTATGGTTGATGGTTTTGTCGGGATGGAAATCATTTTTCCTGATCGATTCACCAACTTGCCGGTAGGCTTCTCTGAAAGGCACACCCTGGATAACCAAACGATTCACCTCTTCAACGCTGTAAATATTCTCGTACCGGGTATCATCCAGTATTTTATCGTTTACTTTCATGTTGCTTATCGCAAAACAGGCAATTGACAAACAGCTTCTTAATTCAGCAAAGGAGGGTACAAATATTTCCTTAATTAGTTGTAAATCACGAAAATATCCACTTGGAAGATTGTTGGTAATCAAAAGGATCTGATTAGGTAATGATTGAATCCGGTTACAGTGGGACCTGAGCAATTCGAAGACATCGGGGTTTTTTTTGTGTGGCATAATGCTAGACCCTGTAGTTAATTCGTCAGGCAACGATACAAAATTGAAATTCTGACTCATGAAAAGACAGACATCATAGGCCAGTCGTGACAGAGTTGCAGCTACTGAGGCAAGTGCAAAAGCAACGGTTTTTTCGACTTTTCCGCGCCCCATCTGCGCGTAAATTACATTATAACTCATCGATTCAAATCCCAGAAGATCTGTTGTTAGTTGTCTGTTGAGCGGAAATGAAGAGCCGTATCCTGCAGCAGAACCAAGAGGATTCTGATCGGCTATCCGGTAAGCTGTTTGAAGCAAGAGCAGGTCGTCAGTCAGACTTTCAGCGTAAGCCCCAAACCATAAACCAAAAGAAGAGGGCATTGCGACCTGCAGATGAGTATAGCCAGGCATCAATGCCTTTTCATATCTTTCGCTCTGTACCATCAGTAAATCAAATAGATCATAAACCAGCCCGGTCACCGTTTTTATTTCAGCGCGCGTAAACAGTTTTAAGTCAAGTAGCACCTGATCATTTCGGGATCTTCCGCTATGAATTTTTTTTCCTGCGTCCCCGAGTCTCCTTGTAAGCATCAGTTCAATCTGGGAATGAACATCTTCGCTTCCTGCTTCAATGATGAATTTGCCCGATTTAATTATTTTGTAAATTTCCCGTAATTCCTTAGAAATTACTTTTAGTTCCTGAGCGGAAAGCAAACCAATGGATTCAAGCATCTGAATATGAGCCAGTGATCCAATAACATCGAATTCGGCAAGAAAGTAGTCCATTTCAGTATCACGGCCAATGGTAAAGGCCTCAATGAGCGCGTTGATTTCAGTCCCTTTATCCCAGAGCTTCATTCCAATGTTTTATTTAATTTATTTTGTAAAATTATTATAATCCAAGCAAAAATTGACCTTGCGACAATCTTTTGGCATTCCAAAGGATCAATTTAGCCGGAAATTTAATATAAGTAATCATTGGTGTCC
>Ga0209697_10001325_pt1 | contig 38502 bp, 36 predicted proteins | sample AliMusrvi5mmetaG_FD_184115 | JGI IMG/M metagenome (GOLD analysis project Ga0209697, IMG submission 184115) | Freshwater lake bacterial and archeal communities from Alinen Mustajarvi, Finland, to study Microbial Dark Matter (Phase II) - Alinen... | ecosystem: Environmental > Aquatic > Freshwater... | reverse complement strand
ACATCTCCCATTGCTTGGCGGCGAACTGGCCACGGAATTAAGGTAACCAGTCGAGTAATCAGCCCTGCTATCTCAGGAGTTATGCCGTTGCGGTTCAGTACAGATGTCTTCATATGCAAGTTCTCCAGTTTTTACATTGCAGTATGAAGATATTATAAAAGGTATATCAGTATTTACCAAATCCCTTAAAAGAAAACACTCTTCGATTTTCTCGTGAAGTACGCTTCTCCCAAATCACATTAGCTACAAAATTTTTCCGTCCAAAAATCTCGTCCATTATGACTTTCAGATAGTGAGCTTCATTATCATCAATGGAGATCCAAATTGAACCATCATTTGACAAAAGGTCGCGCAGAATTTTCAGCCGGGGGGCCATCAGATTCAACCACAGGCTGTGCTCAATCCCGTCGTCATAATGTTCAAAAGCATTGCCTGTGTTATATGGCGGATCGATATAGATACATTTGACCTTCCCTGCATAGTCCTGCTCCAGCGCCTTCAGTGCAAGCAGGTTGTCACCCAGAATCAGCATGTTGCCGCTACCGGGGTCGCCATAGCTGTATTCCGGCTGCTCGATGAGAATCCTCGGCTCAAGCTTCGGCTCCTCACCCTTTCCTATCCAGGTCAGCTCTAATTTTTGATTTGGTTTCATTACTGCAATTCAACCCTTCAGTTCAACTTTTTTATAAAATCCGTACACATTGCCGATATGCTGTTTCATCACCCCACGGTTTGCCAGCCTGCCAGCAACAATCGCCGGATGGGTGCCGATTTTGGTAGCGAAACGCTGGATATCCTGTTTTTCAAATGCACCGCTCTCCACGATCTCTTTTTCCTCCTTGCGGCTCATCAGGCACTCTTCCGCAAAGCTGTCGGCTTCGGCCTCTTTCTCTTTGCCGTTACAAGAGTAATCCATCCCCTCAACAAAAACATCCTTTTTGTTGTGCTTCAGGATATGGGCCGCTTCATGGAAAAAGGTGAACCAGAAAATATCGTTCCGGTTCAACCGGTTTGAGAGTTGAATCAGGGGATTGCCTTTCACCCAGCGGGTTGAACCATGCAGTGGCGCTTTCGGCAGGCAGGGTGTGTGAACAACCTTGACACCGGCTTTCCTGCACAGTTCCTGCAGTTCAGGAAAGAAATCATCGGCACCGCTGATCACCAGCTTTTTTATCTCCTGCAAGGTTTCCACAAAGGCGTTCCTGTCAAAATCCGGCACCTGAAGCAATTCCGCCTGCCGCTCTCCCTGCCGAAGCCACGCGGCAACGGCATAGGGATCCTTGCTGTTTTTTTCGCTCATACGGTAAGCTGTGGCATAGACCTGCCCGTGGTAGAACGTTTCATAGACTTCAGGGCTTGCCACGTTAAAAAAGGAGAGCAGGGCTTTGCCTGCGTTAGCCGAACTGCCGTCAAAGGCAATCCATCCTTTTGCTTTCATCTCCTTGCAGGGAAACCTTTTCGCCCACTCTTTAGCCTGAAGTAGCGTGTCAGCTTCATCAATTTCAGCAAGTTTAAGGCGGTAACGCCGCTCAAGCTCCAACCAGAAATCAGCAGGAATCCCGACAACCCGCTCAAGCTGAATTGCGGTTTCGGGAGTAATCTGCGCTTTGCCCTGAATAATCTCGTTAATAGTTTTCTTCGGCCTGCCCATTCTGTCTGCAAGCTCAGCTTGTGTCATGGAGGTATATTCGATATGCTCGGAAAGTGTATCGCCTGGGCATGGCAACAATTCTCGGGCTATTGCAATATCTTCTTCTGTCCTATACATGGTATTTCGTTCGTTTTAATGGTAATCTTCCCCAATTGCCGTAATCTCGATGTCAGTTACCAGTTTCCAGTCAAGCGCTCCATCTTCTTTCCGAGGAAGCGGATTATGATCGGGAATAAAAATAAGACGATGATTCGGAGAGATGTCAACCGCTAATTCACCAACTCTGGGTGCTTTAAGTGCATGACAGTTGGCTGCAGGCACATTCCGCATAGCATCGAGGTTGGGAGCCACAGAAAGCTGTTCAAGACGAAGAGCCACCTTTTTTGCCCTGTCACCATAATATTTCCTTATGGCAGAAAGGCTTTCAACGCTTTTTTCCAGTTTGCGTGTGTGGTAGCGAATCTTCATCAATAAAGTAACAAAACTTATCTGAAAAATCAATTTTAATTAACCTAAAAGGTTAATACTATTTCAGCTTCCATTGTATTGTAAAGAGAGTTTCTTCCTCTATCCGCTGCGTCATCCTTGCCTCAACCTCTTCGAGTAATCCATCTTTTTTGCCTTCAATCTGATCCTGCGCCTCAAAAAGGTGGCGCCGTTTTTCGTCGCGCTGCTTTTCAAGTTCCTTTACGTGGCGGCGTTCCTTTACCTTGCTTTCAAGATCGGAGAGCTTACTGGCTTCTGCCTTGCGAAGCCTGATTTCCGCATCAAGGTCTTTAATCTCCCGCTCAAGGCTGAGCTTCATGTCTTCAGCCCATTTGTCGAGCTTTTCATACTCGTCATCAAAAAACTGCGCGTTTCGGGCGTTGTTTTCCTTGAGGATTATTTCAGTAGCCTCTTTGTTCATGACGGTGAAGTGCTTTTCAACCTCCTCCGGGATCACAAGGTTTTTTCCCTCTGTTGCGTCAAGTGAGAAAAATTTACGGCAGAGGTCGTGGTCGAGCAGTTCGCCTGTTTCGGTAAACCCGGTATGCAGCAGAAAGTCCTCTGTTTCAAAAGAGGAGATTGTCAGACAGCGAAGCTGGAGCCATCCACTCTTTCCACTAAAGGGCTCAAGAAGAGTGATCTGTTTGGGTGTGCCGGAATAGTTAAAATGCAGCTCTTTCGTCTCAAGCGGTTGTTTTTTGCATGTTTCAATAATCCGGCGGGCAAGCGGATGGCCGGTACGGTAGATGTTGGTGTCGTCCTCAACTTCTATTTCAGACTTTTTTCTGTTGGCTGCCGTTCGCAGCAGCAGATAGGGGCCGGGATGTATCTGTTCGCCGGGAAATGGATTGCTGTGCAGTCTGAAAGCATTGTCGGATTGATCGAATGCCGCACAGTCGCGCAGGAAGTATCTGGTGATATGCCAGAGCCACTGCTCATACTGGTTGAGGTAGTTCCGGCCTGTTTCAAGGCTGAAGCGGAGCTTCTGGTGAACCTCTTCATCAAAGTTTTCCAGCAGGTTCTGACGGGTATTTTCGAACCGTTCCTCGATATTGTGTTCAAGCTCCTCCTGCAGGCGGTCAAAAGCCTCCTGTATCTCTTCAGACCTGCGGCATTCCTGATAGATAGAAGCAATCCGTTTCTCAAAATCAACGCCGCCTTCAATGCTCCCGAGCACCTCATCGCTGGCTCCGAATACGCCGCTGAAAAGCCGGAATTTCTGGTCGAGCAGTTGATAAACCCTGTTGTCAGCTTCATTGGCCATGTTCAGAAAGTTGACGACAACGACATCAAAGCGCTGACCGTAGCGATGGCAGCGGCCAATGCGCTGCTCGATACGCTGAGGGTTCCAGGGCATATCGTAGTTGACCACCAGCGAGCAGAACTGCAGGTTAATCCCTTCGGCAGCAGCTTCTGTGGCAATCATGATGGTTGCTTCGTACCGGAAATAATCAACCAGAGCCTGACGCATATCAGCCGTAGGCGAACCGCTTACCCGGTCGGTACCTTTATGCTGCTCAATCCATGCCTTGTAAATTTTTCTCGATTCCTGGTCGTTATTTGAACCGTTGAAGAGCACGATCTTGCCGCCAAATCCCTGCAGTTCGAGATTTTTTTTCAGATAGATCTGTGTACGGGTTGACTCGGTAAAAATTATGGCTTTTTCTGGCGCTCCGAGCTCCTTCAGTTTCCTGAATCCGCTGAAGAGAGCGGTTGCCAGCTTGTCACCTTTCGAGTTCTTCTGAATGATTCTGGCAAGTCGGGCGAACTCCCTCAGTTCGTTCCGTTCAGCAAGTACCGCTTCCCGCTCTTCCTCCGTGAGAGGTTCTTCAGGTTCATCAAGTGGAGGTTCGCCGTTTTCGTGCCACTCTTCTCGCAGTTCGTCAAAGGTCTCGAAGTCAAGGGAAATGGTCTCATCATCACTGTTCGGTACCTGCCGGTCAAGCAGGGCGTCAAGCTTTGCGGCAAGTCCTTCAAGGGTGCCCTGAATGGCAAAGGTTGATGAGGCAAGCAGCTTTCTGAGAATCAGCGTCATGAGCTTGCGCTGACTGACTGGCAGGGCGTACAAGTCGGGCTTGATCAGATAGTTGGAAACGAGATCATAAAGCTCCTGCTCTTCCTTGTAGGGATAGTACTCCTGAACAATGGCAAGGCGGTTGGTGTATTTGACATATTCAAGCACCTGGCGCCTCAGCGTCCGCTTGCAAAGCGGCTTCAGGCGCTCTTTCAGCTCATTGAAATTCCCATCTTCGAGGATGCGGGAGTAGCGACTCTTGAAACTTTTCAGGTCACCGAAAGCGTAGTCGTCAATGATGCTGACCATGCCGTACAGCTCCAGAATCGAGTTCTGCAGCGGTGTGGCCGTCAGAAGAACTTTTTTGCAGGCGGAAAGAGAGCTCTTTATTGATTGCCCGATGCGGTTGGATGATTTATAGACATTGCGAAGCCGGTGAGCTTCGTCAATAATGACAAGGTCCCATTGAACAAAGCCAAGGAGATCTTCCCTGGCACGTGCAAACTGAAAGGAGCAGATAACAATTTCCTGACGCTCAAAGGGGTTTCGATTTCCTTTTTTTTTCTCGGCATTAAATGATTTCGATTCAAGAATAACCGAGGGGAGGTAAAACTTGTCGGCAAGTTCCTGATTCCACTGCTTGCGCAGACTTGCCGGACAGATTACCAGCAGCTTTCTTTTGCGCTCAGCCCAAAGCTGGGACAGAATAATTCCCGCTTCGATTGTTTTTCCAAGACCGACTTCATCGGCAAGTATTGCCCCTTTGGATAAGGGCGATTTGAAAGCGAATAAAGCAGCATCAATCTGGTGAGGGTTCAAGTCAACCTGGGCATCCTGCAGCGAAGCCGTCAACTTGCCAAGATCGGCAGAAGAGTGCCGGCGTGTCAGCTCATAGGCTATATATTTGGCATGGTAATCTGTATTCACTGAGGGGATAAGGTTGAAGTCAGAAAACAATGCGTAAGGTAACTGATTGTATAGTTTTAAAATATACGATTACAGAGAAAGCACTGCAAGGATAATAATCGTATTTTTCTGATAACTCACTCCACCCGTTTTTATCTCCAAGACAACCCAGTAGCACGATTTCGCAGTCTCAAAAAACCTTCGTTTAATGAGACTACCAAAAACGAATCACGCCAGCCACACGTTTCATCCCGCTGCATTCAGTTAAGGACACGTCTATTTATTGCGGATATAAAAGATGGAAGGCAGACTTTACCTGCAGGCTGAAAAGAGCTATCCTCTCTGGACAACTTTAGTTGTGTTGGGGTTCAGGAATCACCCCAACCTACATAGGGGCCCCTCTATTTATTCTGAAAACAAAAAAAGCCCCATCTTTCGAAGGGGCTTTTTTTGTCAATAATACCAACGACTTTTATATCATCTACTCAACATCATCTTCATCAGGAGCCATCAATATATTTCAGAAGGAAAACTTACTTAGCTGCAGGTGCTTCTGCCTTAGCATCAGCCTTTACTTCTGCTTTCTTAGCAGCTTTCTTCTTAGCAGCTTTCTTAGCAGCTTTCTTCTTAGTTGCTTTCTTCTCTGCTTTTACTTCTGCTTTTGCTGCTGCTGGAGCTGCTGCTGCTGCTGCTGCTGGAGCTTCTGCTTTTGCTGCTGCTGGAGCTGCTGCTGCTGCTGCTGCTGGAGCTGCTTTTGCTGCTGCTTTGTCAGCTGCTTTGTCAGCTGCGAAAGAAACACCACCGAAAATTCCGGAGATAGCAAGTGATACGATAACGCCAGCGATGAAATTCTTTTTCATTTGTCTGTAAGTTTGAGTTTGATAATTAATTGGAAGCAGGATTATCCTGCTTCCTATAAACTAATACGCAGCTTTTGGATTTTTCTTTCAATAAATCTTTCCATCTTGCAATTTTTTTTCAGCGCAGGCCTTTATATCTATAAAAATACTCCTTTTTTTCAACTCGCACACAGAAACCCTCAGCACAGAGAAATTCTCGTCTCTTCCTGCGACAACGAACCCCATGACTACCTCTGCGGAAATGTCTGAACTTTTTCGAATGCATCAAATGCCAATGACGGAAATATTTTTAGCAGCTCATTCGACATCATCGTAACTTATGACAAAGATTTTTCTGAACCGGTCTTCAAGCCTCTGCTCTTTAACCAAAGAAATACACAATGGCTGCCCCAAGAAAAATTCGCAACGTTTTTAAAAGCACACCAACCATAGAAGGTGCGGGTGTTTACCTGAAACGCGCTTTCGGCTTCACCGAGGCTCCACTTTTCGACCCTTTTCTGCTCCTCGATGATTTTCGTTCCAACAATCCTGCGGATTACCTCAAAGGATTCCCATGGCATCCGCATCGTGGGATTGAAACGATAACCTATATGCTTGATGGCAACGTCAAACATGGAGACAGTATCGGAAACCAGGGTGTGATCTCTGCCGGTGCGGTTCAGTGGATGACTGCCGGCAGCGGCATCATTCATCAGGAAATGCCGTTTGGCAACGAGCATGGAAAGATGGGAGGATTCCAGCTATGGGCAAACCTTCCTGCTTCTCAAAAAATGAATCAGCCACGCTACCGGGACATTACTCCTGATCGTATCCCGAAAATCCAGCTTGAAAACGGTGTTGAAATCCAGATTATCTGTGGTACTATCGGCCAGACAAATGGCCCCGTCAACGACATTGCCATCGATCCGAATTATCTCGATATTACTATACCTCCCGGAATATCCTATACCCATCACCTCACAACAGGTTACACCGCTTTCGCATACATTATCGCAGGTCAAGGAGTATTCTGTCATCAGGATGAACTATACTCCAACGAAACCCTGATTCTTTTTGATGATGGCGACACCGTAAAAGTGACTACTGAAGATAGCCCAGTAAGATTTCTGCTTATCTCCGGCAAGCCACTGAACGAACCAATCGCCTGGCAAGGTCCCATCGTAATGAACACTCAGGCAGAACTTTCCAGGGCATTTCGGGAGTACCAGAATGGCACTTTTCTGAAACAAACCAGATGAAAACCAAAGTCCTGAAAGGATTATCCCTATGCTCTGCCTTGCTGGCACTTTATTCAGGGTTTTTATTGCTGCAGGAAAAGGTTTCAGGAGAAGCTTACAAGGCAGCTTTTGCCGCTATGGAATCATATCGATTGCAACATCCCGAAGAGCATCCCCGTTTTCTGGCTGTGATTGATTACTCAAAGCCCTCATACCTGAAACGTATGGCTGTCATAAATCTGAAAAACGGGGACCAGACATTTTACCTGACAGCACACGGATTATATTCCGGGACTCTCTATGCAACACGATTTTCAAATGCACCTGAATCAGGCATGAGCAGCCTTGGGCTCTATAAAACACTCGGAGTATACAACGGAATACACGGAAAAGCGATACGTCTTGCCGGCCTGGATCCGGAGATGAACAGCAATGCTTTCAACCGCGATATCGTCCTGCATTCGGCGGATTATGTTTCCCTGAACTTTATCCTTATAAATCTTTTTACATTCAACGGTCCAATGATCGGCAGAAGTCGCGGATGCTTTGTCGTGCCACTGCAGGATATTGATGATGTTTCGCAAAAGCTCAATCAGGGAGCTTTTCTTTATGCCTGGACAGAATAATCCTTAACATTATCTCTATAAACGATGAAAGCCCGGATATCCGGGCTTTCATCGTTTATAGCACTGAAAAACTTATCAGAGGGCATCAATAATCGCGTTCAATGTCGAACTTGGACGCATAGCCTTTATGGTAAGGACTTCATCTACGTGATAGTACCCGCCCATATCTACCGGTTTACCCTGTGCAGCAATCAGCTCCTCATTGATTTTTGCCTCATTATCACCAAGCTGCGTGGCAACTGCAGCAAAACGAGCCTGCAGTTCCTGATCTTGGGACTGCTGAGCCAATGCCTGTGCCCAGTAGAGAGCCAGATAAAAATGGCTTCCCCTGTTATCAATCTGACCTACCTTACGTGCAGGTGACTTATCGTTATCAAGGAATTTACCGATAGCCTGATCGAGTGTCTCTGCCAGAACCTTTGCTTTATCATTACTGAATGCCTGAGCAATATGTTCCAATGAAGCAGCAATCGCTGAAAATTCACCCAGAGAATCCCATCTCAGATAACCCTCTTTCTGAAACTGCTGAACATGCTTTGGAGCGGAGCCACCTGCACCGGTCTCAAACAAACCGCCACCGTTCATCAGTGGAACAACGGAAAGCATCTTTGCGCTGGTACCAAGTTCAATAATCGGAAACAGATCGGTAAGGTAGTCACGCAATACATTACCGGTTACAGAGATCGTATCCTTTCCGGCTCTGATCCTTTCCAGTGAGAAGCGCATTGCCTCAACCGGAGTCAGGATACGGATATCCAGTCCAGTGGTATCGTGATCCTTAAGATACAGGGAAACTTTTTTAATAATCTCGGCATCATGGCCCCTTTTGCTATCCAACCAGAAAACGGCAGGCGCACCAGTGATTCTTGCCCTGTTGACAGCAAGCTTTACCCAGTCGCGTATGGGAGCATCTTTTGCCTGGCACATTCTGAAAATATCACCCTCTTCAACCTTCTGCTCCAGCAAGGTCTTGCCGGTTTCATCAACAACCCGGATTGTTCCATTTCCAGTGGCGATGAAGGTCTTGTTGTGAGAGCCATACTCTTCAGCCTGCTGAGCCATAAGACCAACATTCGGGACACTTCCGATTGTGGCGGGATCAAATGCTCCATGTTGTTTACAATCTTCGATGATTGCCTGATACATCGTTGCATAACAACGATCAGGAATCATGGCAATTGTATCATGAAGCTTTCCGTCAGCCCCCCACATCTTTCCGGAGTCGCGAACGACAACAGGCATGGATGCATCTACAATAATATCATTAGGCACATGAAGATTGGTAATCCCCTTGTCTGAGTCAACCATAGCCAATGAGGGCTGGCTGTTGTATACCGCATTGATATCGGCTTCAATTACAGCTCTCTCGGCTTCAGGAAGTTTCTGGATTTTGGCATAAAGATCACCAAGACCGTTGTTAACGTTCACTCCAAGTTCTTTTATAACCGCAGCATGTTTCTCAAAAACATCTTTATAATAGACGGTAACTGCATGACCGAACATTACCGGATCTGAAACCTTCATCATGGTAGCTTTCAGATGCAGCGACAACAATAAACCGCTCTCTTTTGCAGCTTGAATCTGATCAGCATAAAAACGCCGAAGAGAAGAAACGTTCATTACTGAAGCATCAATAATCTCACCAGGTAATAACGGTGTTTTCTCTTTCAGGACTATATTCTGTCCATCGCTGCCGACAAACTCGATTGTAACTGTTGCAGCCTTCTCCAGCGTTACTGATTGTTCGCTGCCATAGAAATCACCTGTGTTCATAGATGCAACATGTGATTTTGAATCGCTGCTCCATGCCCCCATTTTATGCGGGTGTTTTTTAGCAAAGTTTTTTACGGAAAGCGGGGCCCTTCTATCGGAATTCCCCTCACGTAATACAGGGTTTACTGCACTTCCGAGAACCTTTGCAAATCTTGTCTGAAGCTCTTTTTCTGCATCGCTTGCCGGTGCCTCAGGATAATCAGGAATCTTATAACCCTGATCCTGCAACTCCTTGATGGCTGCTTTCAGCTGGGGAATTGACGCACTGATATTCGGCAGCTTGATAATATTGGCTTCAGGTGTCAAGGCGAGATCACCTAATTCAGCCAGATAATCAGGAATTTTTTGAGCAGGCGTCAGATTGTCGGGAAAATTTGCAATAATTCGTCCTGCAAGTGAGATATCCCTGGGTTCAAAATCAATTCCAGTACCTTTGGCAAACGCATTGAGAATGGGAAGAAGGGAGTAGGTTGCCAGTGCAGGAGCCTCATCAATTTTGGTATAAATGATTTTTGCAGTTTTTGCCATCTCGGTCGTCGTTTTAAGTATTTTTAAAAATTAATTGATAACGATACTCCAGAAAGAGGCTCTCACGAGAATCGAACCTTACTCAGGAAGTCATCCCGATAAAGCCGAAATCATATATAATTATGAAAAACCTCTATTAAACAACCACTGCAGGAACTCACCATGTGAGTTCCTGCAACCGGGTACATTAAAGGTCAAATTTATTCCTGCTTAAAGCAAAAAAATCATTCAGCTATAAAACCAGCAATATTCATCTTAACTATTCAGGATGCTGTTGCATACACAAAAAAGCAACACCAACATTCAATAGCGAGATTACAGATTATAGCTGTTAATAACCAGGGAACCTGCTGAAAAATGGTTCCCCGATAAACTCAAATGGCGGGAATTCACTCATTAAGACCGACCCGGTCTGCAAGATCCTTGTCATTCAATACTTCATGTGCAAGCTTGATCATGGGAATAGTAGCTCCCATTGAACTATATCCACCGTCATGAAAGAGGTTCTGCATAGTTACTTTCCTGGAAAGGTCGCTGAGGATGGTCATGGAATATTCAGCACACTCTTCAGCAGAGGCATTTCCGAGAGGAGACATAAGATCACTGTATTCATACATCTTCTCAAAACCAGGAATGCCGCTTCCGGCTTTTGTATACGTTGGACTTTGTGAAATGGTATTAATACGGACTCGATGTCTTGCAAGCCTTGGTCCATAACTGCGAACAATAGACTCAAGCAAAGACTTTGCATCGCCCATATCAGAGTAGGTCCAGTAATTTCTCTGTGAGGCTATATATGAAAGGGCAAGAATGCTGCCTCCATCATTAATCGCCTCGTTCTTCAAAGCATACGAGACAAGACGGTGCAGCGACAATCCCGAGACATCAAGGGTCTTCATAAACCACTCGTAATTGAGCTCTTCATAAGGCAGCTGCTTACGAATGTTCTGTGACATTCCGATGGAATGAACAATAAAATCAACAGGGCCTAACTTTTCCTTAAGCTCCTTGAAACAGTTATCGACATCTTCATTTTTCGATGCATCACAAACAATCATCGGAGCATTGCCACATAATGCCGAGAGTTCATCAATATTACCAAAACGCAACGCAGCGGCAACATTAGAAATGGCGATCTCGGCGCCTTCCCTGTATGCATGTAAAGCAATCTGCCAGCCAATACTGCTCTCATCAAGCGGGCCGAAAACAATTCCTTTCTTCCCTTTCAACAAACCATAGTGCGCTTTCTCGGACATGATATTAGCTGATTCTTTAACAAAGACTGGGGTAAATCCCCGTTAACTCAACATTTTAAACGTTTAAGATACAAGATTCCCTTTAAAACTTAAACTGTTTCCCCTGAATTTTTCTTCGTACGTCCAGGCGAAGAACATCCTATATCTTCATTCGCCTCATTGAACGCAACTTGTCCAGCATATTTTTATTCACACTCAACTCTGCTTCTTCCTTATCGACAGGAATCTCCCTGAACACGACCCGCAAAAGATTATCCTCCCTGATATACTCTTCAAATTCAAGGCTGTACAATGCCCTGGGAAGCGTGATAATCCTCTGTGCCCTGTCAACAGTAACAACAATATCGGTACCCATGCGATCAACAAGGACCTCTTCCGCATCCTTGAGAAACGGTATTTTTATACAGAGTACTTCCCGGTGATCATCCGTTACAGCATTCTTTTTGCTTTCTATCCAAAAATTCTTCCCGGAATAAAAAATCTTGTCAGGAGTCTGCTCACCAAAAACCAGTTTACTGATTTCATGCAAGGCATCCGGTCCTATAGGCTCTGTTCTCTGGAGGTGGCAGCGGAAAACAGGAGTGGGATAAAATGAGTTGTCAATCTCCATCAGATACTTACTGTGGAGGTCGGCCCAGAATTCAAAATACTCACCGACAGTTTTAGAGGTAGGCAGAATCTTGTTGATCACAATACCATCAACATTAATCCCGTAGAGATGCACGAAGGTATAGGCGCGCTTTGTCTCAAGAATTGAAAGCTTTTCCGGGTTCAGAACCAGCCGGAAGGTAACCTCCGGACTCAGAATAAACTTGTTGATGTCTTCCATCTGCTTGAGAAGAACATTGACCTCATTAAAAAAATCATCATCAGGAATAGATTTTCCGCTCAATGGTCGAGCAAGAGAGGACATGCTTTTATAAAGCTTGAAAAACTGCTTACCCATATTACCGCCGATAATGATCTCGGGATAAGCAAGCAGGCGAAGGGTGTTACCTGTTGGTGAGGTATCGAGTACGACAGCATCCCATTTCCCTGACTGAGCCTCATCAAGCAGGCGGCTCAAGGCAAAAATCTCATCGAGACCCGGCTGCGTTGTCAGCTCGGTAGCCATGCCGCTGTCTATGCCCTTGTTTTTATAGGACGAAGAGACAAACTTCTGAAACCCGGACATATTCTTTTTAAGCTCATGAACGGTATCAACCTCGAGCCCGTAAAGATTATGTTCGATCTTCTGCGGATCATTGCGGCTTATCTTGGTATTAAAAACGTCGGAAAGCGAATGGGCAGGATCGGATGACATGATCAGAACCTTTTTGTTCTGCCTTGCCAGCGAAACAGCTGTTGATGAAGAAATAGTGGTTTTTCCTGTTCCACCTTTTCCCGAATAAATAATAACTCTGGTCTGTGACTGATTTTCTGTTAGATCCCTCGACAACATAAAAACTCCTCTGTTAAAGGTCAATAATCCTAAAAGGCATCCCCTCTTCGAAAGGAAAAAACTATCGTCAATCAAAGTACGACTTTTCCCCTGCTTAGAGAAAAACAATCTTTTTCTTCAATGCTTCAGCAAGAAGCACCATATACTCCTCGTGACTGATTTCAACTGCACCGAGTTTTCCTAGATGGGGATTCATAATCTGAGCGTCAAGCAGCTGATATCCTTTTTTAATCAAATGCTGTATCAGACTGTCAAAAGCTATCCGGGATGCATAGGCTCGTCGGAAAAACATTGACTCTCCAAAAAAAACCCCTCCCAGAGCTATCCCGTACAACCCTCCAACCAGTTCCCCCTCAAACCAGCTCTCAACACTGTGGGCGAGACCAAGTTCGTATAGTTTGACATAAGCCTCTATAATCTCTCCGGAAATCCAGGTCTCATCATCATGTTTTCGAGGAGCTGCGCACCCTTTTATCACGCCCTCGAACTCTTCATCAAAAGTCACTATGAACTCTTTTTTCCTTTTAAGACGACAAACATCCCTGGAAGGTTTGTAGGTATCGAGATCTACAATTGCCCTCTTGTAAGGCTGACACCAGTAGACCTTTCCATCTTTTGGATCAGACATCGGGAAATAGCCCAGACGGTATGCCCTGAGGAGTTCGTCAATCCGGATCATCACTCATGAAACTCACACACGATTAATGAAACTTCAACAGAACATCGTCAAGCATCCTTTTTGGCACATGATGAATACCGTGGGCATCCCTGAAATATCGAACCGAATCATTCCCTGACATCTGGTCGATAACAACGGTTTCCACAGGCTTTCCGAGCGCGATGACCATAAGAATTGAATAAGTATCCGGGATTTTAAGTAACTCCCGTATTTTTTGACGATCAAGAGATGCCACAATGCATCCGCCAATACCTGAAGCTGTTGCACCAAGAAGAACAGTCTGTGCGGCAATTCCGCTGTCACATCCGAATTCAGTTGCTATTGATTGGTCACCAAGCATAACTATATAAGCAGTAGGGCGTTCTCCTTCCTCCGGACCCGGCCAATCGGCAAGATATCCTGCCCAGGAAAGTGAAGGGTAAAGAGCATCAACTGAAGCAGGATTACAAACAGTGATAAATTTCAGCGGCTGAAGGTTTTTTGCCGAAGGAACATAGCATGCAAGCTCAACAAGCTCCCGTAAAGCGTCTTCAGTAACCGGAACCCCGCTGTCATATCTCCGGTAACTCCGGCATTTCGTTACAAGATCCCTGAAATGCATATGCAGTAATGTTATGACGTTTGCCTCCAGGCTGCTTCAGTATATTTCCGAAGCTCTTCCCACTCACCACTCCCTATCCACTCGGCAATATAATCCACGGTTTTTGCATAATGCAATGGCTCCCTGGATGGCTTCTGAAGCCAGTCGGCAAGAACGGCAACATCAAGACTGTGCGTTGCCATGCCATACCCGAGCTGTTCCATCGCAAGTGCGTTGGACTGCTGCTCAATCTGACCATCGAGAGGCCTGAGCAACAGCTTCTTTCCGAGATGAAGTGCCTCTCCGGGAAGTTCAAATCCCGCATTGCAGACAACGCCGCTGCACTCCATGAGATCATTGAGAAATCCCTCACGGGAATAACCTCTGAAATGCAGATGCCCGTCATCAAGACTCTCTGTCACTTTACCATAGATATAAAACTCATATTCTTCAAATGAGTCAACGAAAGCAGTAACATCATCAACCTCTTCAAAAGGGAGATAAACAAGAATCTTTTTTTGAATAACAGCTCTGGCATCTTCGGCATAGAGTGAGGCCGGGATTACCGGAGGAAAAACCGGCTGATTGAAATGATTCCAGTGAAGTCCGGCATTGTATCTGGCAGGAGCAAAATTCAGTAACGTATATTTTTCAAAAAGATTTCCTCTGGCAACAGGGACATCATAGCGGAAAGCATACTGATGGCCGAACCCCATGGAAGGAATATTTCTGATTCTTGCCACCGTTGAGGTTATCGGATCAAAATCGGTAATAATCAGGTCAGTACCTGCAGTTTCAAGCATCAATATATCCGTCATAAGACGCACCAGATCAAGCTGAAACATCGTCTCGATATAGCTCAGCTTTCCCTTATAGGTAACAAGAGTCATGCCCTTCATCACCCGGTATGGCTCGAATATTTCTATCTCTTTCAGATCCTCTGCTTTTCTTCCACTGATGATCACATCAACATCATGACCGTCACCCTTCAGCTTGCGTACAAGCTCCCGGCTGCGGCTGATATGACCATTTCCCGTTCCCTGAACACCAAAAAGGATCTTCATACAGCTGACCATTTATGCGTGAAGCACACTGATTGTAAACTGGATTTTATGACTGAATCTTAAGGTTGGCATACTGCACCATCAACGTCTTCTCACCCGCATTTCGAAACGTTATCCTGACTTTCTGCTTTGCGCCTGTTCCCTGCACATCCATCACGGTTCCAGGACCAAAAAGAGCGTGATGAACCATCGTTCCCGTTCTCAGCCCGCTCTTTGAAGGTTTCGACGGATCTGCGACTGCAGAAGCAGAGGGAGATGCCATTTTCGGCTGATACCCTCTCAATGAAGATGATCCAACCCCTAATGGTTTTTCCTTCTCCGGACGATCTGAGAGCAAAACTCCGCCCTCCGTCTGAATGATCGAAGCATCAATTTCACCGATAAACATCGATTTTAAACAGTAATGCTGCTGACCGTACTGATAGCGGCTCTGCGACCATGAAAGAAATATCTTCTCCTGTGCCCTGGTGACAGCAACATAAAAAAGCCTTCGTTCCTCCTCAAGCTCATCAGGCTCATAGCAGTGCAAAGGAAAAAGCCTCTCCTCAAGACCGGTCACAAATACCACCGGAAACTCAAGACCTTTGGCTGCATGAACCGTCATCAAAGAGACGAAATTATCAGAATCCTGTGTCTCTTCATAGTCAGAAGCGAGAGAGATATTTTCCAGAAAATCCCCAAGCGAACCATTATCGGGATTGTGGTCGGAAAAATCCCTGGCCATTGAAAGAAGTTCCTGAAGGTTTTCATTCCGGGCCAGCGATTCGGGAGTATTTTCAGCCTGCAGCAGCAATGGAATAGAGGTCAAATTGAACAGCTCACTCAAAACGTCGTAAACGGTTCCTTTCTCCGACAGATCCTTAAGCGCTTCAATGACAGTGCTGAATGAACGGAGTGCGGTGACCAGGCGCGGCTGAAAGCCACCTTCATCAGCCCTTCGTATAGCATCATACAAGCTGATCCCATTCTCCTCAGCAAATTCTTTCAACTTACCGATACTGACATCACCGATTTTCCGGGGAGGAAAATTAATAATTCTCAACAACGATTCGCTATCACGTTCGTTAAGAATAAAGCGAAGATAGGCAACAGCATCCTTGATTTCCTTGCGCTTGTAAAACGACACACTTCCAAAAATCTTATAGGGAATTTTGTGCTGTCGCATGATATCCTCAAGAACCCTCGACTGGGCATTTGTACGATAAAAAACAGCAAAGCTTCGATACTCATAGTCCTGCTTCACGCGCATCGTGCGTATATGCTCTCCAACTTTTTCAGCTTCATTACGCTCATTGTAAGCCTCTATAAGCGTCAGAGGTTCACCCTCGTTACGATGCGAAATCAACTCTTTTTTTATCTGTCGCTGGTTACGACTGATCACACTGTTTGCGGCTTTGAGAATGGTTCCTGTACTGCGATAATTTTCAACAAGCTTGAAGGTCAAAGCATCATGATAGTCATCCTGAAAATTCAGAATATTGGATATATCAGCCCCGCGCCATGAGTATATTGACTGGGCGTCATCACCCACTACAAAAATATTCCGGTGCTTTGCCCCGAGCATTTTGGCAACAAGATATTGCGCCTTGTTGGTATCCTGATACTCATCAATCATGATATACCGGAAAGAGTCCTGCAGTTCAGCGAGTATTTCGGGATGGGCATTAAAAAGTTCAAGCGGTTTGATCAGCAGATCATCAAAATCAAGCGCATTGTTTTCCTTCAGTTTCCTGGTATAGAGTTCATAGATCTGCGATGCTTTCTGCTGGTTATAATCCGAAGCACTTCTATGGAACTCGGCAGGAAGAATAAAGCTGTTTTTTGCTCTGCTTATCATCCCCTGAACTGTATTGACGGGGACTGACTCAACAGAGATATCCAGTTCAACCATTGACTGCCGGATAAGACTTTTACTGTCATCCGAATCAAAAATCGAAAAGTTCCTGTCGTAACCGATAAGATCAATGTAATTACGGAGCAGACGGGCAAAAACCGAATGAAACGTCCCGATCCACAATCCGCTGGAACTCCCCTTTTGCAACAGGGTATCAACCCTGTGCCGCATTTCACCGGCTGCCTTGTTGGTAAAGGTCAGAGCCAGAATATTACGGGGTGCAATCCCCTCATTATTGATAAGATATGCGATGCGATAGGTAATCACCCTTGTCTTGCCGGAACCGGCGCCAGCAAGCACCATAACCGGCCCTTTTGTAGCGATTACAGCATTGCGCTGCACTTCATTGAGATCATTTAAATAATCCGTCAAAACTTCTGAATACCAGTTAACAGTTAGAGCGCCTCCAACCTGACCGACCTGCGCTAAAATATCCAGTGGGAATTTCGCATAACTTTCCCCGTTTTACAAATTACGGGAGCTCCGGAAGCACTATGCTACAGATCGACACTCCCCATTTCGGGTTTTTAGCGCCCAACCTGCTTCTTTTGAGTTTAAGAGTTGCTATATTTGACCGCAATCTATTACACAATAAACTGATCCATGTAATGTTCCCTCTCGTTTACGAAATCAATACCAGAATCTGGCTGAAAAAACTAAGCAGAGAGTATAACCGGCCTGTTACCCTCGGCAACATACCCGATGAAGAGTTCACCTTCTTTTCAACCTGCGGATTCGATTTCATCTGGCTGATGGGCATATGGCAACCAAGTCAGTACAGCAAAGCTATTGCCACGGCACATCCAGGCTTGCGAACTTCAATCCTGGAGCACATCCAACTTGTTAAACCCGACGATATAGTATCATCGCCTTATTCCATACCTTCATACACCGTCAATGAAGCACTCGGAGGAAAAGACGAACTGATTCTATTCCGCGAAAAACTCAACAGGAATGGCATAAAACTGATGCTCGACTTTGTACCCAATCATCTTGCTCTCGACAATGAGTACCTCCCGGAACACCCTGAGTTTTTTATCCCGGTATCGATTGAAGAACAACGTCACGACCCTGGAATCGGCTTTGAATATATCAAGGGGGAATATCTTGCACACGGTAAAGACCCCTACTTTGCACCATGGACTGACACCCTTCAGCTCAACTACGCAAGGCCTGAAACGCACTCGATGATGACTGAAAACCTGTTCAGGATAAGTTCAATCTGCGATGCAGTACGCTGCGATGTTGCCATGCTTGTTCTTAAAAGCGTTTTCAACACCACATGGAGCAACCTCGGTGGCGCCATGAGAAATGAGTTCTGGGCAGACGCAATAAAGGCAGTCAAGCACCTTCATCCAGATTTTCTATTCCTTGCCGAATCTTACTGGAACAAGGAGTGGGAGCTCCAGCAGCAGGGATTTGACTTTACCTATGACAAACCATTCTACGACTATCTATGCAGTGCCCCTGTCAATGTTGAAAAGCTGTCGGGACACATGTTGGCAGATTGGAACTACCAGAAACATCTCTGTCGCTTTCTCGAAAACCATGATGAGCCGAGGGCTGCTGAAGAAATCGGGATCAACAACAAAGCAGCAGCTCTGGTAATGCTGACAGCACCGGGCATGCATCTGGTCCATCAGGACCAGATGGAGGGCTTCAGGCAAAAAATTCCCGTCCAGCTTATCCGGCAGGCGCCTGAGCCTTCAGACAGTGAGCTTGCAGCGCTCTACAACAAACTTTTCGTTCTTCAGCAAAACAGGGTTTTTCAGGAAGGCAATATTGAACTGCTTGACTTGAATGCTTCGAACAACTCACACTGTCTGGGATTTCACCGATTTACAACTGAGGAACACGCCTTTGTTCTGGCCAATTTCAGCCCGACAGGTATTGCCATTGAGTTTCGGCATCCCTCAATTGAACATATAGAGATTGACAAACTCAACATCCTCACTACCGATACAAACAAAAACAGAGACGATGTTCATCATGAAGGCCAGCTAATCCGGGTACCTCTCTCTCCTCATGAAGGATTGGTCATAACCTTCAGAAAAACACAATAAAAAAACGTTTCATCCGATGCATTACATTACAAAAATCATCACCGTTCAAACCGCAAAACCGATTGAAATCGTTGATATTTCCACCGAAGTATCCGAAGCCGTTTCCTCATCTGGACTTGATTCGGGGCAGGTAATTGTTATAAGCCAGCATACAACCGCCTCTATAAACATCAACGAAAAAGAGGATAGGCTTCTTGAGGATATGGAGACCTTCCTCAAACGCTTTGCGCCAAGAGACGGCAACTACCTGCATAATCTCAATCCTGTTGATGGCCGCGACAACGCGCATTCCCATCTGCTCGGGCTGCTCATGAACGCATCTGAAACCATTCCCTTTTCGAAAGGGAAGCTCCTGCTCGGCGAGTGGCAGTCACTTTTTTTTATTGAACTTGACGGACCACGCAAAGAGAGAAAGATCCTCCTTCAGATTTCCGGAATATAAAGAGCGCACAAAACCGGATTAAAAGGAACCGGAAAGCATAAAGCATGGTTAAATATATGAGTATGCTCTGAAACCTGAAGTCCCAATACACTATGCACGATTCACTGCCGGTTCCAATCACACAGCAAATATCCCTTCTGTCAGAAATCCACTCACCAGATGATCTTAAAAAACTCAGTATAGCGGAGCTTCAGACACTGGCGGATGAATGCCGGAAAGAGGTCATCAAACTTGTCTCTATTAACGGTGGACATTTTGCATCAACTCTTGGCGTTGTAGAACTGACCGTTGCACTGCATCATGTTTACAGCACGCCGAGCGACAAAATCATCTGGGATGTAGGGCATCAGGCATACGTGCATAAAATCCTGACCGGGCGAAAAGAGCAGATGCCTACCAACCGGCGCTACGGCGGGCTTGCAGGTTTTCCTAAAATATCCGAAAGCCCCCACGATGCTTTCGGGACCGGACACGCTTCCACCTCAATTTCAGCCGCAGCGGGAATGGCTGCAGCAAGAGACCTTGCCGGCACCAACGAAAAGGTTATCGCCGTCATCGGAGACGGGAGTATGACAGGAGGTATGGCATTCGAAGCGATGAACCACCTCGGAGATCTGAAAAGTGATGTCCTTGTCATCCTCAATGATAATCAGATGGCCATTTCGCCAAGTACCGGCGGACTGAAAACCCACCTCGTCAACATCTCCTTTAATAAAACCTACAACAAAGCCCGTAAATTTATCTGGCAGGCAATCTCGCTCTTCAACAATGATCTGGGAGATACAGCTAAAACTGCTGTCCGTAAACTTGAAGACGGATTTAAAGCTGCTTTAACCCCCGGTGCATTTTTTGAGGCTCTCGGCTTAAGGTATTTTGGACCAATTGACGGCCACAACATGGAGCAGCTCGTCAAGGCACTCAAAGAGATGCAGGAACTTCCCCACCCCAAGCTTCTGCATGTAGTCACAACAAAAGGAAAAGGGTTCAAACCAGCTGAGGAAGATCAGAGTAAATGGCATGCGCACAGCGGGGGCTTCGATATAACTACAGGGAAATCACTGAAAACATCCGACGTCTCACTTCCCCCAAAATATCAGGAGGTCTTTGGTGAGGCCCTGGTTGAACTTGCTCTCAAAGATCCTAAAATCACTGCCATTACTGCTGCAATGCCGAGTGGAACATCGCTTGATCTTTTCCAGAATGCACTGCCAAACCGTTTTTACGATGTCGGAATAGCCGAACCGCATGCGGTCACCTTTGCTGCAGGACTTGCAATACAGGGATTCAAACCGGTATTCGCTGTTTACTCAACTTTTCTGCAACGCGCCTTTGATCAGCTTATTCACGATGTCGCACTGCAGAAACTGCATGTAGTTTTTGCTATTGACCGTGCAGGACTTGTCGGAGAAGACGGTCCGACTCATCACGGCGCATTCGATCTTTCCTATCTGCATGCTGTACCAGGACTGGTCATCATGGCCCCGGCCAATGAACAGGAGCTGCGCGATATGCTCTACACCGCACTCTATGACCTGAAAGGACCTGTTGCGATCCGCTATCCGAGAGGCAACGGCACGGGCATCCCCCTGCAAAAAAACTTCAGTTCTCTCGAAATTGGAAAGGGGCAGATTGTCCGGGAAGGCAGCGATCTAACGCTACTCAGTATAGGCAACATGACCTCCAAAGCCCTTGAAGTTGCAGAATCACTGCTGAGTGACGGCATTAATGCAACCGTGGTCAATATGCGGTTTCTCAAACCTCTCGATACAGACCTGCTTGAAGAGCTTGCAGCCCGGTCAACCCATTTTGTGGTTATAGAAGAAAACAGCATAATCGGTGGACTCGGCAGCGCAGTAATCGATCACCTTAACACAAAGCGGCTCAACCGCCCGGTTCTGAAAGTTGCTCTTCCTGATGCATTCGTGACTCATGGCGGAATGAATGATCTTTACAGGGAGATCGGCTTCGACACTTCGACAATGAAGGAAAATATCAAGCTGTTTTATAAAGAAACCGGAAGGTGAAAAACTGTGAGCAGTGCAAGCACGCCTCGCACTGAAAGATTGGCAAAAAAACCGGCAAGCACATCATCAGCCATGATACCCCACCCTCCAGGCAGGCGCTGGACTGTATCAACAGGTCCCGGTTTTGCAATATCGAACAATCTGAAAAAAGCAAATGAAAGCAGAACGGGTAACATGTCAGCGGGCAGAGCAGCTAGCGCCAGCCACTGACCGGCAAGTTCATCAATGGTAACTATTGAAGGATCATCACCATACTCTTCCTCCATTATCCTCCCGGCCCATATCCCCAGAGCAAGCGAAATGATAACCAGAGAGAGCAGAATCGGGGTGGATTGAAGTGCCGGAATAAAAACGAAACCTATAACCGCAACAATACTGGCAATTGTACCTGGTGCTACAGGAAAATAACCGATGCCAAAGCAGGTGGATAGAATTTTTGCCGCAAGAAGCTTCATTCACTCACTGCCCCTCAAGAGGCTTTTGAAGATAAATCCGCCAATTGCTGACCAGATAGGAGATGCCGGTATACACGGTAAAAACCGTAACTGCCAGCATGATATAGTTCAGATAACCTGATTCAAGAAAACGGCTTGACATGACGGCAACATTCGCCCCTGAAAAGGATGCCTCTTTCATCAAGATCAATGCCATAACGACATAGACAAAAATGTTCTGGACCAGAGTTTTGTACTTCGCTTCCACGCTTGTCACAACGGGCCTGTCTTTGAATTCAGCATAGATTCTCAATGCTGTAATAACAACATCCCTCACAACGACGAGAATCACCATCCAGAGACTGAGAAATCCCATCCCGACATAGAGGAAAAAAGCTGCAGTAATCAGCAATTTATCAGCAAGAGGATCAAGAAAAGCACCAAGACGGGTAGTTACACCATATTTCCTTGCATGATAACCGTCATAAATATCCGTAAGCGAGGCCAAAACAAAAACAATGACACCAAGCAGCTTCATATAAGGATCAACTTGCAGCAACAGCACGACAAAAACCGGTACGAGCAGTATCCGCAGCGCTGTCAGCTGATTGGGTATTGTCAAATATGTTTCGCTCTGCTCTTTCAATCCCTGAAGGATTTGTAGTTAAAACCCGATCGACCACTATGGGTAAGGCTGCCCGTCATGGGCGTAAGATACAGTATTGAATATTGTTTTTCAATGCATCCACCCTATCGGCAATAATAATAATCACTCAAGCTCCACGACAGTCACACCGGCCCCGCCTTCCCCCCACTCACCGAGCCGAAAACTTTTTATATAACGGTGCTGCTGCAAAAACTCTGCTGTCCGCTGGCGAAGTGAACCGGTTCCTTTTCCATGTACAATCGTTACCGAGTGGATCCTGTTGAACCTCATTGTATCAATAAAACGTTCAATTTTCATTATTGCTTCATCACCACTGAGACCACGCAAATCAACTCTTGTTGACTCAACCTCACCGGCTATTGCCGACCATGAAGCTTTCTGCTTTGGTGAATCAGGCTTTTTCAGAATTTTTTTAGCCTGTTTTTTTGATGTTTTTTCAAGATTTTTCAGTGATGTGGTCAACCTGAAATTTCCGCATCGGACAACTGCACTTTCAGCATTGACGCTCTCAACCTCTCCTGAAGTACTGGAATCCAGAATCCTGACAAGGTCACCCTCACGAATGGTACGATCAATCTGGATCGCTGCATCAGCTTCAGCAAGAATAATTGACTCATTCCTGCCGGCTTCCTCTTTTTTCAGTGCCAGTTTTTTTCTGGCCTCCTGCACTTTCTTTTCATCATCAGGTGCACTTTTAACTTCAGAGAGAATATCCCTGATCTGTTTTCGGGCATATTCAACCTCTTTCTGCAACTCTCTTGATGCGCTGAGCTTAAGCTCCCTGCGTTTATGTTCTAAGCCGGCTTCCTCACTCCTTAATGAGAGCTCCCTCTCTTCCAGCTCCTCTTTATCTTCCCGTAGCCGCAGCTTCAAAAGGCGATTCTCTTCCAGCAACCCAGCCAGATCATCGAGCATTCGATCAAGCCCGATCCGTTCTCCCTGCATAAATTCCGATGCCCGCTCAACCATTGAAGCCGGAAACCCCATCCGCTGCATCATGGCAAATGCAAAACTGTTGCCCGGCAATCCCTTGATAAACCTGAAGGTAGGAGCAAGACCCGCACGGTTAAACTCCATCGCTCCGTTGACTACTCCTTCGCGATCATGAGCATAGGCTTTCAACTCCCCAAGGTGAGTGGTCACAATTGTTTTAGTCCCGCGATGGAGCAACTCCTCAATCACCATCCGCGCAATAGCCCCTCCCTCTTCAACATCCGTACCGGCACAGAGTTCATCAATCAGCACAAGATCCCCTGGTCCAGCAAAATCAAGGATTCTTTTTATCTCACCAAGATGCGAGCTGAACGTTGAAAGGTCATTCTCAATCGACTGATCATCACCGATCTCAATGAAAATATCGCTGAACAGAGGGAACACAGAACTCTCGCTGCAAGGCAGAAGATATCCATGCACAAGCATGCAGCAGAGGAGACCGGCCGTTTTCATCGCCACCGATTTGCCGCCTGCATTAGGCCCGGAAATCACCAGAACGAGATCATTTTCATCCAGATCAAGGTCAAGGGGAATAACCTCCTTATGACGATGGGAAATCATCAGCCATGGATGAAAGCCCTTTCTAATGCAAAGCGCGTGCCCTCGGGCTATTCCGGGAAGCACTGAGCAGGTTTCAACTGCAAAGCGCGCCCTTGCATACAAGGCATCAAAATCACCAAGAAGATCCTGATTGTGCATTATATTCTCAAGGTCAAGCCGTATTTCATTCGAAATTTCCTTCAGAATGCGCTCAATCTCCCTTCGTTCGCTGATTTCCAGATCCTGAATTCTGTTGCTGATTTCCAGCGTTTCAGCCGGTTCAATAAACACCGTCTGCCCGCTCCCGGAATAATCCTGGATATATCCTGCTATCTTGTATTTATACTCTACCCTCAAGGCAAGGGTAAGGCGCCCATTCTTTATTGCTACGGTATCCTCCATCAGCCACCCGTTTTCCTGACAGCGTCTGACAAGCCGCTCCATTTTCCGGCGAATCAATTCACGGCTTCCGTTCAACTCCCCTCGAATCATCAGCAGCGCATCGCTGGCCGTGTCCCTCACCCTGCCCTGTTCATCAATAATTCTACGGATTGCCGTCTGAAGGCTTTTTTCAAGCCATATTCTTATGGTAAAATCATTAAGCAGAGGATAGACCTCACGGTTGAGAAACATAAACTTCCTCAACTGCACCGATGAAAAGAGCAGATGATAAATATCCTGCAGTTCTTCCGGTTCAAGATAACTTTCAAGAACTTCAAGCTTTTTCAGCAGCAGCCGTGTATCCGGCAAATATGAAAAAGGAAGGGGAGCCTCACCCTGAAGAAGATTTTTCAGTTCAAGAACCCTTTCAAGTTCTGCAATGAGGGCATCCCGCTCAACCACAGGCAGTGCAGCCAAAAGTCTGTCACGCCCCATTGCAGAGAGGCAAAAATGTGCCGCATAATCGGCAACACGATTAAATTCAAGCTTTTTTAAACTAACGGTATTCATAAGCACTGCATACTCAATAAAACACTGAGGCAATTCTGTCGCCAATCAGCCACTGAACAGCAAAAAACTGTTCATGACCATAATCATTTCAAAGCGAACTTAGCAAAATTCAAAACCCCTACAACTATAATCATTCTTCAGGTTAACAATCGGAAGGCATTCCCGATATCAAAGCCCTCCCTTAAGGCTTGCGATATCAATCACAAACCGGTATCGAACATCACTGTTCAGCACCCGCTCATAAGCCTCATTGACCTTTTGGATAGGAATCACTTCAACATCGGACAATACACCATGCTCTGCACAAAAATCAAGCATCTCCTGGGTCTCTCGAATGCCACCGATAAGCGAGCCTGAAAGATGGCGGCGCTGCATGACAAGCGACGATGCGGAAAGCGGAACAGGATCAGGAATTCCAACCAGCACCATTGAGCTGTCACGTTTCAACAGGCCAAGATAGGAGTTGTAATCGTGCATGGCTGACACCGTATCAAGAATAAAATCAAAGCGCTTTGCGTTTTTCTTGAAAGAGAGCTTATTGCTGGTGTCAACAAAATCGTCAGCACCAAGGGCTAAAGCATCGTTCCGCTTTCCGGGAGAATGACTCAGAACAGTTACCTTTGCCCCCATGGCTTTTGCAATTTTAACGCCCATGTGGCCGAGTCCACCCAACCCGAGAATTGCCACCTCATCACCGGTTTTGACACCAAAACGATTCAAGGGTGAATAGGTGGTTATACCTGCACAAAGAAGCGGTGCAACCCTTTCAAGCGGCATGCCGGCAGGTATGCGAAGAACGTAATCCTCATGTACGGTTATTCGGGTTGAGTATCCACCGTATGTGGGAGTCTTGCCATCGCGTTCAAAGCTATTGTACGTTGCACTCATTCCCTCCTCGCAAAACTGCTCCTCCCCCTCCCTGCATGCTTCACATTCCCGGCATGAGTCAATGAAACAGCCGACACCAGCCGTATCGCCAAGCTTCCATTTCGTAACATGGCCTCCTGTTTTGACTACAGTTCCAACAATTTCATGTCCGGGAACCATAGGAAATGTTGAACCACCCCATTCATCGCGGGCCTGGTGAATGTCCGAGTGACAGATGCCGCAAAACAGAATGTCTATTAACACATCGTGAGCACCTGGTTCGCGACGATTTATCTCGAAGGGTTCAAGTGATGCATTGGCTGTTTTAGCTGCATAAGCCGGAGTATGTAACATGGTTTCGATTCCTGTTGAATTTTTTTTTCAAACTATTACCCCCGAAAAAAGTAATTAATTTCATTAGTTTTTCAGGAATTTCCCACTCCCGTTTTCACTTCAAAGCCAACAAGAGCGTTAGATAAAAGATTCATTTTCTACACGCCGCTCTATGACAACAGGTTTAACCTTTTACCATTTTTTGATTACTTTCGCTTTATAGCAAAAAGAGATAGAGCATGCTGAATCAGCAACATCCTGATTGTTCACCACTGACAAGATTATACTCTCATGAGATTAGCCGTAAATATTGATCACATTGCCACGCTGCGCAACGCCCGAAATGAATTTGAACCTGATCCTGTTGCCGCTGCACTGCTTGCAGAAAAAAGCGGAGCTGCTGGCATTGTCTGCCACCTGCGTGAAGACCGCCGCCATATCAGAGACATCGACCTTAAACGACTCCGGGAAGCTGTTACCACCAAGCTCGATCTTGAAATGGCCATGACTCCTGAAATGCAGCATATAGCGTTGCAAACTAAACCGGAGCTTATCACCCTTGTTCCCGAAAAAAGAGAGGAACTGACTACCGAGGGTGGGTTTAACATTACCGGCCATTTCAACACCCTGATCGAGTTTCTTAAACCTTTCAAAGCAGCCGGAATAGAGAGCAGTATTTTCATTGAGCCGGATAAAAATTCCATCGACCTTGCAGCAACAGCAGAAGCTGATCTTGTGGAGCTGCATACCGGTACCTATGCACTGAAGACAAATGATGATGACCGGGCCCTTGAACTTGAAAGAATCCGTGAAGCTGCTTCCTATGCAAAGAGCCTAGGCCTGAAGGTCGTTGCCGGTCATGGGCTCAACTACCTCAACATCGCTCCTTTCAGAGAGATCACAGAAATCGAGGAGGTAAGTATCGGCCATGCCATTATTGCCCGTGCCGTGCTGACTGGTCTTGATGAGGCCGTAAGGGAACTGCTTAAAATCATTCAGTAGGAAAGAACAGTTCAGTTATGCCAGAAAATACCGACAAAACCATCACCATCATCCTTGCAACAGGCAACCCGGATAAAGTTAAGGAACTGCGACCGATGCTTGAAAACATCTCGCCCCTGTTCAAGGTAACAACACTCAATGAACTGGGTATTGAGGCTGATATCGAGGAGACGGAACAGACGCTGGAAGGAAACGCCATGCTTAAAGCAAGAGCTATATTCAGCCTGTGTTCTCAACAATTACCTTTTATGATTGCCCTTGCAGACGACACCGGTTTAGAAGTTGATGCACTGAAAGGGGCTCCGGGAGTATACTCTGCTCGATATGCCCCATCACCTGCCGGCATAGCTCCAACGTATGAAGAGAACGTCCGCCATCTTCTCCATTCATTGAACGGTATTACCAACAGAATCGCGCGTTTCCGCACAGTAATAGCTTTGAAAGGATCAATTCCTTCCGGTGAAACCTGTTTCGGGTTTGAACACACTGCTGAAGGAGTTGTTACAGGCAACATCACAGCAGAACAAAGAGGTAACGAAGGATTCGGCTATGACCCTGTCTTTCTGGTAGAATCAACAGCCAGAACCTATGCGGAAATGAGTACAGCTGAGAAAAACACTCTCAGTCACCGCGCCATTGCTCTCAAGAAAGCTATTGCCGACCTCAAAGATATCATTGAATGCCACAGCATTTCACTAACCAGTACCCATACACATCAATGACACTCTTCGAAGCAACTATTCTCGGAATTGTACAGGGTCTGACAGAATTTCTGCCGATAAGCAGCACGGCACATCTGAGAATTGTTCCTGCCCTTGCAGGATGGAGTGACCCCGGTGCGGCTTTTACGGCAATCGCTCAATTAGGTACTCTTGCCGCCGTCCTTATTTATTTCCGAAAAGATATCATTGTTATAATCCAGGGTGTTGTCCGGGGAATCATACAAGGAAAACCACTGGAAAGCAGTGAAGCAAAAATGGGCTGGATGATCGTTGCGGGAACCATACCGATTGTCATTTTAGGCCTTCTCTTTAAACATCAGATAGAAACCAGCCTCCGATCACTCTACTGGATAAGCGGCGCTCTTATCGGTCTTGCTCTTGTGCTTTCTCTCGCCGAATGGAAAATAAAACAGAGGCTCACGAAAGGGCTGCCACTCAAAACAATAGAAAAAATCGGTTGGAAAGAGGCTCTTCTGATTGGGTTAGCTCAAAGCGTTGCCCTCATTCCAGGATCATCACGCTCAGGAGTAACGATAACCGGCGGTCTTTTTTTAAATCTTTCCCGTGAAACAGCAGCGCGTTTTTCTTTCCTTCTCTCACTCCCGTCCGTATTTGCTGCAGCACTCCTGGAGCTTTACAAAACGTGGGCGGTTATCTCAGCTTCTACAGAAAACATAACCAATATCGTGGTTGCAACACTTGTTGCGGGTATTGTGGGCTATGCATCAATCGGATTTCTTCTCACCTACCTAAAAAAACATACGACAACTATATTCATTATATACCGACTTATAGCCGGCACCGCAATTTTTTACCTTCTTGTCACAGGAAAACTGCAGCCGTAAATCCAGAGAAAAGACCGGCCAGCAGCCTCTTTCTATACACTTTTTATAGCTGATCCCCCGGGTATATCGTTTGCCGCACGCTCTCTCAGGATATTTTTCCATGCAACGTTTTGCCATGAAAAATAATTCTGTTTATGTGCGGAGCGGTCGAGGATTTTTTCTTATATATAGGTTAAGCAAATTAACATAATTAATAAACCAGCCATGCCATACAGCTTGACAAGCGTAGGGCATAATGGCTTTGAAAAAGCAGACTTACACATACACACAAAATGTTCAGACGGGATCTTTACACCGGAGGAAATTGTTGTAAAAGCAGCAAAATCCGGATTGAAGGCCATAAGTATTACTGACCATGATTCTGTTTTAGGTATTGACAAAGCAAAGCCATTAGCCTTACAAAAAGGCATAGAGCTTATTCCTGGTGTAGAAATGAGCTCGACCTACAAGGGCTATGATATTCATATCCTTGGTTATTTTTTCGATTATCAGCATTCCGAGCTGAAACAATATCTCGACCACTGTCGTCACCTGCGCACGGAAAGGGCCGAACGCATGGTCAGCAAACTCGCCAAAATGGGCGTAAAAATCGGTATTGAGCAGATTATTGTCAAAGCTCAGAACGGAAGCGTCGGACGACCGCATATCGCCGCAGTGCTTCAGGATGTCGGCTATGTGAAAAGCTTCAGCGAAGCATTCAGCAAATATCTCGGTTCTCACAGCCCCGCTTATGTTAAAAGCATAGAGACGCACCCTGCTGATATCATCGCGCTGATCAATAAAGCGTCCGGTCTATCGTTCCTCGCTCATCCGGCTCAGAATGTTCCTGATGAGACACTTAAGCAACTGATCACCTTCGGGCTTGACGGCATTGAAATCATTCATCCTTCCCACGACGCCTACAGGCAGAATTACTACCGTGAGATTGCCAATGAGTACTTCTTACTCTTTTCCGGAGGTTCCGACTATCATGGTATGAGAGAAAGGGATGAAGATACTTTCGGGAAGTTTACCATACCATGCGAATGGGTGACAAAAATGAAAAGCAGGCTTTTACAGGTATAAACGATAAGATTGGTCAATCGATGAATGATTTGCTATTATTTCAACTTTTTTTACCGCATCGCTACCCTCAGAGAGTGTATGCTCATCGCACGTTACGTATGCATTCATGCTGTTAACATTCGCACGTAAACAGGAAAAAGCAGTTGCCCTTTGGCTGAAAGATTTTATCCTCACCATGCAGGAGTTTTTTCTGTTTTCAGTCAGGGCATTTAAAGCTTTTCCAAAAGTCAAGCGTTACTGGAGAGACGTACTCGATCAGGCCACTATTTGCGGCACCGACTCAGTTCCCATTGTTCTGGTCAGTGCCATCTCTATCGGCTCGCTTCTTGCTATTGAAGTAGGGAACCTGCTTGAAGACTTCGGTGCAAAAACCATGCTGGGGCGTTCTACATCTCTCTCGGTTATCCGCGAACTTGGACCTCTACTTATGGGCCTGATGCTCTCCGCACGATTCGGTTCAAGAAACGGCGCTGAACTCGGCGCCATGCAGATATCTGAACAGATTGATGCACTTCGCGCTTTTGGAACCGACCCCGTTGCAAAACTTGTCATGCCCCGGCTTGTTGCCGCACTTATCATGTTTTTGCCCTTGACAGCTCTCTCCGACTTTGCCGGCCTTCACAGCGCAGCATACATGGCAGAGCACTACCATCGTCTTGATCCCGGAATATTCTGGAACGCCGTTTATCCCCGACTTGCACCAAAAGACTTTGTGGTCGGTTTTCTTAAAGCCCCGGTTTTCGCCATCATTATAACACTTGTAAGCAGCTTCAACGGATTTTCTGCCCGTGGAGGAACGGCCGGTGTCGGTCGTTCGACCATTAAAGGCATTGTTGTTTCATCAGGACTGGTGCTGATTGCAAATTTTTACGTATCAAAGATAGTGCTGGAAAACATGTGAATGCATGATTGAATTACGAAATGTAAGTTTGAAATACGGCGATAAGGAGATTCTGAAAAACATCTCTCTTACTGTCAGGGACAACACTATCAAAGCGATTCTTGGACCAAGCGGTGTAGGAAAAAGTACCATTCTCAAACTGATGCTCGGCCTTATAAAGCCTAACAGCGGTCAGGTGATTATCGACGGCACTGATATCACTGCCATGAAAGAAGCAAACCTCTATTCCATACGCCGCAAAATGGGCATGGTTTTTCAGGGAAATGCTCTCTTCGACTCCCTCACCATCAGCCAGAATCTTGGATTCTTTCTTCGTGAAAACTTGAAGCTGCCTGAGGATGAGATAGAACGCAGAGTTACAGAACAGATTCAGTTTGCAGGTCTTGAAGGCTATGAAGACCAGCTTCCCGAAAGCCTGAGTGGAGGAATGCGCAGAAGGGTCGCCATCGGAAGAGCACTTATCTTCAAACCGCACATGATTCTGTTTGATGAACCGACTGCAGGACTTGACCCTGTAAGCTCAAAAAAAATCCTGTCGCTCATCAGCTCCCTAAGACACAAGAACAACCTTGGTGCTGTAATTGTTACTCATATTATTGATGACGTCTTTAATGTTGCAGACTGTGTTGCCGTTCTCTATCAGGGCGAAATCATTTTTGATGATGTAACCGAAAAACTGCATCTATCACAGCATCCATTTATACGTTCGATTCTGTCCGACAATATTCTTGAATTATAACATCCTTAAGACTTTTAAACTGTATGAAAAATCCGAACGCTTTGAAATGGAGCGATCTGAGAACAGGAATTTTTTTCATTCTCGGCATCGGTTTTGCCGCCTATATCGGACTCGTCATCGGTAAAAACACCAACATGTTTTCCGGAATAACGACAGTAAAAATTCTTTCAAGAGATGTCCAAAGCCTTGCTGAAAACAACTTTGTCTCGGTATCAGGTAAAAAAATAGGCACGGTCTCAAAAATGAATTTTGTCACCCATAACGACTCCCTCTACGTTGTTGCAGACCTCAGACTGAAACAAGAATATGCCGTCCTTGTCACGAAGGATTCCAAAGCCACCATTAAATCCCTTGGAGTTCTTGGCGACAAATATGTTGATATTAAAACCGGAAAAGGGCCTCCGGTAAACGAAGGTGATTTTATCGCACTTTATTCCGAAGACGGCCTGGCAAACATTGCCAGCAAAGCCAGTCTGACGTTTGAAAAAATCAATACCATGCTTGACAAGCTGAATAGTGGCAAAGGCATGGCAGGAAGGCTCATTTCGGATGAAAAAATGGGTGCAGAGCTTGCTGAAACTATCAGCAGCCTGAAAACAACAACAGCCGAACTCTCGGCACTGTCAAAGAAAGCATCTCAAGGCAACGGTCTGCTTCCCAAGCTGCTGAATGACAAGGCAATGGCTAAAAATACGGAGGAGACAATAGAACATCTTAACCAGACGACATCAAAAGCCGAACAGCTGATCTCCAAGCTTAATAATGATAAAGGGACGCTTGGCCAGCTCTCCTCCAACCCGGCACTCTACAACAACCTGTCACATACACTTTCATCGCTTGACTCTGTACTCACTGACCTGAAATCACGCCCTGGCCGCTATGTAAAGTTCTCACTTTTTTAATTTTCAGGTTGAAAGCCTATGCAATCAGGCCGCTTTTTTCTTGCCTCATTCCTTATCCTTGCAGGGTTATGCACAACTCTCCCCGCAAGGGTTATGGCGTTTGATTTCGAACCCCTTGATTCCGTCGTAAAAAAAGCGGTCAGCGACAGTGTCTTTCCCGGCGCAAGTCTTGCTGTTCTCTACAAGGGCAAGACTGTTTTTCACAAGGCATTCGGAAAATTGACCTATGACCCCAACAGCCGCCCTGCCGAAACCTCAACCATGTATGATCTTGCGTCACTGACCAAGGCTGTCGTTACAACCAGCATAACCATGCAGCTTGTTGAACGGGATTCACTCAATCTTCAGACACCCGTATCACACTATCTGCACGCATTTACAGGAAAAGGCAAGGATAACATCACCATTGAGCATCTCCTGCGGCACACTTCCGGATTGAGGGCCCATACATTTTTCACCAAAACCTGCCGCACCCCGGATGAGCTCTTCAGTGCCATTGCTTCCGACAGCCTGCTCTCCAAACCCGGCAAAACGACACTTTACAGTGATCTCGGCTTCATACTCCTTGGAAGAATCATTGAAACCATTACAGGAAAATCACTCGACTCAAACTTTCATGACCGGTTTGCCGAACCACTCGGGATGACATCTACCATGTTCACTCCTCCGCAATCGTTCTTATGGCGAATTGCCCCGGTAGAAAAAGATACCCTGTGGCCCTTGACTGTTCAACGTCCTCTGGTTCATGATCAAAATGCCGCCCTGCTTGGAGGGGTTGCCGGTCATGCGGGATTGTACTCAACAACCGGAGACCTTCTCAGTATGGTTACCATGCTGATGAATGGAGGTACAGTAAACAGCCATACCTATATTCATGCAGCAACACTTAAAAAATTTATTGCCCGCAAAAAGTCTCTGAGAGCTTTAGGATGGGATGTGCGCTCATCAGACGGTCACTCTTCAGCTGGAGACTATTTTTCCAATGCATCATACGGACATCTCGGCTTCACCGGTACCAGCATCTGGATTGATCCGGAAAAAGAACTTGCAGTTATATTCCTCTGCAACCGGGTCTTCCCTTCATCCGCCAACATCAAAATCAGATCGTTCCGTCCCCTGCTCCACAATACCATCGGCAGCTGTCTCGGGTTGAAGAGAACAGCAGAAAACGCCCAATGAAAACGGCAGCAAGAGCATCAGGCAAATAAACCATGCATAGGCACAATCGGAAGCGGAACCGGCTTTACTGATTCCTGCAGGAAAATAGCATTGGCCGCCATGCGTCCGGTGAATACTGCTGCTTCCATCAGAAATACCGGCGCATCCACTTTTACCCAGTCTCCAGCCAGAAAAAGATTAGAAAACGGTGTTTCAACACCTGGCCGGTGAGCATGATCGCCCGGAGCCCACCGGGTAAAATTGGACTGCTGCATAAAGAGTTCATGCAAAACAGTCGCCGACACGGTTTCAGGAAATATGGTATGAAGCTCTTGGAGCATCGCTACCTTAATCTCCGCTTCCGGCCTGATATCTTCAGGCGCAATAGCGTAAGCATGCAGCTCTACGACACAGCCTCCGTGATGTTTTACCCATGAAACAAACGGTTCCTGAAAATCAGAGTAAATGGAGATCGAATCGGTATAGGTATATCCAGAAACCGTATAGAACGGGAACTCCTTTGAAGCAAGCGGCCGGTCAAGCCAGAGACGGTATACTGCGTAGGGATCCGCCTCGCCAAGCAAAGCCACCTTGGATTCAAAATCAGGACGGTTCAAGTGTGAAGCCTTCACCAGCTCACGAACACCACGCACGTTCGAAGCGACCACGCAATAATCACAGGCGAGTCTGACACCGCCTTCCGCCTGCTTTATGACAAGCATTCCCCCCTCGACTGCTACAGCAAGCTTCGCGAGTGAAGCTTTTGGAGGCCCACTCACAGGATTACCCGACGCATCAAATCTGCCTGAATGGCACGGACAGGAAAAGCCTCCAGTCAGAGCATCAGGACTGACCGGGCAACCCATATGCGTGCATCGCCCGTCATAAGCCATATAACCGTTTTCACTTCTGCCAATCATCACCGGTACACCCTCAGCCGTAACAAACCCGGCAAATCCCTGTTGCGGAACCCTCACAGAATCAACGTTCAAAGACAAAGCACCTCTGCTTACCGGTGTATCAATCACAACCCCTGAAACCTTCTCCCCTGCAACCTGAATGCTCCTTGCCGTACTCCCTTTCAACAATTTAACCCCAAGCTCCAGCAGTTTTGCTTCAAGAGGATTGATGAGAGCACTCATGCAATCACGATTTGTTATACGAAAAGCAAGCCCCTCCGGACTGCCCATAAAATAAAAATGGAAGTACCGGAGAGCCTCTGCAGCCGACAGTACCTCCATTCTGTTCATCGTGGCATCAGCAAACGGATGAAGCACCGTATCGACAAATGCCGGCAGATCCTTTCCCTGCCGGCAATAGGTCATAAAATCGATAGCATCATACTTGCGAAACGTTTCCTTATACTCATATCGAAACAACTCTACTGTCGACAGCAACCCTTTATAGTTTTTCAGAAATGAGATCATATCAAGTCTCCTCGACTGCTCAATAATCGAGATGACATTGACCGGAAATACTTTCGATGTCTGACCAAACACCTCTTTCGGGGAGTTTTTAAAAATCACCGGATATCCTGGAGCAGGAGTAAAGACCTCTTTCTTTATCCCTGCATAGGTAAATATTTCGTTCAGGTTATAATACTGATCAAAAAAGCCATGAAACCCGTGTTCAACGGGAAATCGCTCACCAAGAGCTTCAATATCCCAGCCGGTAAGCTTCCCTCCCAATGCAGAAGAAGATTCCACAAGCGTCACATCAAAACCCCTGCGAGCCAGTTCAAGAGAAGAGCTTATGCCTGCAAGACCTCCTCCGATCACAACAACTTTTTTCAAGGCATCCAGCCTTTCCGTTCCCCCCGTTGTCGCCCTGCCATAAAACTCTTTTCTCGGCTGATAATACCCGATCAATCCTGCTGTTCCGGCTATGGCAACTCCTGCACCAATACCTGTACGAACAAATAATCTTTTAATAAACTCACGTCGTTCCATAACATGAAGAGAGCGTTGAAAAGAAGGAAATCGATTTTCTGAACTATATATTTAATCAATATAAATATTTGCTTTAGCAAGCCTTCCGATAAAACCTTCGCCCAGCTATGGCTGATCCTTCCACCAATCCTGCCCGCAATATTCGCAAGGAAGCTGCACGGCTCGGGTTCTCTGCCATAGGCTTTTCGTCACCACTGCCTCAGCCGCTCGCCATGCAGCGTTATAACGCCATGATTGCTGAACATCGTCATGCCGAGATGACCTATTTGGAACAGAGAACTGATGAACGCAGAATGCCCTCAATGCTGCTTCCAGGCCTTAAGACCATCATCTCCGCCGCTATCTGTTATAACCATCTTCTTCATAACAGTTCCGGGAAGCCGAACATCTCTAAATACGCTCTCATTGACGACTATCACATCATTATCCGGAAAAAACTTGAAGAGCTTCTGATATCCTTGAAAAATCTCATGGGAGATGATCTCGACGCAACAATAACCATCGACAGCTCCCCTGTTCTTGAAAAAACATGGGCTGAACATTCAGGTATAGGAAAAACAGGTAAAAACACACTCCTGATCGTTCCTTCCGCAGGATCTTATGTTTTTCTCGGTGAAATTTTCATCAATAAGGAAATAACCGAAAACAAACTCCCCATCCCGAACCTTTGCGGGAGCTGCAGCAACTGTCTTGAAAACTGCCCGACAGGGGCACTTATAGAGCCCGGCAAACTTGACGCTTCGAAATGCATCTCCTACCTTACGGTAGAACTGAAACGGGATTTTACTGCGGAAGAGTCAGCAATAATCGGCAATCACCTCTTCGGCTGCGATCAGTGCCAGACATGCTGCCCCCACAACCAGCATGCAAGCATCACTGCAGATAAGTCATTCACTCTGCGCAACGATCTTCTGAACATTTCGACAGAAACAATACTGAATCTCACAAAATCCAGCTTTCGGAACCTATTCTACGGCACTTCGGTTTTTCGTATCGGCCTCAAACGCCTGAAACGGAATGCCCGTGCTGTACAGGAAAATCTTAACAGAGCGAAATAAATGTTGAGTGAAAATTCACAACTTTTTCCGCAAAACAAACTATTGAAAACTCAACAGGCTCAACACAGGCTCTCCTCTTTGATCTCTTTCCTTACCTACAAATATCTCTACCACTTTACCACCCTGGACTCAGCAGCCATGCCTGACTGATTTTATCTTGCTATCCATCTCTTTAGCAACTTACCATAAAGCCCACTGTTTATATATTTTATTTATATGCTAATCGTAAAACTCAGGCTATAAACACTCTTTTTATATAAATATCTGGAAATACCATTAATATATTATATATATTGTATAGTATTGATAGATCAAAAATGAGTCCGTGTTTTGATGATTCACGAATTCATAACTATAGAGGAGAAAAAAATGCTCGAAACTATTGCAGTAATCCTTGTGGTACTCTGGCTTTTAGGCCTTGTTACCTCTTACACTATGGGAGGACTTATTCATGGCCTTCTGGTTATCGCAATCGTGGTTATTCTGATTCGCGTTATTCAAGGGCGACGTATTTAACATCGATGAAAGAGTGCCTGGCAGTGCACTCTGCTTCCTGACTGCTCGTTGATTTTATGAGATACCAACCAATAAACATAGTAACAGGAGATAGTAACGATGAAAAAAACCATTTGGTTAGCTGCAGGAATCACAGGAATGCTTCTCGGTAATCCCACAACCGATGCAAAGGCTGCATTGAATATCAGAGTCGGGAGCCGACCTTCGTTCGTAATCGACAGGCGACCGGATTTTGTCGAACTGAGAGATATGGGGTTTTCAGTATCGGTAGGAAGCCCTTATGATATTGTGTCGTACGGCAATTTGTATTACCTGAATCAAAACGGTTTATGGTACCGGTCTTCCGACTACCGTGGTCCCTGGATCAGTATCAGGTCAAACCAGCTTCCCTCCAGGATAAGAAGACATCGTTTTGAGGATATAAGAAGGTACCGGGACACAGAGTACCGCAATAATGAAGACAGAAGAAGAGTAGACCAGCAGCGCAGCGATGAAAACAACAAGAGAAACCTAGATCAGCAGCGCAGCGATGAAAACAACAAGAGAAAACTGGATCAGCAGCGCAGCGATGAAAACAACAAGAGAACACTGGACCAGCAGCGTACTGATGAAAACAACAGGAGACTTCTGGAACAGCAGCGAAGTGATGAAAACCGTAACAGATAACACCATTTCCGCATCAAAATGCCGAAATGCGCAGGATTGACTCACTGGTCACGATAACCGCAAAAGGAAGCTGGAGAAACTAACTGCTTCCTTTTACCTCTATTGTATCAGCGAAAAACAATATCAACCAATAAATGAGATTCATTATGAGCTTGAGAGATGCATACAAAAAGAAAGCAGAGGCGGAACTGGAACTCGCGCAGGCCCAGTTAGCTGAATTCAAGGCTAAAGTAAAAGGCTTTGCAGCTGACACTCGCGTTAAATATGCGGAGCAGGTTGATCATCTTGAAAAAGCCGTTGATGATGCGAAGCACAAATTGAAAGAGCTTGGTGAGGCCAGCGAAGACGTTTGGGAAAAACTTAAAGATGGTGTAGAAAGTGCTTTACGTTCCTTAAGTGCAACTCTTAAAGATATCGCTGACAAGTTTAAAGATTGATGCTAACTGAAATAGCATTCATATGGATCCGCGGCAAGTAACAGCCCCTGATCCGTCTTTTATGTTCAGACTGATGAACAGGTAAGTGATCTATGTAATCATAAAATGGAGAGATTGTATGATCAAGACAAAAAGAACACCGCTGGATTTAATGGATGATATATACAGCCTTGCCCATTGGCTGACCGGTTCTGAGACGAAAGCCACTGAACTGGTAAATCGCACCTACCTGAATGTTGATCATCTAAGTTCT